>JGI20177J14857_1000703_pt1 | contig 10060 bp, 9 predicted proteins | sample NGESurdeep072012_6_FD_14857 | JGI IMG/M metagenome (IMG submission 14857) | reverse complement strand
CGAGCCCCCGCACCGGCTAACACCCGCCGCGCCCGCTCATCCAAAATAGGCGCCGCCTCTGCTAACACCCCCGCCAACGCGGCAGCAAACGCCGCACCGAATCCCGCCGACTTCCTGGCCACTGCAACAGCATCCGTGATCTCCGCCATAGCAGAAGACTAGAGACAATTCACGCTCAAACACAGCTAAATCTCGCGCGAGCCCTTAGACCAACCTCCTACGGCACATGCCGAAATCTCGTCACACTGCAGCCCATGTTGCCTGACCGGACCGTCGCTGTGAGGGAATCGATCCCCAGTTTCGACGGCTACGTTGTCGCATCCCGAGCCTGGTCGAGCGGGCCAGCAATCATCCAGCGGGTCGTGTTGCACCCAGAGCAACGTGTCGCGACTACGCAAGATCACAGGCTCATGGAGCTTCCAACGAAGGGGGATGGCGGAGCTCAGATGCCCGCGCCGGCCGTTCAGGGCGGCGCCGCCACCCTTCGGTCTTAGCGTCTCGGGGAACGGCTGTGGTGAAGCACCGGGGGGTGGGTGCGTCACCGCGCCGCCACCGCACCGTCACCGCGCCGTTTCGCCCGCTCGCGTTCCATTGCTGTCCATCTCCCGGTCGCGCTCAGTTGTTGTCAGGCGTCCATCTTCGGGCTGTTCGCACCTTCCGGGTTGGTTTGGTCGGCTCCGCTCGTGGATGTCGTGGCTTGTCCGGATCGTCGACTTTCCTCGACAGAAGTCATCGAGTTGTTGATCAAGGAGACACACAGTATGGAAAAGAAACTACTGCGTAAGGGCGTAGCCATTCCGGCAGCCGCGCTGATGCTGGCGGCTGGCGGTACGGCGTACGCGGCTGCCGACAGCGGATGGGGTCAGCGTCTGATCGGGCGACAGAGTGACGGATCCGTTCTGACCGCGACCAACCAGCTGGTAACTCCGGCCGGGTCGAGCGTGGAGCAAAGCGGTCGCCCCTTGTCCCTGGCAGTGCGCCCGGACGGACTCACCGCGGTCAACGAGACCTGGGACGGCAAGGGCCTGTTCACCGTCACCGACCTGGTCGGGCACAAGGTCCTACAGCAGTACTCCCCACCTGCCGGGACCGGCAGCGGCAACGTATCGTACGGCGGCCTGTTGTACTCCCCGGACGGGAAGACCCTCTGGGCCGCGCAGCCCGGTAACCTGTTGCGCTTCACAGTCGCGCCCGACGGGACACTGTCCGCGCCCGTGGCCGTTGCGCTGCCGAGCGCGAACGGCAAGAAGCCGATCCCCGCCGGGCTGGCCTACACCCCCGGCGGACAGCAGATCCTGGTGACGCTGAACGGAACCAACACGCTCGCGGTCCTTGACGCCTCAACCGGGGCACTCGTGCGTCAGATCCAGGTCGGCAACGCCCCGCGCGACGTCGTCGTCGTCGGCGACCACGCCTTCGTGGCCAACCAGGGAGGCCGCCCTGCTCAAGTAGGGGACCGGACCAACTCCTCCTACGGCACCGACATCGTCGCCAACACCGACAACGGCTCGCCCTCCACCGGTACGGTCTCGGAGGTCGACCCCGCAAACGGAACAGTCGTGCGCAGCTACGAGGTGGGTCTGGCCCCCTCCGCGCTGCTGGCACACGGCTCGGACGTGTTCGTCGCGAACTCCAACTCCGACACCATCTCGGTGATCGACACCAAGGCGGGCAAGGTCGGGCAGACCATCAATGTCAACCCGCTGCCTGGCGCGCCCATCGGCAGCTCGCCGAACGCACTGACCATGCTCGACCCGACCCATCTGGCCGTCAGCCTCGGGACTGCGAACGCCGTCGCCGTCTACAGCTACAAAAGCCCGCAAGAACCGGCGAGCTTCCAGGGCCTGATTCCTACCGGGTGGTACCCCGGCACCGTGCAGCTCGACAGCACACTCGGGCAACTCGTAGTGGCGGCACAGAAGGGCGTCGGGTCGCTGGGGGCCGAGACGACCCACAGCGCAGACCCGGGTACCACGCCGGTCACCGGGCACACCGTGTACTCCGACGTCGGACTGGTCAGCACCGTCCCGATCCCCAAACCGGACCAGATGCCCAACTACACCAAGCAGGTGTGGCAGAACAACCAGTGGACCGCCTGGCGGGCCCAGCAGGAGTCCCGCGGCGCGAAGGGCACGGCGCCCGTGGCCATTCCACGCCGCGACGGCGACCCCTCGACGATCAAGCACGTGTTCCTGATCGTCAAGGAGAACCGCACCTACGACCAGGTCCTCGGCGACGACCCCCGCGGTAACGGTGCTGCCGCCCTGGCCCAGTTCGGCAGCACCACCACCCCGAACAATCACGCCCTGGCCGCCGAAGGGCCGCTGCTGGACAACATCTACTCGTCGGGAACGATGTCCGCCGATGGCCACCAGTGGCTGACTCAGGCATTCGTCGACGAGTACCTCACCCGCTCGATCGGCAACTACACCCGCAGCTACCCCTACAACGGCGGCGACCCGCTGGCCTACACCGGCACCGGATTCCTGTGGGACAACGCCGCCCGCCATGGCGTCAGCGCCAAGGACTGGGGCGAGTACACCAACAAATGGACCGACGCCGCCGGTGCCACCGACGCCCACACCTGGACCCAGTGGTACCAGAACACCCTGGCCGAGCAGGGCAAGGGCGGCGCCGCGACCATCCCCAAGGACACCTACCACGCCTCAACCGACGTGCCGTCCCTGACCAAGATCCTGCAACCTCAGTTCCCCGGCTTCCAGCTTCAGATCCCCGACCAGCACCGAGCCGACCTATTCCAGAAGGACCTGCACGCTGCCGAGCAGGCCAGCACGCTGCCCCAGCTGAACCTCATGACGATCATGAATGACCACACCGCCGGCACCTCCCCCGGCTTCCCCACCCCCTCAGCCATGGTCGCCGACAACGATCTCGCACTGGGCCGGATCATCGACAGCATCTCGCACAGCAAGTTCGGCAAGGACTCGGCAGTGTTCGTCATGGAAGATGACAGCCAAGACGGTGTCGACCACGTCGACGGGCACCGCAACCCCACACTGGTCTGGAGCCCGTACGCGACCCGCGGCGCAGTCGTGCACAACTTCTACACCCAGCTCAACGTCGTACGCACCATCGAGCAGATCCTCGCCCTGCCCCCGATGACCCAGATGGACCTGGCCGCCGAACCTATGTACGCGGCCTTCACCAACCACCCAAACAACTCCCCATACACCGCTCGACCGAACCAGATCCCCCTGGACACCATGAACACCCCCGCAGCCCAGCTCGCCGGCCCCGCCAAGGCGTGGGCCCAGTGGTCAGCCAAGCAAGACTGGCGAGGCCCCGACCGCGCCAACCCGGCCCAGCTCAACCGCGCGATCTGGTACGCCGCCCACGGCTTCACCCAGCCCTACCCCGGAGAAAGCCGCATCCTGACCCCCGGCGAGGTGCCTGCCGGCCCGACCGCGGGCGGCGACCGCTAACCCTTCGACTCCCTCAGCCCAGCGGGCCCCGTCCTCTCCCCAGGAGGACGGGGCCCGCTCGGTTCAGGCGGCGGCCGAGATAGCCACAGCCTGCGGTCGAGTCCCGCCTGCGGTCGAGTCCCGCCTGCGGTCCCTCCCGTCCATCGCGTCGACGTGGCGCCCACGGGCTCACCATCCCGAAGGTTCATGCGCCGTCGCTAGGCCATGAGCTGGACCCACGTGGGTGGACAGGGGACGAAGTTCGACCAACGCTGACTGACGCCCAAAGCACCTCGACCTGGACGCTGACGAATGGGTCCACGCTGTGCCGGTCAGGGAACGACAACCGACGCAAATCGACTTGTCCGGGTGGCGTGGCCGATCACCTTCCGCTGTGTCGTATGCCGATCGTCTTGTGGGACACCCGACCGCGCCGAGCAGCCCCTGATGAGGCCTGAGTCCCCCAATCGGGCACGACCCGCATGCTGGTTGTCGTGAACGCAAGTTGTTGGCGGGGCCGGCTGGCGCTGGCAAGTCCACTCTTGCTCGGGCGTGGTGCCATACCCGGCTGGTCGCCGCCCACGTCCAACTGGACACCGTCAGGGGTCTGCTCGTGCAAGGACTTGTGGACCGGCGGGCCGTCGGGGAGCCCGGGCAGGCCGAACAGTGGCAAGCGTCCGTCACCGCGACGTGCGCTCTGGTGCGATCCTTCGCCGAGTCCGGGATAGACGTCGCCGTGGACGACGTCATGCTTCCCGCCGACGCCGAGGACGTCTGGCAGCCAATGCTCAACGGCCTCCCGACGCACCTCGTCGTGGTGCTGCCCTCTCTCGAAGAGGCCGTCGCACGAGGTCGCAGCCGCGACAAGCACGTCCCGAGCACCTCGTTACTTCCCAGCACGACGGGTCCGCCCGATGGCCCCGTCAGCGACAGCTCAACACCACCGGGCAGACGGTCGGTGCAAGCGTCCGCTCTGCTTGAGCGCATGTCCACGACGGCCGCCCAGTGGCCTTGAGCGCCCGCGAAGAGGCCGGTCCGCACGCCGATCGAGAACCGGCTCCACTGGGTCGCGACGTGACTCTCGGCGAGGACCTCCACCAAGCCGGAACAGGAGCCGGCCCTCACGCCCTGGCCGTCTGCCGCGACCTGATCATCAGCCTCCTGCGGCTGGCAGGACACACCAGCATCGCGCGCGCCCTACGACACCACGCCCGCCACCCCGAGGACGCCATCGCCCTCGTCGCCCGCGGGAATCCGACTACGCAATGACCCTGCGTGTGGAGGGCTCAAGGATCGGTGCTGGAGCGCGCTCGAAGTCAAGGCGCCGCGCAGGGAAACCGGGACTATCGCGCGACGTCGTAGGTCAGGACGAGTTCGTCCCCGGCCCGGCCACGGATACCCCAGTCGTGCTGGGGCGTCTCCACGATGGAGATCTCGAGGTCCTGCGGGTCGATGTTCAGACGCTCAGTGAAATCACCGTAGAGCCGCATAAAGAAGGCCTTCTTCGTCGCCACGCTGCGACCCTCGAACATCACGATCTCGATGATGGTGTATCGCTCGGTCCGCCCCGCCGGGGTCGGGAAGTCCACCGCGGACATGGGGAAGAATCGGTGAAAGCGCTTGTCCGGCGGTAGCCCCAGGACGTCCACCGCGCAGCCGTGCACGACGTCGGACATCGCCAACCGCAGCGGGGCCAGGACCCGCCGCCCACCATAGATCTTGAACTGAGCCATGCCGTTCCTCACGGTGCGGTGGGGATCGCCGGAAAGGCCGCGCCGTCGGCGACGATAGGTTCACGGTAGCGACGGGCCCTGGCCCTGGAGTTGGGGTCAGGTCGTGGGACGGGCGACGACCCACGCCTGCCCGAGCAGGGCCAAGCGTTGTCGATTAGCGGCGCAAGGTGCGTGGGTTGAGCCTGCGGGTGCCGTCGATTTCCGAGTTCTCATCGCCTGCGTGGCCCTGTCGTTTGAGGCATTAAGCCCATCTGTACAGTTTCAGGTGTGATCTGTACACTTTGAGAATGACCACGCTCAAGATCACCGACTTCAGGGCCAACCTCACTCATGCAATCGAGACCGCGCAGACCGAGGCCGTGATCCTCGAGCGCAACGGACACCCGACCGCTGTCGTGGTCAGCCCAGAGCGATACGACCAGATGATGGAGGCCATGGAAGAACTCGAGGACGCAGCTGCGGTCGACGCCGCGCTGGCCGAGGGCGGTACGCCCATCCCCTGGGAGCAGGTGATGAAGGACCTGGGCTGGACGTGACCTATGCGATCGAGGTCCTGCCGGCGGCCGAGCGGGACCTGCGCAAGGTCCATCCGCAGATGCGTGCCCGGATTCGTGGCGCGGTCCTGAAACTGGCCGCGGACCCGCGCCCGCCTGGTGCTCGCGCGTTGAAGGATCGCCCCGGTTACCTGCGTGTGCGGGTCGGGGACTACCGGATCATCTACACGATCGAGGATGACGTCCTACGGGTCCTCGTCGTGCGGGTTGGTCACCGCCGCGACGTCTACCGCTGACCAGCGCCGGACAGCGACTCAGTGACGACCGAATATGTGACACACGGCGGCGGTCCCACGTGTGACTCGCAGCGGCAAACGGCACGGTTGTAACAGGACTATTTGGCAGGTCGCCTGTTCCGCAACACGATCGTCCTACGGACAGCGGGCTCGGTTCCGATGCGTCCGGTCACGGTTTCCCAATAGGGGGCGGACCCAAGCAGGTGGCGACCGCGCCCGATCAGTGGCTACGAGAGTGCGAGTGCTTGCGGTCAGCCCGCGCCCTTTTTGGCGTCTCCGGTTGTGTGGTCTTGCCTAACGGTCGACGCGTGGCTCACGTTCGCTCGCGGGACGAAGGTCCCTTCCCTGCGTCGGGACGCCATGCGCACCCTTTGTGAGAAGGCGAGTGTCGTGGACGTCTGTTTGTTGTAACGCGGGCGTGTTCGGTACAAGTTGAGTTCGGAGGTAGAAAGCCGATGGCGACAGCGGAGCCCCACCCGGGGGAATGGCCACGGACAGTGTGTACCGCGTCAAGACCGGACGAGGGTTTGCGGATCATCGATTCTGACGATGAGGCACGCATCGCCACCTCACTCGACGGTTCGCTCCGCGACTGCTCGCCGCTGAGCTTCGCCGGTCATCTCACGGCAGAACCGGAGGATGGTGATCAGGATGGTCAAACCCATGAACACAGACAGGTCACAGAGTGTGGGAATCGCAGGACCAGATCCGTCGTGGCACCTGCTCTACCGGATTGGCGGCATTTCCGCCTGGATCTTCGTCGCGATGACTGTTGCTGCCATCGCCCTCGCCATCGCCACACCGCCCCCGCCGACGGCGGGCGGGACCGCCACACTGAGCTACATCGCAGCCCACCGGACCCTCTACATCGTCTACGAGCAACTCTGGCTGGTGCCCGGCCTTTTCGCCATGGTCACCTACCTCGCTCTCTATCCGGCCCTCAAGAACCTGGAGAAGAGTCTCGCGGCTCTGGGTGCGGTGGTCGGGGGCAGCGCCTGGGCGCTCAACTTGGCCATCCCGGTCACGACCACCGGAGCGCCCGCGCTGGTTTATCTCAGTGACCAGTTCATGGCCGCTGCCGATCCCGCCCGACGCGCAGTCTTTACGACGGCCGCCGAGACGTTGATCGCCCAGAATCGCACCACGGTGGTCGTGGGCCCGCTGATGGCCGTCGGGATGCTGATCGTCTCCATCGTGATGCTGAAGGGCGTCTTCCCCAAGGCTGTGGCCTACCTGGGCGTCGCCACCGGTGTCCTCGGCATCTCCGCCGAGGCTTTGAGGATGGTATTCGAGGGCTTCTACGTCTTCTACGGGGTGCTCCTGCCGATCTGGATGGGCGCCGTCGGCTGGAACCTTTACCGGCTCGGACGAAGCAGTGGACCCGGGCTGGTGCAGAACGCGCCCTCCCCGCTGGGGTGGACACCATGGAGAAGAAGGTGCGGTGACGGCGCACGTCTTTCTGATCACCGACTGTTCGACGGGCTTCGGACGGGCCGTCGCTGAGTTCCCGACGACTACTGGGTGCACACAATCGCCGGGCGCATCAACGCCGACGTCCAAGTTCCGCCGCGCACGACACCGACGTACCAACCGGTGCCGGTGGCAACCTCAGTGAACCGATTCACTCACCGAAAGGATCGCCATGACATATCTGAAGCCACCAGCCTTCACCCGGCACCTGGCCAATCCGCTGGCAATGCGGATGAGCGCCCGCGGCGTCGCCACCCTCACCGTCGTTGGCCGCCGCACTGGTGAGCCTCGCAAGGTCCCGGTTATTCCCGTCGAGGTCGGCCAGAGCCGCTATCTGGTTTCCCCATATGGCGAGTCCGACTGGGTCCGCAATCTCCGAACCGCCGGCCAGGGCGAGTTGAGCAGCAAGGGGCAGACCGAGGTCTTCCACGCGAGCGAGGTCCCAGTCGACGAACGGGGGGACATCATCGCCAAGTACCGCGAGGTCGCGGGGAGCCATATAGGGCCGTACTTCACGAAGCTGCCCGACCCCAAGGATCATCCGGTGTTCCGGGTCGGCTAGAGGTACTAACTTTCAAGGCTGAGACCCAATCGATGGATCCGCAGACGCACTCAATTCGGGTAGTTGAGGACGTATTTTGTCGACCGTCCACCGTCCCGATGGCGGAACGGCCAGCGGTGTCTTCTGGACGCCGGCGAGCCGGTGATCTCTGTGGATTCCAAGAAAAAGGAGAACGTCGGGACGTACTCCAACGGCGGCGCGGAGTACGCACCCAGGGGCGAGCCGGAGGCGACCAACACCTACGACTTCATCGGTGAGGCGGGCAAGGTCGCGCCCTACGGGGTCTATGACGTCGCCGCGAACACCGGTTGGGTCAACGTCGGTACCGATGCTGACACCGGCGCGTTTGCGGTCGAGTCGATCCGNCGCTGGTGGACCAAGATCGGCGCCCTGGGCTACCCGCAGGCCAAGGAGCTGCTGATCACCGCGGACGGCGGCGGCTCCAACGGGGCCCGGCTGCGGTTGTGGAAGACCCAGCTNGGNNAGCTGGCCGCCGAGACCGGGCTGAAGATCACGGTGTGCCACCTGCCNCCGGGCACCAGCAAGTGGAACAAGATCGAGCACCGCATGTTCTNNGCNATCACCATGAACTGGCGCGGTCGACCCCTGGAGACCCACGAGGTGGTCGTGGAGACGATCGCCGCGACCACCAGCAAGACCGGGCTGAGGATCCAGGCGATGCTCGACACCAACACCTACGAGAAGGGCATCAAGATCACCGACCAGCAGATGAAGACGTTCGAGGCCGCCCACCTGCAACGACACGAATTCCATGGCGAGTGGAATTACACGGTCAACGCCCCTGCGGGTAAGCACGACACGCCCGAACTAACATAACTAATTTATACGTGAGCCCTAAGCGCCTCCACCGACAGGGCGCGGCCTGTTCGCCTCTGACCTGCCGGCTGATGAGCAGGCAGCCCCAGGTTCCGTGGTTGCCCTCATCTGTGACCGCGGGCTCCGGCAAGGAGGAATACGGCGCGTTGCGGTTGTTAGATCAGTCGGGCTGCCAACACGTCCGCCCATGCAACCGCTGCCGTCAGCTTGGAAGCGCGCCCGAGGATGTCTTCTCTTCGAGCATCCCGAAGAAGTCACCCTCGGTCAGCACTTCGATGGTGTGGCCCTTGGCCTGCCAGTGAACGGCCTTGGCTGCCTTTCCGGTGTGGAACTCCTCGACACAGTTGCCGGCGAACCCGTCGCCGATAACCAGCATCGTGGTGCGCTTGGTGACGTTCTTCTCAGGGGTGGCACCCAGCGATGCGACAGCGGCCCACGCGTCCTCCCGGCGCAAAGCCATGCCTCCGGTGAACACCATCGTCTGGCCGTAGAGCGGATGGCCCGGGTCGGCGTCCTGGCTCGCACCGGGGACGTCGCCGTACCCGCGGCCACCACTGCCCGACGGGGAGCGAACGCACCCGGCCCAGTCGTGGCCGCTCAACTTTCCGAGGCGCACCTGAACCCCGGACGCGAGCTCCTCCAGGCTGTCGGCCTGTTGGAGGCGGGCCAGCTCGAGGGCGATGAGGGCGGCAGCGGTCGCATCGGCGCCAGCCTCGTGATGGTCCAGGAGGGGGATGTCCAGCGTGGCGCAGACGATGGGCAGCCGATATGACAGCAGGCTCAGGATGCGCCGGGACAGCACCAGGGTGCACCCGTAGGTGAGTTCGGGCCAGTCCAGCTCATCCTCATCGCAGCCTTGCCGTATCGCGCTGATGTCGAAGGCCGCGTTGTGGGCGACGACAGGACGGTCCCCAACGACTTCCAAGACCTGGTCAAGGCGCTCACTGAACGCAGGGGCGTCCGCCACCATGGCTGGCGCGATGCCGTGAAGGCCAATGTTGAACCTGTCGAACCAGTCGAGCTCTCCCGGGGGCCGCGTGAGCCAACTCTCGGTGCGCACGACCTCGCCGTCCTCGACGACCGCCAGGCCGAATGAACAGATGGACCCCCGCTGCGAGTTCGCAGTCTCCACATCGATCGCGACGAAGTTCAGGCTCACGGCGCATCGACCAGGACGACGGGCAGCGAACGCTCGTCGTCGCCGTCCAGCTTGCGCAGGAGACTGCGGCTCAGGCGCTGTTCCTCC
>JGI20177J14857_1000693_pt1 | contig 10166 bp, 9 predicted proteins | sample NGESurdeep072012_6_FD_14857 | JGI IMG/M metagenome (IMG submission 14857) | reverse complement strand
GGCCGCGGCGTGTTTGCCAAGCTCAAATTCGAATCCGGCGTACACCGCGTGCAGCGCGTGCCCGACACCGAAGCCTCCGGGCGCATCCACACCTCGGCCGCCACCGTCGCGGTGCTGCCCGAGGTGGAAGATGTCGACATCAAAATCAACGATGATGATCTCAAGATCGACACCATGCGTGCACAAGGAGCGGGCGGCCAGCACGTCAACAAGACCGAATCCGCCATCCGCATCACCCACCTGCCGAGCGGGATTATCGTCTTCGTGCAGGAGGACCGCTCGCAGCATAAGAACCGGTCCAAGGCGATGACGATGCTGCGCGCCAAGCTCTATGACACCGAACGCAGCAAGCTCGATGCTGCGCGCGCCGCCGAGCGGCGCGGGCAGATCGGATCGGGCGACCGCTCGGAGCGCATCCGCACCTATAATTTTCCGCAAGGCCGCGTCACCGACCACCGCATCAATCTGACCTTGCACAAGCTGCCGCAGGTGATGGAAGGCGAGGCCTTGCACGAGGTCATCGATGCGCTGGTGACCGAGCATCAGGCCGAGCTGCTGGCAGCCGAGGGCGCGACGTGACGCTTACCGCCATGCGCACCATCGCGGCGGCACGCCGCGCGCTGGCCGACAGACTTCGCCAGGCCGGAATCGACTCCGCCGACGCCGATGCGCGCCTGCTGATGGCGCATGCGCTCGGCATCGATCGCGCCGAGCTGATGGCGAACGGCGAGCGCGCGCTAAATGGTGACGAGATGAAGGCAATCGACGCATTGGGCGAGCGCCGGCTCAAGCGCGAACCGGTGGCGCGTATTTTCGGACGCAAGGAGTTCTGGAGCCTGAGCCTGCAAGTCAGCCCGGCGGTGCTGGTGCCGCGGCCGGAAAGCGAAACCGTGATCGAAGCCACGCTCGACGCGGTCGTGCGCGACGCCTTGCAAACGGAAAAGTTGCGCATCCTCGATATCGGCACCGGATCGGGCGCGCTGCTGCTGGCGCTGCTCAGCGAACTGCCCAACGCGGTGGGCACCGGCAGCGATATCAGCGCGGCCGCTTTGGAGGTGGCGCGCGCGAATGCCGAGCGCAACGATCTCGCCGGCCGTTGCACCTTCGTCGCCTGCGATATCGCCGCCGGCCTGCAAGGTCCGTTCGATCTCATCGTCTCGAACCCGCCCTATGTGGCGCGCAGCGACATTGCATCGCTCGCACCGGAGGTGCGCGGCTACGACCCGGCGCTTGCGCTCGACGGCGGCCCCGACGGCCTGGATGGTTACCGCGCCATTGCCGCGGACGCCCGCCGCCTGCTGGCGCCGGGCGGCCGCTTGATCGTGGAGTTGGGAATGGGCCAGGAACCGGCGGTTCGCGCGCTGTTTACCACAGCGGGATTAATAGTCGCAGCCGCGCGTGACGATTTGGCCGGACTTCCGCGCGCATTGAGCGCGACCGTCGCGCCATAACCATGTCGTAATTCGATCCGGTGAAAAGCGCAGACCTCCGTTGCAGGCAAAAAAACCACTTGGAATGTGGCGCGGAAACGACTAGCTTCCGCTCAGGAATCGACCCGAGCGGGTTGCATCGCCAGGAACCCCGGAGCAAGCGGCTCTGTGCGGCGGCGGTGCAAGTCCGATGAAATTGGCCGATGACGAACAGCCGCCTTTCAGAAGACGGCTAACGAAATCGCCAGAGACGGGTTCGAACGCTTCACCGGTTGGGCGCATTAGATTTTTAAACCTTGACGATGCGCGTAACGAGAGGTTGGCAACGCCGCGACAGGATCGCGGCCATGGGGTTGCTGCGGCTATCGCGATAAAGATCGCAAATGTTCGAGCATTCGCGCAGGAAATCGGCGCCAGCCATGGCCGCGCAGCGGGATGTGTATGGACTTGAGACTGGTTTGAACTTCGGTGCAACGGTTGGCGGCGCGTGCCGCGGTAAAGCGAAAGGTCGGCGAAAAGGCACATCATGAGAAACGGTCAGAAACGCATGCGCGGGCGTAACAACAACAACCCGCACCGCAAGAGCCAAAATCCGCTGACGCGGGTCTACGAGTCGAACGGGCCCGACGTGAAAATCCGCGGCACCGCCTCGCACATCGCGGAGAAATACATACAGCTCGCGCGCGATTCGCAGAGCTCGGGCGATCCGGTGGCGGCCGAGAATTACTATCAGCACGCCGAGCATTATTTCCGCCTGATCGCCGTCGCGCAGGAACAGTTCCGCCAGCAGAACCCCTATTACAATGCGCAGCCGCAAACGGGCCAAAGCGGAGCGCAAGGCGCGGCCGACGACAACTACGACGACGACGACGACGACGGCCAGCCTTTCATGGGCCAGAACGAGCCGGGCTTCGCGCCGCAGCCGCCAGCGCCGCAGGCGCAGCCCTATCTGCCGCGCGACGCGCAGCCGTTTCCGCCGCGCGATCAGCAGCAACACCGCCCGCAACCTCAGCCGCAGCAGCAGCCTTATGCGCAGCCTTCGGTTCAGGGCGGCAATGTGGCCGTCGCGGACCCGAACGCGTTGCCGGCCTTCATCACCGGCGGCGGCGGCCAGCCGCAGCAGCCTGTGAGCCAGAACACCAATCAAGGCTCCGGGCAGAACGGTCATGAGCAGGGCGACCGCCAGGATCGCTTCGGGCATCGCCGGCGCCGGCGTCATCGCGGCGGCGGCTACCGCCCGGACCGTCCGGATAATTTCGGCAACGCCAATCCGCAGGGTGCGGCGCCGCAGCCGATCCCGGGCGACGGCGGCGACGAGCCGCCGCGTCAGCCGGAATAATCGAGGCGTGCTCCGCTCATTCCCGCCCCCGCCTATGCGGGGGCAGCCTCCAGCGGGAATCCAGATCTTTGATCTGTACTGGGTCCCCGCTTCCGCGGGGACGAGCGTATCTGTTTAAGTGCCCGGCGAAGGCGCCAGCGCCGGCTCGAGCGCCGGCACCAGCCGGCGTTTGACGCGGGGCGCGGGGATCGCGCGGTAGACCTGCTTGGTCGCTTCCACCATGTGCACGCCGGCGAACGGCGCCGAAAGCGTTGAGCCGGTGCGCTCCCACGCCACCGCCGAACGCAGGAACCAGCCGCGCGCAACCGGCGGCACGTAGAGCGCCTCGCTCCATCCGGTCGGCGTGAACCAGGTCTCGCGCAAGAGCTGATTGATCTGCGAGCGCGAATAGGGCCGGCCATGGCCGAACGGCGTAGTGTCCATACGCGCCCACAGGCCGCGCCGGTTCGGCACCACCACCAGCAGTCGCCCGCCCGACGCCAGCACGCGCCAGACCTCACGCAGCAGCGCGGCCGGATCGTTGGTCATTTCCAGCGCGTGCACCAGTATCACGCGATCGACCGCCGAGTCGGGTAGCGGCAGCTCGTTTTCGTCCACCAGCGCCGAAAGCGCCGGCCGCGTGGTCGGCCATTTCACCACGCCCTGCCCGGCCGGCATGAAGGCGAGGCAGCGTTCGGCCTCCTCGCGGAACAGGCCGAGATAGGGCGTGGCATAGCCGACGCCGAGCACGCGCTGGCCGGCGGTATCCTTCCACAGTCCGCGAATGCCGCGGCCGACGAAGCGGCGGGCCACCACGCCCAGGCGCTGGCCGTAGAAATTGCGCAGGTCCACGACATCGATCGACATGTCCTAAAACTACCACGAAACGGCGGATCATGGCGCTCCGCATGGAACGCAAGGGGTGCGAGACAATTCATCCGCATGCTACGGTTAACGCCGCACCCTGACCGACGAGGACTGCCATGCCCGCGGAAACCCGCCTGTTTCTCTGCCTGAAGGACAATTACGGGGTGCTGCTGCATGACCCGGAAAGCGGGGCCACGGCCTCCATCGACGCGCCCGAGGCGGCGCCGATCGAGGCCGCGCTCAAGGCCACCGGCTGGAAGCTCACCGACATTCTGGTCACCCACCATCACGCCGACCACACCGGCGGCATCCTGGCGCTGAAGGAGAAATACAAATGCCGCGTGGTGGCGCCGGCGGCGGAAGCGGAAACGATACCGGCGGTGGACCTGACCGTGCGCGAGGGCGACAAGGTGGCGATCGGGAAATTGTCGGGCAGCGTGATCGAGACACCGGGCCACACCAATGGCCACGTCACCTACTGGTTCCATGCCGACAAGCTTGCCTTCGTCGGCGATACACTGTTCTCGATCGGCTGCGGCCGCGTGATCGAGGGCACGCCCGGCATGATGTGGCGCTCGCTCGTGAAGCTGCGCGATCTGCCGAACGACACCGAGATCTATTGCGGCCACGAATACACCGCCGCCAATATCCGCTTCGCGCGCACCATCGAGCCGGACAATCCGGTGCTGGCGGCGCGCGAGGCGCAGGTGGAGCAGCAGATCGCGAAAGGCGAACCGACGATCCCGGTCACCATCGGCGACGAGAAACTGGCCAATCCATTTCTGCGCGCCGATCTGCCGGAGGTCGCGGCCGGCATCGGCATGGCGGGCAAGCAGGCGGCGCAGGTGTTCGCTGAAATCCGCGCGCGCAAGAACAAATTTTGACGGTCATCACCGACCAGAACGCCAAACGCTCCGTCAGCGGCGAATGGCTCGCGAGCGCGGCTTTGCTCGGGGCCGTGCTCACGATCGGGCTTGCAACCGTGCACGATGTCGGCATTACGATCGATGAATTCCTCTTTGACGGCTACGGACCGAAGGCGCTGGCCTGGTATTTGAGCTTGGGCGCCGACCGCGCGCTGACCGACCACTTCGGCACTTGGTTTTATGGGCCATGGTTCCAGATCGTCACAACGGTCGCACAATCATTTCACGCTGCCGACGATTTCGACGTGCGTCACGCGCTGACTTTTATTGTCGGCCTCAGCGGGCTCGCCGCCGTTGTCCCCATCGGACGTATTGCGATCGGACAATGGGCAGGTTTTGTCGCGCTGGCACTCTGCCTGCTGACAGGAAATCTCTATGGCCATCTTTTTTTCACGCCCAACGACGTGCCGTTCATGGCCGTGATGACGTGGGCGCTGCTGGCGATTATCGCTATGGCGCGGGGTGGGATTCCATCCTGGCGCGCGACCTTGACGGCCGGTGCTTGCTGCGGGCTCGCCATTGCGACCCGGATCGGCGGCATTCTGGCGCAAGTTTATCTCGTTGCCGCCATGAGTCTTCTATGCATCGAAATCATTGCGTTGCGCGGCCGCGCCGGTTTCACGTCGATTGTCCAGATTGCCGTTCGCACGGCATCGGCACTGGCGATCGGCTGGTTCGTCGCGATCCTGTTATGGCCCTATTTGCAGGCGGCCAACCCGCTCGAGCGCTTTCTCAGCGCCTACCGGCATTTCGGCGAGCTCAAGCTGGAGATGACGGCGCCCTTGTGGGGCGGGCAAGTCTCCACCGGCATGCTGCCCTGGTATTACATTCCAGGTGACTTGGCAGCGCGGCTTCCGGAAATCTTTATCGTTCTGCTGCTCGCTGCGCTCGGACTAGGCATAGCTGCAATTGCCGCATTTTTCCGCCGACTCCCTCATGGATTGTCCGCGGCCGTTGTCCAGCTTGCCGGCGCCCGCGCGCTCCTGCTGATCGTGGCAGCGGCACTGGCGCCGATGTTATTTATTATTGCAACCGGCGCGACGCTCTATGACGGCATCCGACATATCCTGTTTACGCTGCCCCCGCTGGCGCTGATTGCAGCGTGGGCAATGCTAACGCTCGCGCCGACGATCCGTCGGTTTCCAATCCCCTTGGCAACGCTGGCCGCTGCTCAGGTTATTTCGGCGGTGTTCATCATGGTCAAGCTGCACCCGCTGGAATATGTCGCGACCAACGCCTTTGCCGGCTGGACGCCGGGCTCCTACGGCAGATTCGAACTCGATTATTGGACCGTGGCGGCTACTCCCGCGCTGCGCCGCCTCGAAATGCGTATCACGCAAGAGGCGCGCGCGCCCGATCGACCGCCGCGTTTGTTCATCTGCATCCCGTGGCGCGAGCACATGGTCGCGCCGATGTTCCGGCGTCCCTGGCGCATCGCGGACAATCCGCAGACGGCCGATTTCATCATCGAAACGGAACGCTATCATTGTGCCAAAGATGCCGGCGGTACGCTGATCGATGAAGTCACTCGCTTCGGCAAGCCATTTGCCTGGACCTATCGGATGTCGAACACGGAGAATTCGCGGTGACCCCGCGACAAAGCGCCGCCGACATCATCCGCGCGCTCGCGCTCTCGCCGCACCCCGAGGGCGGGCATTTTCGCGAGACCTTCCGCGATCCCCGCGTGATCGACGGCCGCGCCGCCTCCACGTCGATTTATTTCCTGCTGGCGCGCGGCGAACGCTCGCACTGGCACCGCATCGACGCGGTCGAAATCTGGCACTACTACGCCGGCGCGGCCCTCAAGCTCGAAGTGGTGGACGGCGCCAAAGAAGAGATCGTCCGGCTCGGCGCGAATATTCATGGCGGCGAGGTTCCGCAATTCACGGTGCCGGCGCGCGCGTGGCAGGCGGCGGATTCCTTAGGCGACTGGACGCTGGTGGGCTGCACGGTGGCGCCCGGTTTTTCTTTCGACGGCTTCGAGCTGGCGCCGGCGGGCTGGTCGCCGAGCGACAAAACGCGATAAAAATGCCGAACTAATCAATATGGGGAAACGCCGGTGCCGAACAAACTCATTGAGGCGCGCGAGCAACTCGCGCGCGCCAACCGCATGATCGCCAACGAAGGCGTGCTCGATGCCTTCGGTCACGTCACCATGCGCCACCCGACCGATCCGAGGCGCTATTTGATGTCGTGCTCACGCGCGCCCGAGCTGGTGCAGCCGGAGGACATTCACGAGTTCACCCTCGACTCACAAATCGTCAAGCCAATCGAAGCGCGGCTTTACGGCGAGCGCGTCATTCACGGCGAAATCTACAAAGCGCGGCCGGAAGTGAACGCGGTGTGCCACCATCACGCGCCGTCGATCCTGCCGTTCTGCATTTCCGGCGCCGAGCTCAAGCCGGTCTATCATCTCGGCGCCACCATCGGCGAGAAGGCGCCGTTCTGGGACAGCCGTGACGAATTCGGCGACACCAATTTGATCGTGGCCAAGCCGGAGGAAGGCGCCTCGCTGGCGCGCGCGCTCGGCCCGCACTGGATCGTGCTGATGCGCCGGCACGGCGCGACCGTCGCCGGCAAGACGCTGGAGGAGCTGACCTTCCGCACCATCTACACCGTGCGCAATGCGGCAATGCAGATCCAGGCGCACACGCTCGGAACTGTGTCGCCGCTCAATGCCGCCGAGACCGCGCTCGCCGGCGAATACAATCTGCGGCCGGGCCCGGTGGCGCGCGCCTGGGAATACTGGTCGGTGCGGCTAGATAAGGCGGAAGGCACCGTGCGCAAGCGCGCTGCTAAACCAGCGCGCCCCGCGAAACGAACCGTCAAATCCAAGCGCAAACGCTAGGCGAAATACTGCCCGCCATTGGCCGAAAGCGTCGAGCCGGTAATCAGACCAGCGTCGTCGGAGGCCAAGAACACCACGCAGCGCGCGATCTCCTCCGGCTCGCCCAGGCGGCCGATCGGGATCAGCGGCAGAATGTTCTTCTCCAGCACGTCCTTCGGCACCGCCTGCACCATTTCGGTATTGATGTAGCCCGGGCAAATCGCATTCACCGTGATGCCGGCGCGCGCGCCTTCCTGCGCCAGCGCCTTGGTGAAGCCGATCTCGCCGGCCTTGGCGGCGGAGTAATTGGTCTGCCCCATCTGGCCTTTCTGGCCGTTGATGGACGAGATGTTGACGATGCGGCCGAACTTGCGCTCGCGCATGCCCTCGATCACCTGCCGGGTCATGTTGAACAGCGAGCCGAGATTGGTGTTGATCACCGCGCTCCACTGCTCCGGCTTCATGCGGTGAAGCATGGCGTCGCGCGTGATGCCGGCATTGTTGACCAGCACCTCGACCGGGCCGAGCTCGGCCTGCACTTTCTTCACGCCGTCGGCGCAAGCGTCAAAGGACGATACGTCCCACTTGAACACCGCAATGCCGGTTTCGGTTTTGAATTTCGCCGCCGCTTCGTCGTTGCCGTGGTAGACGGCCGCGACCTTGTAACCGGCCGCTTGCAATGCCTTGGCGATGGCGGCGCCGATGCCGCGGGTGCCGCCAGTAACTAACGCAACGCGTGACATGCCCCAGTTCCTCCCAAAATTATTTTTAAGTCATGGCCGGATCGAGCCGGCCATGACGTACACTAAGAGCGTCGTAGCAAAGCTCAACGCTCGACGCACATGGCGATACCCATCCCACCACCAATGCAGAGCGTCGCCAAGCCCTTCTTGGCGTTTCGTTTCTGCATCTCGTAGAGCAGCGTGGTCAATATGCGCGCGCCGGAGGCGCCGATCGGATGGCCGATGGCGATGGCGCCACCATTGACGTTGACCTTGGAAGTATCCCAGCCGAGGTCCTTGTTGACCGCGCAAGCCTGCGCCGCGAAAGCTTCATTCGCTTCGATCAGGTCAAGGTCCTCTTTCTTCCAGCCGGCCTTCTTGAGCGCGGCGCGCGCCGCCGGGATCGGCCCGGTGCCCATGATCGCCGGGTCGACGCCGGCCTGCGCCCATGAAACGATGCGCGCCAGCGGCGTCTTGCCGAGCTTGGCGGCTTCGGACGCCTTCATCAGCACCACGGCGGCGGCGCCGTCATTGATGCCGGAGGCGCTGCCCGCGGTCACCGTGCCTTCCTTGTCGAAGGCCGGGCGCAGCTTGGCAAGCGATTCCAGCGTGACCCCCTGCTTGGGATATTCGTCGGCATTCACCACCACGTCGCCCTTGCGCGACTTGATGGTCACGGCAACGATCTCGTCCTTGAACTTGCCGGCCTTCTGCGCGGCTTCCGTCTTGTTCTGCGAAGCGACCGCGAATTCATCCTGCATCTGGCGGGTGATCTGCCATTGCTTGGCGACGTTCTCGGCGGTGTTGCCCATGTGGTAGCCGTTGAAGGCATCCCACAGCCCGTCCTTGATCATGGTGTCGATCATCTGGAAGTCGCCCATCTTCACGCCGTTGCGCAGATGCTGGCAGTGCGGCGCCATGCTCATCGACTCCTGACCGCCCGCCACCACGATCTCGCTGTCGCCGTTGAGGATCGCCTGATAGCCGAGCGCGACCGTGCGCAGGCCGGAACCGCATAGCTGGTTCACGCCCCAGGCAGGGCTCTCAACCGGAATGCCGGCTGCGATCGACGCCTGCCGCGCCGGGTTCTGGCCCTGACCGGCGCTCAGGATCTGGCCCATGATGACCTCGCTGACGCGGGCGCCTTCGACGCCGGCGCGCTGCAATGCCGCCTGAATCGCGGTTTTACCGAGCTCATGGGCCGGCAGATTGGCGAATGCCCCATTAAACGCGCCGACCGGCGTGCGGGCGGCGCTGACAATGACAATATCGTCCTTCATCCGAAACTCCTTTTGGCAGTCGGTTGGGCGGCAGGGCGGCCATCTGGCGCTGCCGCATCCTCGGCAGGCCGGGCAGCCCTGTCAACAACGGGTAATCTGAAGATATCAGCTAGAATTGGCTGTTTATTGACATTCCGCAAGGAATTGCCGCACCGCCCACTTGGCCTGCCGCGCCGCGATAAAACGGTGGCCTGCGTAAGCCGAAACCGGTTATGCTCAAGCTCTGGGCAGGGGCGATGTCATCAACATGACTGACGAAAAAGAGCCGATCACAATCAAGAAATACGCCAACCGGCGGCTCTACAATACCGGGACCAGCGCATACGTCACGCTCGAGGACCTCGCCACCATGGTGAAGGAGGGCGAGAATTTCGTCGTCTTTGACGCCAAGTCCGGCGAGGACATCACGCGCTCGGTGCTGGCGCAGATCGTTTCCGAGCAGGAGAACAAGGAAGGCCAAAGCCTGTTGCCGATCGCCTTCCTGCGGCAATTGATCCGCTTCTACGGCGACAGCATGCAGATGATGGTGCCGCGCTTCCTCGAACAATCGATGCAATCGCTCACCAGCCAGCAGGGCAAGTTCCGCGAGCAGATGACGCAGGCCTTCGGCGTCGGCGGCTTCGGTCCGCTCGAGGATCAGGTGCGGCGGAACATGGAAATGTTCGAGAAGACCTTCGCCATGTTTGCGCCCTTCGCGCACGGCCAAGGCAAGCCGGCGGAAGACAAGCCGCAAGGCTCGCCCGGCGGCGAGATGGACGAGCTCAAGCGCCAGCTCGACGAATTGCAGAAGCGGCTC
>JGI20177J14857_1000692_pt1 | contig 10186 bp, 9 predicted proteins | sample NGESurdeep072012_6_FD_14857 | JGI IMG/M metagenome (IMG submission 14857) | reverse complement strand
CGATTGGCGTTCACCGCATCGATCTCACCGAGCATACCGAGCCGGCCGTCGTAATATCCAACACGGCTGTCCCAAAACCCGAGCTCGCAGGTTCCCGGCCGTCGATCGCCGTGCTGCCGTTCGCCAACATGAGCGGCGATCCGGAGCAGGAATATTTTGCCGACGGTATTTCCGAGGATATCATCACGGGTCTGTCGAAGCTGCGATGGTTCTTCGTCATCGCGCGCAATTCGTCGTTCACTTACAAGGGCAAGGCGGTCGACGTGAAGCGCGTCGCCCGTGAACTGGGCGTGCGCTATGTGCTGGAGGGCAGCGTGCGCAAGGGCGGCAACCGAGTGCGCATCACCGCGCAACTCATCGACGCCGCGACCAGCAACCATATCTGGGCCGATCATTACGACGGCGAGCTCACCGACGTTTTCGCGCTGCAGGACGAGATCACCAAGAAGGTCGTCGCCGCGATCGAGCCCAGGCTGCTGGAGGCCGAGGGCATCCGTTCGCAAAACCGCTCGCCGGACGATCTCGGCGCCTGGGAAATGGTCATTCAGGCAAACTCCCTTTTCTGGCGCTTGACGAAGACCGAAAACGAAGCCGCGATTGCGTTGCTCAAACGGGCCGTCGAGCGCTACCCCGACTACGCACCGGCACACAGCATGTTGGCGTTTATGATGCTGGTGTCAGGCCATCTCGGCTGGAGCGTTGAAGAGCAGGCCGCAGCGCTCGCCGCCCGCGCGGCCGCACTCGACGACAACGACCCTTGGGCTCACCTCGCGCTAGGCTACGCGGCGTTTGTGCGGCGACAGACCAGCGTGGCAACGGCGGAATTCCGGCGCGCAATCGCACTCAACCCGAACTTCGCAGCCGCCTACGGCTACCTCGGCTGGGCGCTCGCATTCGACGGCCAATCGGATCAGGCAATTGCCCATTTGGAGGAGGCGATCCGTATGAGCCCGCACGACCCACAGAATGCAGTTTTCAACGCCGGATTTGCCGCCGCCCATTATCTTGCTGGACGATACGCCAAAGCAGTTGAATACAGCAGCACAGCATTACAACAGCGTTCCGCATTCACCGCAGGTTATCGCATTCACTGCGCCAGCTTGGCGCAGAATGGGCAGAGCGATGAAGCTCGCGCAGTGCTGGCGCGATTGAAGGAATTGCAACCCGACGTCTCGATTGCGTGGATTAAGCAGAACGTCCCCTATCAGCCAGGCCCAATGGCCAAGTTCCTCGAAGGTATGCGCAAGGCGGGGCTGGAGTAGCCCAGAGATCGCTGAGTACACGCCCTAGCAGACGGCCTCAGCTCCGCTTTGCCGCTATCAGCTCTGCTTCGGCTTTGCTGCCGGCTTCTTGGCAACCGGCTTGCGCTTGGCCGGCGGCTTCTTCTTTTCCGGCTGGGCGCTGACCGGATCGAAACCGACATAGACGACGTAAGCGTCGATCAACCCCAGCGGCTGCGGCAGCGGGAACGCGATGTCGGATTCGACATGGGTGAAGGTGACGCGATCGATCGAAGCGTTCACGGTCACCGTTTCATGGCCGAATTTCGACGCCACCGCCTTGGGATCTACTCCTTCTTGCACCACCGCGATGCGCAGCGGCACATCGACAGTGCCGGGGCCGCCGGCCGGACCGGTGATGACGCGGCCCTCGATGCCGACCTTCATGGTCATGATGCCGGCATTCACGTGACATTCGCGCGCGGTGCGGATGATGGAGCCCTGGTAGCGCACATCGAGCGCGCCCGGCTCACCCTCTCCGGGCTTGCTGCCGATCATGAGGGTCGCGGCGCCGGTGCGCACTTGGACTTCCGGGCAGTCGACATCATCGGCCGAAATATTGGCAGTACCGCCGGCGGCGGCGGCATCGTTGGTTGCCTTCGACGACGAGCTGAAATAATCCAAAGGCGAAGACTTGAGCAGATCGGTGCTGCCGCAGCCGCCCAGCACCAACGCCAACGCCATGAGCGAGCGTGCCCGCCCCGCTTCGCACGGTTTGTTCGGTTCGTCCCCTACCCATTGTCCGGCTCACGTTTCTTGGGGCGTCGCCGCCCTGGCCCGCCCTTATAGCAAGCCAACCTTATAGCAAGCCAAGCGTGGCAACCCAAAGGCGGCGGGGCATGGCATGATCTGTTCAGATTGAATCACCGTTCGCCCCTAACATTTTGCTTGCGCATGATCTTTTCCGAAAACCGGTACCCACTTTTCGGGATCATGCGCTAATCGGGGTCGTCCTTGAGCCGTGCATAAAGCAGATGATCCTGCCATACCCCATTGATGCACAGATAGTTGCGCGCATAGCCCTCGCGCTGAAAGCCGGTCTTCTCCAGCAGGCGGACCGAGGCGGTATTGCCCGGAATGCAGGCCGCCTCCAGGCGATGCAGCCGCAGCGTCCCGAAGCAGAACGGGACCAAAGCGCGCATCGCCGCGGTCATGTGGCCTTTGCGGGCGAACGGCGCGCCGGTCCAGTAGCCGATGCTGCCGGCCTGCGCGACGCCGCGGCGGATATTGGCAAGCGTCAGCCCGCCGACCAGCGCATCGTCTTCGCTGCGGAAGATCAGGAAGGCATAGGCGAGATCGTTGCGCAGGTCCTCAGCGTAGCGCCTGAGCCGCCGGCGGAACGCGCCGCGCGTGAGATCGTCGGCGGGCCAAGTTGGCTCCCAGGGCACCAGGAAGTCGCGGCTCGATTCACGCAAGGCCGCCCACTCGGCATAGTCGCCGCCTTGCGGCACGCGCAGCATCACCCCGGCGCCGGCGATGGCCGGTAGGGTTTCATTGCTGCTGACGGTGCGGAAAAACGCCATGGGCAAATGCGGGTTAGCCTTGCTTGAGCATTATCTTATCCGAAAACCGGTTCCCACTTTTCGGGATCATGCTCACGCTCCCGGATCAGGCGGCCCGGCGCACGAGACTTTCAGCGATCGCGGCCGTGCTTTCAAGCCCGTTGCCGGGTCCGAGCGCGGCGATCGCCGGCCTGCCGCGGCCGATTAGCGCACGGCCGGCGGCGCGCGCGCTGGCGACCGTCACCGCATCGACCTTGGCGACGATCTCGTCGAGCGGGATCGGCCGGCCATAGGCCAGCATCTGGCGCGCGATCTGGCCGAGGCGCGCCTCTGAGCTTTCCAGCGCCATCAGCAGGCCGGCCTTCATTTGAGCCTTGGCGCGGGCGACCTCGGCCTCGTTGAGCGTTTCGGTTGCGATCGCGATCTGGTCGATAGCCACCCGCATCAATTCGGGCGCGTCCGCCTCATCGGTGCCGGCATAGAGGGCGAACATGCCGGTGTCGGAATAGGGCATGTGGAAGGCATGGATCGCGTAGCAGAGTCCGCGGTTCTCGCGCACTTCCTGGAACAGCCGCGACGACATGCCGCCGCCAAGCACGCTGGTGAACACCTGCAGGCTGTAGAGTTGCTCGTCGCGCACCGGCACGCCTTGCAGCGCCAGCGCAATATGCACCTGCTCGAGATCGCGCGTCTCGACCCTGGTGCCGCCGCCGAAATGCGCCGGTTCCGGCGCCGGCGCGGCCGGTCCGATGAAGCTCGCGAAGCGTTTCTCAGCTTCGGCGACGATTCGCTCATGCTCAACGGCGCCGGCGGCGGCCACCAGCATGTCGGGCGCGCGATAGTTGCGCGACAGGTAAGTGCGGATGCGCGCCGAATTGAACGAGCGCACGGTTTCCGGAGTGCCGAGGATCGAGCGGCCGAGCGGCTGTTTGGGAAACGCCGTTTCATGCAGCCGCTCGAAAACGAGATCGTCGGGCGTATCTTCCACGGCGCCGATCTCCTGCACGATGACGTTCTGCTCGCGCCGCAATTCCTCCGGCTCGAAGGTTGGCTCCGACAGGATGTCCGACAGCACATCGAGCGCGAGCGGCACGTCGGCCTTGAGCACGCGGGCGTAAAAGCCGGTGCTTTCCGCGCTGGTCGAGGCATTGAGATCGCCGCCAACCGCCTCGATCTCCTCGGCGATCTGGCGCGAGGTGCGCCGCTTGGTGCCCTTGAAGGCCATGTGTTCGAGCAGGTGAGAAATGCCGTGTTCATCGGGCGCCTCATTGCGGCTGCCGGCGCCGGCCCAAACCCCGAGCGAGGCGGATTCCAGATGCGGCATGCGGTCGGTCACCACCGACAGGCCGGAGGGAAGACGGGTGACTTCGACACTCATGCCGCTGCTCCTTCACGCGCCGCGCGCGACGCCGACGCCACGTATCGTTCCACCGCCGCCTGATCCGCCGGCAGCACGGTGACGCGCTCCGGCCGCTGCGGCAGATCGGCCAGCCAGTCCGGCAGCGCGGGTGTGACCCCGCAGGCAGCCGCAACCGCGTCCGGAAATTTGGCGGGATGCGCCGTCGACAGCACCACCATCGGCACCGACGGATCGCGCGCCTCTTTCTCGGCCACCGCCAGGCCGACCGCGGTGTGCGGATCGACGCAGTAGCCGGCCTCGCGCATCCAGGCGCGGATGGTGGCGGCGCTTTCCTGCTCGTCGGCACGCTCGGCGGTGAACAGCGCGCGAATCTGCTGGAGCGCGTGCGAGGAGACCGCGAAGCGGCGCGATTGCGCGAGCGAGCCCATCAGCGCGGTGACCGCCTTGGCATCGCGGCCATAGGCGTCGAACAACAGCCGCTCGAAATTCGACGAGACCTGGATATCCATCGACGGCGAGGTGGTCGCCACCACGTCGCGCAGCTCATAGGCGCCGGTCGCGAAGGTGCGGGCGAGGATGTCGTTGACATTGGTCGCCACCACCAGCCGGTCGACCGGCAAGCCCATGCGGGTCGCGACATAGCCGGCATAGACGTCGCCGAAATTGCCGGTCGGCACGGTGAAGGCAATTTTCCGATGCGGCGCGCCGAGCGCGACCGCCGCGGTGAAGTAATAGACCGCCTGCGCCACGATGCGCGCCCAGTTGATGGAATTGACGCCGGACAGCCGCACGCGGTCACGGAAGGCGTGATGATTGAACATCGCCTTCACCAGCGCCTGGCAGTCGTCGAAGGTGCCTTCGACGGCGAGCGCATGCACGTTTGAATCCGGCACCGTGGTCATCATGCGCCGCTGCACCTCGGAGATGCGGCCATGCGGGAACAGCACGACCACATCCACCTGGGCGCGGCCGCGGAACGCCTCGATCGCGGCACCGCCGGTGTCGCCGGAAGTCGCCACCACGATGGTGGTGCGCTCGCCTCGCTCACGCAGCACGTGGTCCATCAGCCGTGCCACCAGCTGCATCGCCAGGTCCTTGAAGGCGAGCGTCGGCCCGTGAAACAGCTCCAAGACGAAAAGACTGGGGCCGAGCTGCGCGAGCGGCGCGATCGCCGGATGGCGGAAAGTGCCGTAGGCCTCGCGCGCCATGCGGGCGAGATCGGCGTCCGGGATGCTGGCGCCGACGAAAGGCCGGATCACCTCAACCGCGACCTCGGCGTAAGGTCGGCCGGCGAAGCCGGCGATCGCTTCGGCATCGAGCGCCGGCCACGACTCCGGCACGTAAAGGCCGCCGTCGCGGGCCAGCCCCGCGAGCATGACCTCGACAAAATCGAGTGCCGGGGCCTCGCCCCTGGTTGAGACATAACGCATTGAGTTAACTTGCTTTTATGGTTCCGGCACGGGCCTGATCGCGAGCGCACAGTAGCCTTGCGCCGAGGCTTTCACAAGAAAACCCCGCGCGCGGCTGTGGCCCGCGTAAGCCCGCGCTTGGAAGCATCAATCGAGTCCGCTTCGCGCCGCGTGGCCTTTTGAATTGATTCAAGTCAATATCGCCAGCCGGCATTTAATGAACTGTTCTACTTGAGACAATTGCNGGCGCGAATATTAATTTTGTTCGTCTGAAACCGTCGGAATCTCGATTCATGCCAAAGCAAAATTGGAGCTGCAAGATGAGAAGCTGGGTCTTTCGTATGGCTGCCATCGCAGCCGTGATGTTGCTCGCCAACGCGGCGAGCGCACAACAATTCACCATGAAGCTGTCGTCGCCGACTGTCAACGATGCCCCGCATGAATGGATGAAGGCGTTCAAGGCCGGCGTCGAGCAGCGCTCCGGCGGCCGCATCAAGGTGGAAATCTATCCGGCAAGCCAGCTCGGGCAAATCCCCGCGACGGTTGACGGCGTCGCGCTCGGCACCATTGAATTCGCCATTCCCGCCGTCGGCTTCCTGATTGGACTGGAGCCGCGCTTCCAAGTGTTCGACGCCGCCGGCCTGTTCGACAGCGTCGAGCATGGACAGAAGGTGCTGGCCGATCCCGCGATCCGCGCGCGGCTTGCGACCTTCGGCGAGGCCAAGGGCGTGGAACCGCTGGTGATGGCGCTCAACGGCCCGCTCATGCTGGTGTCGCACAAACCGGTGCGCGCGGTCGCCGATTTCAAAGGCCAGAAGATCCGCGTCCCCGGCGCGGCGCCGCTGCATGTCGAGCCGTTCAAGAAGCTCGGCGCCTCGCCCGTTTCGATACCGCTCGGCGAAGTGCTGCCCGCTCTGCAAAACAAGACGATCGACGGCGGCATTGCCTCGTTCAACGTTTTCACCGCGTTCAAATATTATGATGTCGCCAAGGGCGCGACCTACCTTCCCGGCTCCTTCCTGGTGGTCGGCGGCATCGTCAACCGGGCCTTCATGAAGTCGCTCGGCCCGGAACTGGAAGCCATCGTGCGGGAAGAAGCGCGCAAAGCGGAAACGGTCTTTACCAGCTACGGCGTCGCTGACGTCGAGCGCACCCGCCAGACCTGGCTGAAGAACGGCGGCGAAACGATCACGCTGCCACCGGCCGAGGCCGTCGCCTATCTCAAGGACGTGACCTCGGTTGTGCCGGCGGTTGTCGCCAATAATCCAAAGATGAAAGAGGATTACGAAACGCTGCTAGCGGTAGCGAAGAAATACCGGAAGTGATGACTTGATCCGCTCCACCAGGCGCAGCCGGTAAGCGCCGCTTAAGTATCCAGGGGGTGGTCGGCGAGCAGCCGGCCGCCCCTCGTTCGTTCATGCGCTACGGCACACCGCTCGGTTGCCAACGCGTCACGCTAGCGCAAGCCGAGGAGAAAGCGCATTCCGCCGAGCGAGATCTCCGGAATGTAGGTGATCAGGACGAGCGCGATCAGGTAGATCACCAGAAACGGAACGATGCCGCGATAGATCGAGCGCAACTCGAGCCCGAGCACGAACTGGGCAACGAAGATGTTCATGCCGAACGGCGGATGGAACAGGCCGATCGCCAGATTCACCGTCACCACGATGCCGAAATGCACGGTGTCGATGCCGAACGCCTTGACTATGGGCACCAACAGCGGCGTCAAAAGCAGGATCGCCGATAACGGATCGAGGAAGCAGCCGATCGCCAGCAGGATGACGTTAATCGTCAGCAGAAACATCCAGCTCGAAATGTTGAGCGATTGCAGCCAAGCGACGATCGCCGCGGGAACCTGATTGACGGTCAGCAGCCAGGAGAAAACTCCTGCGCAGGCGACAATGATGAGAATCTGCGCCGAGAATATAACTGTGGCGGAGGCGGCCTCGACGATATCGCGCCAACCGAGCTCGCGAAAAATAAACCGAGTGACGAAGGCGGCATAGACGCAGGCGACCGCCGCCGCCTCGGTCGGCGAGAACACGCCGCCATAGATGCCGCCGAGAATGATGAACGGCATGCCGAGCGCCCAGATGCCGCGCACGGTCGCATGCAGGAAATGATCGAGCTTGAACGCTTCGCCGGCGCCGATGCCGTTGCGCCAGGCAAACCACATGACATAGGCCGCGAGCATGAGCGCCAGCATCAGGCCCGGCACCACGCCGGCCGCATAGAGTCGCGGTACCGATTCCTCGGCCGATGCGCCGTAGACGATCATCGGAATACTGGGCGGGATGATGATGTCGATGGCACCGACCGCGGTGACCAGGCCGGCGGAGAAGTTTTCCGGATAGCCCGCCCGCCGCATCGCCGGATACATGATGCGGCCAATGGTGGCGACACAGGCCGCGCTGATGCCGGAGATCGCGCCGAAGATCGCCGAAGTACCCACCGTGGTGACGGCGAGGCTGCCACGCACCGAGCCGACGCCGGCCTGGACAAAATCGACCAGGCGCTGGGCGACGCTGCCGCGCCCCATCAGTTCGCCGGCATAGACGAAAAACGGAATAGCCAGCAGCGCGAAAGCATTGATCGATCCGAACATGGTCTGATGCAGCGCCGCGATCGGCATGTGCATGAAGAACACGAGCGCGACGCTGACTGACGCCAGCAGGACGATGAAGATCGGGAATCCCAACAGCAGCAGAACAACCGGCACCACGCCGAGCGCGAACGACATGGCTCAGGCCTCCGTGCCGGATTTGCCGCCGTCCGGCGCGCGCCGGGCCAGGATCTCAACAAGGCGCAAACAAGCGATGAGTGCCATCAGACCGAAGCCCGCCGCCACCACGCCATGCGGAATCCACATCGGCACCTGCGCCATGTCGCTNACGCGACCGATGTTGAACATTTGCTTGGCATAATAGGTCGAATTCCACAGCACAAAGGCGGNGAGAATGACGATCGCCACGAGNTCGGCAATTTTTATCAGCCGGCGGATCGGCGGCGGCAGCGCGTTTACGAGCACGTCCATGCGCAAATGTTGATTACGCCAGGCGACCACGGCGGCGCCGAGGAAGGTCATGAACACCATGATGAAGATTTGCAACTCGTCGGCACTGAGTATGGTGCTGCCGAAGCCGTAGCGGCCAACGACGTTGATGAAGTTGAGGGCGACCGCGGCGATGAAGGCATAAGCGAGCGCGTGTTCGATCCACCCCGTCAGACGATCGAGAATTCGCGTAACCACGGTCGAATTACCCCAGTCTGCGCGCCAGCGGTCGGCGATGGCCCGGCTTGGCGTCTATAACTCAAACCCCGGACGGGTTCATTTGATACATATCAAGCGGTCTCTACCGTCACACACGCCGCCGCATATGGCCGGCAAGCCAGACCACGTAGACGCCGGCAAGCCCGAGCGCGAGGCCAAACCATGTGATGGCGTATTGCAGGTGGTTGTCCGGCAGGTTGACCGCGAGCTTGCCCGGCTTGGGCAGGCCGCCGGGCGGCACCGGCGCCTCTTGTTCGATATAGAACGGCGCGGCGGTGTCCCATTTCTTCGCCGCGGCCATGGCCGCGGGCTCGCGCAGGTACCAGACATTGGTCTTCGGGTCGTCGGCCGGCGTGAACAGCCCACGCGCCTCCGGCCAGCGCATGACGCCGACGACATCGATGATGCCATGGCGCGCGCCCTGCGCGCGGGTGGCGGGATCCTTGCGCTCAGGCGGCACGAAGCCGCGGTCGACCAGCACGATGCTGCCGCCGGCCAGCCGCGCCGGCGCGAACACCCAATAGCCCGGCCCCTGCACGTCGGGCCGGAAGGCGGAGCCGGCGGAATAGACCAGCGCCTCTTCGCCTGCGAGGAATTCGGCCGGGAATTTGACGCGGGTATATTCATCGGCTTCGGCAACGAGCCGCGGCCAGCTTTCGCGCGACGGCAGATCCTCGGGCGCGCGCGCCAGCCGCGCGGTCACCGTGGCGATCAGATTTTCCTTCCAGACCTTGCGGTCGAGTTGCCAGATGCCGAGGCCGAGCAGGATGGCGACGCCGACCACGGCGAACACCGTCGCTTCGATCACGCCACCCCGGCGCCTGTCGCGCGGCACGCTCACTCGTCGCCTCGATGGGCGGGGCGGCCTTCCGCGGCCTTGTGATGATATTGCAGCGCGATCATCAGGCCCTTGATCGGCCGCAACGGTGCCAGCGTCACGAGCAGAACCAGCGGCAGCCACAGCGCCGCATGCAGCCAGTAGGGCGGCTGATAGACCACCTCGGTGATCAGCGCGGCGAACACGACGATCGCGCCACCGAGCAGAATCACGAACACCGCCGGGCCGTCGCCGGCATCGGCGAAGGCGAAGTCGAGGCCGCAATGCTCGCAACGAGGCCGCAGCCCCAGAAAGCCCTGGAACAACTTTCCCTCGCCGCAGCGCGGACAACGCCCGCGCAGGCCTCTTGCGATCGGCAGCGGTGTCGACGACTCTTGATCGTTCATTGCTTCGCTTCTTTATTTGCGCATGATCTTATCCGAAAACCGGTGCCCACTTTTCGGGATCATGCGCGTAACGCAAAAGGGCGGCGCAATGACGCCGCCCTCTTGAAACACTGTCAAACGGTGATCATTCGGGATGCGGT
>JGI20177J14857_1000691_pt1 | contig 10196 bp, 5 predicted proteins | sample NGESurdeep072012_6_FD_14857 | JGI IMG/M metagenome (IMG submission 14857) | reverse complement strand
CCCGCCACTTCCTGCGGCGGCCAGACACACTGCGCCACCTCGGGGCCGTCATCGGTCGGCACGAGCACGTGGTCGCCGACGGCGGGGCGGTGCCGCCCGGCGTCGAGGTAGTACAGCCGGCCATATCGCTGGAAGCGCACCGCGCAGACCACCGACATGCCGACCCCCTGTCCTGGTCAGGCACCCTACGCCGGCTGGTGGCCTGCTCTACCCCGATCGCCTACCCCAACCGGGAGGCGAGCGTGGCCAGCAACGCCAGCAGGGCGACGACTCCGAACATGGCTCCGATCACCAGCCACGGAGATCGCGGACCGGCGGTGGCACCCAGTCCCCCGCCGGGGCCAGTTGCTCGCCGACCCGGGTCTGGACCCGAACCGGGTCTCGCGTCGGCCGCGACCGACCGCCTGGTCGCCAGGGCGGTCAGCCCAGCGACGGTGCCCTCGACCGCCAATAAGGCAAGCGCCAGCTGCCACAGGTGGCCCACCACCAGCACGGCGGCGGCCACGATCACCGGTACGACGTAGAGCCCGAGCGCAATCAGCCGGGAGGCTCGACGATCGCCGGCGGCAAGGCTTGGCATTCGCTGATTGTCGCCGCCCCCAGTGCACCGAACTGGCCCAGCTCGCCGACAAGGTCGGCGCAGCCCTCCCCAGAACCTGGCGACGGTGCTGACGCGCGGCAAGGCCATCGCAGCACTGAGGACTCCCACTCCCCCCTTCCCACTCCCCCTCCCCCCGGCGAAGTTGTGCGACCGGACGAGTCGCCGGCGGCTCATTCCGTCGCACAAGTCTGACCCCGATGGCCGTCGCTGGCCAAACGCTCAGATCTGAGCTGGTGTCTGGTCATGGTCGTCTCTCCCGTTGCCGGGTCTAGCACCGTTGCAGGGTCAAAGCCATCGCCTCGACGGCGAGCACCGGAGCGACGCTGGCGCTCACCGCCTCTCGGCACGCCAGCGCCGCCTCGATCCGACGCAGCGTGGACTCCGGCCGACCGGCCCGGGCCAACTGCTCGACGGCGGCGGCCTGGTCGGACTGGTAAGCCGGCACCCTGGCCCCCAGTTGCACGGCCAGCACGTCCCGGTAGAGCGCGGCCAGGTCGACCAGGGCGCGGTCGAGCGAGTCCCGCTGACGGCGGGTACGGCGCGACTTTTGCCCGCTTTCGAGCTCCTTGAGGTCCCCGGCGGCCCCACGCGGCAGGGTGGTCGACGCCTTGCCGGAGCCACGGACCAAGCCGGCTCCCAAAGCTTCCCGCAGCGCCGAGGTCTCGGCGGCGTCGAGCACCTCCGTCTCGGCGGTGGCCTCGGCCCCGGCGGCGTCGACCAGGTCGGCCGCGGCGGCCAGACAGGCGGGGACCGAACCCACCGCAGTGGCGATCGAGAGCGCATCCTGGCGGCGGCGGCGCGCCCCCTCGTCCGTGGCCAGCCGACGGGCGCGGCCCAGGTGGCCCAGGGACGCCCGCGCCGCGAACGCCGCCATCGCGCCATCAACGCCCTCCCCGTGCAGGACGTCGGCGATCGCCTTGGCCGACGGGGTGCGCAGGGTCACCGGTCGACACCGCGACCGAATCGTCGGGAGCACGTCCTCCGGCGAGGGTGCGCACAACAGCAGCACGGTCCGTTCCGGCGGCTCCTCGAGGGTCTTGAGCAGCGTGTCGCCGGTCCGCTCTTCCATTCGGTCGGCGTCCTCGATCACCGTCACGTGCCAGCGACCGTCGTACGGCGCGCGGGCGGAGTCGGCGACGATCTGTCGAGCCTCCCGGATGACGAGGTGCAGCCGCTGCGGAACGATGATCCGCACGTCCGGATGAGTGCCGGCCAACGTGGTGTAGCAGGCCGGGCACGCACCGCAGCCTTGGCTCGGACACTGCAGCGCAGCCGCGAAGGCCCGAGCGGCCACCGAGCGGCCCGATCCCGGTGGACCGGTGAACAGCCAGGCGTGTGTCATGGCATCGGTCGTCGGCCGAGCGCCGCGCACGATCTCGGCGGCGGCGGCCGCCGCCGTCCGCAGCTGGCTGATCACCGGACCCTGGTCCACCACGTCCGCCCATACCGAATGGGGCGTGCCGGGCGGCGGGCTCATCGTCCGACCACCGGCAACCGCTCCGTGGCTGCGTCCGCATCCGCCGGTCTGGCGCCAGCCTGTCCAGGGTGCGGTGCCCCGGCGTCGGTCGGCAGTGCTACGTCGACCGGCGCCGGATGCGCGCCGCCGGGGTCGGCACCGACCGGGTGCGTCCGGCCCGGCTGGGCGCCGCCCGGATGGGCACCGCCCGGATGCGCCCCGCCCGGCTGGACACCGCGAGGGTCAGCCGTCCCGGCCAGCAACCGCTCCACCCGGGTCCTGATCTGGCCATGCACGATCTGCGGCGACTCGGCTGCCGGCACCACCAGGTATCGGTTCGGGTGGGCGGCCGCCAGCCGCTGGAACCCTTGCCGAGCCCGGACGTGGAACGCGCGCGACTCGGACTCCATCCGGTCGGCCGGTCGCCGCGAGATGCGGGCGAACCCAACCTCGGGGTCGAGGTCGAGCAAGATTGTGAGATCTGGGTGCAACCCCTCGGTGGCCCATCGGGACAGGCGGGCGACGTCGTCGGCGTGCAGCTCGCGGCCCACCCCCTGGTAGGCCAGGGACGAGTCGCTGTACCGATCGGTGATCACGACGGCGTCCCGCTCCAGGGCCGGGCGGATCACCCGGTTGACGTGCTCGGCGCGGTCCGCGGCGTAGAGCAGGGCTTCGGCCCGCGGCGACATGCCACCGGATGCCGGGTCCAGCAGCAGCGAGCGCACCCGAGCGCCGAGTGGGGTGGCGCCGGGCTCGCGAGTCACCACCACGTCGTAGCCGGCTGCCAGCAGCCAGTCGGCCAACAGCCGGACCTGGGTGGACTTGCCGGCCCCGTCCCCGCCCTCCACGGCCAGGAAGACGCCGCGCAGGTCGCGATGGCCAAAGGTCTGCCGACCGCGCACGCCGGCCAGCAGGTCGGCCAGCAGCGGGACCCCGCGCCGGTCGTCCATCTGCCGGAACGACATCACGCCCACGGCGACGGCAACGGCACCAGCGACCAGCAGGGCGACCGCCACCCCCTCCAGGTGCAGGTGCAAGCCACCAACTCGAAGTGTGTGGTTCCCGATCACACCGACCAGGAACGGGACCACTGCCAACGTCGCCAGCAGGTCGATCCGAACCAGCGACTGGAGCAGCGCGAAGGTCCGGCCCCGCACGTCGTCGGCCACCTCGAGTCCTAGCAGCGTGTACCCGGTCACCCAACCCACGCCGGCAAAGGCACCCACGCAGATCGTCAGCAGCGTGACGATGACGATCTCCGGAATCACCGCCATCAACATCAGGCAGGTCCCGGCCGCCACGATGGCCAGCCCGAACAGGCGCTTGCGGCTGAAGTCTCCGAGCAGCTTCGGGCCGCCGAACATGCCGCCGGCCAGGCCGATGAACACGGCCCCGAACAACACGCCGTACGCCGCGTTGCCGCCGCCCAGGCTGGTGGTGAACTGCTTGCCGGTGGCGATGATCGTCCCGCCGGAGGCGAACGCACCCAGGATGCCGATGATCAGGCCGCGGACCAGCGGCGTGCGGCGCACAAAGGTCCAGCCTTCGACGATCGAGCGGCCCAGACCAGTGAGTCCGACGGCGTCACCAGCCCTCGTGGTGCCGCGGCTGCGGCCGATTTCCCGCAGCCGGTAGATGGTCACGGCCGAGAACAGGAACGTGCCGGCATCGAAGTACAGCGCCAGGTCGACCGGGTTGGTTCGAAACCACGGCAGCCCAGAGGCCAACAAGCCATTGAGCAGGGCCAGCACCGAGAAGACCCCCGCCGCGGGCGCCGCCGAGCCGTAGGTCGTAAGCAGGCTGAGCTGGTTGGCCGCTTCCAGCCGCTCGGGCGGCACCAGGTTGGGCACGGATGCCTCTTTGGCCGGGATCCAGAACAGCGACACCGCCTCGATCAGGAAGGAGGCGATCAGCAGCCAGGCCAGCGTGCGGACGACCGGGATGGAGGCGAACAGGCCGAACCGCAGGATGTCGCAGACCACCATCGTCCGCCGCCGGTCGAACCGGTCGGCCATGGCGCCGGCCAGCGGCCCCAGCAGGATCGCCGGCAGTAGGCGAAAGACCAGCACACCGCCGATGGCGAAGGACTGCCCGGAGTAGCTGTTGACCAGGGAGGAGGCCAGCGCGGTAGTCGCCAGCAACCCGAGCCAGTCACCCAGGCTGGACAGCGACAGCGCGACCCACAGCTGGCGAAATGCCGGAATCCGCAGTACGGCGCGTAGGTCACCGGCATCGCCCAACATCGGCTCGGCGGGCTCGACAGCGATCGCGTCGCTGGCCGTGGACTCGGCGGCGCCCCGGCCAGCCACGCCGGCCGCGGGCTTCTCGCGCCAGCCGCCGGCGGTGGACGATGGGGGGTGATCGGCGGCGATAGTGGGCTCCGGCAGGGACGGGCGTTCGCGGTGGCAGATAGAGGTGGCAGATAGCGGTGGCATTTCGACGTGGCCACCGGGCGACGGTTTGCGCCGGGGTGGCTACCCCAGACAGGCTACCTGCGGCTACTCCGTCGGGGTTCGTTTGCCACGCCCGGCTGCCTGGGCCGTCGCCGGCTGGCTCGCCGGGGTGGACTTGCGCTTCGGCGCCGCCTTGCTGGTGGCCTTAGTCGTGGCCTTACTGGCGGCCTTGCTGGTGGCCTTACTGGCGGCTCTAGTCGTGGACGTCGACGTTGTCTTCGCGGACCGGCGCGGCGGCTTCTTCGGTGCCGGCCCCCGGGCGCGGCGGTCGGCCAGCAGCTCGGCCGCCCGCTCGTCGGTCAGCGTCTCAACGTCGTCGCCGCGGCGCAGGCTGGCGTTGGTCTCACCATCGGTGACGTACGGACCAAACCGGCCCTCCCGCAGCACCATCGGCCGGCCGCTGGCCGGGTCTACACCCAACTCCCGCAGCGGCGCGGCGGCCGCCACCCGCTGCCCCCGGCGCTGCTTGGGCTGAGCCAACAGAGCGACGGCCTCATCCAAGGTCACGGTCAGCATCTGCTCCTCGGTCGTCAGTGACCGCGAGTCGGTGCCCTTCTTGACGTACGGGCCGTAGCGGCCGTTCTGCGCAGTCACCTCGACGCCGTCCGCAGGGTCGACACCCAGCGTCCGGGGTAGGCGCAACAGCGCCACCGCGTCGTCGAGCATGACGGTGTCCAGCGACATCGACGCGAACAGCGAGGACGTCCGGGGGGCGTCGTCGACGCCGTCCGGTACCACGGTGGTGACGTAGGGCCCGTACCGGCCGGATCGGGCGACCACGTCGTAGCCGGAGGTCGGGTGCCGGCCGAGCACGCGGTCTCCGCTCGGCGCCGTCAGCAGCTCCAGCGCCTTGGCCACCGTGAGCTCATCCGGGGGGAGGTCCTCCGGGACGCTCGCCTTGTCGCCATCCTCGCCGTCGCCGCGCTGCACGTACGGCCCAAACCGGCCGACCCGGACGACGATGGGCTGGCCGCCCGGGTCGGTCCCGATGCTGATCGAGTTAACGCCACGAGCGTCGATCTCACCGAGCCGCTCGGTGACCACCCGCTTCAGCCCGCCCTGGGCACCGATGCCATCTGCGTGTCCCCCGGTGCCGCCGAAGTAGAACCGGGCCAGCCACGGCACCGCGTCCTGCTCGCCGCCGGCGATGTCGTCGAGGTCGTTCTCCATGGACGCGGTGAAGCCGTAGTCGACCAGCCGGGCGAAGTGCTGCTCCAGCAGTCCGATCACCGCGAAGGCGACCCAGGACGGGACGAGGGCGCTGCCCTTCTTCCACACGTACCCGCGGTCCTGGACGGTCGCGATGATCGAGGCGTACGACGGGCGGCCCNCCCCCTTCTCCTCGAGCGCCTTGACCAGGCTGGCCTCGGTGTACCGGGGGGGTGGCGTCGTGGTGTGGTCCTGCGGCTCGAGCTCCCGCACGTCGAGCACGGTGCCGGACGCCAGCCGAGGCAGCCGGCGGTCCCGGGCGTCGAGGTCGCCGTCGGGGTCGTCGCTGCCCTCGACGTAGGCTCGCAGGAAGCCCGGAAAGGTAATCGTCGTCCCGCTGGTGGCGAACTCGGCGTCCTCGCCGGCCGCGGTGACGCCGCCGAGTCGCAGCGTGACCGACTGTCCGCGGGCGTCGGCCATCTGGCTGGCGACGGTGCGCTGCCAGATCAGCTCATAAAGTCGGAACTCCTCGGCGGAGACCTCCGCGCGCAGCTCCCCGGGGGTGCGGAAGCTGTCTCCGGAGGGCCGGATCGCCTCATGGGCCTCCTGCGCGTTCTTCACCTTCTTGGCATAGACCCGGGGGGTGTCCGGGACGTACTCCGGGCCGTAGAGCGCGCGGGCCTGGGCGCGGGCGGCTTGCAGCGCGCTCTCCGACAGGGCTGTCGAGTCGGTGCGCATGTAGGTGATGTGACCGTTGTCGTACAGCCGCTGGGCGATCTGCATGGTGCGCTGGCTGGTAAGGCGCAGCTTGCGGCCGGCCTCTTGCTGCAGGGTGGAGGTCATGAACGGTGCCGCCGGGCTGCGTCGGTAGGGCTTGTCCTCCATACCGCGGACGGCGAACTCGGCCGTGAGCAGCCGTTCGGCCAGGCCGCGCGCGGACGCCTCGTCCAGGTGGACGAAGTCCGGGGCCCCGCCATCCGCGCCTCGGCGCAACGCGCCGGTGTCGGCGTCGAAGTCCTTGCCCGTCGCGAGCCGGCGGCCGTCCAGCGCCCACAGTGTCGCGCTGAATGTGCTGGGCGCGGCCGGGTCGGTCGCGGCTGCGCTGGTGGCGGCGACGGCGGGGTCAGCATCGCGGCGAGCGAACAGCCCGGTGATGTCCCACCAGCCGGCGCTGCGAAAGCGCATCCGGGCCCGCTCCCGCTCGACCACCATCCGGGTGGCGACGCTCTGCACCCGGCCGGCCGAGAGCTTGGGCAGCACCTTCTTCCACAGCACCGGGCTGACCTCGTAGCCGTAGAGCCGGTCCAGGATCCGCCGGGTCTCCTGGGCGTCGACGAGGCGACGGTCGAGTTCCCGCGGGTTCTCGACCGCGGCCCGGATGGCCTGCGGAGTGATCTCGTGGAACACCATTCGGTGCACCGGCACCTTGGGCTTGAGCGTCTCCAGCAGGTGCCAGGCGATGGCCTCGCCCTCCCGGTCCTCGTCGGTGGCGAGGAAGAGCTCGTCAGAGTCCTTGAGCAGTGCCTTGAGCTTGGCGACCTGGCTCCTCTTGTCCGGACTCACGACGTACAGCGGGGTAAAGCCGTTGTCGACGTCCACCCCGAGCCGCGCCCACGGCTGACCCTTGTGGCTGGCCGGCACGTCCGCGGCGTTGCGCGGCAGGTCACGGATGTGACCGATGCTGGACTCCACGACGTACCCACGACCGAGGTAGCCGGCGATCGTCTTTGCCTTGGCCGGTGACTCGACGATCACCAGGCGTCGGCGCCGCGCGTCTGAACCGCCGCCGGCGGCGGAGGTCGAGGTGGTCGCGGACACGCTGCTCCAAAGTCATGCGGTTGATGGTCTGGTCGGTGGGCGGGCTGATCGACTCCACGTCGATCGGCTCGGCACCATGGGAACCGGTGAGCTCGACCCAGCCGCAGTGTGGCCATGGTCGCCACGCTCTTGTCAAACGCTGGACGCGACGGCTCCGTGCCCGGGTGGCGAACAACACCGGCCCCGGTCTCGTCGTCGCCGACGAGACGGGACCGGTGGGGTTGGCCTGGCTGGTTCAGACTCGGACGGCCCCCCGCTCGGCCGACTCGGTCGCCGCGCCCGACTCCATGGCGCTCTCCCGGCGCTTGGACACCACCAGGGCGGTGACGATCACCGCGACGGCCACCAGCATGATCGCCAGCCGGAGCGCCCGGTTGGCGTCGGCGCCCACGGCGTACTTGACCACGCTGGGAGCGATCAGCAGGGACACCAGGTTCATCACCTTGAGCAGCGGGTTGAGCGCCGGGCCGGCGGTGTCCTTGAACGGGTCGCCGACGGTGTCGCCGGTGACGGTGGCGGCGTGCGCCGCCGAGCCCTTGCCGCCGTACTTGCCCTGTTCGACCAGCTTCTTGGCGTTGTCCCAGGCGCCACCGGAGTTCGCCAGGAAGACCGCCATCAGCGCACCGCAGGCGATGGCACCCGCCAGGAAGGCACCCAGCGGGGCGTAGCCCAGACCGAAGCCGACGGCGATCGGGGACAGCACTGCCAGCAGGCCGGGTGTGGCCAGCTCCCGCAGCGAGTCCTTCGTGCAGATGTCGACCACCCGGCTGTAGTCGGGGCGCTCGGTGAAGTCCATGATCCCCGGGTGGGTGCGGAACTGCTCGCGGACCTCGAACACGACCCGGCCAGCCGCCCGACCGACCGCGTTGATGGCCAGCCCGGAGAAGAGGAAGACCACCGCCGCGCCGATCACGACGCCCACCAGGACGTTGGGCTTGTCCACGGACAGGGTGAACGACCCCGCACTGCGGCCGGCGGCGACCAGGGCGTCCTCCACGGCGGTGCGGAACGAGCCGAACAGCGCCGTGGCGGCGAGCACCGCGGTAGCGATGGCGATGCCCTTGGTGATGGCCTTGGTCGTGTTGCCCACGGCGTCAAGGTCGGTCAGCACCTGGGCACCCGGACCGGTGACGTCGCCGGACATCTCGGCGATGCCCTGGGCGTTGTCACTGACCGGGCCGTAGGTGTCCATGGAGACGATGACGCCGACGGTGGTGAGCAGGCCGGTGCCGGCCAGGGCGACGGCGAACAGCGCCACCACCACCGAGCCGGAGCCGAGCAGGAAGGCGCCGTAGACGGCGGCCGCGATCAGCAGCGCCGAGTAGACGGCCGACTCCAGACCGACGGAGATGCCGGCCAGGATGACCGTGGCAGCTCCGGTCAGCGACGTCCGGCCGATGTCCTGCACCGGCTTGCGGGACGTCTCGGTGAAGTAGCCGGTGAGCAGCTGGATGGCGCTGGCCAAGACCAGGCCGATGATGACCGCGCCGATGGCGATGATCCGCGGGTTGCCGCTGGCGTCGGCGGCGGCCGTGCCGGCGAAACCGGCGAAGGAGTCGGGCAGGTAGAGGAACGAAGCGATGGCCACCAGGACTGCCGACACGATTGCGGANAGGAAGAAGCCGCGGTTGATCGCGCTCATACCGGTGCGGTCGCCCTCGCGCGGCGCCACCGCGAAGATCCCGATGATCGCGGTGATGACGCCGATGGCGGGCACAATCAGCGGGAATACCAGCCCGTGGAAACCGAACGCCGCCTTGCCCAGGATCAGCGCGGCGACCAGCGTCACGGCGTACGACTCGAACAGGTCGGCCGCCATGCCGGCACAGTCACCCACGTTGTCGCCCACGTTGTCGGCGATCGTGGCTGCGTTGCGCGGGTCGTCCTCAGGGATGCCCTGCTCCACCTTGCCGACGAGGTCCGCCCCGACGTCGGCCGCCTTGGTGAAGATGCCGCCTCCGACCCGCATGAACATGGCCAGCAGGGCGGCACCGAAGCCGAAGCCTTCGAGTACGCTCGGCGCCCGGTCGTTGAAGATGATCAGTACGGCGGCGGCTCCGAGCAGTCCCAGGCCGACGGTGAACATGCCGGCGACCCCGCCGGTGCGGAAGGCGAGCCGCATCGCGGTGCGGGAGCTCCCGTCGCGGGCCGCCGCCGCCACCCGGACGTTGCCGCGCACAGCCAGCCACATCCCGACGAAGCCGGTGAGGGCGGAGAAGCCGGCGCCGACGACAAAGGCGAGCGATCGGCCCCAGCGAACCCCGCTGGTCTCCGCCGGCAACAGCAGTAAGATGAAGAAGACGAGCACGACGAAACCGGCCAGGGTGCGGAACTGCCGGCTGAGGTAGGCGGCGGCGCCCTCCTGCACGGCCAGCGCGATCTCACGCATCTTCGCCGTGCCCTCCGGCGCGGCCAGCACCTCGCGGACGAGGTATCCCGCCACCACCAGGGCGAGCAAGGCGATCGCAGCGACGACCCAGATGTAGCCCAGGTCGGCACCAGCCACGCGCGTGTCGAGGCCGGCGGGCTGGGCGGCGATGAGCGCGGACATGCGTCCTCCTCGAGGAGCGCGGCGCGGCCGCCTCGAGCGGACAGGCGGCTGTCCGCGGCGACATGCGCGCCAGACGTGCGCCAGTCTCGTCAGGCGCGGGGCCGGCAGCGGGCGACAGTGTACGCAGGCGCTTGCTGGCCAGTGAGCGGCGGGTAACACGGTGGTTGC
>JGI20177J14857_1000690_pt1 | contig 10202 bp, 8 predicted proteins | sample NGESurdeep072012_6_FD_14857 | JGI IMG/M metagenome (IMG submission 14857) | reverse complement strand
AACACGATCAGCGCCAGCGCGTTATGCTCGAGCACGAAGGCGAGCGTGCGGTCGTAGAAGAGTATCGTGCGCGCGAGCACACCCTCGACCAGGCGGTCGAGCCATGTGGCGTCGCGGCTCGGCGCCGAGCGCACGAAATAAGCGCAGATCATCGGCGTCACCGACAGCGACACCACGGTGGACACCACGATCGCGAAGGCCAGCGTCACGGAAAATTCGCGGAACAGTCGCCCGACAATGCCGCCCATGAACAACAGCGGAATGAACGCGGCGATCAGCGACACGCTGATCGATACCACGGTGAAGCCGATCTGCTTGGCGCCTTTCAGCGTGGCGCGCAGCGGCGAGGCGCCCTTTTCCAGATAGCGGAACATGTTCTCGATCATCACGATGGCGTCGTCCACCACGAAGCCGATGCACACCGCCAGCGCCATCAGCGACAGATTGTCAATCGAGAATCCGGCCGCCCACATCGCAGCGCAGGTGCCGGCGAGCGACAGCGGCACGGTGACGCCGGCGGCCAGCGTCGCCGCCGTGCGGCGCAGGAACAGCGCCACCACCAGCATCACCAGGATGACGGTGGCGCCGAGCGTGAGCTGCATATCGTGCACGCTGGCGCGGATGGTCTGCGTGCGGTCGGCCAAAATCGAGATGTCGAGACCGGCCGGTACCCATTGCCGCAGTTCGGGCAGCAGGTCGTAGATGCGGTCCACCGTGTCGAGGACGTTGGCATTGGCCTGCTTGGTGACGATCAGCAGCACCGACGGCTCCTTGTTGAACCAGCCGGCGGAACGGCTGTTGCGCACGCTCGGCTCGATCGAGGCTATCGTGGACAGGCGGATCACAGTGCCGTCGACGGTTTTCACCACCAGCGGATTGTATTCGATGGGCGTGCGCAGCTGGCCGTTGATGCCGATGGTGACGCCGCGCTTGGCGCCGTCGAAGTTGCCGAGCGGCCCGACCGCGTTGGAATTGGCGATCGCGGTGCGCACGTCCTCCATGCTCACGCCCATGGCGGCGATGCGCGCCGGATCGACGCGCACCCGAATGGCCGGCTGCTCCGAGCCGGCCACGGTGACGTCGCCGACGCCGTCCACCTGCGACAGCCGCTGCGCGATTATGCTGTCGGCGGCGTCATAGACCTCGGCCGGCTGCATGATCTTGGAGGTCAGCGCCAGGATTAGGATCGGCGCCGCCGCCGGATTAGCTTTGCGGAAAGTCGGCAGTGTCGGCAGGTCACCGGGCAGATCGCTGAGCGCGGCGTTGAGCGCGGCCTGCACGTCACGGGCGGCGCCCTCGATGCTGCGGCGCAAGTCGAACTGCACGGTAATGCGCGACAGGCCGAGCGAACTCACCGAGGTCAATTCGGTGACGCCGGAAATCTCGCCCAGCCGCCGCTCGAGCGGGGCGGCGACGGTGGCGGCCATGATGTTGGGGTCGGCGCCGGGCCGGTTGGCGGTCACGAAAATGGTCGGGAAATCCACGCTCGGCAGGCTGGCGACCGGCAGGAAGCTATAGGCCACGGCACCGACCAGGAACAGCCCGACCGCCAGCAGCGTGGTGCCGATCGGCCGGCGGATGAACGGGTAGGAGAAATTCATGCGCTACTCCGCCGGATGCGGCCGCACGTCGCCGGGCGTGGTCAGCCGCGCGCGCAGCCGCTCCATGTAGAGATAGATCACCGGCGTGGTGTAGAGCGTGAGCAACTGGCTGAGCAGCAAGCCGCCGACGATGGTGATGCCGAGCGGATTACGCAGCTCTGAGCCGGTGCCGCTTTCGAGCGCCAGCGGCAGCGCGCCGAACAGCGCGGCCAGCGTCGTCATCATGATCGGCCGGAAGCGCAGCAGCGCCGCCTGCACGATCGATTCCTCGGGCGAGAGGCCCTGGTGGCGCTCGGCCTCGATCGCGAAGTCGATCATCAAAATCGCGTTCTTCTTTACGATGCCCATCAGCAGCACGATGCCGATCAGCGCGATCACCGAGAGGTCGTAGCCGAATAGCATCAGCGCCAGCAGCGCGCCGACGCCGGCCGAGGGCAAAGTGGAGAGGATGGTGAGCGGATGGATGAAGCTCTCGTACAGCACGCCGAGCACGATGTAGATAGCGATGGCGGCGGCAAGGATCAGCCAGGGCTCGCCGGTGAGCGACTTGGCGAATTCCGCGGCGTCGCCGGAGTAACTGCCGGTCACCGACGACGGCATGCCGATCTGCCGCTCCGCCGCGCTGATGACGGAAACCGCGTCGCTCAGCGCGTAGCCGCTGCTCAGATCGAAGCTGATGGTGACCGAGGGGAACTGCTCCTGGTGCGCGATCGCCAACGGCGCCGAGCTGTTCACGAAGCGGGCGAAGGCGGCGAGCGGCACCTGAGTCGAGCCGGTCACCGTGTTGGGCGTGGCCGTGATGTTGGTGTTGGTGCTGCCGGCCGCGGTATTGGCGACGGTCGCCGCCGTGCCGGTCGAGGTGCTGGCGCCGGTGACGTAGAGCTTGCCCAGCGAACCGGGGTTCTGCTGGTAGCGCGGCTGTGCTTCCAGGATGACGCGATACTGGTTGGCCTGGCCGTAGATGGTGGAAATCTGCCGCTGGCCGAAGGCGTCGTTGAGGGTGTCGGTAATGCTCTGCATGGAGACGCCGAGCCGCCCGGCCTGCTCGCGGTCGACGTCGATGTTCACGCGCGGGCCGCCTTCCTGCGCTTCGGAGGCGACCTCGCGCAGCGCCGGATCGCCGCGCAGCTTGCGCGCGAGCTTGTCGGCCCATTCCAGCACCTCGGCGGCATCGCTGCCGACCAGCGTGTATTGGTACTGCGCGCGGCTCACCCGCGTGGAGATCTGGATGTCCTGGGTGGCCTGGAAATACACGTTCATGCCGGGAATGCCGGCGACCGCGTCTTTCAGCCGCGCGATGATCGCGTCCACGCGCGCGCTGCGTGCATTGCGCGGCTTCAAGGTGATGGCGAGCCGGCCGGCATTGGGCGTGGCGTTGAGCGGGCTCACGCCGATCACCGACACCACGCCGGTTACGTCCGCATCGGTGCGGATGATGGATTCGACTTCGTTCTGGCGGCGCTGCATTTCGTTGAACGAGACGTCGGTGCCGGCTTCCGTCACCGCGGTGATCAGGCCGGTGTCCTGCAACGGCAGGAAGCCCTTGGGCATGACGATGTAGAGGAAAATGGTGGCGGCCAGCGTCGCCAGCGTGACCAGCAGCGTTTCGCGCTGGTGGCGCAGCACCCAGATCAGGCTGCGCTGATAGGCCTCGACCGTGCGCTCGATCAGGCCGGAAAAGCGCCGCGCGAGCGCGTTGTCGCCGCCGCCGCCAACGCTTCCGCCACCTTGCCGCAGCAGCCGGCTGCACATCATCGGCGTCAGCGTCAGCGAGACGATGGCGGAAGCGACCACCGCGATAGTGAGCGTGAGCGCGAATTCGCGGAACATGCGGCCGACCAGGCCGGTCATGAACAGCAGCGGGATGAACACCGCGATCAGCGACAGCGTCAGCGAGATCACCGTGAAGCCGATTTCGCTGGCGCCGCGCAACGCCGCGTCGAGCGGTTTTTCGCCGTTCTCTATGTGGCGGACGATGTTCTCGATCATCACGATGGCGTCGTCGACCACGAATCCGGTGCCGATGGTCAGCGCCATCAGCGACAGATTGTCGAGCGAGAAGCCGGCAAACCACATCACGCCGAAGGTCGCGATCAACGACAGCGGCAGCGCCACGCCGGCGATGATGGTGGCGCGGACGGTGCGCAGGAACACCAGCACCACCAGCACGACCAGCACCACGCTGAGCATCAGCGTGAACTGCACGTCGTGGATCGAGGCGCGGATGGTGGTGGTGCGGTCGTTGACGATGGTGAGTTGGGCCGCNGCCGGCATCGCGCGCCGNAGCCGCGGCAGTTCGGCGCGCACGCGGCTTACGGTCTCGATCACATTGGCGCCGGGCTGGCGCTGCACGTCCACCACGACCGCCGGCGTGCCTTTGTAGGAAGCGCCGACTTTGGTGTTCTCCAGCCCGTCGACCACGTCAGCGACGTCGCTGATCGCCACCGGCGCGCCGTTGCGGAACGCCACCACCACCGATTTGTAGGTGGCGGCGGCGGTGATCTGGTCGTTGGCGGCGATGGTGTAGGACTGGTGCGCGCCATCGAGCGAACCCTTGGCGCCGGCCACGTTGGCGCCGACAATGGCGGTGCGTAGATCCTCGAGCGCGATGCCATAGGCCGCGAGCCGCGACAAGTCGGCCTGGATGCGGATCGCCGGGCGGATGCCGCCCTGCACCGAGACATGGCCGACGCCGGTCACCTCCGAAAGCCGCGGCGCCATGATGGTGTCGGCCATGTCGCTGAGCGTGCGCAGGTCGATGGTTTGCGANGTGAGCGCCAGCGTGATGACCGGCGCGTCGGCNGGGTTCACNTTNGAATAGAGCGGCGGGTAGGGCAGGTTGCGCGGCAGCGTCGAGCCGGCGGCATTGATCGCCGACTGCACGTCCTGCGAAGCGGCGTCGATGTCGCGGTTGAGATCGAATTGCAGCGTGACCTGGCTGATGCCGAACGAGCTCGCCGAGGTCAANGTCTGCAAGGCGGGGATCTGGCCGAATGTCCGCTCCAGCGGCGCGGTCACCANTGAGGCGATGGTGTCGGGACTGGCGCCGGGCAGCTGGGTGGTGACCTGGATGGTGGGGAAATCCACCTGCGGCAGCGCGGAAACCGGCAGCCACCAATAGCCGAGCGCGCCACCCAGCATCACCGCGATGCCAAGCAGGGAGGTGGCGATCGGCCGGTGAATGAATGGGGAGGAAACGCTCATTGCTGCGGGTTCGGCCTCCCGCCGCCGGGGCGCTGGCCGCTGCGCGGCCGCGCGCCTTGCTGGCCTGCNGCCGGCGCGCCGTCGGCGCTGCCGAACGCAACCTTACTGCCGTCGGTGAGCCGGACGAAGCCGGTGGTGACCACGCGTTCGGGCGGCGTAAGCCCGCTCTTGACCACGGTCTGCGTCTCATCCTGCTTCTGCACGGCGATCGGGCGTATCGCCACGGTGTTGTCGTCTTTGACCACGTAGACGAAGGTACCGTTCGGGCCGCGCTGCACCGCGCCGGTCGGGATCACCACCACGTCTTTCAAGGTGTCGATCAACAGCCGCACATTGACAAACTGCCCCGACCAGAGCGCCAAGCCGATATTGGGAAACTCGGCCTTGAGCTTCACGGTGCCGGTGGTCTGGTCGACCTGGTTGTCAACCACGCGCAAGGTGCCGCGGTCGATCACCGCGTCGCTGTCGGGCCGCTGCGCCTCGATGGTAAGCGGTGCCTTGGCGAAGGCGTCGTTGACCTGGCCGAGNTCCTGCTGCGGCAGGCTGAACAGCACCGAGATCGGCTTGAGCTGGGTGATCACCACGATCGCGGAATTGGCGTCGGAGGCATGCACGATATTGCCTTCGTCGACCATGCGGATGCCGGTGCGCCCTGCGATCGGAGCGACGATGGTGGTGTAGCCGAGCGTCGCCTGCATATTCTCGATCGCCGCCTGGTCGGATTGCACCAGCGCGGCAAATTGCGCGACCAGCGCCTTTTGGGTGTCGGCCTGCTGATGGTTGATGGCGTTGCTGGCCGCCAGTTTTTCATAGCGGTCGAGGTCGATCTTGGCATTGGCGAGCTGGGCTGAGTCCTGCGCTTTCTTGGCGATCGCCTGGTCGAGCTGCGCNTGGTAGGTGGTGGGATCGATNCGCGCCAGCACGTCGCCTTTNTTGACGTCGTCGCCTTCCNTNAAGCCGACGCTGAGNAGCTTGCCGTCNACCTGCGGACGCACCGTCACGGTGTTGAGCGCCTTGATGGTGCCGACGGCNTCGAGATAGACCGGCACGTCGGCCTTGGCCGCGGCGGCGGCCAGCACCGGCACCGGTCCGCCTTCGGCGCCGAAGCGGCTGCGGTTTTGCTGCGGCGGCGATTTGGCGAAGACGTAGACCAGCGCCGCGGCGACTGCGACGACGATCAGCACGACCGCCAGATTGCGGCGGGTGCGGCCTTTGGTCTTTGCCCAGATCTGCTTCGGCAGTTCACCGTGCATCGGTGGTCTCCAGCGGCTTCGGCAGCCAGCCGCCGCCGAGCGCCTGATAAAGGCTCACGATCGCCTGAACGTGTTCCAGACGCGCCTGCACATGCGCGATTTCCGCCACATAGAGCGTCTGCTGGGTTTGCAGCACGACGACGAGGTCGATGGTGCCTTGGTTCAAGCGCTGCTCGGAAATTTCGAAAGCCCGCCGCGAACTCGTCACCACCTCGAGTTGCAGCCGCTCGCGCAGCGCGGTCTGGCGGATGCCGTCAAGCGCGGTTTCGACGTCGGAGAAGGCGGAGATCACCGCTTTGCGATATGTCTGCAACAACTCGTCCTGCTTGCCTTTCTGCAGGTCAAGATTGCCCAGCAGCTTGCCGCCTTCGAAGATCGGCTGCGTCAAACCAGCGGCGACGTTGAAGAACACCGACTCCGGCCGCATCAGTATTTTGAGGACCGAGCTCTGATAGCCGCCTTCGCCGGTGAGGTTGATGCTGGGCAGGAACTGCGCGCGCGCATTGTAGACATTGGCATTGGCGGCGGCGAGATTGGCCTCGGCTTCGCGGATGTCGGGGCGTTGGGTCAAAAGCTCGGACGGCAGGCCCGGCGTCACCCGCGGATAGGCGATGCTGCGCAACGATCCGCCGCGGATGCGCACATGCTCGGGCGAGCGCGCGATCAGCAATGCCAGGGCGTTGCGGTTCTGCGTGAGCATCCGCTCCAAGGGCGGGATCAAGGCACGCTGGGTATTGACCAGGCTCTCCTGCTGCGCGGTATCGAGCGCGGACGCCGTGCCGGCATTGAGCCGCTGCTGGATGAGATTGAGCACGCGCGTGGCGCTGGCCAGGTTTTCGTGCGTGACCTTCAATAGGTCCTGTGCTGCGAGAACCTGGAAATAGGCATTGGCGGCGGCAACCACGGTGGTCAAGCCCACCACCTCGCGGTCGTAGCGGCTGGCGACTGCGGCCTCCTCGGCCGCGCGCATTAACGCGCGGTTCTTGCCCCAGAAGTCGATCTCGTAGCTCGCCGTGAGCGAGGCGGTCAGATTGTTGCTCACGGCAAAGCCTTTGTCGTCGATGAACGGCTTGCCGTTGCCGAGGCCGGTCGTCTTGGATTGCTGCGCTCGTGCGGCATTGCCGTTAAGACCGATGCTCGGCAACAGCGGCGCGCCGGCGACGCGCGCCTGCGCGTCGGCCTGCACGATGCGGGCGACCGCCGCGGCGATATCGAGATTGGCCTGGCGGGCTTCTTCAATGACTTCGGTCAATTCCTTCGAGCGGAAGCCGCGCCACCAGTCGAGCGCCGGCACCGCCGCTTCCGCCAGTGCCGGATTTTTCGGGCCGCCATCATAGGCCTGCGGTATATCGAGCGCGGGATCGGGCTTGTCGCCGCTGAGCAGGCAGCCGCCGAGCGGCAGCATTAGGCAGAGTCCTTGCAGCATGGCCACAAACGGGCGCCCGCGCCGTTTTGTTCCCCACCTCACACTCTGGCTATCGCGACGCATCCCGACGACTTTCAAAAACGGCTCAAAACCGGAATCAGAGGGGGAAATTAGCCTGTTTTATTGTCGGGCGCTCGTGTCTTTACGGCTGGGCGGCCAGTCGGCCAGCGCGCTGCGGCCGGCCGGCGACATCTGCGAGGCCGAGAACGCGAACACGCCCTGGATGACCTGATCGAAGGCCTGGCGTGCCGCCCGGGTCTTCGCCATGGCGGCGCGCATCGCCTCGACGTCGAACGGCTCGTGCCGCAGCGTCTCGTGGATTTGGTCCTGCGCGGAGTGATATTGCCGCTGCGTGTCGTCGATCAACTGGCGGTTGGCGTTGATCTGGCCGCGCAGCTGGTCGGCATCGGCCGGCGGCAGCGTATCGGCGATATGCTCGACGCGCACGAACACGTTGCGGTCCCAGGCCGGGGGGGCCGGCGCGCGGATCGCCATCGCCAGCGCAACGCCGACGAAGAACAAATTGAGCGCCAGCGAGCCGAGCAACAGCCAGCGCGACGAGCCGCGCGTGATCGCGGGAGCGTATTGGGCGATGGTCATGGACGCGCTCCGGTCAGCGGTTCGGGCTCGAACACGATCGAGCCGAGATCGGCGCGGCTGGCGACCGCGAACGGCGAACCGCCCCCGTCGAAGTGCCGGTCAACCCCGGCGATGCCGATGACGAAGCCGAGCGCGGCGCAGCAGGCCAGCGCCGCCACACGCGGCCAGGCCGGCGCGAATTGCCAGTCGAGCAGCACGCCCGGCAGGCGCCACAGCGGCATCTTCTGCCGCGGCAGCGGACCGCTCAGGCGCTTGAGCACGCGCTCCACCGCCGCGTCATCGGCCGGCGGCGCCTGCGTGTGGCGCTTGAGCGTGGCCTCGAGAAAATCCTGCAGCTGCTTTTTGTTCATTTTACTCGTCCTCATCAATCGACGCTGTCGAGCGCGCGGCGCAGGTTCTGCTTGCCGCGCACCAGTAAGGTCTCCACCGCCGACACCGAAGTGTCGAGAATTTCCGCCACCTGCGCATTGCTCATGCCGTCGCCGTAAGTCAGCACGATCGCCGCGCGCTGGCGCGCGGGCAGTTCGGCGATCGCCGCCGCGACCAGCCGCTCGCGCTCGTCGCGTTCCGTTTTTTCGCCGGCGCCGGGCGCCGGATCGACGATCTCGCCGGCCGCTTCCAGCGCGACCCAGGGCGCGCGCCGCTTGCGGTCGAGACAGAGATTGACCACCACGCGCGTGAGCCAAGTGCGAAACAGCGCGAGCGGCTGCCAGCGCGGCGCATGGGTCCAGACCCGTAGCATGGCTTCCTGCGACACGTCTTCGGCATCGGCGGCGTTGCCGAGAATGCGGCGGGCGAGCCCGAGCATGACCGGCAGATGGCGGCTGGCGAGCGCGCGGAACGCCCGCTCGTCACCGCGCGCGATCCGGGCCATGAGCGCTTCGTCGCTGTCATCCATCGCAGTGAGGCGACCGCCATCGGGAATACCCGTCCATTGTAGTCCTTGGCCTGTCCATTAAACGCGCAGCGGCGTGGAAACCTGTGGGCAAGGGAGAGCGGGGAAACCGGGGATAAATTTGCTCGCGCGCCAGCCTAACCTATTGAATTACCGTGGTTTAGCAAGTCGGCGCTTGGCCGCGCGATCGGTCCTTTTCGGGGCGCCGGGCGCGATGTCGAGCGCCAGGGAACCGGCATGCTGGGAAATAGACGAAACCGGCAAATTGCTGTCAACATGAGGAATATCGCCGGAATTCACCGGTCATGAGGGAGGAATACCACCATGGACAAAGCACTCTACGACAAGGGCATGGCGATGCGGCGCAAGGTGCTGGGCGACGAATATGTCGATCGCGCGGTCGCCAACACCGACGATTTCAATCGCCAATTTCAGGAACTGCTCAACACCTATTGCTGGGGTGCGGTGTGGGGCGATGACGCTCTGAAGCCGCGCGACCGCAGCCTGCTCAATCTCGGCATGATCGCCTGCCTCGGCCGCATGCACGAATTTGAGGCGCATTTCCGCGGCGCGCTGCGCAATGGGCTGACGCCGACGGAACTCAGCGCCGTCCTGCGGCAGATCGCGGTCTATTGCGGCTTCCCGGCCGCGGTCGACTGCCAGCGCGTGGCCAAGCAGGTTATGGCCTCGGAAGCCAAGAAAACATGACGAAAATCCCAGGCGTCACGGCAGAATCACGTTATTGAGATAGCCGTATTCTTGTCTTGAATGTGCCTTCATCCCGGGGCAATCAAGGCCTCGGCACGGCTGAGGCCTTGCCGCCTTTAGGGTGGACAATGATCCGACGCTACGGACTTTTCCTGCTGACGCTGCCGGTCGCGGCGGTCTTTTCGGCCGCGCCCGCCGTCGCACAGTATTATTCGTCGGCGCCGCCGCCTGGCTACTATCGGAGCGGTCCGCCGCCGGGCGCTTATTACGAAGACCGGCTGCCGCCGCCTGCCTTCTGGAACGATGACGATGACGACGATCAACCGGCGCGCCGGCCGAATCGCTCGCCGCAGCTGAGTCAGGTCCCGCCAGGCCAAGCCGGCGCCCCCAACCGGATTCTGCCCTATCCGGACGAGGCCGACGCGCCGCCGCCGCCGCCCGGCTTTGCCCCACCTCCCGGGCGTCCGCCGTTCTCCGGGCATCAGCTCGACCAGCAGGCGCCGCCAGTCGCCGCG
>JGI20177J14857_1000688_pt1 | contig 10213 bp, 10 predicted proteins | sample NGESurdeep072012_6_FD_14857 | JGI IMG/M metagenome (IMG submission 14857) | reverse complement strand
GCCACTCATCGTGTCATCGGCACTCCTCTGTGCCATTGGCTTTACGGTGCCGTTACTTTTCGCGACCAAACTTTTTGGAGCACAGAGTTCGCTCTACGCGGGTTACACGCTCGGGCTCCTCATCAGTTCAGCGGTGGCGGCAATCGTGGGTGGGGTGTTACTGCGCCTACAACACTCTTCTGTGTAAGTTGAAGCCGGGGACTATGAAGACACGACTAACAGAACTATTGCGAATCGAACACCCGGTGATGTTGGCCGGCATGGGTGGCGTTTCCTACAGCGCCCTCGCCGCGGCAGTCTCGAACGCGGGTGGCTACGGCTGCTTGGGCGCGTCCACAATGTCGAGCGCTCAACTGGCACAAGAGATCGCCGCGACCAAGTCGCTGACCACAAAACCCTTCGGCGTTGACCTCTTAACGGCGTTCCCCGATTCGTTGGTGCACAACGTCGAGTTACTCATCGAAGGGGGCGCGAGTACCTTCGTAGCGGGTCTCGGCGTTCCGCGCCACGTGATCGACCTCTGTCACGAGAACGGCGTGCTAGTCATCTCCATGTGCGGCAAGGTCGAACACGCGAGACGCGCACTCGACGCCGGATGCGACGTCGTCGTCGCTCAGGGCACCGAAGCTGGTGGTCACACCGGCACCGTGGCGACGATGCCGCTGGTGCCCCTCATCGTCGATGCCGTCAATGGAGCGATTCCCGTCGTCGCGGCCGGCGGACTCTTCGACGGACGTGGACTCGCGGCGTCGCTCGCCCTGGGCGCCGACGGCGTGTGGATCGGCACGCGATTCATCGCTACGCCCGAGGCGCGCGCGATACCGGGCTTTCGAGAGAGCATTCTTGCGGCGCACGAAGACGGCACCATCATCTCAAAAGCATTCAGCGGCAAGACCATGCGCGTCATCAAGAACGACACGACCGCGCGCTACGAAGCGGATCCCGCATTGCTCAAGCCCTTCCCCGATCAACTCTTCGTCTCACACGAAGAAGGTACGTTCCACCTCGGTGGCGACGAGACGACCAAGGGCGTCGATCCGCGACGCGAGGGCTACCCCGCCGGTCAAGCCGTAGGAGCCATCAACGAACTCATTCCCGCAGGTGAGCTCGTGCGTCAAATGGTGAACGACGCAGAGGCGATACTCGCTCGTCTGTCGACGATTTAGTTGGCCGCGAGATCCCACGGTGAACTGATTCTCGTACTTTCAAACCCGCAGTCGGCGTTGAGGCTGAACGCGTCGGACCTAGTGTTGGCCCATGGCAACGCCTGAGGCTGACGAGGACGCCATTGCGTCGATCATTCGAGGCGCCGCGAAGCGAGTGACCGTCGCCAAACGCACCGTCGGCGAGGTGTTGGTGGGTGCCTCGGGGCACCTCACCGCGGACGAAATAACGTTCGAAGTCCAACGACGCCTGCCCGACGTCAGCACCTCAACGGTGTATCGAATTTTGGACGAGTTCGAAGAGTTGAGCATCGTGGTGCACGCCCATCTCGGTCAACAGGCGGCGGTGTACCATCTCGCGGGCGCCGTTCACGGCCACCTGACCTGTGAGTCGTGTCACACGACGATGGAGATTCCTGCCGCTCACTTTGACGCACTCAGCAAAGCGCTGCTCACGAAGTACGAATTCATGCTCGATCGCCACCACGTGGCGCTCTCTGGCACGTGTGGCACCTGCCAAGCATTTCGCCGCGCCACGTTAAGCACACACACCGAATGACGATTCCTCGTTGTTCGACGGGCGAATTCAGCGAACTTGTACGGGGAGAAATTTGAGGCGCCGCTGTACTCACTAGATTCGTGAGAGGCACTACGTGATCAAGGTCGAACATCTCTCCAAGCGCTACAAGCGCACGCTCGCGGTCGACGACCTCGACTTCGAAGTTCGACCCGGAGTCGTCACCGGGTTTCTTGGACCCAACGGATCTGGAAAATCCACGACCATGCGCATCATTCTCGGGTTGGACCACCCCACTAAAGGTCGCGCGACGGTCAAGGGTAAGCGTTACGAAGAGTTGCGCGATCCCATGCACGAAGTTGGTGCTCTGCTCGACGCCAAAGCAATCCATCCCGGGCGCACCGCTCGAAATCACCTTCGCGCGCTCGCCGCGTCGAATCGGATTACCGTCGCTCGCGTCGACGAGGTGCTCGAGTTCGCGGGCATCGCCTCCGTCGCTGACAAAAGAGTTGGCGACTTCTCACTTGGTATGAGCCAACGACTCGGGATTGCGGGCGCTTTGTTAGGCGACCCCGAGGTGCTGCTCTTCGACGAGCCAGTTAATGGACTCGACCCCGAAGGCATTAGGTGGATTCGCGAATTCTTCCGTTCTCTCGCGAATGAAGGAAGGACAGTCTTCGTCTCGTCGCACCTCATGAGTGAGATTGCCGTCAGCGCTGACCAGATCATCGTCATTGGGCGAGGCAAGTTCATCACCCAAGGCTCAATAGACACGCTCACCGCCACGGCCAAGGGAACTGTCTTCGTTCGTGCCGCCAATCATCCCTTACTCCTGGCGTCGCTGCGATCGAAGGGCGGCGTCATCAGTGAGGTCAACGACGAAGGATTGAGCGTGAGCGAACTCACCTCGGACCAAATTGGTCAGATCGCCTTTGACGCCGGGATTGCGCTCTTTGAACTCACGCCCCAGCGAGCGTCTCTCGAAGAAGTCTTCATGGACTTGACAGCCGATGCCGTCGAATACGGATCGTCAGGTGTGCGCCATGAGCAGTGACGTGACCCTGGGCTCGACGACGAAGTCGGAGTGGATCAAGTTTCACACCGTGCGCTCGACGGTCATGGGCGTAATCATCACGTTCGTACTCACGATCGGTCTCGGCGTCCTTATTACGGTCGCTGTTCGAGGTCATTGGACTTCAATGGCGACCGGGGAGCGACTGACCTTCGATCCGGTGTCGGCAAGTCTGGACGGCATTCTCTTCGCTCAGTTCGCCGTCGGCGTTATCGGGACGTTGTTCATAACGAGCGAGTACTCCTCGGGTTCGATCCGAACCACCCTGGTAGCGGTGCCGAATCGGCTGAAGTTGATGGCGGGAAAACTGATCGTGTTAGCCGCGTCAATGTTGGTGGTAACCGAGATCGTCTGCTTCATCACCTTTCTCATCGGACAGGCGATATTTTCGGGCGTTGTTCCAACGGCCTCGCTAAGCAACGGCACGGTGCTGCGCACGGTGATCTTCGCCGGGGTCTATCTGACGTTGTTGTCCATACTTGGATTCTCGCTTGGGCTCATTTTGCGCCAAAGCGCGGCGTGTATCAGCGTGTTCACCTCGTTGCTGTTGATCTTGCCGATCATTGCCTTCCTTCTACCCCAGAGTTGGCAGCATGCCTTCTCTAAGTTCGAGCCCTCCGAGTTAGGTCGCGCTATGACCTCCGTGACGGGCACCTCGGGCGACTTCAGCGCGTGGGGCGCGCTGGCCCTGCTCGTCACGTACGTTGTCGTCGTGCTGGGCGTGGGCACGACGATGCTCAAACGCCGCGACGCCTAAGGCTGCACGGCGTCAATCGTCCTAGGGTGACGCCATGGAACTTCGTGACGCACTTCGAACCACGGGCGCCATTCGCCACTTCACTGCTCAACCAGTCGACGACGCGTTGGTGTATGAAATCCTGGACGACGCTCGTTTCGCGCCCTCGGGTGGCAATCGCCAAGGGTGGCGCGTCATCGTGGTGCACGATTCCACACAGCGGCGCGCTATCGGCGCCGCGTACCTCGACGCGTGGCACGACTACGTCGGACATCTTCTTGCCGGTGTCCTACCGTTTTCACCACTCGCGAGTGACGACGATCGCCGTTTAGCTCAGTCTCAGCGTGAAGCTGCGATAGCGGCGTCCACACCCGATGGATTCGCCGAAACCATTGGCGACGTGCCAGTCATGCTCGTGATCGGCGCCGACCTAACGGCCTTGGCCGCGACCGATCGTGACCTTGATCGATACCACTTCGTCGGTGGCGCGTCAATCTACCCCTTCGTGTGGAGCGTGCTACTTGCCGCGCGCAATCGAGGGCTCGGCGGCGTGATGACGACGGTCGCTACCCGTAATGAACCAATGGTAAAGGAGATACTGCATCTCCCCGCCACCGTCGCCGTCGCTGCTGTGGTCGTCCTCGGTTACCCCCAAGAACGACCGCGTAAGTTAAAGCGACGAACCGTCAGTGAATTCACGACGGTTGACACCTTTGACGGCAGACGTTTCACCACCAACTAGTGCGCGGCACGGTGACATTCATTGCTCCCCTGTCACGGAATTTGTCGGCCGATAAGCGACCTACGACCTCAGAGAACTTTGGAGAGAAAACTCTGGAGGCGCACTGACTTTGGCGCGCTCAACACTTCACGTGGATTGCCCGACTCCTCGATGACCCCGCCGTCGAGAAAATAGAGCGTCTTGGCCGCTTCGCGAGCGAAGTTCATCTCATGCGTCACGACGATCATTGTCATTCCACTCACCGCGAGATCTCGCATCACGTCGAGGACTTCTCCGACGAGTTCGGGGTCGAGAGCCGACGTCGGCTCATCGAAGAGCATCAACTTCGGCTCCATGGCGAGAGCCCTCGCGATCGCGACACGTTGTTGTTGACCACCCGAGATCTGGCTTGGGTAGTGCTTTTCCTTATTTTCGAGTCCCACGCGCGCGAGAAGTTCACGGGCCCTCTTTCGTGCGGCGTCGGGCTCGATCCCCAAAACTTTGATTTGACCAATGGTGATGTTCTCAAGCACGGTGAGGTGTTGGAAGAGATTAAATCGTTGAAAGACCATGCCAATTCTCGCTCGTTCGGCACAGATCTGTCGATCATTTCGCTCGTAGAGCTTTCCGCCGCGAGCTTCGTACCCACTAACTCACCGTCCACGCGCAGCTCACCGGCATCGTGTTTTTCAAGATGGTTGATACAGCGCAGCAACGTGCTCTTGCCCGAGCCCGAGGGTCCAATGAGACACGTAACTTCGCCGCGTACGACCGTCAGATCAACGCCCTTCAGCACCTCGACGCCACCGTACGACTTATGGACAGCACGGGCTTCGACCATGGGCACGCTCATGGCCGCGCCCCCACGATGCCACGTGGCGTTCGAAATTTGGAAAGGACGCCAGCAACGTCGCGACGGAGCCGTTGTATTGGCGTTGGGGGTGGTGTTCGCAACGCACCCTTGGCGAAATAACGTTCCACGTAGAACTGTCCGGTTGAAAGCACCGTCGTTACGATCAGGTACCACAAGCTCGCCACGATGAGTAGCGGCATTATCAGGTAATTGTTCGCGTAAATGTTCCCCGCTGCGCCGAGTAGCTCTATAACAGAAATTGTGCTGGCGAGCGACGATGTCTTCAGCATTGAAATCACTTCGTTTCCGGTCGGCGGAATGATGACTCTCATTGCCTGAGGAATCATGACGTAGACCAATGTCTGGCGCCGCGTCATGCCAATCGACGTCGCGGCCTCAATTTGTCCTTCGTCGACGGCTATGAGCCCCGCCCTCGCAATTTCGGACATATACGCGCCCTCGTTCAGTCCGAGGGCAACTAATGCGGCGACGAACGGGGTGAAGAGCGTCTTGGTAGCGAAGTGGAGGAAGGTCACGCTCGTAAAAGGAATGCCAATACTCAATGTCGGGTAGAGGAGCGCAATGTAAACCCAAACAAAGAGTTGCACCAAGACGGGCGTGCCGCGAAAGAACCAGGTATAGGTCCATGCGGTCATCGATAGCACTCGATTCGTCGATAAACGCATGACGGCGATAACAATGCCGAGGAAAATGCCTACAAACATGGACAACACCGTGATTTCAAGCGTCAGGAGCAGGCCGTGAAGAATCTCCGAAGTCGTGAAGTAGCGAAAGACAATGTCCCAGCTAAAACGCCATTCAGTTATTGGGCGACATTTTCGAATGCCGTCAGTGACGCGACATGTGTACTGGCCAGTTGGAATCTTCGAGAACAGTGTGTGAATGATCATTGCCACTATGAGCATCGCGATAGAAGCTGCGACCCACTGGCCAAGATGACGAACGGGGACGACCTTTACAGCGTCGTCCCCGTTCGTCTTCATTATTGTGCTCGATCTATGAATCGATTAGGAAATTGCACCATTCAGGACAATCTTCGCCGTCGGCAACCCACCGCTCGACACGCCATACTTAGCCAGGATCGCGTGGTACGTACCATTTGCGATCAAGGTCTTCAATGCGGCTTTGATCGCAAGCGCCAGGCCATCACCTGCCGTGGTCTTCGTCGTTGCAATGCCGTAAGGCGCCACGTTGACGGCGCTACCAATCAATTTTAGGCCCTTGACCGTGGCGCCGATGTAACCGGCGATCTGGCTGTCCACGAAACCGACGTCTGCCTGACCCGACAGGACTGCCAAGTTGGCTCCCGTCTGATTCGGGAAGTTGAGGATGGTCAACTTCTTCTTCGACGAGCAGGCCTTGGCGGCCGTCGTCGCGTCTGTCTGCTCGACCGTACCTGTCTCTACCGCTACCTTCAATCCACAAAAGCTCTTGAAGCCCGTGAATTTGACGTTCGAGGTCGACTTCGCGTACACGCCCTCACCAGCTTGGAAGTAGTCAACGAAGTTGACCGACCTCTCGCGGAGCTTGTTGTCGGTGAACGACGAGTTTCCAATCTCGTACCGACCGGTCTTGATCCCGGCGATGATATTTGCAAAGGTCACGTTGTTCTCGTTTATTGTGACCCCGAGCGTTGTAGCTATGGCCTTCATCAAATCGATGTCGAAGCCCACCATGGTCGTGCCTTTCATTGACTCGTCCGGCGCGTAAGAAGCGTCGGTGGCGACTTGCAGTGTCGTGCCCTTGTAGACCGTAGGCACCAGTTTCGCGTCCGCGGCGTTGTACACACCAGAGGTTGAAGAGGCACCAGCGACGACGCTGGTGGCCAACATCAGCGAGCCAATCCCCGCCACGGCGAGAACTTGTCGAACTCGTGTTTTGCGTTGCATGAAATCTCCCTAATTATTCTGCTCCGCCGCGCGCGGCGTCAGGCCTCCATTGATACCAGAAATAAAGCCGCGGCAAGGGCCAGGCGCTGGCGCGCCACCTAGACGTGCGCCACACCCTGTGGTGCGTCGGCATCCTGGACGCTCGGCAGGTGCATCAACACCGGCACCGCTACCACCAGCGCCGCGCCAGCGGCGACGAAACATCCTCGGTGTAGGCCATTCATGAAGGCGTCGGTTACCTGCCTTCGCAGTGCAGGTTGTAGAGCGGCCGGAAAGTTCGCGACCGTAGCTTGCGCCGCTTGGGTCGAACTCACCGCAAAGTGAAGCTGACCTGTCGTGAGACCGTGTGACAAGTAAGGAGTGAGCGCGGCGCGAACGCCAGGGCCAAAGAGCGACGAGAACACCGACCCGATGATCGCCACTCCCATCGTGCCACCGAGCTCTCTGGTGGTTTCGTTGACCGCGGAGCCCGCACCGATCTGATCGGGACGAAGAGTACTCATAAGGGCGGCCGTAGAAGGAGCGTTCACCAACGAGAAACCCAACGCCAACGTGATCATGAGTCCGATGATGGGACCGAGGTAGGCGGCGTGGGCGCCGACCAAGCCATTCCACGTCAACGCAATCGCGACGATGACAAGCCCCGTCGACACGACGTAGCGAACACCCCATTTAAGTGCCGCGATGGCGCCGAGTGGCGTGGTGATCATGACAGCGATCGCGAAGGGCAACGTGTGCACGCCAGCCGATAGCGCCGAGTACCCACGAATTAACTGGAAGTACTGGGTGACGAGAAAGATGAAGCCAAAGAGACAGAAGAAGTTCGCCGCGATCGCGCCCGCTCCTGCGGAGAACGTTCGGTTCGCAAAAATCCGAACGTCCAGCAGCGGACTATCACGTCGAAGTTCATAGAGCACGAAACTCACCAACGACACCGCAGCGAAAAGAAAGACGCTCAGCGTCGTCGCACTTCGCCAGCCCCACGACGGTCCCTCAATGATGGCGAGTGTCAACAGTGTGACGCCTAGTGTCCCGAGGACCAATCCGACAAGATCAAGACGGCGTCGCAGTGGGCCCTTTGACTCGGGCACGACGTAGGCGGCGGCGACAATAGCGACAACGACCAACGGCGCGTTGATCAAAAAGATCGATCCGTACCAGAAGTGCACGAGCAGCGATCCCCCGACGATGGGGCCAATCGCGATCGCGACACCGCTCGTGGCGCCCCAAATACCAAAGGCCTTCGCGCGTGCTCGAAGATCGTCAAAGGCGATCGTCAATGTAGAGAGCGTCGCTGGAAAGATGAACGCCGCTGAAGCACCCATCAGCGCGCGCGCTACTAACAACGTCGACACGCTGTGCGAAAAAGCAGCCAGGAGCGAAAATGCCCCAAAGGCACCTAGAGCAACGAGCATGACGCGCTTTCGCCCAAGACGGTCCGACAGTCCTCCCCCGGCGAGCAAGAGTCCAGCGAATGGCAACGAGTAGGCGTCAACGACCCACTGGAGCGATGAGTTCGACGCGTGGAGATCTCTTGACAGGATCGGCAGCGCGACGTTGACGATGGTGTTGTCGATTACGACGATCAATACCACAAGACACAACACGCCAAGAACCCACCAGCGACGATCGTGAATGGATGCGGGCATCTGTCCTCCTATGGAACAATGTTCCACAACTATAGGACAATGTACTATACTCGTCAAGTAGTGGCACGAGCGACACGAACCCCCTCAAAGAAGATTGGTCCCGAAGTATTAGGTGCCGCCCTCGAGATCTTGAACCACGAGGGACCCGACGGCTTCACCGTTCGAGCTATTGCCCTGCGAGCGAACGTGGCGCCCATGGCGATCTACAACCACTTTGACGGGATGAAGGGCGTCATCGAAACCCTCTGGATTGAGGGATTTGAGATCTTGCGCGACGCCATCACTATTCACACGAATGACGCGAACGATGATCTCATGAAGGCGGCGTTGGCGTACCGTTCCTTTGCCTTAGAACATCGGGGCTTCTACACGGTGATGTTCATGCACCGCTTTCGTGGATATCAGCCCTCTATATCGTCAGCACAACTCGCGGCACAGACGTTCCAATCGTTGGTCACCAACGTCGAGCGCTGTCAAGAGAACGGATTCTTCCCCCACGCCTTGGCGAACGACGCCGCGCAAGTCATTTGGTCAGCCTGTCACGGCTACGTCGCGCTCGAACTCCTTGGCATCAATTTCGCCTCCGAGCGAGACCATACGTTTCAACTTTTGCTCGAAACCCTACGAGACGGATTTCGCCAACGCAGCCTCACCTAGTTGCCCCGGCCAGTGTCCGAGTCGCTCCGGCGAGAGCAACATGTCAGTGAGATCATGTCGCAAGTGATCTTGACGCCAGACGAGTTGCTCTTGGGCCGCGTGTAACACTCGTTCGACGTCACGGCACTCGGTGCGCCACGTGGGATCAGCCACGAGATCAAAACACTTGAACGAACCATCGCCGAACTGCACGTAGGCAATATCGTCACTGACCGACACGGCGAGATTGCGCCGAGCAAGAGTGCGACTTGAGTGCGGCCCTCCGGCGCGAAGGAGGAGGTCGCGATGATCCCATTCGTAGTGCGCGGTATCACGCCACGAGTCTTCGACGCCGTCGATTAAGGGCTGCAGGGAGCGACCGTCGCACTGCACGGGCGCATCCACACCCAACGCGTCGGCCAAGGTCGACAACAGGTCGACGTTCTCAGTGAAGTTATGAATCGCGACGCCGCTTGGCTTGCGCGGGTCACGCCACAGTCCGAGAATGTGATAACTCTGGGGAAAGAAACCCAACTTTTCCAAGAGGCCGTGGTCACCTAACTGTTCGCCGTGATCCGAGGTAACTACCACCAGCGTGTCGTCCCACTCCTTGCGCTCTTCGATCGCACCAACGACTCTGGCGAGTTGTGAGTCAACTTCGGAGATCATTCCGTAGTACTGGGCCATCAAGCTTCGCATGGCGGAGGGGTCCGTGGGCGCCGCGACGGCTTTGAACGTGAGTGCCGCTTCGTGCAGGGGGTGGCGAAACGCGCTGGCAACTGGGGCGATGGGCAGCTCCACGTCGGCGGGGTCGTACATCGTAGCGAACTCGCCCGCCGCGGCGTAGGGAGGATGCGGACGTAAATAGCTGAGATGAGCGAACCAGCCACTGTCTTGGTGATCGAGCCATTCGAGAAAGCGAGTGGTGAGGAAGCCACTCAACGAATCTTCCACCG
>JGI20177J14857_1000682_pt1 | contig 10239 bp, 6 predicted proteins | sample NGESurdeep072012_6_FD_14857 | JGI IMG/M metagenome (IMG submission 14857) | reverse complement strand
CCGACAGCGCCGCGGGTGCCTTGGCAGCGGCGATCGGCGCGAGCGCGCTGATTTTATTGAGTGACGTCGAGCAACTACGCGCCGATCCCCTCGATGATCACTCCACTCTCTCGTCGGTCACTGGCAGCGACGTGCGACGTCTGATCGACGAGGGCGCCGCGCGCGACGGGATGCGGCCAAAGATGATGGCGGCCCTTGACGCATTAGAAGGCGGGGCGCAACGTGTCGTCTTAGCGAACGGCACGGCGCCGCACGCTCTTCGCCGCGCACTCGACGGATCAATGGCTACGACAGAGGTGCTGGCGTGACGCGACAGTTCATTTCCATCGCTCAACTCAGCGACAAGAACCTCGCCGCGATTTACACTCTGGCGACCTCGCCGTTCGATGACGAAACCCTTAAGGGTCAAGGCGTCGCCCTGATCTTCGAGCACCCGAGTCTTCGCACGAGGGCCGCGAGTTCGGCCGCCGTGCACGAGCTCGGCGGCTACGCCACGTTCTTCAGTGACGAAGAGATCGGCCTCGATAGTCGCGAGTCCGCCGAGGACGTCGCGCGAACCATTAGTACGACGTACGGCATCGCCGCGCTACGCATTCGCCGTCACGAGGTCTTTGCGCGTATGCGTGCTGCGACGAATGATCAACTCTCACTTATCAATCTTTTGAGTAACGGGGCTCACCCAACGCAGGCAATCGCCGACGTGCTGACCATCGCTGACGAGTTTGCCAAAGGTGACGTCACGCGGCTTGCGGGACTCGAGGTCGCCTACGTGGGTGACGCGACGAACGTGACGCGGTCCCTAGCGGTAGCCCTACGACGTCTTGGCGTGAACGTACGCGTCGGCGCGCCGGCGAAGTATCAATTGACCCACAGCGGCGACGAGGACCCCTTCGTGGTCGAAGGCGGCGGATCACTCGCACTCTTCGACAGCGCCGAAGAGGCCGTGAAGGGTGCCGACGTCGTGTACACGGACGCGTGGGTCTCCATGGGCTTGGAGGCAGAGACGGCGCGCCGGCGAGAGGACCTCGTCGGCTTTCGTGTCGACGAAACCTTGATGAAGTTCGCCAAGCCCGAAGCAATTGTCATGCACTGTCTGCCCGCGCACCGGGACGACGAGATTACCAACGCAGTACTTGACGGCGAGCACTCTCGTGTCTGGCGACAGGTTTTTCACCGTCGCTCGGCGATGGTGGGCGTGCTGCGCTGGATAAAAGGAGAGCTATGACCAAGACCCAACGTCAACATCGAATAGGTGAGTTGATCGACCATGACGTTATCTCGACGGCGGCGCAGCTTGTCACGCGACTGCGCGAGGAAGGCATTGCCGCCACCCAAGCGACGGTGACCCGTGATCTCCAAGAACTGGGCACCGTGAAGGTTCGCGACGAACATGGGACGCGGCGCATCGTGTTGGCCGCTTCTCCACAGCTCGCGCCCGCGCCGCTCGATCATCTGCGTCGCATGATGGGCGAGTGGGTGGTGTCGGTGGAGAGCTCAGTCAATCTGGTTGTCGTGCGGACTCCTCCTGGATGCGCGCACGTGGTCGCCTCGGCACTTGATCGCAGTGCGCTTCGTGGCGTACTGGGCTCCGTCGCCGGTGATGACACCATTTTGGTCATCGCCGCGCAGGAGCATGGGGGAGAGTCACTGGCCAACGATTTTCGCTTGTTGTCTGGTCTTACCGTCGCGACGAATGGAAAGGTCAAGGGAGTAAAGAAATGACGAAGCGAGTCGTACTGGCTTACAGCGGAGGACTCGACACGTCGGTCGCGGTGCGCTGGATGATCCAAGAGTGGGGCGTGGAGGTGATCTGCGTGTTGGTGGACGTGGGCCAAGACGTCGAACACTCAGAGAGTTTCGCTGACATCACCGCGCGGGCACTGGCCGCAGGCGCATTGGAGTGCGTGATCGTAGACGCGAAGCGCGAAATGGCCGAAGAGTTCTGCGCGCCGGCCATTTTCGCCAATGCCCGTTACGAGAACAAGTACCCCCTGGTGTCCGCGTTGTCGCGGCCAGTAATTGTTCGCCATCTCGTCGATCAGGCACGCAAATTCAATGCTCAGGCCGTCGCGCACGGCTGCACGGGTAAGGGTAACGATCAAGTGCGCTTTGAGGTGGGCACGCACGCACTCGCCCCCGATCTTGAGGTGCTCGCTCCCGCGCGCAACTGGGGCATGACACGCGCCGACTCGGTCGACTTCGCCATGAAATGGGAAATTCCCATCAAGGCCACCAAAGACAAGATTTATTCAATCGATGAGAATCTCTGGGGACGCGCCATTGAATGTGGCGCCATTGAAGACCCGTGGGCCGCACCTCCCGAAGAGCCCTTCACGTTGACCCGTGTCACCAACCTTGAACCCGTCGAACTCACGGTGAGTTTCGATAAAGGAGTGCCGCGCGCACTGGATGGCGTGTCGATGGAACTCGCCGAACTAATAGCCGTACTCAACGCGCGCGCTGGCGCGACGGGATTCGGTCGTCTCGACATGGTCGAGAACCGCCGTGTCGGCATCAAGAGTCGTGAAGTGTACGAGTGTCCCGGGGCTCTCGCGCTTATCGCCGCGCACGCTGACCTAGAAGATCTAGTGCTCGAGCGCGACGTGCACCACGAAAAGGCTCGTCTTGAAGGACGCTGGGCGGAACTGGTGTACGACGGTATGTGGTTCTCGCCACTCAAAGAAGCGCTCGACGCCTTTATGGCCGACACGCAACGTCACGTCACGGGCGACGTTCGTCTGCTCTTCGAGGCGCCGGGCCTTCTTCGTATCGTGGGACGGCGCAGTCCCAAGGCGCTGTACGACTACGGACTTGCGACCTACGACGCGGCGGACACGTTTCGCCATAGCGACTCCGAAGGATTCGTGCACATCTACGGTTTAGGTGTCAAGACCTGGGCCGCTCGCCAAGGCGCGAAGAACGCGACGCCTTCAACGCCATGACACTGTGGAACGGTCGCTTCTCGGTCGAAATGGACGAGACACTTTGGGATCTCTCGGAGAGTTACTCCTTCGATCACGTCCTCTATAAGTACGACATCGAAGGCAGTCGTGCTCACGTTCAAGGTCTCGCCGCCGCGGGATCGTGAGCGAACAAGAGTGCGCCACGTTGCTCGCCGTGCTCGACGAAATACTTGGAGAGTTCGAACACGGATCGTTCGTACGTGATGCCACCGACGAGGACGTCCACATGGCGATCGAGCGTCGTGCCACGGAACTCGCCGGCACGACGGGCGCAAAGTTGCACACGTCACGCAGTCGCAACGATCAGGTAGCGACAACGCTTCGGCTCTTCACGCGCGACGCGATCAGTGAGATCGCCAGAACTGTTGTCGTACTCGCGGAAACGCTGCGTGACGTGGGCGCCCAGAACGGACACGCGTACCTGCCGGGCTACACGCATCTCCAACGCGCGCAGCCGGTCCTCTTGAGCCACCATCTGCACGCCCACGCGTTCGCTCTGCTGCGTGACGTCGACCGGCTTCTCGACGCACGACAGCGTCTTAACGTGTCACCACTTGGTGCGGGGGCACTCGCGGGAACGTCGCTGGCCATCGATCCATCGCTCACCGCGCGGCTGATGGGATTTGACGCCGCGTTCGCGAACTCCATGGACGCGGTGAGCGATCGTGACTTCGTCGCCGAAACGCTCTTTGACGTGGCGCTACTGGGCGTGCACCTTTCTCGCATGGGCGAAGAGATGGTGCTCTGGACTTCGTCGGAGTTCAATTTCGCCTCCCTGGGCGACGACTTCACGACGGGNTCGTCGATGTTGCCCCANAAGAAGAACNNCGACGTGGCGGAGTTGGCACGCGCGAAGAGCGGACGANTGGTCGGNAATTTGACNGGCCTGCTCGTNGTGCTCAAGGGACTTCCNCTTTCCTACAATCGAGATCTCCAAGAAGACAAGGAGCCNCTCTTCGACTCGGTACGACAGGTCCTCTTGGTGCTGCGGGCGATGAACGGCGCCTANCGCTCGATGGTCTTTCATGCCGACGTCGCGAAGATCGCGGCCGACGACGATCTCTTAGTGGCAATTGATTTAGCCGAAGAACTCGTAGGAGAAGGCATGCCCTTTCGCCAAGCCCACGAGCAAGTAGGAAAACTGGTCGCTGAGGCGCTCGCCACGAATCGCACTCTCGTGGAACTCGTGGTTGCGACGCCGTCATTTGAACGGTTCGTGCCGCTCTTTGATCCGGGCGTCGCGCTCGCGCGTCGCCGTTCACCCGGTGCTTCGGGGCCAGTCGCGCGCGAGGCTCAAGGACAGCAATTGCTGCAAGCCATCGAAGAAGCTCTCGCGCGTTTGTAGCGACGGCGCCTGGACTGTCACAGGTCTACGTCAAGGTAGGGGAGTGCCAAGAACCGAGTGGTTTGAAACCTACAGTGAGAGTGAATGGTCGAGCGACTTTTAACCCCATCGAAGATCACCGCCTGGTTGGAGTGTGCTCATTTTCTCTCTCTTAGGAATAGAGCGGAGGCGGGACAACTCGTCATTGAAGCGCGTCAACTTGGCTCGCTTGCTGAACTGCTGATCACGAAGGGCGCGAGTCACGAATACGACTGTCTCTTAGACCTTGAGAATCAGGGTCGCTCGGTCTACCAAGTGCCGGGGCGCAACGCCGACGAGACCTTTTCCCAGTGGGTCGCGCGTATCGGTAATCCCTTCGACAAGGGTTACGACGTCATTTATCAGATGCCCTTTGTCGTAGAGGGCATACGGGGTATTGCGGACTTCCTCGTTCGTGTCGAGCGCGTGGGCGACGAGTTTTGCTCCTATGAGCCCATTGACGCAAAACTCACTCGGTCCGAAGGCAAGCCTGGACACGTCTTGCAGCTGTGCTTCTACGCCGACGCGCTCGAGGCTTTAACGGGTCGAGCCCCTCGTGAGATGCACCTCTGGCTCGGTTCGGGTGAGCAAGAGTCGCTACTGGTCGATCAGTACCGTCCCTACTGGCGACGACTTCGTCGTCAGTTGACGGTGCTCTTGAATCAAGACGAAATCAACGACACTGAGCCTCTGCCGTGCGATCACTGTGAGTACTGCGAGTTTCAAGACCTCTGTGAGGATCAGTGGCGATCGCAAGATTCGTTGGTGTACGTCGCGAACTTGCGCCCAAGCGAACGAGACGCCTTCGAGTCAGTGGGCGTACGAACGGTCGTGGAACTGGCGAGTCGAAAGACGCCCGTGGCGAACGTCCACGACGAGAATCTGCGACGGCTCTCTCGCCAAGCGGCCCTACAGGTCAGCTCACGAGAACACCCCAACCTCGCACCGGTATTCGAACTCGTCGAAGAGGGCGACGACCCTCTCTATGGTCACGGTCTCAGTCTCTTACCAAAGTCCGACGATGGTGACGTGTTTTTCGATTTCGAGGGTCACCCCTTCTGGACGCCTAAACACGATCTCTTCTTTCTTGCCGGTCTCTACCTCCGCGGGCCCCAAGGTGCGTACGTGTACGACCCTCGATGGGCCCACGACCTAGAAGAGCAGAGCGCCATGATCAAGGAGCTCGTCGAATTCTTCGCTCGACGCCGTGAGGACTATCCGCTCATGCACGTGTACCACTACAACCACACTGAACGTTCGTCGCTCGAACGCCTCACGAGAGGGACTCAAACCGAAGGCCTCTTGACCTCGATGGTCGACACGGGGCTTTTTGTCGATCTCTACGTCGTGGCGAAAAACGCGGTACGGGTAGGTACCGAGTCTTACGGCTTGAAGTACGTGGAGCGATTAACGGGTTTTACGCGCCGAGGGGGTATCGAGCAGGGCGCCGGTGCGGTGGTTGAGTACGAGCACTACATGGTGAGCAAGGATCCGCAGATACTCGAAGCGATCGCTCGTTACAACGAAGACGACGTTGCCGCTACGTTGGCCCTGCGTGAGTGGCTGCTCCAACAGCGTTCTGGCGATAGTTCATGGCGCGACGCAGTCCTTCTCGTCGAAGAAGAACCTCGGGACACTGACGAATTGATTGAAGGACTTCGAAAGTTTGGTGAGCGCAGCCCNGAAGAGCTCTTGGGCGANCTGCTNAACTACTGGCGACGCGAGCGATCGGCGAACACGACACCCAAGTTTGCCCAAGCGGCTTCAGACTTCGCTGAGCTCTACGACGATCGTGACTTCATTGCCAACCTGCGCTTCAAGGGCTTTGAAGAGACGCGGAGTGCAAAAGGTGTCGCTTCGAAGAACGCGGTGTTCACGTGGCCGGCGCAAGCAGTGGATCCGAGTTTCAAGCGCGGTACCGGAGTGCTCTACACGGGCGTTGGCGTCGAGCAAGGGTACGGCTACCTGCCCGAAGTCGACCTCGCTCGAAGAGAATTGAAGATGGGATGGCGCGAGCGACACGAAGAACAAGGTGGCATGCCGTCAGTGATGACCGTCGACGACTATTTTTCTCCTCGCGGAAAGCCGGGCGTGCTGATCCATCTAGCCGAGCAGATCCTCAACCCGAATGAGAACGATCCAGCGAGTCGTGTGTCGATGGCCCTGCTCGCGAGAGAACGCCCGCGATTCACCGCCGGTGAAGGTCCACTCGAGGGGGTGTTTCGTGACGACCCCGCCTCGACACTGTCGTGGGTCGGACATCTCGACGAGAGTTACGTGGCGATCCAGGGACCCCCTGGAACGGGGAAGACCTACCGCGGATCGCACGTGATCTACGAATTGATCAAGGAAGGTAAACGCGTCGGCATCACCGCGATGAGTCACGCCGCGATTGACAACCTTTTGGACGCGACGTACAACGTGTTTCTTGATCATGGCGATCTAGAGCTCTTGAAGATCTTTCGTGGTAAAGCGAAGCCGAAAGAGGGTGCGCTCGAGGGCGTGCGTTACTCGACCAAGAACGAAGAGGCGGAGAACGAACGCTTCAATCTGATCGCGGGCACGACGTGGCTGTTCTCTCGCTCCGGGATGCGCCCGTTTCCGGTTGACGTACTCGTGATTGACGAAGCTGGTCAACTCTCGCTCGCGGACGCCGTCGCCTCGGCTAACGCGGCGAGGAACCTGATCTTGCTCGGCGATCCATTGCAACTCAGTCAAGTTTCGCAAGCTGAGCACCCCGGAGGTTCGGGCGCCAGTGTTCTTGAACACGTGCTCGGTGAACACGCCACGATTCCAAAGGACGAGGGCGTATTCATCGCAGAGACCCGTCGCATGCATCCGTCGATCTGCAAGTTCATCTCGAACCAGATCTATGAAGGGCGCCTCACGAGCCACGAATCATGCGCGCTCCAGACGACCGAGTTCGGCACGGGATTGCGTTGGCTCGAAGTACGCCACGCGGGTCGTTCCACCGAGTCCGAGGAAGAAGCAGAGATCGTGGCCACGCAGATTGCCGCCATGATTGGCACGCCGTGGACGAATCAGCACGGCGTGTCCGCGCCCCTTGGCAGCGAGGACTTTATGGTCGTGGCGCCCTACAACGACCAGGTACGACTGCTTCGTCAGCGATTCGACCTGACGCCAGGTCTCGAGGGCGTCCAGGCGGGCACCGTCGACAAGTTTCAGGGCCGAGAGGCACCAGTGGTGTTCTTTACGATGACCACGTCTTCGAGTGAGGATATGCCACGCGGACCGGAGTTCTTGTTCTCGAGGAATCGCCTTAACGTCGCCATCAGTCGCGCCCGTTGTCTCGCGTATTTGGTCTGTACCGAAGCGCTCTTGAACTCGCGCGCGCGCACCATCGACGAGATGCGCCTGATCGGAACGCTCAGCGCGTTCGTGGAGTACTCGACGAGTGATAGCTGAGTACAAAACGCCTTGATCCGTTGTGAACTATTCACTTCAATTCGGCGTCACCGGAATCGTCGTTGGTCGCTTGAGAGATGAGGAAATCGCCTCGCAGGGCGTCACTCTTCGAGGTAAGGAACTGCTAACATGGTCTTCCTGCTCCTAGCGAAAGCGGCCTTGGACTTGCGTCTAAAGGCCGCGCGCTGGTAGGGTAGGCATCCCTGTCACCGGGGCAACCTGGTGGTGGAATCGACGGAGAAATCCCGAGATAGTGAACGCCACACCTCCGACTTCGGTCGTGTGTGTAGTCGCTCCTTGAAAACGGAAGAACGAGAGCCAAAAGCCAGTACGGGCGACGATGGACTGATCTAACAGGACGCGTCGTTCGTCAAAAGAAGTATTGCAGTAGGCAGAGATTGCACCCCGTGCAGTCTCTGTCGTCAGGCGAGTATTAGAGTCACTCGTCTGGCTCTCTGATTTCTAGAGAACTTCGGTTCTCGAAGGATCTTGATGGAGAGTTTGATTCTGGCTCAGAATGAACGCTGGCGGCGTGCTTAACACATGCAAGTCGAACGGAATCCAAGGAGCTTGCTCTGGAAGATTTAGTGGCGAACGGGTGAGTATCACGTGAGCAACCTGCCCTGAAGATTGGGATAACACCGGGAAACCGGTGCTAATACCGAATACCCTCCACACATCGCATGATGAGTAGAGGAAATGTTTTTCGCTTCGGGAGGGGCTCGCGGTCCATCAGCTTGTTGGAGGGGTAACGGCCCACCAAGGCTACGACGGATAGCTGGTCTGAGAGGACGATCAGCCACACTGGAACTGAGACACGGTCCAGACTCCTACGGGAGGCAGCAGTGGGGAATCTTGCGCAATGGGCGAAAGCCTGACGCAGCAACGCCGCGTGAGGGACGAAGGCTTTCTGAGTTGTAAACCTCTTTCGACAGGAACGATTGTGACGGTACCTGTAGAAGAAGCACCGGCCAACTATGTGCCAGCAGCCGCGGTGATACATAGGGTGCGAGCGTTATTCGGATTTATTGGGCGTAAAGAGCTCGTAGGCGGTTCGACAAGTCGGGTGTTAAACCCCCAGGCTCAACCTGGGGCCGCCACCCGAAACTGTCGTGACTAGAGTTTGGTAGGGGATCACGGAATTCCTGGTGTAGCGGTGGAATGCGCAGATATCAGGAGGAACACCAGTAGCGAAGGCGGTGATCTGGGCCAATACTGACGCTGAGGAGCGAAAGCGTGGGGAGCGAACAGGATTAGATACCCTGGTAGTCCACGCCGTAAACGGTGGGCACTAGGTGTGGGGACTTTTCAACGGTTTCCGCGCCGCAGCTAACGCATTAAGTGCCCCGCCTGGGGAGTACGGTCGCAAGACTAAAACTCAAAGAAATTGACGGGGGCCCGCACAAGCAGCGGAGCATGTGGCTTAATTCGATGCAACGCGAAAAACCTTACCTAGATTTGACATGCTGGGAAAAGCCACAGAGATGTGGTGTCCTTCGGGGCCCAGCACAGGTGGTGCATGGCTGTCGTCAGCTCGTGTCGTGAGATGTTGGGTTAAGTCCCGCAACGAGCGCAACCCTTGTTCTATGTTGCCAGCACGTAATGGTGGGGACTCGTAGAAGACTGCCGGGGTCAACTCGGAGGAAGGTGGGGACGACGTCAAGTCATCATGCCCCTTACGTCTAGGGCTGCACACATGCTACAATGGGCGGTACAGAGGGCTGCTAAACCGCGAGGTGGAGCCAATCCCTAAAACCGCTCTCAGTTCAGATTGCAGGCTGCAACTCGCCTGCATGAAGTTGGAGTTGCTAGTAATCCCGGATCAGCACTGCCGGGGTGAATACGTTCCCGGGCCTTGTACACACCGCCCGTCAAACCACGAAAGTTGGCAACACCCGAAGCCGGTGGCCTAACCGCAAGGAAGGAGCCGTCGAAGGTGGGGTCAGTGATTGGGGTTAAGTCGTAACAAGGTAGCCGTACCGGAAGGTGCGGCTGGATCACCTCCTTTCTAAGGAGCACATCTGTCCACTAGGGACAGACAGCTACCGAGTTGAATGCTGGTTAGTCGGCTACGTGGTCATACCACTGCAGAAAAGCCACACGTACTTGTACGTCGGGTGGATCTGGTCAGGTGACTGCTACGTAGGCAGACTCTCGTCTTCCGTTTTGGAGGGGCGACCCTTCGAATGATGCCCAATGGGGCCACTCATTCTTCGACGTTCCCTACGCAATAGAGGTCTAGTTGCTAAAGGTGGAGCATCGACGCGCTGATCTTTGAGAATTCTAGAACGAGCACGAGCATCTATATTTTTTAAAATATCAATTTTTCCAAGCTACAAAGAGTCAACGGTGAATGCCTTGGCGTCTAAAGCCGATGAAGGACGTGGGTGACTGCGATAAACCATGGGGAGCTGTCTACCGAGCTTTGATCCATGGGTGTCCGAATGGGAAAACCTTGTACCCGTCATGGGGTACAACTCCCGCCTG
>JGI20177J14857_1000681_pt1 | contig 10243 bp, 8 predicted proteins | sample NGESurdeep072012_6_FD_14857 | JGI IMG/M metagenome (IMG submission 14857) | reverse complement strand
CTGCGGCCCCTGCACCCGCATTGAGAAGACGCGAAAATCTGCGCAGCGCATCTTTTCGCGACTATGCGATGGGCCGTTGGCACGGCTGGCCAGTGTTAGCGCCGTGCTCCGTTGTCGCGCGGCAGGGCTGAGCCCTGCACCCAGTGAAAAGTGAAGATGCGGCCTGACGGCCTGTTAGAACAGGTGAGTGGGGAAAAGGCGGTGGTTCCGTTCGTGGTGCAAAACCCAATTCGAATCCCGCCGCTGCCGGAAACATCGTGTGAACGAAACTGCCCTGAAACCTTGCGGAGGGAGGCGGGCGGGTCTATAGCGGAGCTGGAATCGGAGAGTCAAAAGGGGAAATTCCGGCTGACTTTAATTTGACCGGCACAATTTGCAGCTTGGTGGCCGTTTCATCGGGGAGGGGAGCTGATGAAGGCATCGTGGGGGAAAGTGCGGTTCGGCGCGGTCGCGATCCTTTGTGCGATTGCGCTTCTGGCGGTAATCAACGGTCGTCGAGAGGAACGGCCGCCGAATAAAATGCTGGGAACATGAACATGCAGACAATCACGCACCGGCCAGAGAACAAGACGATTACGGACCTCGTTAACCTTTATGACGACGAACTCCTTAATTTGGAGCCCGGCTTCCAGAGAAGGTCTGTTTGGACCCTGCGCGACCGCGCGAAACTGATTGACAGCATCATTCGCAACTATCCACTGCCAGCGGTGTTCCTCTATAGACGCGATGGAGGGGCTCGGGGCAGCCGGCAGTCCGTTCAGCGCGACCAATGTCTGCGATACACCGCTGGCACCGGCCGCGAAGCGCACGATTGGAGTTACGTTCGCGCCGGGCTGCGCGCAAGCGTACAGCGCCACGCTGACGATCATCGACAATGCGGAACACGAGCTGCAGTCACTGGGGCTATCGGGAACCGGAAAGGCCGCGGCGAAGAAATAGGCAGGGGGACCTGAACTGTATGCGGAACCCACCATGGGTTCCGCGCCTCCTTGGGCAGGGGTGACCCCTGCACCCAGTGTTAATCGAAAAATCCGCAGGATGCGTCTTTTTCTCCCACGGCCGAGAGCGAGAGACGCGGCTCGCGCGTATCCCGCGATTTACGTTGCGCCGTCGCCGCCGCGACCGCCCACCGCGCAGGTGATTCTTGCCTCATCCTGACGACCCGTTGGCACGGGGGGCCAGTGTTAAGGCCGTGCTCGGTTGTCGCGCGCGGCCACTGCCAATGGCTTAATACTGCGCTGCCGTCGCCACGGCAGGGGCGAGGCAAAGAAAAAGATCCGGGATTCTTCGCTTCGCTCTAGAATGACACAAAGAAGTGAGGCGGCGGGCTTTTGTGATGCGGCGCAAAACCCTCAGCTTCATCCTCGACCTAACAGGGCGAGGAAATTAAGAGAGGGGGAAGGAAAAAGACCCGGGGTCGCTGCGCTTCGGTCGGGATGACGCAAAAGAAAGAGCGCCGTCGGCGGCGGGATGAGGGGGGGCGCAGAGCGCTGCATACTTCCCGGCCTTTGACTTTGGCCCGGGAATACCACGGTTACAATGCGTTTCGTCCCCAGTCGCCGATTGAATTCCAATAACAGACGATCTGCTTACCGCAGCCGCTGCGCGAGGCGGCGAGATCAATTGCGAATTGCGATGAAACGCCCTTGCGCAATCTTGCCGGCATGGGCGAGCTCGCGCATAAAGCCAAATTCACCAGCAATTGTCCGCATCAGATCGGCGTTGAAGCCGAGAATGCGTAGGACGTCGTAACCGAATTGCATATCGACCATGCTGAGGTAGAGGTCCACATAGGACGGAAAACGGCCCGTGTCCTCGGCCGCTGTAACGGTGCATCCGTTGTCCCGCAAGAGCCCGGCGTATCCATCGAAGACTTCAGGCCGCCGATGTGAATCTGCTGGCCCATCAGGAGTTCCCATAGGTCGCCCTCGTTGCCACTGTAGACGGCAGTCAAATCTGCCAGACCGATATTCGAGGACGATTTCATGGGCGTTCCTCCAAGAGCGGAGATGAACTTCACACCTTGCGCGCGCGAAATGCGGCGCCGACCGTAAAATTGGAGGTGGCGACGCCGGTCGTTCCAGCGTACTCAACCTCACGGAACCCTACCTCGGCCATGAGTCTCTGTAGATCCCGAACCGGGATCGCGCCGCCGATTCAATCGGACCACGCTTCCAGGCTGTTGGCAAGCTCGGCGGGGAGATCTTCCTTGAGGATGATATCCGCGAAGCGAAGGCGGCCGCCTGGCTTAAGGACGCGAAAGATCTCGCGGAAGCTCCGTTCTTTCAGGGGCGAGAGATTAAGCACGCCGTTGGAGATCACAACGTCGAAAGTATCGTTGTCGTAGGGGATGGCTTCGGAGCCCGCGACGACCGCGTTGGCGTTATTGACTCCTGCCCGGACAAAATTGGCCCGCGCCTTCTCAACCATCTCGGGTGTAAGGTCGATTCCGCAGACCCGACCGGCCGGACCCACCAACCGGCTCGCCAGGATCATGTCGAGTCCCGCGCCGCAGCCTATGTCCAAAACTTTTTCGCCGGAGTGAATCGATTCCAGGGCGAGTGGGTTTCCGACACCGCAGAAAGTGTCGAGCACGTCATCGGGCAAGTCTGACAACACGGACAGGTCATAGCCGAGAGCGATCGCGCCCGCCCTGCCAGTAGGGTATCGGAACCTGCCGGCGGCGGAGCACGAGATTTCGGCGTATTTCGCGCGTACCGCCCGCTGGATTTCTTCGGGAGTCTGTATGTCGGTCATACGTGAACCTCACACCGCATCAGTTGGGAAAGAATGGGCTCCTCAGCTCAACCGCAAGATTCATTTTCAATACTGAATCGGGTTAGCACCGACACCCGGCGTTTTGCAAATGTGAAGTCCAGGTCCCCTTCGGCTGCGCTCAGGGCTTCGGCTGGTGGAAGGAAGTCATCCGGAAGCGCTCTAGAATGACACGCCAGGGAGAGGAAACAGAAGACTCTTGTTGACAAGATCAGGCGGGCGGGTTTGCGCGTGCGCGCGATGAACGCGTAAACTCCCGTCATCATCAGACTTCAATCGTTCCATCGTGGTGGAGGCGGGTTTTTTGGTGCTGAACATAGCCCATCGCGGGGCCAGCGGTAATTTTCCCGAGAACACGGTGTGCGCGTTTCGCGCCGCTATCGACGCGGGCGCGGAGATGTGCGAGCTGGACGTTCAGCTCAGCCGCGACGGCGCCATCGTGGTGATTCATGACGAGACGGTCGAGCGCACTACAGACGGCAAGGGCGAAGTCGCGGAGCTGACGCTCGAGGAGCTCAAGCGATTGGACGCGGGCGCGAAATTCAAGGGCGGCGCGGTTAAGGGCGAGCGAATTCCCACGCTCGACGAAGTCTTTTCAGCGACCAGTGGCAAATGTGGGCTGAACATCGAACTTAAGGCGGGCGGCCTCGAGCATCAGGTCGCGCAGATCATGCAGGCGCGCAATGCGTTGGCCGATAGCATCGTGTCGAGCTTCGATTGGGAATACGCGTTGGCCGATAGCATCGTGTCGAGCTTCGATTGGGAATATCTGAAAAACATCCAGCAGCTTCATTTCAACATTCGCGTCGGCCTGCTTGCCGAGGAGAAGCCGGTGGACCTGATGATGAACGCGGTTGCGATGCGCGCGCATTCAATCAATCCGCGCTGGGACATGGTGACATCCGATCTGTGCAAGGCGGCGCACGAGCGCGGCCTCAAGGTGTACACCTGGACGGTGGATGCGGACGCCAGGATGCGGGCGCTAATCGCATGCGGCGTTGACGGTATCATGACGAACTATCCCGAGCGGTTGCGCAAGGTGGTGGGCGGCTGATGGGACGTTTCGGCGACGACAAGATCGAGGAAGTCCGTTCGCGCGCCGATATCGTCGAGATTGTCGGCGCGCACGTACGGCTACGCCGGGCGGGGCGCAACTTCGTCGGGCTGTGTCCGTTCCACAATGAGAAGACGCCGTCGTTCTCGGTGAATGCCGAGCGCGGATTCTTTCATTGCTTTGGATGCGGCGCGGGCGGCAGCGTTTTCAATTTCATCATGCGCGTCGAGGGGCTGACGTTTCCCGAAGCGGTGCGTTCGCTCGCGCGCAAGTACGGCGTGACTTTACCCGAGCACGATCAATCGGGACCGGCGGCCGGCGAGCGCGAGGCGATGCTCAAAGCCAACGAGGTCGCCGCGGAGTTCTTCGCGCACGTGCTGTGGAACACGACCGACGGGGCGCTCGCGCGCGACTACCTGAAGTCGCGCGGTATCAGCGTCGAGACGGCGCGCGCGTTCATGATTGGATTTGCGCCGAGCCGGCCGGCCTCGCTGGCCAAGGCGCTGGAAAAGCGCGGGCTGCGCGAGGCAGGCGTTAAAGTCGGGCTGGTAAAAAAGGACGGCGCGGTCGCCACCGGCGGGGAAGTGTACGACATGTTTCGCGGGCGCGTGATGTTCCCGATTCGCGACGCGCAAGGCAAAGCGATCGCATTCGGGGGCCGCGTGCTCGACGCGCGTCTGCCCAAATATATCAACTCGCCCGAATCGCCGCTGTATTCGAAAGCGCGGACTCTCTACGGACTGTTCGAAGCGCGGCAGGCGATTTCGTCAAATGTGGCGACGGGCAAAGACCGCGCGATTCTCGTCGAGGGCTACTTCGACGTGATTGCGCTGTGGCAGGCCGGTTTCAAGCAAGCGGTGGCAGGATGCGGCACGGCGCTGACGGTCGAGCAGCTTCGGGTGCTGAGCCGATACACGAAAAATGTAATTGCGTGCTTCGACGGCGACGTGGCGGGGCGCAAGGCCTCGATGCGGGCGCTGGAGATTTTTTTGCAGGCGGGGTTGNTGGGCCGGGGGATTTTTATTCCGTCGGGTTTCGATCCCGATACGTTCGTTCGCGAGCGCGGCGCGGCCGCATTCGCAGAGCTGACGGACAAATCCGAGTTGCTGGTGGATTATTTTCTCAGNGAACAGGCGGGAGAGGCGCGCGGATCGATCGCGGAGCGGGCGCGGGCAGCGCAGCGCGTCGCCGGGATGCTCAAGCTGGTCGATGATCCGTTCCAGTTCGATTTGCTGGCGCGTAAAGCCGCGGACCTGCTGTCGATTGGCGAGGAAGTCCTGCGGAAAGAGGCGCGCGGTCCGCAATCGGGAGCCGCACGGTACACATCGTCGCGGTTCGCGCGCGACCGCGCGGCGACCGCGAATTCGCCTGCCGCGTCGAGCGGCGATGCCGGCGCGAAGGCCGAGATCGGCCTGGTCGCGCTGGCGCTGCTGCATCCGGAGCTGCGCAATGAAATTGCGCAGTCGGGAGCGGCGGCGAATTTCGAAGAAATTCGCCTGGGCGGGGTGCTGGCAGACTTGTGCCGGACCGACGAAGCATACACGGCGCTGGAACAATGGACCGCGGAGCGGCTGTCGGCCGAGGAGCAAAGCCGAATCAGCGAGTTTGCGGTCGGTCCGCTGACCGACGACCTCGGCGACGACACGCAGAAAAATCCCAATGAGCTGGAGAAATGCCGGGCGCTGGTCAACGACTACGTCGTCGCGCTCGATCGGCGCCGCCGCGCGCATGAACTGGGGCGACTGCGCCAGAGCGCATCCGAAGTGTCGGCGCACGAGTCCGAACCCGGCGAGGCGGCGGCCGCAGCGCAGGCCGTGATCGCGCACAGACGGCAGGGGCAGGGGTGAGCCCTGCACCCGGTATTAAGGCCGCCCGCCGTTGGCGGCGGCATGAAGGAAGAATCACCTGCGCGGTGGGCGGCAGGGGCTGCGGCCCCTGCACCCAGTATTAAGAACGGATGCGGGCGGAGTTTACCCTGAGTACTCGTAGGGTCCCTGTTGGGGAGTTTGTGAGGGAAGAGACGGGAGTGTCCGTGGGGAATCCGGCGGCGGGACGCATGCACATGAGTTGAACGAATGTCCAAGCGATCAGCTCTTAAGTATTTCGCGCGAACTTGCTACGATCACGGCAGCCTGATGAATTTCAGAGGGCCCATAGCTCAGCCAGGTTCAGAGCTGCCGGCTCATAACCGGCTGGTCCCAGGTTCAAATCCTGGTGGGCCCATACCATTCGTGCCCGCGGCGCCAGCCGACGGGCTTTATCATGATGAGGAACAAAAACTTTGCGCGACGCGCACAACTTTAGCGGAGGGAAGAATTGCGTGAAGAGATAAACCGGCTGATGGACCTCCAGATCATCGACCGGCAACTGCAAGAGTTGGAGCAATCGCTGACGTCGATTGCCGGGCGAGTTGACCAACTTCGCGACGAGAACCAGAAGAACCAGGCCGAATTCGATCGCGTTAGCGAACAAGACAAGGAAATAACCGCGGCCCGCAAAAAGGCCGAGCGTGAACTGGCCGAGGGCGAAGTCAGAATCCGCAACAAGCGGATGCGATTGACGCTGGTCCGCAACGACAAGGAATTGCAGGCGCTGACGCACGAGATCGAGTCGTTGAAGGAGACCAATCAGCGGCTCGAGAGCGAGGTGCTCACGTCGATGGAAGGCGCGGAGACGCGGACCGCGCGAATCAAAGAGCTCACCGAAGCGATCGCCAAGGGGCGCATCGATCTGGCGGCGGCGGAAAAGGAAATCGCGGCGGAAGTCGAAGAGCTCAAGGGCAACATCGGCAAGACTCGCAAGTCCCGCGAGAAGGTCGCCGAGAATGTCGATGCGAATCTACTCTCGCGCTACCAGATGATTTTCAGCCGGCGCGCCGGCGTCGCCGTTGCATTGGCGAAGGGCGGGACCTGCCAGGGATGCAGGATGCGGCTGCCGCCACAGCTATACAACGAGATCCAGAAGCATCGGCAGATACATTTCTGCCCGAACTGCCAGCGCGTTTTGTACTACGAGGAGCCTGCACCCGAGTAAAATGCGGGCGGAGTTTGCCCTGCGCGACCTGCTCGGGCAAGGAGAGGTCAGGATCTGATTCCATCGCCCACGCGTTCTCTTTGTTTGTCATCCTGAGCGCATTGAAGGATCTCGCGCGATCGCGCGTGGGAGACCGAATCAAAAAGATGCTAGTCTGATGGGGCCGGAGTGAGTCGGGCGATCGCTTCCTGAACAGGGAAGAGGAAAGTCCGGGCTCCGTAGGGCAGGATGGCCGTTAACGGCGGCGCGGAGCGATTCGCGGAAAGTGGCACAGAAAATACACCGCCCGAAAGGGTAAGGGTGAAATGGTGGGGTAAGAGCCCACCGGCGCGCGAGTGATCGTGCGCGCATGCCAAACCCCATCCGGAGCAAGACCAAATAGGAGGCTGAGCGGCCCGCTCTTAAGGCCTCGGGTATGGTCGCATGAGCCGGCGAGCAATCGACGGCCTAGAGGAATGATCGCCGCCCGCAAGGGCACAGAACCCGGCTTACAGACTCACTCCGGTTCTTTTCAGTGATCGTGCTTTTTTCAGTGAACGTGCAATTTGCGGGCGTCATGGCTGCTGTGGGCATCGGCAACACAGCAAGCCTTATCGGTTCGATTGCATCCTCTGGTGGCCAAGCAATTGTGCGGGCGGGCGTCATGGATGCTGTGGGCGTCGGCAACACAGCAAGCCTTATCGGCTCGATTGCATCCTCTGGTGGCCAAGGCACATTGCACGTTCACTGAAAAAAGTGCGCGCTACCCTTATCCTGAAAAACGCGCAGTCGCGATGCGGCCGCCTCGAGCGGTTTCAGAATCGCGGTGCCTGAGGTCACATAACGGGAGACTCGCGAGAGGGCGGCCAGGTCGCGCACGCCGGCTTCGATTTCCGGCGCGATCGCGAGCTTGACGCCGGGCGGAAGTTCGCGCGCGAAGGCCGCGACGCGCTCGATCTCGTCGAGGGTCCGGTCGCGATACTCCTCGAAGTGATGGACCAGCCGGCCGAATCCGCCGGCATCCCCGTCATCTCTGGCGAGCGACGATCTCAATTCCCAAATTTCCGCGAGGTGACTCAACGGACGCTCGGCAAAATCCGCGACGGCCGACCAAGTGCGCTCGTCGAGGAACCGATTGATCACTATCGCGGCGAGCTTGAGTCCTTCGGAGTCCATCTGGGCGAGCAGCTCGCGCGCCTGGCGGATGCGATCGGGTTCCGCCGTCGTCACCATCACGAACCGGACGGCNGGCGAATGCAGCAGCGCTTCGGTCTTGTGCAGACGATCGACAATTGCGTCCATGCTGTCGGCGGCGGCCGCGAAGAAATCCGTGATGGTCGAAAGCACGTTGCCGCCGGCAAAGCGCTCGAGCTCGCGCACGACAAATTGCGCCGCCTTGCTGGCGACCTTCATCGCAATCCGCCCGGCAGAAAGCGACGGCGTAAAGAGCCATCGCGCAGTCCGCGAATCGAGCAGGCGAATGAGCCGCGCGGGCGTCTGCAGGAACTCGAAGGAGTGCGCCGCGGGAGGAGTGTCCACGACTTCGAGCTCGAACGCGCCGGTCTGNTGAAGATCGTAAAGTTGCTGGAGCGCGGCGAAGGCTTCGGAGCCGGCGAACTCGGTAGTCAGGCTTTTGTAGAATGGATTGTCGAAAATCCTGCGGCGCGTCGCCGGGTCGGCGATGAAGCGCTCGACGATGGCGTCCCAGGCACCCGTCACGTCGAGCATCATCGCGGAGAGCCGAAGCCGGCGGTCAAGTCCGGCCGCGGCAAGCTGCCGGCCGCCGATTCGGGTTGGCTGGCCGCCCAGGCGGGCCAGGCCGAGCGCGTCACGCAGGCGCTCGGAAGGATCGACGGTTATGACCGCGGTGTTGAGATTGGCAGATGCGCCGGCGAGTCCGAGCGCGGCGGCGATAGTCGTCTTACCGACGCCGCCGGTGCCGAGCAGAATCGGAATCGAGCCTTTGGTGAGCAGGTCTTTCAAGCAGCAGCTCCGTTTCAGGGTCACGATAGCAGGCGCGGCGAATGGGCGCATCGCAGGACAACTGTTGTCATCGTGAGATGCAAAAATGTCGACAGTCGATTAGACGGCTTCACGCCTGGGGAATAGAATCCTCGCGGGGGAATCAGGGGGCGCCAGATGGCAATAGAATTCGTGGCAGCAGTTGTGGTCGGTGCTTTCCTCGGGATTGCAATTGGATGGTTGCTGGCGCAGCGGAACGCAACGCGTCTCAAGGTACGGCTCGAAGAAACCGAAAAGCGCCTTGGAGAGGAGAAAGGTCTACTCGACAAAGCCAAGGAGCAGCTCTCTGACACCTTCCGAGCACTCGCCGCCGATGCCCTTCACCAGAACAACGACGGATTCCTGGCGCTTGCGACCGAAAGACTCAACACCGTCAGAAGCGAGGCGGCAGGCGAGCTTGAAGCGCGCAAGCAGGAAATCGAAACGCTGGTGAAACCGCTCGGCGATTCGCTCGCCGAAATGACGAAGCAAATCCGGTCGCTGGAACAGGCTCGGAGCACGGCTTACGGAACGCTGACTGAGCAAGTGAGGTCGCTAATATCTACGCAGGATTTGCTCCGAACGGAGACGGGAAACCTCGTAAAGGCGCTGCGTGCCCCAATCGTGCGCGGACGATGGGGCGAAGTTCAGCTCAAGCGCGTCGTGGAATTGGCCGGGATGATCGAGCGATGCGATTTCTTTCAGCAGGAGAGCGTGGATACCGAGAGCGGAAGACTCAGGCCAGATATGCGCGTCCAACTTCCTGGCGGCAAGAATATCGTGGTCGATGCAAAAGCGCCGCTGCAGGCGTATCTCGACGCCGTGGAAGCACCGACCGATGAGCTGCGAATGACGAAACTGAAGGAACACGCGCGGCAGGTGCGCGATCATATGGTCAAGCTGGGTGCGAAGAACTATTGGGACCATCTGCAGCCGACGCCCGAATTCGTCGTGATGTTCCTCCCGGGCGAGGCCTTCTTCAGTGCCGCGCTCGAACAGGATCCGTCCTTGATTGAACAGGGGGTGAACCAGCGCGTGATTCTTGCCACGCCGACTACGCTGATCGCAGTGCTTCGTGCGGTGGCCTACGGATGGCGTCAGGAGCAGCTCGCGGAGAACGCGCAGCGCATCGCCGACCTTGGTAAAGATTTGTACGAGCGCATGGGCACCATGGCAGAACACATCGAAGATATTGGTGGCGATCTCAACAAAGCCGTCGGCTCGTACAACAAGGTCGTCGGTTCATTGGAACGGATGGTTCTTCCCGCGGCGCGCCGGTTCAAGGAACTCGGCGTCGGCGGCAACAAACACATACCTGAACTGAATCCGGTCGATAACGTCCCGCGCCCGTTGACCTCGACAGCGATCCCGGAAACCGAGCGCGACGACGACTAGCCGCGC
>JGI20177J14857_1000679_pt1 | contig 10248 bp, 7 predicted proteins | sample NGESurdeep072012_6_FD_14857 | JGI IMG/M metagenome (IMG submission 14857) | reverse complement strand
TTCCACCCCCCACTCGACGGTGCTGACGTCGAGGATTTCGCGGATGTCCAGGTTGATCCGGTCGGTTTCAGACAACGTCTCATCAAGGGTGTGCTGACCGACAACCTTGCGCAGCGTGGTCTGGGCGATCTGGTCGATGGCGGCGTAGACGTTCTCGATCGCGACGACCGACTTCTCCGCGTCGACCACGCGGAAGTAGGCGACTGCGGACACATCGACGCTGACGTTGTCCCGGGTGATAATGCCCTGGGACTGGATCGGCATCGTAACGATCCGCAACGACACCCGATGCAGGATGTCGACGAATGGGATGATCATCCGCAACCCAGGCTGACGCAAGCCCACCACCCGACCCAGCCGAAACAGAACGCCCAGCTCGTACTGCTTGACGATCCGCACCGCCAGCCCAAGTCCCACCAGGACGACGATCAGGACAATGATCAGAATGTTCATGAGATGCTCCGTTCAGATTGCGGCTGGAATTGTTCATCTCGGCTAATCCACCGCGGCCATGCCGGCCCATCGCACTGGGCCGGGAAGTGTAGCGATCACGGCTGATGCCCCGCCGGTTTGGCGGGTGCAGGCTCAGCGTAGGCGTCCGCGTTGATTGACCGAGTTGCGGGAACCCGAAGGCGTCGCGTCCCTCGTGCTTGGTTCTGTCCTTCGGACTGTGGTGGGTTGTTTCCACGGATCAGAAGTGTCCGCAGATTCTGATTTCCTCCGCTGGCCCGCTGTTGGGCAGGCTCCGAATGCGGCCGAGGCTCGCTTCGATCTGTCTTGTGAATCATGAACTGCGTCGAGGCAAAGTCAGCAAGGGAGACGCCGGAACAGCAGGTGCTGCCGACGACAAGAAGCGCAAGTCTGGCACGAATCTCGGCGGTGTGACCTTCGTCGAAGATAAGCGGCTGCGGGCCTGCGATGCTCTGGCGAGATTCGGCTCTGCGCCTCCCCCGATCTGGGCTGCGTGGCGACACGATGTGCAGGTGACCACGATTGCTGCCGAACCTCACGTTGGTGCCACGCGACGTGGACTCGCTGATATGAATGCTCCGAGAACCGTCGGGCATCTGAGATGAGAGGTTTCATCGTGAACGCACGAGTCACTCGCAGCGGACTCAGGGCACAGTGAACCTTGCCACTGCACCAAAGCCAGCCGCTGACCAGATCAGGATCACAGCGGCCAGCGCACTTCCAAGCGCCGACGTCCTGCACCAGCTCGACACAACCCCGTCCGGTTTGTCCCGCGAGGAGGTTACCCGCAGGCAGGCTCGGTGGGGTCCCAACGCGGTCTCTTCCCACCGGGCCAGGATGCTGCCAGTGCTCTGGCACCAGTTGCGTTCCCCGCTCCTGGGCCTGCTTGTCGCGGCTGCGATCGCCTCCTACTTCGTCGGTGAGCGCAGCGATGCCGTGATCATCGGGGGGATCGTCGCGGTGTCGGTCGGGCTCGGGTTCGTCAACGAGTACCGGGCGGAGAAGGCGGCTGAGGCGCTCCACTCGCAGATCCGACATCAAACGGTTGTGGTGCGCAACGGCCAACCGGCCACCGTGGACGTCATCGCACTCGTGCCTGGCGACATCGTGGAGTTGAAGCTGGGCGACATCGTCCCGGCTGACATTCGGCTGCTCGAAGTCACCGGCCTGGAATGCGACGAATCCGTGCTCACCGGCGAATCGCTGCCCGTCGAAAAGACCACCATCGCGGTCCCGTCCGGGACGCCGCTGGCCGAGCTATCCGGGTGCGCTCTGATGGGTACCGTGGTCCACGCTGGCAGCGCCCGTGGGGTCGTTACGACCATCGGCGCACGCACCGAGTTCGGCACCATCGCCGCCGGACTGAGCACACATCATCTGGACACCGAGTTCCAGGTCGGGCTACGTCGATTCTCGATGCTGCTGGTGTACGTCGCCGGCGCGCTGACCACGTCGATCTTTGTGATCAACGTGGCCCTACACAAACCGATCATCGACGCCCTGTTGTTCTCCCTGGCCATCGCGGTCGGAATTACCCCCCAACTGCTGCCCGCAGTGGTGTCCACCAGTCTGGCCGCGGGGTCGCGCCGGATGAGCCGCCGCAAGGTTCTAGTAAAGCGACTGGTCTGCATCGAGGATCTCGGCGACATCGACGTGCTCTTCACCGACAAGACCGGGACGCTGACTCAAGGTCGGATCGACTTCATGCGGGCCGTGCCGACCGGCGGCAACACGCCCAGCGAGGTGCTGCGCTGGGGACTGCTGTGCACCGAGAACACGGGCCAGGGCGCGCACGCCACCGGAGGGAATCCCCTGGATCAGGCATTGTGGGACTCCCCAGCCGCGGCGGGCGAACGGGCCTCGGTGGCCGACTACACCCGGCTTGGGGTTCTGCCTTTCGACCATGAACGTCGCATGGTCTCCGTCCTGGTCCGCGACACCAACGGCAAGCTGACCCTGGCCACGAAAGGCGCCCCCGAGACAGTCCTGGACCGCTGCGTCGACGTCCCAGCCGAGGCTCGGGAGTCGCTGGATGCGGAGTTCGCTGCAGGCAGCCGTGTTGTTGCGGTAGCCTTCCGCACCTGTGACGACCCGCGACCACCGGCCGTCGAGGATGAGCGCGAACTCCGGTTCGCGGGGCTGCTGGTGTTCCTCGACCCGCCCAAGCTGGATGCGGCAGAGGCGCTACGTCGGCTGGCCAATCTTGGGATCTCGGTCAAGGTCGTCACCGGCGACAACGCCGTGGTCGCCGCCAAGGTCTGCCACGACCTCGGCCTCAGCGAGGGTGGCGCGCTGACCGGAACCGACCTCGATGCCCTGGACGACACCGAACTAGCTGCGGCCATCGCGCGAACCACCGTATTCGCCCGGGTAAGTCCCGCACACAAAGCTCGAATAGTGCGCGCCCAACGGCGCAGCGGCGGTGGGGTCGCGTTCCTGGGCGACGGGGTCAACGACGCACTAGCCCTGCACGCAGCCGACGTAGGCATCTCGGTCGAATCGGCCACCGACGTGGCCAAGGACGCCGCCGACGTGATCCTGCTCGAGAAGAACCTGAACGTTCTGGCCGACGGTGTGGCCGAAGGACGACGGATCTTCGCCAACACCATCAAGTACGTACTGATGGGTACGTCCAGCAACTTCGGCAACATGTTCTCCGCCGCCGGTGCCTCACTGTTTCTGACATTTCTTCCGATGCTGCCATCCCAGATCCTGCTCAACAACTTGCTGTACGACACCAGCCAGCTAGCCATCCCCACAGACAACGTCGATGAGGAACAGCTGCGCCGCCCCTCGCACTGGGACATCGGGTTCATCCGCCGATTCATGACCAGCTTCGGGCCGCTCAGCTCGGTGTTCGACTTCACCACCTTCGCTGTCATGCTGTGGGTCTTCCACTCCGGACCGGCGCAGTTCCGCTCCGGCTGGTTCGTCGAATCCCTGGCCACTCAAACCCTGGTGATCTTCGCGATCCGGACCCGCCGGATTCCGTTCTTCCGCAGCCACCCGAGCCTGCCCCTGACCCTCGCAGCCCTTGGCGTCGTCGCAGTCGGGGCGCTGCTCCCCGCCACACCGCTAGCACACTCACTCGGCTTCCAGCCGCTACCAGGCGGCTTCTTCGCTGCCCTGGCAGGCATGGTCGCCGGCTACCTGGCCCTGATCGAGTTCGGCAAACGGGTCTTCTACGGTGCCGCACCCACGACAGCACCCACGAGCAGGCCTTACAGCACACACCATCACCTCCGCCGGCGCGCCGCCCGGTTCAGCAGCCCCAGCCCCTTACCAGGCAAATCACCCACCAAACGGTGACTCTGGCCACAGCATTTTGAGCGAACTCATCCCGCAAAGACACGGTCGCCGTCGGCTTGCGAACGCGCTCGCACGACGGACCAGAAGCACTGACTGAAGGCGGCTGACAAAATGGTCCGCGTTCCAAGAGTTGACCGTTGGCCGGGGCTGGTTACACCCTCGGCCGAGAGTCATTTGCTGCAAGCCTGACCGCGATGGCGCCGGGGACGGTAACCCCTGAACTGGCGCTGCGCCCATGGCCAGGCGTCTGTTCGGCCGAGCCGAGCAGCACTCAGACCAGGCCACGGCCCAAGCGTTCGCCGACGCGGTCTCGCACGCGTTCATCGCCGGCTTCGGCTTCGCCACGCTCGCGCAGGTCGTGATCATATTCGCCGTACGGCCCCAAAGACGACGTCGACCGTGGGCGACCCTCCTGCAGCGCACGCAGACGCCCGGAACTGCCGCAACCTCGCAGGCTCGTCTTTCGCCGCGCCTTGACGAACGGCTTCGCGAAAGGAATCCGGCCCTTCTTGCCCAGCCTCCCGCCAAAGTGATCAACCAGTTCGCTCGCGGTGAGTCGGTCGTACCAGACCTCACGGTGGCTCTCGTCCGCAAACCCGCGCATCCCCTCGGGGTACTCCCGCACGCAGGCGGTCACGAGCCGCCGCCTGCGACCAGCTGGAAGACCGACGTCGCGGCCGGCGATCTCGACGCTGGCCGCCATCCGCTCGACGTCCCATTCCCACGGGCCGGGCAGCGTCTCGTCGAAGTCGTTCGGGCCGAAGACGAGTCTGCGGTCCGGAACCGCGAACCCGCCGAAGTTCGAGATGTGGGCGTCGCCGCAGGCCTGAACGACAACGCCTGAATCCGGCGTTGCCGCAAGATCGGCCGCCATCATGGCCGCCGCGCCCCGGTAGAACGTGAACGCCGACACGAGCATCCGCCCGTGACGGATCGGCACTAACTCCTGGACGCGCGTGGCCGCCTGAGCCCGGAGCACTGCGATGGGATCAGGCCGCTACGGCTGCGGCCAAAACCACCGTGAGCCGACCGAGGCACGGTCACCCGAGCCGCGCCGCCTCGCTCGGCTGACTCGCCAGACTGCAGCCTCGCGTGAACCTTGGCAGTCTCGCGAAACCCATCACGGTCGGGTCAGCGACGGCTTGTTGACCCAATCGACTTGGCTGCACACCCCAAAGCCTAGAGTCTCACAGCGTCGTATTTGCCCTCAAGGTCGCGCGAGTGTTCCCTACCTGGGTCACGGGAACGTTCGCCCTCCAGCCGTACGGCCGACCTCGGCTCCCGACCCCGCCTACGAGGACCCGGGGGGTGGTACCGCCCGGTCCACTGATGTGCGGTCGTATCCTGTCGACCGTCCACCGTCCCGTATGCGAACGATGACCGGACGCATCGGAGCCAAGCCTCGGTGTCCGTACGCCGATGGTCTACCGGTCCGTCCGCCTCATCTATCCAGGAGCCGTGTGCTCCTTGGCATGAGGCTGGATGGTGTCAGCGCCGAGCCTGCGGTCGGCGATGCCGCGCAGGATCGGGATGGCCGCGGCCAGGGTCCGGCGTTCGTCGTCAGTAAGGTGTTCGACGTCGGCCGATAGCCGGCTCGTGCTCTCATTGCGCAGGTTGCCCAGCGTGGCCCGGCCATGGCCCGAGAGGCGGAGCACAAACGCCCGGGCATCGTTTGGGTCGCGTTGTCGAAGAACCCAGTTCGCCTTGACCATGATGTCGACAAGGCGGGTCATGCTCGCCGGTGAGACACCCATCTCGACGGCCAGGTCACCCTGCCGGCACCCCTGGTCGTGACGGGCCAGGGCCGCCAGGGCGGCAAGGCGGGTGGGTGTGATGCCGGACTTGGTCGCTGGCCTCCGCAGGTGGTAGGCCAGCCGGTTGATCTCTGTGCGCAACGACCCGGCGAGGCCGTCCGCCGGGCAGGAGCCGTGGTCGGCGGCGGCCGGGACGCGCGCGGCCGTCGTCATCGGAGGGCAGCCTTCACGTCGTCACCGCGCGAGGGCACGTTGACCGCTTCCACTGCGTCCTCGGGGTGGACGTACTTCTTGCCGCGCATCCACGACGCTGAGGCAGCGACCAGGCACGCTGCGATGGCGAAGCCGAAGGCGACCACGAGCCCGTCATGGAAGGGTCCGGAGATCAGCGAGGGGAAGAAGCTGCGGCCGGTGAGGTATGCCGCGTCGCCGGCCGGCAGATGGCCGATCGCGGCGGGGCCCAGCAGGGACCCGATGGGGTTGTAGCCCAGCAGCGAGGCGAACAGGACCGAGACCGGAGGCAGTCCTGCGACCAGCTGCGCCTGCGCCTGGCTCACACCGTGGGCGGTGAGCCCGCTGGCCATCGCGCCTGGCAGTGAGCCCGACAGCCCGGTGACCATCAGGGAGAAGAAGATCCCGATCGAGAGCACCATGGCGGAGTTCTGGAAGGTCGTACTCATCCCACCGCCGACCCCGCGGCGGTTCGGTGGCAGGGAGTTCATGATGCCCGCCCAGTTGGGTGAGGCGAACATGCCCATGCCGATGCCGTTGACCAGCAGGGCCGCGGCGAACGGCCAATAGCCGAAGTTGACCGGCAGGACCAGTAGCCACACAAAGCTCGCGGCGGCGATGAGCATCCCGCCGGTGGCGAAGGACCGGGCGCCGAAGCGGTCGGACAAGAACCCGGATGCCGGCCCGGCGAGCAGGAAGCCGAGGGTCATCGGCAGCATGAAGATGCCCGCCCACAGGGGCGTGGACTCGAAGGAGTACCCGTGCTGCGGCAGCCAGATGCCCTGCAGCCAGATGATCAGGATAAACATCAGGCCGCCGCGGCCCAGGCCAGACAGCAGGCTGGCGAGGTTGCCCGCGCTGAAGGCCCGGATCCGGAACAGGTCGAGGTGGAACATCGGGTGCGGCACGCGCGTCTCGATGATGCAGAAGATGGCCAGCACGACGGCACCGCCGATGAGGGCACCGAGCACCCACGGGTTGGTCCACCCCATGATGTGGCCGGCGTACGGCTGGATCCCGTACGTGATGGCGACCAGGATCGAGATGAGACCGACCCCGAAGGTGAGGTTGCCCCACCAGTCGATGCGGCCGTGGTGGCGCACCCCGTTGTCGTGGAGCTTGAGGTAGGCCCATACGGTGCCGAAGAGGCTGACCGGTACGGACACCAGGAACACCAGGTGCCAGTTGATTGGCGCGAGGACCCCCCCGATGACCAGGCCCAGGAAGGCCCCGGCGATGGCTGCGACCATGTTGAGCCCCAGGGCCAGGCCGCGCTGGTCGGCCGGGAACGCGTCGGTGATGATCGCGTTCGAGTTGCCCATCAGCAGGGCGCCCCCGACGCCCTGAAAGATCCGCATGACGATCAGCCACAGGACCCCGGGGGTGCCGGTCAGCCAGGTCGCGGTCAGCAGGACCGAGAAGATCGTGAAGATGGCGAACCCGGCGTTGTACATCCGGACCCGTCCGTACATGTCGCCCAGGCGCCCAAAGCTGACCACCAGCACCGCGGTGACCACCAGGTAGCCCATGATCAGCCACAGGAGGTAGCTCGAGTTGCCAGGGGCCAGCGGGTCGATGTTCAGCCCGCGGAAGATGTCCGGCAGTGCGATGAGCAGGATCGAGGAGTTGATCGTCGCGATCAGCACGCCCAGGGTCGTGTTCGACAAGACGACCCACTTGTAGTTCGGTGCAGTAGTCTGATTCATTTGTGTCAAGCGTACTAAATAAATAGGTGAAGCGCGACCACCCGCCCAGCCGCCCTCGGATCGCGAACGAAGCCGAAGAGTCATCCGCCCCAGACTTCATGCAGTCTCCGGAGCACGTGATCATCGTCCACGTCGGATCCTTGGTTCGGTCGAGCTGTGTCTTGCACCGGCGAACTACCCCTGCAGTCCACGATCGTGGACGCCCACGTCCCACCCCTTCGCGGGGTTGCCCAGTCCCGATGACGAACGATGACCGGACGCTTCTGAGGCAAGCTCAGTGTCCCGGTCGACGATCGGCCAGCGGGTGGCCGCGGAGGAAACACCGCGGGTCGAATTCGCACAATAGCTGGCTGCTTACGTGGTTTTCAGGGTCAGTGGCGGAAGCCGGATGGACCGGTGGCAGTGCCCAGGCGGCTGTCGTTATTGAGATGGTCGACGACGGCGTTGAGGTCGGCCAGCAACAGGTCGGCGAGGTCGTGGCTGAAGCCGTTGCGGCACACGATCCGTAGTACTGAGAGGTCTTGGCGGTCCGCGGGGAACGTGTAGGCCGGGACTTGCCAACCACGTTCGCGAAGGGCTCGTGACAAGGCGAAGACGTCCCAGCCGGTGACGCGTTCTGTGGTTGTGAACGCGAAGACGGGCAGTTCATCGCCGCGGGAGAGAAGTCGAAATTCTGGCATGGCCCCAATGTGCCCGGAAAGAAACATGGCGACATCTCTCGCGGCTTGTTGCACGGCGCGGAAGCCGTTACGCCCGAGGCGAAAGAAGATGTAGTACTGCGCGACGACTTGCGCGCCGGGGCGGGAGAAGTTCAATGCGAAGGTGGGCATGTTGCCGCCGAGGTAGTTCACGTTGAATATCAGCTCCTCGGGCAGCGCATCGGCCTCGCGCCACAGGACCCAACCGACACCGGGATAGACCAGCCCGTACTTGTGGCCGGAGGTGTTGATGGATGCGACCCGAGGAAGCCGGAAGTCCCACAGCAGGTCCTGGTCCAGGAATGGGGCGATCATCGCTCCTGAGGCACCGTCGACGTGAATCGGCACGTCCGGCCCCCCGTGGCTGGCCAGCTCATCGAGCGCGGCGGATATGTCGGCGATCGGCTCGTAGCTGCCGTCGAACGTCGAACCCAAAATGGTCACAACCCCGATGGTGTCCTCATCACAGCGGGCCACGGCCTGTTCCGCGTCAAGATGAAAACGCTCACCGCTGATCGGCACGATGCGCGGTTCAACGTCCCAGTAGCGACAGAACTTCTCCCAACAGACCTGGACATTTGCGCCCATGACCAGGTTCGGTCGGCGGGTGCGGTCATTGACGCGGGCGGCCCAGCGTCGGTGAAGGGCGATTCCGGCCAGCATGCACGCCTCACTGGAGCCGGTGGTCGAGCAGCCGGTGGCCTGATCGGGGGATGGGGCGTGCCACAGGTCGGCCAGCATCGCCACGCACCGCCGCTCGAGTTCGGCGGTCTGGGGGTACTCGTCCTTGTCGATCATGTTCTTGTCGACGCAGTCGGCCATGAGCTGGCGGGCCTGGGGTTCCATCCCCGTCGTGACGAAGGTGGCGAGGTTCAGCCGGGCACTGCCATCGAGCAGCAGCTCGTCGTGGATCAGCTGGTAGGCGACATCGGCCGGAACCGGATCCTGCGCCAGGCGACTCTTCGGCGACGTCAGGCGTTGCCCGAGTGCGGGGTTGGCCTCGGTGATCAGTGGATTGGAACTTCCGGTGGTGGACTCGTTCTGGTTGGAACCGCGATGCAGGGCCATACCCGACACTATGCCGGTACAGTCCAGGTCACGCAGCGGACTCGTGGAGGGTCTGCCAGGGCCAAGTCACGGCAACGCCGCCGCAGGGAGCAACGTCAGGTCGCCCGTGGCCCAGGTGAACGGGCCGGGCCGAGTGACCTCAACTGCTCCACCTGCCGGGGTAGAGACGACGTGGGCGCCGGCCAAGGGAGCAGGACATGAGTGGGCCGACATACCAGCGAGCCGCGGACGCGACGATGCCAAGGGTAGCTTCGGCTCGGTGGTGCTGCCCTTCTTCAGCGACACCTGATGCGGCCCCGGTAGCCGATCGGCCACGGGACGATCAAGAAGGCGTAGACGGGCAGTACAGGCGTCCCCGTTTCGAGGAGTCGAGCCGGTGACCGCTGGCGGGCTGGTGGCAGACGTCACAGATCCACTCGGTGCGCGGTGGCTCTGGGGGTGCCTGGACCGGGCCCACCTGGGCGCCACCAAAGAAAGGCAAGAGGAAGTTCTCGATGCGGCCGAAGAGGCTCTGCCACAGTTGCCCCGTGCGGCGGTCTGACCCTTCCGAGGGCTCGTGCTGCGAGGGTCCGCTGAGCTGCTGGGCCACCACGTCTCCATTTCCGAGCCAGCAACCGGCTCGACGCGAGCGAGAAAGGCACAGCGACCTTGCTGGCACCAGCCTGTAATCTTACGCTGACTCAGCGCCTACTTGCTGACCGGAAGCCGTTGCTGGACATGCCGGCCACCGAACCAGCACCGTCCGCCCACCCCGCCGGGTCGGGTTCGTCGGTCACGCACTAGAGTGAGAACTCATATCAGTTGAGAATTAGTATCAAAAGTGAAGGGCATCGATGACGGACACCGGAATAGCGGCCCCCGAGCCGACCGAACTCGACGAGACTCGTCAGCGCGAACTGCGGATCTTGGGCGAGGATGCCGTGCTCAAGGGTCACCCGCACGGCGACGAGCGGTGCAAGAACTGCTTGTACTACCTCGACGTCGACGACTCGATCTCCTACTGCTGGCATC
>JGI20177J14857_1000678_pt1 | contig 10253 bp, 8 predicted proteins | sample NGESurdeep072012_6_FD_14857 | JGI IMG/M metagenome (IMG submission 14857) | reverse complement strand
CTTCGTTTTTCGATGCCCGCGAACCGGTCTGAACGTCCAGCACAGATGGCTGGACGAAGGGAAGCCCCATGATGACAAGGTTTATGAGACCGTAGCTTGCCCAGCTTGTACACGAATGCATCTCATCAACAGATCAACCGGCAAACCGTTGGGTTACAAGGACTAGGGCGACGAAGTAGCGTCCAAGGCTTTATCGCGCTGCACCCTCGGGCGCGGCGTCCATTCGGCCGGAAGCCACGCGATATTTCAAAGCACGTCACTGATAGGTGGAACGATCCGTACGCTGGCGGCTTAGATTCACCCGCGCTTCGTTTGATGCCGGAGTGCGGGGGAGACCCCGACGGGACATCCCCCTGTCCACCGTCGGGTGTCTAGATTAGAGCGGCCCCGGAGCCCCCCTGGGGCCGTTTTTTTGGCTATGTCTATTTCGGGTGCTGGCCCCTTTCCATACGGAGTTTGGGACAGGCCTGTTTAACCCCTAATGGCCTGATTTTATTCGCAGAGGCCTGATTTGAAAATGCCGTATTTTAGGACTTGGCGATCCCAGCCGAATCAACAATCTGTGGTGCAGGAAAGTTGCATTGGAGACCTTCGTGTCGAGTGCCCAAGATTGTACTTCAGAGCGTCCTTGGCCCGCCGATGAATTGATAATCCAGCACCTAGGTGCTTCCGTCCTGCTTTGCTGGCACGAATTGCCCCTCACGGTGCAGGGGCAAATCCTGGCTCAATCAAACGATGTGGTCGGCGTTGCGCCGATCTCCGGAATACGCGATCAGATCGTTAGGCCAGTGCTGCGCCGCGCGCCGAGGTGGTAAGGCCCCAGCGCGGCGGCGACCTGAAATTACTTGGAGCCACCACCGCGTCGGCCTCTGTCAAGGCCATTGTTGATTTCTTCGATGCAGGCAGAAACGGCGGCTTCGCGGGACGGATATTTGGCCTCGCCAATGACCTTCTGCCCATCCTCCATCTTTTGATAGATTATCCAGCGCCAAAAACCGGGCCGGTCCTCTTCAACGCCGTATTCAACGCCCCGGTGCTTCACAACTAGGCTCCCTGCTTTTCGTCAAGCATAGCACAGCGGCCTATTTTGACAGGTCCCTTTCGCTAATTGCGACTGCATCTTCGTGCTGTCTTATGATGGTGCCGCCGGCTATCCGTTTCGCGTCGCCGGCACCCGGGTTTGCGCCTTGCTCGGCTGCGACTTAAAGGGCCGGAGCTTTTCCGCGCTGTTTGCGCCGGACAGCCGCCGCGAAATCGAGGACATCATCGCGGTGGTATCAGAAGAAATGCTGGCTGCTGTCGCCGGCATTACCGCTACGTCGCAAGATGGCGCGCCGGCGCATCTGGAATTGCTGCTGCTGCCGTTTCAATGCCCGCGCGCACACGCCGCTGAGCCTGACCGGACTGCTGGCGCCATTCGGCGGTGGACACAGCGTGCTCCGGGATTTCAAGCTGACATCGTGGCGCTATCTCGGCCACCAGCCGCAAAAGATCGTTCCGCGCGCATTGCGGAAACTGGCGATCGCGCGCGGCTTCATGGTCTATGAGGGCCTGCGCTGATTCACTCGGCCAGTTCCGGCCACGGCACGATGGTGGATTTCACCGTCTTCATCGCCATCGCGTCGGCGACCGCGCGGCCGATGCCTTCCTCGGAAAATGGATACAGCGTCTGCATCTCGAGCCAGGGATATTTGCCGCGCGTGCGATAGAGCATATCGACGCCGAGCGGCAGATCGTTGCCGGTAAAACCCCACGAGCCCAGAACGTTGAGGTCCTTGGTGCAGATCCGGTGCCATGACGTCATGATCGAGCCCGCGTCGGTGAACTGACCCATCTCGACATAGGTGCCGCCGTCACGCAGCATTTCGATGCCTTCCGGACCGGCGCTCGGATGCCCCGAGCAATCCATCACCAGATCGGCGCCGAAGCCACCGACGATGTCGCGAACTTTTTTGATGCGCGCTTCCGGCGTCGCGAGTTCTTCAATGTTCACGGTGGCTTCGGCGCCGAACTTGCGCGCCAGCTTTAGCCGCGGCGTCTCCGGCGCGCCGACGCAGATCACGCGGCCCGCGCCCATCTCTTGTGCTGCGGCGACCGCCAGAATTCCGATCGGCCCGGAGCCCTGGATCACGACGGTGTCGCCCCAGGTGAAGCCACCGGCGCGGGTGGCGCGGTTGAAGGCACGGATGCAGGAGGTCAAGGGCTCCGACAATGCGCCGAGCCGCAGCGGCATGTCGTCGGGCAGCTTGTAGATCTTGGTGCCCGGCAGCATGTCGAGATCGACATAGACATATTCCGCCCAGCCGCCCCACAGATGCGGCGCCTTGTCGAAGCCGAGATAGCGGCCGTAATAGACCGGCGTCAGGCACTTGTTGGCGCTTTCGGGATAATGAATGCAGTAATAGCAGTGCCCGCACGGCATCAGCGGCGGAATCATCACCTTCGACCCCACGGTGAGCGGCTTGCTCATGAAGTCTTCCCTGAATTCCGAGCCGACCTCGACCAGCACGCCGCCGATTTCGTGGCCGAGCGTGAACGGCCAGGGCAATTGCTTCGGCCAGTGGCCCTTCATGATGTGCAGATCGGTGCCGCAGACCCCGCAGGCGCCGACTTTTATGAGCGCCGCCTTCTTGGGAATTTTCGGCCACGGCACGGTGCGAATGACCGGCTGCGCACCAGGGCCGTCATAGGTGCATACGCGAATCTGTTCCATGGGCTTCCTCTCGCACCTCTTGTTCTTTCTTGATGTTTGGACCGCGCGGACAAGACGTTATTCGAGATGGAGCGCCATGCCAACGTCGCGGGCTTGCGGGCGGCTTTTGGCGCAACCCTCAACAGCTGCTGAAGAACCCGACCGGCCTGTTCAGGCGAAATGCCCGCTCGGGTTGAAGCAGGCCCAATGCCCACTCTTCATGCAACCGTTGCTAACTACTCATTAACCCTGATGGCCGTAGGGTCAGGCGACACCGAGAAAACCGGTTGTCGGGTGGCGAAGATGGCGTTGGCGCACAAAAAATCGATTCTCCCGGCCGCCGAAGAGCGACGGCGGTTTCAGCGGGTGAAGGTTCATCTGCTTGGCCGCTACATGCTGCCCGACCGGCGCGAATTTCCATGCCAGATCATCAATATGTCGCCGGGAGGGTTAGCCCTGCTGGCGCCCGGCATCGGTAACGTCGGCGACCGCGTGATCGCCTATCTCGACCATATCGGTCGGGTCGAGGGCAGGATCACCCGCATTATCGACAATGGTTTCGCCATGAGCGTGGGGGCGACCGCGCGCAAGCGCGACAAGCTCGCAGCCCAGCTGACCTGGCTTGCCAACCGTGACATTCTCAACCTGCCGGAGGACCGCCGCCACGACCGTATCCTGCCGCGCAACCCCATTTCGCTGCTCACGCTCGAGGACGGCACCAAGATGACCTGCCGGATTATCGACATGTCGCTGTCCGGCGCCGCCATCGCCGCGGAAAACCGGCCGCCGCTGAAATCCATGGTGTTGCTTGGCAAGGTCCAGGCCCGGGTGGTGCGCAACCTCGAAGAAGGCTTTGCGCTCGAGTTCGTTCATGAGCAGCTGGCCGAGACGCTCGAAGACAGCGTTACCGCGCGGTAAAGCCCCACGCCCTGCGATTCCTCATTTTCCTGAAGCCCGAAGGCGGTATCCGCGTTGCTGGATGCCGTCTTCGGCCGTTTAGCGTGGGCCAAGCTGGGTTAACGTATCAGGCCTTTGCCGCGACAACTGCCGCATTGGCGGGCCTTGGGACCTTAATGCGTAAAATTTGAATCAATTGCAATCAATTGCAGTTGTTTCAAATTTTAAGCTAATTTTATTCAAGTATAAATCGACTTATCCGCGACTTTTACTTGTATTCGCCTCAAATGTACTTGGCTTACTTAGCGGCGGCGCAAAACCTTTGTGCGAAACGTGGTCCCAACAAGAAACGGGGGCCACAATGTTTGGGTTCAGGGGACAGGGGAAGGGATTGGCGATTGCCGCCATCCTGTTGGGAATGGTTGCGCCGGCGAGTGCCGGTGAAGCTCTTTATGCCAGCCTTGGCGAGACTACGCGCTCGCCGATCGGCTGGGTCGAATTCTGCGCCGACAATCCCGGCGATTGCCGCGGCGGCGCGTCACAGCCGCGCGATATCGTGATGTCGCAGACGGCACGGCGGGATTTGCTGCGGGTCAACCGCTGGGTCAACGAGACCGTCAAGCCGATGACCGACATGGATCATTGGGGCGTGATCGAGAAATGGTCGTTGCCGACGGACGGCTACGGCGACTGCGAGGACTACGTGCTGTTGAAGCGCAAGATGCTGATCGATGCCGGCTGGCCGCGCGAGGCGCTGCTGATCACCGTGGTGCGCGACAAGAAGGGGGAAGGCCACGCGGTGCTGACCGTCAAAACCGACAAGGGCGAGTTCATCCTCGACAACCAGAACGAGAACGTCGTGGCCTGGACCGAGACCGGTTACCGCTTCGTCAAGCGTCAATCGCAGAGCGATCCGAATGTATGGGTCTCGCTTGGCGACGGCCGCCCCGCGGTCGCCACCGCCAGCGCCCACTAACGAAACAACAAAGAGATAACGGAGACACGCGACCCGGTCACATCCCCACCCCTCCCCGTCACAGACCGGATCGCGCGCGGCCAGCTCTCCCCCAAGAGCTGGCCGCAACTTTATTGGGAGCCAGTAAACTGCCACAAATCAGGTACCAAAAATCCGGCGCTCTCGTTCTCAATCATTCAGACAGCCGCTTGCCCGTCGCAAAGCTGCGCGCCATGGTTTCGAACGGCCCTGTCCAGGAACGCCTCCAGGGCAACGATGCATTCGCGATCGCGATAGATGCGATGCTTCCTGTTCGCGATCTCGGCGGATAATTCAGTTCGTTTCGCGTTTGCGCGGCCGAGAAGACCCGCAATTGAGACGTACTCGTCAATGGTCCGCGCCGTCGTCTCGCGCACATCCATCATTTCCAGGATAGCGGCGGTATGGCGGCCGCGCATCAACTCCCCGGCCAAGGTCACGATGGGAACATTGTGGACCAGGCTCTCCAGGATCGAGTTGCAGCCTGACCAGCCGATGCTATCCAACACGATGTCACACTGGCCGATTGCTGCGACGAAACGATCCGGTGCAAGTCTCGGCAGGAAAACGCAGTGATCTCTGGCGTTGAGGCCGACAGCTCTGAACGCGCGTTCGAGCCTGGCTCGAAACATCTCGGTGACGCCCCTGCCCCCTCCGAATTCGATAAACGTAAACTGACAGTCCGGCACCTCGGCGGCAATGCGCGCGAAAACTCCGTCGAATTGCGGCAAATATTTCGGCAATGACTGGCAGCACCAATAGACAACGGCACCCGCGCGCAGGCCCAGCTGTGCCCGGTCGATCCCGACAGGCAGAACGTCGGCAGGTTCGTAATAGATCGAAAGATTCGGCAGCCGAATGAGCTGTTCGGAATAGTGAGCCGCGGCGCCAGCGGGTTCCATGAGATCGCTGCTGATGAAGTAATCGATCGTCGGAAATCCACTGGTGACAGGGTGTCCCCAGGAACAGCATTGAACTGCCGCGAGCCGTTGCGCCGCCAGTTGCGTCGACACCTTGTCCATCCCGATTTCGGGAAAAATCAGAACGTGAGGCGCGTCGTCCAATATTGTGCGCCGCCACGCATCAAGCGACAAAGGGCCGTGTACGAAACGTTCGCACAATGCCGCCGCCACGTCGGTCTCGCCATCCCGTTCGCCGCTCGTGTAATAGCCGGACACATGAAATCGATCCCGGTCCAGCTGCTTGAGCCATCCCCTGACCGGAATTTTCCAATTCGAATGCTGCCTGAAAAATCCGCTGACGATACCCAGCCTGATCGGCTCGCGCGGGCCTGGAGGGTTTGGCAAAACAGGCGGCGGGTATCTCGCAGCCATAATTTTGCAAACCAGCGAACCATACAAGGTCTGGAGCTCTCGATCGTTACAGCCCTGATAGGGCAGATAAAACGGCTGATGGGAGCCGATCGCATCCGCGAGAACAGCGGGTGCACTGGCGCGTTCTACATCCGCGCACAGCTCAGTAAGCCGGCTCGCATAGGCGCCGCGTTGCTTCGCGATATCAGATTCGTCTTCGTAAAGTGCCGGCAGCTCGGCCATGCATAAGGCCAGCTCGGCTTCCAGAAAATCCGGCTTGAGCGCAAACGCCCGCGCGAAATGTGCCCGCGCTTCCGCAATCCTTGTCTCTCCGCGTAAAGCAACGCCAAAATTGTAATGCGCCATATAAAAGCTCGGATCGATCCTAAGAGCCGCCTCGTATTGTGCGATGGCTTCAGTACGCCGGCCAAGGGTCCGCATAATATTGCCAAGATTGTTGCGCGCGCCGGCGCTGTCCGGGCGCAGCGCTGCCGCGCGTTCCGCATGAGCGAGCGCTTCAGGCAGGCGGTCCATATCCTGAAGCAGGGAGGCAAGATGGATGTGAGCGTCGACAAAATCGGAACGCAGCGAGATGGCACGCCGATAATGCTTCTCGGCGTCGGGTTGTCGGCCAATCAGTTCAAGCACCGAGGCCAGATTGAAATGCGCAACAGGAGAATCCGGCGTGCTTTTCAGCACCAGTTCAAACTGCGTCACCGCTTCATCGAGGCGCCCCAGCGACCGTAATCCCCGGCCGAGATTGTTGCGGGCCTCGTTATATCCGGGATTAAGCGTCACTGCCCTTTCGAAGCAGGATAGAGCATCCGCAAATAATCCGTTGGCTGCGAGAATCACGCCCCTGTCGTTGTGCGCCTCGGCGAAATCCGGATTGAGCGTCACGGCTCGGCCGACAAGCAACGCTGCATCCGGGCGTCTTAACTGATGCGCGACCACCCCCAGCAGATGGAACGCACGCGCGTTTTTCGGATCGGTATCGCAGACAAGCCGGTAAAGGCGTTCAGCGTCAATCAGACGACCGGCGCGATGATGAGCCATCGCAGCTGCGAGCGTCTGTTCGGAACGGCCCCCGGCACTCATGCTGATATATCGATGGCGAGTGCTCCAGGTCTCACGTCAGTCGCAAGACCGATAGCGCCCGAGACCCAGATCGATCTCGCAGGGGCTGCCGTAGACCCAGACCGGCTGATCGCAGGGCAGCGCGCGCGTCGCCCGATACGGTGTGTTGCATGCAATGTTGGAGGCGGGATGGAGAACGAGCCGGCCGCCGCTATAGGGCGCCGGCAAAACGGGTCGCTCCTGATATCGGACCATGTGCGCGTGGCGATGATGTCTTGGCGCCTTATGGGCATTGGCCCATCCATTGCTGCTGCCGAGCGCCAAAATGGCCGCGAGCGTGACGATGGTTCGCATCAGCATGATCTCTGTCCTTTATTGCTGTCGAGCGCTTGAATCGAGAATGCGGCCGGCTGCTGGCCGGCAAGCCAAGTCTGCCACATCCGCGTATAGGCCGCCTCGATATTTCCGGCACATTTTGGCAAATCAAATAGCGCGCCGGTGTCGTGATTCTCCTCCAGTTTTTGCCGCAGCGCGATCAAGCGTTGCGGCGCGCGCGCCAGGGCCAGTGCCTCCTGTTCATATTCTGCAAGCGATCCCGTGACCAGTTCCGGCATGCCGACCGCCATCAGAAGGCTGCCCGCGACACGGCCCGCGAACGTGTCTCCGCTGCAGGTCAGGACCGGAAGTCCGGCCCACAGCGCATCACTGGCCGTTGTGTGCGCGTTGCAGGGCAATGTATCGAGAAACAGATCGGCATGTTGGTGGCGCCCGAGATGTTCGGCTGATGGCACCACCGGCGCAAAGATCAGCCGGCCGGAGTCCACACTGCGCTTCTCGGCTTCCGAACGCAGATTGCCTTTGACCAACCCGTTCGCCTCGAGCAACCATAGAACGCTGCCGGGAACCGACCGAAGCAGGCGCATCCAGATATCGAAAAATACCGGCGAGATCTTGTAACTGTTGTTGAAACTGCAAAGCACCACCCCTTCGGATGGCAGTCCGTAATCCTTTCGCGACGTACGAGTTCTCGCCACCTCGCGCTTTCTGTCGTTCACCTGATAACTGCCCGGAAGGTGAACAAGCCTTTCCGAAAAGAAGGGCTGCTGGCTTTCTGGCACAACAAACGGGTCGACGATGATGTAGTCGATGAAATCTGCCCCCATCGTGGCCGGATATCCGAGATAGCTCACCTGCACCGGCGCCGGGCGATAGGCTGATATCGCGGGCCGGGCCTGATGGGTATAGCCCTTGAGATCAATCAGGATGCTGACCTCGTCCTCGTGAATGCGCCGTGCGGCCTCCCGGTGGGACATGGCGCGAATGTCAACGAAACGGTCGAACGCGCGGTCAAGTCGCGCGCGCATCGGGCTATCATCCTCCGGACCGTAGGAATATGCGAAAACCTCGAAGCGGTCGCGATCATGGCACTCAAACAATTCGGCCATCAACTGCGCTGTGGCGTGTTGATGAAAATCTCCGGATAAATAGCCGAGACGAATGCGTCCCTTCTCGGCGGACGTCCTGTGATGAAAGACGGCTTCCGGTGGGGGTTTGATCGGCTCGATCCATTGTTGCGCACAGATCAGTTGATCTGCGGGGGATGCCGGGGTCGGAAGCAGGTAGAATGGCGGAACCCGCGCTCCGTGCCGTACCATGTCGACAAGTCTTGCTTGATCCGTTTCGTAATTGTCCCACGCGCATGCGCGCCAGCGATGATGGGTGAGTTGGCTGAACGCATCCGCATAGTCCGGTCGAAGGCGTAACGCGTTTCGATAGGCCGTGATCGCCTCTTCAAGGCCGCCCCGCTCTCGCCAAACGTTGCCCAAATTATAGAAGGCTTCAGGGAAATCGGGCTTGAGCGTCAATGCCTGCTGAAGCACCGCCAACGCCTCGTCTGTGCGCCCCTCCGTCTGCAACGTCGTTCCCATATTGTTGCAGGCATCGGCGTGAGCCGGCATCAGTTCAAGCAGCTGGCGGTAAAGATCGATTGCCTCACCAGCGCGCCCAAGTTCCTGAAGCACAATACCGGCGTTGTTGAGCGCATCGCCGTAATCCTTCCGGAGCTCGATGGCGCGACCATAAGCCGCCAGCGATTCTTCCAGTCTGGCCTGCTGCTGCAGGACCGTACCGCGATTGTAAAATGCCTCGGCGTAATCCGTCTTCAGCTTGATGGCATTTTCAAAGGCCGCCAGTGCCTTGTCGAGGAGACCCTGGTCCTTCAGGACGGTTCCCAGATTATTGTGGACGACGGCGATCCCGGGATTGAGCGCAATGACCCGCCGATACGCCGCCTCGGCGGCATCCAGTTCATGCTTCTGGTGCAGCACAGCCCCGAGATTGAATTGGGCTTCGGCGTAGGCCGGCTTCAGCGCTATCGCCGCGCCATACGCCGATGCCGCCTGGTCCAGCCTGCCCTGCATCTGCAGCAGCACACCGATGTTGTTGTGGGCTTCGGCGTAATCGCGTTTCGCCTTGATGGCGGACCGATAGGATTCCATTGCCTGTTCGAGGTTGCCTTGTTGCCGGAGGGCGTTGCCGAGAGCGAAAAAGGCTTCGGCATAATTCGGATTGAGTTTGATGGCCTGCCGGTGAGCGACAATAGCGTCCGCCAGCCTGGCCTGCTGCTGCAGCACCGATCCGAGATTATTATACCCTGCCGGATAATCCGGCCTCAACTCAATCTCTCGACGACTGAGCCGCTCGGCACCTGCGAGATCGCTCTGCTGAGCGGCTATGATGGCAAGGTTGCCAAAGGCGGCGGCGTTGGTCGGATCAATTCTCAGGACCGAAGCATAAAGGCGCTTCGCATCTCCGAGCGAGCCCCTGCGTTGCGCTGCCAGGGCATTTTCAAATAACTGCTCCGGTGTCGAATGTTCCACAGCGTCGTTCGTTCTCAGCGAAAACCCGCAACGTTCACTCGCGCTGCCGATAGTTAGTGTATTGGATATCGAAACTCGTTGCTCCATAAAGCTTCACATAGATAATCGGACCAGCAAGGTTGACTTCGTCTATCGAGCGTGGCCCCTTGAACAAGGTTCCCTCATTCTCTCTTCCGGCTGCATAGATGACGGCCTGACCCGTCGGCGGCGTCAGCGTGACAATCATGGTCACCACGATTGCCGATTCAGGAATGTATTTCGACACATTGACCTCGATCGGTACCGGCTCGACTGGCGCGTCGGGCGGGGCTTCGGCCTGCGCAAGTTGCACAAAGGCTGGCGGCGGTTGCATATCCATTGTCTGGTTCCCTGTAATGCCCGCAAGTCTACCAAGTTCTATC
>JGI20177J14857_1000674_pt1 | contig 10275 bp, 7 predicted proteins | sample NGESurdeep072012_6_FD_14857 | JGI IMG/M metagenome (IMG submission 14857) | reverse complement strand
AGCGGCGCATCCGCTCTTCTGCCGAGATAGCGCGTATCGACCGGAAAGGCGCGGCCTTCGCTGGCGATGACGGGCGCGTCGCCGAGCAGTTTTGCCACTCGCGCACCGTCGAGGGTTGCCGACATCACGAGGATACGCAGATCTTCGCGCAAGCCCACTTGCGCGTCGCGCGCCAGCGCCAGGCCGAGATCGGCATCGAGCGAGCGCTCGTGGAATTCGTCGAACAGCACCGCGGCGACGCCTGACAATTCCGGGTCGTCGAGAATCTGCCGCGAGAAAATTCCCTCGGTGACCACTTCGATCCGCGTCGCGCGCGACACCTTCGAGCCGAACCGGACCCGGTAGCCGACGGTCTCGCCGACGCGTTCTCCGATTGTATGCGCCATACGCTCGGCGCTGGCGCGGGCCGCGATCCGCCGCGGCTCCAGCACGATGATTTTCCTGTTTTTCACCCACGGCGCATCGAGCAGCGCCAGCGGCACCCGCGTGGTCTTGCCGGCGCCGGGCGGCGCCACCAGCACGGCGGCGTTGTTGGCCGCGAGTGTGCGCGCCAGTTCGTCCAGCACCGCGTCGATCGGAAGAGGGGTGTCGAAGGTGCGGGGCAAAATCTCTGTTCCGTCATCACCCGCGAAGGCGGGTGATTCAGTAAACGCTGGCATTACTGATCACAAAGACCGGGAGTACTGGATACCCCGCATGCGCGGGGCATGACAGCAAGACTTGCATCAGTTCCGCGGGTCGGGCGGGCGGCCGACGCTTTCGTAGGTGAAGCCGAGCGCCACCATGTCTTCCGGGCGATAAATGTTGCGCAGATCGACCACCACGGGCTGCGCCATCTCGCGCTTTAGGCGTTCAAGATCGAGCGTGCGGTATTGCACCCACTCGGTCACCACCACCATCGCGTCCGCGCCGCGCACGCAGGCGTAAGGATCGTCGCAATATTCGATATCAGGCAATTCGCGGCGCGCCTGCTCCATCCCGACCGGGTCGTGCGCGCGTACCTTCGCGCCCATGTCGAGCAACCCGGTCACCAGCGGTATCGACGGCGCCTCGCGCATGTCGTCGGTATCGGGCTTGAAGGTGAGGCCGAGCACGGCGATGGTCTTGCCGCGCAGGCTGCCGCCGGCCGCGCCTGCAACCTTGCGCGCCATCGCGCGCTTGCGGTTATCGTTGACCGCCAGCACCGCCTCGACGATTCGCAGCGGCACGTCATGATCCAGCGCGATCTTCGCCAGCGCGCGGGTGTCCTTGGGGAAACACGAGCCGCCGAAGCCCGGTCCGGCATGCAGGAACTTCGGGCCGATGCGATTGTCGAGCCCGATGCCGCGCGCGACTTCCTGCACATCGGCGCCGACTTTTTCGGCGAGATCGGCGATCTCGTTGATGAAGGTGATCTTGGTGGCGAGGAACGCATTGGCGGCGTATTTGATCAACTCCGCGGTGCGCCGCGCTGTAAACATCAGCGGTGCCTGATTGAGCGACAACGGCCGGTAGATATCGCCGAGCACTTTGCGCGCGCGTTCATCCGACGTCCCGATCACGATGCGGTCCGGAAACTTGAAGTCGCGGATCGCGGCGCCCTCGCGCAAAAACTCCGGATTGGAGGCCACCACCACGTCGGCCGACGGATTGGTTTCATGGATCAACCGCTCGACTTCGTCGCCGGTGCCGACCGGCACGGTCGATTTGGTGACGACAACCGTGAACCCCACCACCGCCGCGGCGATCTCGCGCGCCGCGGTATGAACGTAGGTCAGATCGGCGTGGCCGTCGCCGCGTCGCGACGGCGTGCCGACCGCAATAAACACCGCGTCGGCCGCGGCGACCGGCGCGGCGAGATCCGTGGCAAAATCCAGCCGCCCGGCCTTTACATTGGAAGCAACCAGCGCATCGAGACCGGGCTCAAAAATCGGGATTTCACCCCGGCGCAGCGCCGCGATCTTGTCGCCGTCCTTGTCGACGCAGGTGACCTGGTGGCCGAAATCCGCGAAACAGGCGCCGGACACCAGCCCCACATAGCCTGTGCCGATCATGGCGATGCGCATCCAGGAACCCCTCGATAATGGTTAACGTCCAGCCTAATTTTGTGGGCGGGTCTTAGAGCATTTTCCGGCAAAGGGGAAACCGCAAAGCGCGGGAAACCGGCATGTCATTTGTATGAATAAAGGAGAATGAAACCGATCAGGCCGATGATGCGGCCTTCCCGCGCCGAAAAGGGACACCGATGACACCAAACGGCACATCTGCCGTCACCGAGCATTCCCAGCGGGTCGACTGGGTGGACTACGCCAAAGGCATCTGCATCGTCATGGTTGTGATGATGCATTCGGTGCTGGGCGTCGAGGCGGCGGCAGGCCAGACCGGCTTCATGCATCTGCTGGTCGCGTTCGCAAAGCCGTTCCGGATGCCGGATTTCTTCCTGATCTCCGGCCTGTTCCTGTCGGTCGTGATCGACCGCGACTGGCGCACCTATCTCGACCGCAAGGTGGTGCACTTCGCCTATTTCTACGTGCTGTGGGTGACGATCCAGTTCGGCTTCAAGGCGCCCTCTTTCGCCGCCGAAACGAGCTGGGCCCATGTCGGCTTGATGTATCTTGAATCCTTCATCGAGCCGTTCGGCACGCTGTGGTTCATCTATCTGCTGCCAGTGTTCTTCGTGGTTACCAAGGCGACCCGCAAAATGCCGTCGCTGGCGATCTGGGGCGTCGCGGCGTTGCTGGAGACGGCGCATATCGCGACCGGCTGGACCGTGATCGACGAATTTTGCGCGCGCTTCGTCTATTTCTATTCCGGGTATCTGTTCGCGGAATATGTATTCGCGCTGTCCGGCCGCGCGGGCACGGCCTGCACTGGCGCTTGCGGGACTGGCGCTCTGGGCGCTCATCAATGGCGGCCTGGTTGCATCGGGCTTCAGCGAATCGCCGCTGGTCTCGTTGATGCTCGGGCTTTCGGGCGCTTGCGCCATCGTCACCCTGGGCACGCTGCTGGCGCGGGCGCTCGGTGCGCGACGCCACCTCGCGCATAAACGCCACCGCGCCATTGGCGTAGGAGCAATAGGCGCAGTTGATCTTTTCGATGACGTTGAGATAGGCGAGATGGTGGCGGTCGAACACAAGGTAATCGCGGCGGCGCACTTTCGGAATCTTGTAGATCGGAAAGCAGATCGCCTGATACGCCATGACCCAGATGTCGAGCAGCGCAATCGGGACGATCAGCGAATAGATCACCGGCGCGGTCAGTATGATCAGCGGATTGGCTTCGATGAGATAGCGCGACACCCGCGTCCTGATCTCCCGGTGGATCCGCAGCACCTCTTTCTCAAACACAATCCTGCGGTTTTCGAGGTGGAAGCGCAGTTCCTCCCGCCGCTTTGCCAGTTCGGCCTCGATCTCGGCCTGAACCTCCCGCAGCTTCTCCATCAGCATGTCGAGTTGCGCTGTCATGGTTCCGTCCTTTCGGGTCCACCCCGTTTGCCGCAGGGGGTCATGGAACAGCCGCCGATGCAACCCATTCCGGGGTCCTCAGCGGACAGCAAAAATCACGGCACATCCCGCGCCGAAGGCTGTCAATCGCCGCAAAAATCCTTAAGTTGCGGCCATGCCGAAAACATCCGAAAAAGCCGCCGCGAAACCCGTTGCCGTCAAAGCCCCCGCGAAAGACGACCACGTCTTTCTGGTCGACGGCTCCTCCTATATTTTCCGCGCTTATCACGCGCTGCCGCCGCTGAACCGCAAATCCGACGGGCTGCAGGTCAATGCCGTGCTCGGCTTCTGCAACATGCTGTGGAAGCTGCTGCGCGAAATGCCGCCGGACAACCGGCCGACCCATCTCGCCATCATCTTCGACAAATCGGAAGTCACCTTTCGCAACAAGCTCTACCCCGACTACAAGGCGCACCGGCCGCCGGCGCCGGACGATCTGATGCCGCAATTTGCGCTGATCCGCGAGGCTGTGCGTGCGTTCGACCTGCCCTGCCTCGAGCAAGGTGGCTTCGAGGCCGACGATCTGATCGCGACTTACGCACGCGAGGCCGGCGAGCGCGGCGCCACTGCTACCATCGTCTCCTCGGACAAGGACCTAATGCAGCTCGTCACCGACAAGGTGACCATGTACGACACCATGAAGGACCGCCGCATCGGAATTGCGGAAGTGATCGAGAAGTTCGGCGTGCCGCCGGAAAAGGTGGTTGAGGTGCAGGCGCTGGCAGGGGATTCGACCGACAACGTGCCGGGCGTCCCCGGGATCGGTGTCAAGACCGCGGCGCAATTGATCGTCGAATATGGCGACCTGGAGACGCTGCTCAAGCGCGCCGGCGAGATCAAGCAGCCGAAGCGGCGCGAGGCGCTGATCGAGAATGCCGAAAAGGCGCGGATCTCGCGGCAACTTGTTTTGCTCGACGACAAGGTCAAGCTCGACGTGCCGCTCGACGAACTCGCGGTGCACGAGCCCGACGCGCGCAAGCTGATTGCGTTCTTGAAAGCGATGGAATTTTCCACACTGACCCGCCGCGTCGCCGAGTATTCGCAGATCGATCCGGCGGATGTGGAAGCGGATGAGAAGAACAGCAGCGGGGCGAGTGGCCGATCGGCTGGTTCTTCTCCACCTCCCCCGCGCGCGGCGGGAGGCGACCTTTTTGCGGATCAAGACGCGCCCTCCCCCGCCAGCGGCAGAGGAAGCGCGTCCAGCATCGCGAGAGGTCCGGACAAATCCGATAAATCGAACGTCGTTCTCACTCCCCAGGCCCTTGCCGCCGCGCGCGCCGAAGCGGCGCGCAAGACGCCGGTCGATCGCAGCAAGTACCAGACCGTCCGCAGCCTCGAGGAGCTCAACGCCTGGATCGCGCGGGTGCACGATGTCGGCCACGTTGCCATCGATGCCAAGGCGACGTCGATCGATCCGATGCAGGCGGAGATGTGCGGCATTGCGCTGGCGCTCGGGCCCAACGACGCCTGTTATGTCCCGCTCAGCCACAAACAGTCAGGCGATGGCGCCGGCCTGTTCGCCGCCGGCCTCGCGCCGGACCAGATCGGGGCGAGCGACGCGCTCGAGGCGCTGCGCCCGCTCCTGGAATCGCCGGGCATCCTGAAGATCGGTTTCAACATCAAGTTCAACGCCGTGATGTTCGCGCAGCATGGTGTGACGATTCGCAATCATGACGACGCGCAGCTGATGTCCTATGCGCTCGACGCCGGCCGCAACGCGCATGGGCTCGATGCACTCGCCGAAACATGGCTTGGCCACGCCAACATGAGTCACGGCGAGGTGACCGGCAGCGGCAAAGCCAAGCTCACCTTCGATCAGGTCGCGATCGACAGGGCGGCGGCATATTCAGCCGAGGATGCCGATGTGATCCTGCGGTTGTGGCGGGTGCTCAAGCCTCGCCTCGTCGCCGAGCGCATGACGTCAGTCTATGAGACGCTGGAGCGGCCGCTGATCGGCGTGCTGGCGCGGATGGAGCGGCGCGGCATCTCGATCGACCGCCAAGTGCTGTCGCGTCTATCCGGCGAGTTCGCCCAGACCGCCGCGCGCGTCGAAGCCGAGATTCAGGAGATCGCGGGCGAGCCGATCAATGTCGGCAGCCCGAAGCAACTTGGCGACATCATCTTCGGCAAGATGGGATTGCCCGGTGGCAGCAAGACCAAGACCGGCGCGTGGTCGACCTCGGCGCAGATTCTCGATGAACTCGCCGAGCAGGGTCACGAATTTCCGAAGAAGATTCTGGAATGGCGACAAGTTTCAAAACTGAAATCGACCTATACCGACGCGCTGCCGACCTATGTGCATCCGCAGACCCATCGCGTCCACACCACCTATGCGCTGGCAGCGACCACCACCGGGCGGCTGTCGTCGAACGAGCCGAACCTGCAGAACATTCCGGTGCGCACCGAGGACGGCCGGAAAATTCGCCGCGCCTTTATCGCGTCGCCCGGCCACAAGCTGGTGTCGGCGGATTATTCTCAAATTGAATTGCGGCTGCTGGCGGAGATCGCCGACATTGCCGTGCTGAAGCAGGCGTTCCGCGACGGGCTCGACATTCACGCCATGACCGCGTCGGAAATGTTCGGCGTTCCGGTCAAGGACATGCCGGGCGAGGTGCGCCGCCGCGCGAAAGCGATCAATTTCGGCATCATCTACGGCATCTCGGCGTTCGGCCTCGCCAACCAGCTCGGCATTCCCCGCGAAGAAGCCTCCGCCTACATCAAGAAATATTTCGAACGCTTCCCCGGCATCCGCGCCTACATGGACGAGACGCGGGATTTCTGCCGCGCCCATGGCTATGTCGAGACCCTGTTCGGCCGGAAATGCCATTATCCCGACATCAAGGCCAGCAACGCCTCGATCCGGTCCTTCAACGAGCGCGCCGCGATCAACGCGCGATTGCAGGGCACCGCCGCCGACATCATCCGCCGCGCCATGATCCGGATGGAAGACGCTTTGGCCGAGAAGAATCTCTCGGCGCAGATGCTGCTGCAGGTGCACGACGAACTGATCTTCGAGGTGCCCGACGACGAGGTAGCCGCAACGCTGCCGGTGGTGCAGCACACCATGCAGGACGCGCCGTTCCCGGCGGTGCTGCTCTCGGTGCCGCTGCATGTCGACGCCCGCGCCGCCAATAATTGGGACGAGGCACATTAGCGAGGTGCCGTTCCGCGGATGCAGCGTAGCGCGAAGCGGTGCGCTGCTGATCCGGGGTCCGATTGCTCATGGGTCCCGGATCTGCGCTACTTCGCGCTGCATCGCGTCCGGGACACGCCCCTTATCGCCTCCGCAAGCGGGAGAGGGAGCAGAAACTCAATCCAGTTTCGCTTCCATCCCGCGCCTGACGCCGGGCCGCGCCATCAGCGCGTCGTACCAGCGTCCGACATTGGGGAAATCCGCAAACGACACCTTGTGGCGCTCGTGCCGCCACGCCCAGCCGAGGATCGCAAAGTCGGCGACCGACAACGCGCCTGCGACAAACTCGCGATCCGCGAGGTGGCGATCCAGTACACCATAGAGCCGGCGCGTCTCCGCCATGAAGCGCTTCAGGCCATAGGCGCGGTCCTGCTCGTTCTCCAGCGCTATAAAGTGATGCACCTGCCCCGGCGTCGGCCCGAAGCCGCCCATCTGCCACATCAGCCATTCATAGACCGGGATGCGCTCGATCAGCGGCGCGGGCAGGAACTTGCCGTTCTTCTCGCCGAGATAGAGCAGGATCGCACCGGACTCGAACACGCTGACGCGCTTGCCGTCAGGCCCGTCCGGATCGACGATCGCGGGAATCTTGTTGTTGGGGCTGATGGCGAGGAACTTGGGCGCCATCTGTTCGCCCTTGGTGATGTTGACCGGGAAAACCTTGTAAGGAAGCCCCATCTCCTCCAGCGCGACGCTGATCTTGCGGCCGTTCGGCGTGTTCCAGGTGTGGAGTTCGATGGTCATTTTGTCATACCCCGCGAAAGCGGGGTATCCAGTACCCCGGAACCTCCCGGCCTTACAACCGCCCTTTCCACGGGTGGTCCCCGCGCACGCGGATAATGACCTCCACGCTGTTGACGGCACGACATCGGCTCTGGAATGTGCCCGAAACCACCGATAGATTGCGCCCGCCTTTAGCCCCGAGAACAACGCCTTGTCCAAGTCAGCTTCCCGCGCCCGCCTCGCCGAGATCATCCGCAAGCGCTCATTCGGCCGCGGCGAAATCACGCTGGCCTCGGGCCGCAAGAGCGATTTCTACTTCAATCTCAAGCCGACCATGCTCGATCCCGAAGGCGCCTCATTGCTTGCAGAATTGACCTATGAAGCGCTGCGGGACGAAGGCCTCGATTATATCGGCGGACTGGAAATGGGCGCGGTGCCGCTGGCCGGCGCGATCGCGCAGCTGTCCTGGATCAAGGGCCATCCGATCGCGGCGTTCTTCGTGCGCAAGAAGCCGAAGGAGCATGGCGCGAGACTCGCGGTCGAAGGACTGGCGAAAGGCGAAAGCCTGCAAGGCAAGCGCGTGGTGATTGTCGAGGACGTCACCACCACCGGCGGCTCGGCGCTGAAGGCGGTCGAAGCCGTGCGCGATGCCGGCGGCGAAATCGCGCTGGTGTTCACCATGGTGGACCGCGACGAAGGCGCAAGCGAGACTTTTGCGCAAGCCGGCATTGCGTTTCGCTCGCTCTACAAGGCCGGCGAATTCTTGAAGGATTGATCTCTTCTCCCTGCCCGCTCTTGCAGGGCGAAGCCGCGATTTCTTTTCTTCTCCCTCGCCCCGCTTGCGGGGTCGAGACGAGCGAAGCTCGCTCTTGGAGGGTTGGGGCGAGGGGCTGTTCACGCGAATGCTGAAATATAATGGGGGCGGTGACTTCCCTCACCCGGTTTCGCGCTATCGCGCGAATCCGACCTCTCCCCGCAAGCGGGGAGAGGTGAAAAGAGATGCATTTCTTTTAGGCCATCCGGCGCTTGCTCATAGCTCGTTTACCATCCCGCACTAATGTAAATCCGGGCTGCGGCAGAAGTCGCCGCGGCGGGTTTTGTGGCGTCGGTGGAGTAAGCGTTGCGTACAGAGTTGCCTTATCAGCGCATGCGGCGGCGCATGGTGCTTGTTGCCGCCGCAGCACTCGCCGGCACAATTGCGCTTGCGCCGCGCATGGCGTCGGCCGAAGGCCTGTTCGATTTCCTGTTCGGCGGCATCCAGAAACAGCAGCAGCGCCAGGCCCCACCGCAAGCGAATTTCTTCGCCGATCCGTTCGGCCTCAACCAGCAGCCCGCGCCGCCGCGTCCCGTGGCATCGGCCGGCTCCGGGCCCGCCTTTTGCGTGCGCAGCTGTGACGGCAAGTACTTTCCGCTGATGGCGCGCGGCAACGCGACGCCGGTGCAGATGTGCCAGGCGTTTTGTCCTGCGAGCGCCACCAAGGTCTTCTTCGGCAGCAATATCGATGGCGCGTCCTCTGGCAATGGCGAGCGCTATGCCGACAGCGAAAACGCCTTCGCCTATCGCAAGGCGCTGCGCGCGGACTGCACCTGCAACGGCCGCGATCCCGCTGGCCTCGCCCCGGTCGATCTCACGCTCGATACCTCGCTGCGTCCCGGCGACGTGATTGCGACGACCAACGGTCTGGTGGCCTATTCCGGCGTCCGGGCCGGCGCCGGCCAGACCGCGGAATTCACCCCGGTTGCTTCCTACCCGGGCCTGACCGCCGAAGTGCGCGCGCGGCTCGGCGAGATGAAGGTGGCGCCGGTAGCTGCGGAAACGGTCGCCAGTGAAGCGCCTCTCCCCGAGGCGAGCCGCGAGGTCGGGCTGCCCGCGGTCTCGGTGCCGAAAGCAGCATCGCCCAGAGCGCGATCAGCAAAAGTGGAAGCCGGTTTTGCGTCCGATCGCGCTCTTAACGACTAAGTGCGCATGATCTTTTCGCCAAACCGCTCACACTTTGGCGGATCATGCGCTGCGAAGCGGGCGGAAGCGGACTAGACTCAGCGTCCGACGATGACGCCGATCACGTTCGGCGCCGTCAGATATTTTTCCTCGATTTGAGCGCGCGCCGCCGCCCGGTTTTCCGGGGTCAACAGCCCGCGCTTCTCGGCGAGGATCATCCAGCAATAGCCCCACCAGTCCGTCAGCATGCCGTTGTGGTCGACGAGGTCGTAACCCTGCTCGGCCGCGAAGATCCGCGCATGCGCTTCATCGAGCATATCGAGCCAGGCGTGGTCGGCGGTGGAGAACAGGTCGTCGCTGAAATCGTCCGTGGTGTAGCCCCACACCGACATGCAGACCGCGTTGAACTCGCGGTCGATCTGGTCGTCATCGACCGGCTGGCGGCGGGAGGCCAGATGCAGCCGCGACAGCGAGCGCGCGAAGTCGGCGATGCGGGTGAGCGCGAATTGATCGAAGGCGATGGTGGACATGTAGTCCTCGGAATCTCTGAGTGACCATAGATATAGATATTGTGTGGCGTAGCGTCGAATCACTATGATATATCAAAGACTTGCTAAAGTGTTCTTAATTTGTTCTGCTTGAAAACCCAAAGGGAGGAGCTCAATCAAACGGTGGCCCGCCTCTGTGTGGTTCAGAATCACCGACGCGTACAACAGGCCGAAGGCGATCGGTATGCACCTCTCTACCCTTGTAAAGTGCCGGCTTGCACTTCCTTCTGCGGAAAAAGGACCGCTCGGAAGTAACCTCTCGAGCTCAATGATGACATCGATGACATCATACTTGTCATCCACTGTACTCGACTCGTCATCGAAAGTGCAAAAAGTGCAAAGAGAGCAATGGCTTGACGGGTAGTTTTGGGGACAGGAGTTGGGCGAGGA
>JGI20177J14857_1000670_pt1 | contig 10306 bp, 7 predicted proteins | sample NGESurdeep072012_6_FD_14857 | JGI IMG/M metagenome (IMG submission 14857) | reverse complement strand
GTCGGCGCCGAGCGGATGCTGGGTTACGCGGCTGCCGATGTGATGAACAAGATCACGCCGGCCGACATTTCCGATTCGCAAGAAGTGATCGCGCGCGCCCAAGCGCTCAGCGCCGAACTTGGAACCACGATCACGCCGGGTTTCGAGGCCCTGGTGTTCAAGGCCTCACGCGGGATCGAAGACATCTACGAGCTGACCTACATCCGCAAGGATGGCAGCCGCTTTCCGGCGGTAGTGTCGGTGACGGCGCTGCGCGACGCCCATGACGCCATCATCGGCTATCTGTTGATTGGCACCGACAACACCGCGCGCAAGCTGGCGGAAGAGGCGCTGCTCAAGGCGGGGGCTTTGCAGAGCGCGATTTTCAACAGCGCCAACTTCTCGAGCATCGCCACCGATGCGAAGGGCGTCATTCAAATCTTCAACGTCGGCGCCGAGCGGATGCTGGGTTACGCGGCCGCCGACGTGATGAACAAGATCACGCCGGCCGACATTTCCGATCCGCAGGAACTGATTGCGCGCGCCAAAGCGCTGAGCATCGAGCTCGGAGCCACGATCACGCCGGGCTTCGAGGCCCTGGTGTTCAAGGCCTCGCGCGGGATCGAGGACATCTACGAACTGACCTACATCCGCAAGGACGGNAGTCGCTTTCCGGCGGTGGTGTCCGTCACGGCGCTGCGCGACGCGCAGGACGTCATCATCGGCTATCTGTTGATCGGAACTGAGATCAAGGCGGGAGCCCTGCAGAGCGCGATTTTCAACAGCGCCAATTTCTCGAGCATCGCCACCGATGCGAAGGGCGTCATTCAAATCTTCAATGTCGGCGCCGAGCGGATGCTGGGCTACGCGGCTGCCGATGTGATGAACAAGATCACGCCGGCCGATATTTCCGATCCGCAGGAGTTGATCGCGCGCGCCAAAGAGCTGAGCGACGAACTTGGAACCCCGATCACGCCGGGCTTCGAGGCTCTCGTGTTCAAGGCCTCGCGCGGGATCGAGGACATCTACGAGCTGACCTATATCCGCAAGGACGGCAGCCGCTTTCCGGCGGTGGTGTCGGTCACCGCGCTGCGCGACGCCCAAAACNTCATCATCGGCTATCTGTTGATTGGCACCGACAACACTGCGCGCAAGCTGGTCGAAGCCGAGCAAAAAAAGCTCGATCAGCGCCTGCGCGACCAACAATTCTACACCCGCTCGCTGATCGAATCCAATATCGACGCGCTGGCGACGACTGACCCCTCCGGCATCATCACCGACGTCAACAAGCAGATGGAGGCGCTCACCGGCTGCACGCGCGACGAACTGATCGGCGCGCCGTTCAAGGACTATTTCACCGATCCGGAGCGGGCCGAAGCGGGGATCAAGCTCGTGCTGCGCGAAAAGAAGATCACTGACTACGAGCTGACGGCGCGCGCCCGCGACGGCAAGGAAACGGAGGTGTCCTACAATGCGACCACCTTCTACGACCGGGGCCGCACGCTGCAGGGCGTCTTTGCCGCGGCGCGCGACGTCACCGAGCGCAAGCAGCGCGAGCGCGACGCGCTGAGCTTGACCAACGAAATTTCGCACCGGATCAAGAATAACTTGCAGGTCATCGTCGGTTTGATCGCCTACGAAGCCAAATGGACGGCAGCGCCATGCGTGCAAGGCTATAAAACCATGCAGGCGCGCATCGGCGCCATTGCCCAGCTTTACGACCTGATATCCCAAACCAGCCGCGGCCAGACTGTCGCCGTGGACGCGTACTTGCGGGAAATTGCCAATAACATGTCAGTGAGCCTGCTTGGAAACATGTCGGGCATCGAAATCGAGGTTAAGGCCGAGCCGTTGGAAATCGACCCCAATCGTGCCGTCCCCTTCGGTCTTCTGGTCAATGAGCTGACGACCAACGCCATCAAACACGCCTTTCCACACGGCAGCGGACATATCAGTTTGTGCGTAGAACAGGTCGGCGATCAAATTGAGCTGGTTGTTTCCGACGACGGNGTGGGTATTAAGAACAAGGATTTAGTGAAGAGTCCTGAGAAACGCGGTTCCGACTACGTGGCGATCTTCGTGCGTCAGCTTGGCGGCGCGATTGTCCCGTCGAAACAGGAACCAACCGGAACAACCGTCAGAATACGGCTTCCTTTGCTTCTGGTCCCATCAGGGGGTACCGAGCCCCTGGCGGCATAACGCGTATGGCGCGCTGAAATGAATAAATGATTGCTCGCGAGACTACTCACTCCACGCCCGGAACGCTTCCTCGAAGGCGCGCACGCCGGGCGTGCCCTTCTCCATCGCCAGGATGGCGCGCTTGCCGCTAGTATAGACGACCGGGATGTCGAACCAGTCGCGCTCTTTCAAGAGCTGGATATTGCGCTGCACGTCGACATCGACGGCCGAGAGGCCGATCAGAAAATAGCCGTTGGTCACTTTCACCGCCAGGCCGGCGAGCGGCACGCCGCGCGCCTGCTCGTCCTGCTTCATCAGCACGCCGGGCACATTGGCGATGCCGCCTTCGGCGAAATCCGTGGCCACCGTGAACATGATCTCGATGGTGTGGCTCGCCGGCAGCGCCTTGTCGGTGTTGCGGCGGAGCGACCAGGTCATGCGCATGTGCCGTTCGGGAATTTCCAGATCCGCGCGGATCGCCAACTCGGGCGCGAGCCCCGGCCCCGGCGACACGGTCTCGGTACGCCAAAGCGCCGAGCCGACATAGCGTTTGCCCTTCGGATCGCTCGGATCCTCGTCGTACAGCACGACCTTTTGCGCGACCGCGGCGGCCGGCGCGTTGGCGGCAGCCGGCGTCCCGTCGGCCGCTCCGACGCGGTCGGGGATCTTCGGCCGGCTGGCGGGCGCGGCCGCTTCGCGCGGCTTCGGCGCCGGTGCGCTGCGATAGCTCGCCACCATCGCCATGATCGCGTGGCGCTGCCAGTAGGCGCCGCCGGCCAGGCCGGCCAGCAACAGCAGCAGCAGGATGAACCTGATCACGCGGCCATAGGAGCGCGCCGGCCGCGCATAGACCTCGTCGTCTTGCTCATAGCGTGACGGCGGCGCCGCCCGGGCCATCTCCGGCGGCGGCGCCTGCTCGTCCGCAATCGGCGCTTCATGCAGATGTTGCGGCTCCGACACCGGCGGCGGCTCGAAGTAATGCTCAGCCGGCGGCAACCCGTTATCGCCGCTCGGTGGCGGATGATCGCTGGGCATCGCCTCGTAGAACTCGTGCGCCGCACGATTGGCCTCGGCCGCGGCGTCACCCAGGCCTTCGGCATCGGCCACCGTGTCACGGAAGCCGCGCAGGCCCTGGTCCGAGATGGACGGCGGCGGCTCGGGCGCTTCCGGGCGCGGGCGCTTGACCGCCTCCGCCTCGACCTTGCGGATCGCCTCCTCCAGCGCCAGCCGCTCGCGCGTGATGTCGGATTCCTCGAGCGCCGGCTCGACGCTGCGCAACTGGTTGACCAGCGCGCTGCGCGCGCGCTCGTACAGCGCACGGCGGATTTCGCCCGTGTTCTTGTCGAGGCCGTTAACGGCGCGTGCGATCAGCGGATGATAATCAGCCATTGGACGTCAGCTAATTCCTGCTTCTTGTCTTTTTTCCGTACTCATGTCTCGAACGGGTTCTTCATCAGGATCGTGTCCTCNCGCTCCGGGCTGGTCGAGAGCAGGGCCACCGGGCATCCGACCAGTTCTTCGATTCGGCGCACATATTTTATCGCCTGCGCCGGCAATTGCGCCCACGAGCGCGCGCGCGCGGTCGGCTGCTTCCAGCCCGCGATGGTCTCGTAGACCGGCTCCACCCCCGCCTGCGCGCGCTCGCCGGCGGGAAGATAATCGATCTCGCGGCCGTCGAGGCGGTAGCGCACGCAGACCTTGATTTCGTCGAAGCCGTCGAGAATGTCGAGCTTGGTGAGCGCAAGGCCGTCGATGCCGCAGGTTAGCACGGTCTGGCGCACCAGCACGGCATCGAACCAACCGCAGCGACGCGCGCGGCCGGTGACGGTGCCGAATTCACGGCCGCGCTCGCCCAGTGTCTTGCCGACCGCATTGCCCATTTGATCGGTCGGGAACGGCCCCTCGCCCACCCGCGTGGTGTAGGCCTTGCAGATGCCGAGCACGTAATCGATCGCGTTCGGGCCGAGCCCGGACCCGGTCGCCGCCTGCGCCGCCACCGTGTTGGACGACGTCACGTAAGGGTAGGTGCCGTGATCGATGTCGAGCAGCGCGCCCTGCGCGCCTTCGAACAGGATACGCTTGCCCTCGCGCCGCTTGGCATCGAGCAGCGACCAGACCGAATCCATGAACGGGAGCACCTGCGGCGCGATCGCCGCGAGATACTGGTAGATCGCCGCGCCATCGAGCTCGTCGAGGCCGAGGCCGCGGCGCAGCGCGTTGTGATGCGCGAGCAGCCGTTCGATCTTGGGCGCCAGCGCCGGCAAATCGGCCAGATCCATGAAGCGGATGGCGCGCCGGCCGACTTTGTCCTCATAAGCGGGTCCAATACCGCGCTTGGTGGTGCCGATGCGGGTCGCCGAATTATCGGCCTCGCGCACCGCTTCCAGCTCGCGATGCAGCGGCAGGATCAATGGCGCGTTCTCGGCGATGCGCAGATTGTCCGGCGTCACCGCGACGCCCTGTTTCCTGAGTTGCGCGATTTCATCGATCAGCGCCTGCGGATCGACCACCACGCCGTTGCCGATGATGGAGAGCTTGCCCCCGCGCACCACGCCGGACGGCAGCAGCGACAACTTGTAGGTGACGCCATCGATCACCAAAGTATGGCCGGCATTGTGACCGCCCTGGAAGCGGACGACGATATCGGCCTGCTCGGACAGCCAGTCGACGATCTTGCCCTTGCCCTCGTCGCCCCACTGGGACCCGACTACCACCACATTCGCCATCAGACTTGCATCCCTGCGCATTCTAGTCGCGCATGATCTTTTCCGAAAACCGGTTCCCACTTTTCGGGATCATGCGCAGCGCCCGGACACTCACGCCGGGCGATGCCGGCCAAGCCCTTTCCCGAGCAAGCCCACCTTCGGATAAAGGATCAACCCGGCTGAGGCAAGGCGCAGAAAGCCGCCCGGATGGCTCCGGGTGGCACCACCTAAGAATTTGATATTACGTCGATATTTCTAGAACTTCAGCGGCTTGGCCTGCTGCACCTGCGGCAGCGCGCGCACCTTGGCAAGCACGGCCTCGGGCAGCTCGCCGTCGATCTCGATCAGCGCAACGGCGTTGCCGCCGGGCGCCTCGCGTCCGACATGGAAGGTGGCGATGTTGATGCCGGCCTCGCCCAGCGTGGACGAGAAGCGGCCGATGAAGCCCGGCTTGTCGCGATTGGTGATGTAGATCATCGAGGGGCCGAACTCGGCGTCCATGCGGATGCCCTTGATGTTGACGATGCGCGGGCGGCCGTCGGCGAACACCGTGCCCGACACCGCGCGCGTCTGCGTCTGCGTCACCACCGTCACCGTGATCAGGCTCTCATAGTCCTCCGGCATTTCGCGCGTCACCTCCTCGACCACGATGCCGCGCTCCTTGGCGACCACCGGCGCGGACACCACGTTCACGTCCTCCAGCATCGGCCGAAGTAGGCCAGCCAGCGCCGCCGAGGTGAGCGCCCTGGTATTCATCTGCGCCACCGCGCCCTCGTAGGAAAGTTGCACCTTGCTGATGCCCGTTTCGGTGAGCTGGCCGGCGAAGGAGCCGAGCTTCTCGGCCAGCGCGATGAACGGCTTGAGCTTGGGCGCCTCCTCGGCGCTAATCGAGGGAAAATTGACCGCATTAGAGATCGCGCCGCGCAACAGATAGTCGGACATCTGCTCGGCGACCTGCAGCGCGACGTTTTCCTGTGCCTCGCTGGTGGCGGCGCCGAGATGCGGCGTGCACACCACGTTGGGCAGGCTGAACAGCGGGTTCGCGGTCGCCGGCTCGTCGACGAACACGTCGAAGGCCGCGCCTGCCACCTGCCCCGACTTGAGCGCCTCGGCCAACGCCGCCTCGTCCACCAGGCCGCCGCGCGCGCAATTGACGATGCGCACGCCCTTTTTCAGCTTCTTGATGGCCGCGGCATCGATGATGTTCTTGGTCTTTTCGGTAAGCGGGGTGTGCAGCGTGATGAAATCGGCCCGCTTGAACAGCGCGTCGAGCTCGACCTTCTCGACACCGAGATCGCGCGCGCGCTCCTCCGACAGGAACGGATCGTAGGCGATCACCTTCATCTTCAGGCCGATGGCGCGGTCGGCGACGATGGAGCCGATATTGCCGCAGCCGATGATGCCGAGCGTCTTGCTGAAAATCTCCACGCCCATGAATTTGTTCTTTTCCCATTTGCCGGCGCGCGTCGAGGTGTCGGCTTCCGGAATCTGGCGGGCCAGCGCCAGCATCAGCGAGATCGCGTGCTCGGCGGTGGTGATCGAATTGCCGAACGGCGTGTTCATCACGATGATGCCGCGCGCGGTGGCCGCGGGGATGTCGACATTGTCGACGCCGATGCCGGCGCGGCCGATCACCTTCAAATTCTTGGCCTTTTCGAGGATCTTCGCCGACACCTTGGTGGCCGAGCGGATGGCGAGGCCGTCGAAACCGCCGATCAGTTCGGCAAGCTTGTCCTTATCCTTACCGAGACTGGGCTGGAAATCGACCTCGATGCCGCGATCCTTGAAGATCTGCACGGCGGCGGGCGAAAGCGCATCGGAGATGAGAACTTTGGGCATGGCGATTGCTGCTTTTTTTGAATGGGTTTGCTGGTCATCATCTCCCCCCGCGCGCGGGGGGAGGAAAATCGTAGCGTTACGCCGCCTTCGGCAGCGCGGCTTTGGCCTCAGTGAAGGCCCAGTCGAGCCAGGGCGTGAGCGCCTCGACGTCGCTCGTTTCCGCCGTCGCCCCGCACCAGATGCGCAGGCCCGGCGGCGCGTCGCGGTAATAGGCGATGTCGTAGGCGACGCCTTCCTTCTCCAGCAGGCCCGCCAGCGTCTTGGCGAACGCCGCCTGATCGTCGGCCGACAGCCGCGTTACCGCCGGATCGACCACTTTCAGGCAGACCGAGGTGTTGGAGCGTTCACTCGCTTTATTGGCGAGATGGGCGACCCAGGGCGTGACCGCCACCCAGTCGGCCAGAACCTTGGCGTTGGCGTCCGAGCGCGCGATGGTGGCGGAAAGCCCGCCGACCGATTTCGCCCATTGCAGGGTGTCGAGATAATCCTCGACGCAGAGCATCGACGGCGTGTTGATGGTCTCGCCGGCGAAAATGCCCTCGTTGAGCTTGCCGCCCTTGGTGAGCCGGAAGATCTTCGGCAGCGGCCAAGCCGGCTTGTAGCTCTCCAGTCGCGCCACCGCGCGCGGCGAAAGGATCAGCATGCCGTGCGCGCCTTCGCCGCCCAGCGCCTTCTGCCAGGAGAAGGTGACGACATCGAGCTTGGGCCAGGCGAGCTTTTGCGCGAATGCCGCCGAAGTGGCGTCGCAGATGGTGAGCCCTTCGCGGTTGCCGGCGATCCAGTCGCCGTTCGGCACCCGCACGCCGGAAGTGGTGCCGTTCCAGGTGAACACCACGTCGGTGTTGAAGTCGACTTTGCTCAGGTCAGGCAGATCGCCATAGGGCGCTTTCAGCACCGTGACATCTTTGAGCTTGAGCTGTTTCTCGACGTCGGTCACCCAGCCTTCGCCGAAGGATTCCCAGGTCAGCATGGTCACGGGCTTAGCGCCCAGCAGCGACCACAGCGCCATCTCGACCGCCCCGGTATCGGAGGCCGGCACGATGCCGATGCGATAATCGGCGGGAACTTCCAGCACGTCGCGGGTGAGGTCGATGGCGCGTTTGAGCTTCGCCTTGCCGATCTTGGATCGGTGCGAGCGTCCTAAAACCGCGTCGGTGAGGGCTTGCAGGCTCCAGCCGGGGCGCTTGGCGCAGGGGCCGGACGAGAAGTGCGGGATGGCCGGCCGCACGCCGGGCTTGGTCGCTGACATATCTCTATCCTTCCAGATAGGTGCCCCTCGTTGGGGAGGGGTGTCCCACTGGCGGGGATAGGCGAGTTGGCGCCTGCGGTCAATGTCCCGCAAAGCGAATTAAAGCCGCAGAGCGCTATTGCGCGCGCGAGCTACGGAAAAAGCCGGTTTAGGGAGGAAAAAACCGTTGCCGTTGGTGAGCTAAAACTTCAGCCCAACACCGACGCGCGCAGAGTTTACCGACACGCGAAAGTCGGCGATATTGGGGAACTCGATAAATTCCCATTCGGCGCGAACAAACAGATTTTGCATAAGTGCGACTTCGACGCCGAGTCCGGCGGTAAAGCCGTAGGCAATCAAGCCGCCTTGCGATTGCGATTGCGGGTTACGCGGCAAGATCAAGACACCCGTGGTGGTGATCGGCGGCACCAACAACGCGCCGGTCACGGGATCGAAAATTGGCTGCGTCGTCGTCGACTTGGTGCCGGTGACGCTAGCAAAGCGCGCAACATCGGCGCGGCCGACCGCGAGTCCGGCAAAGCCGTATGGCATGAAACGGTCGTAGGTCCAGCCGGCGCGCGCCCGCGCCGTCACGATGTCGTGGATTGCCACCGAAGCACTCGATGTCTCTGTGACCGCGTATTGGACGGTGGAGCCATTGGCGAGGGGGGCGCCCGGAATTATGATAGGTCCAACCGTGTCCTGCGCGCCAGTTCCGAGCGACATGCGGTTGTAGTTCAACTCGGCGCCCAGAACGACGTCATCCCACTGAAAGTTGTAGCCGATGAAGCCGCCAAAGCTTCGGCTGCCGGTCGAACCTTTCGACAATGTCGTTCAGTCGGAGACGATGGGCTGCAACTCGGTGTTGGCCAGAATGTAGCTGACCATGGAACCGGTCGCATTGCTGAAATCGGCCGTACCGAAGGTCTTGCCGGCCTGCCCGCCGAAATAAAAGCCGTCCCAGCGGGTATAGCTCGGCGAGTAAGAGCCGCGCAGGAACTCGGGCATGTCGGCGGCAACGGCGCCGGCCGGCGCCATCAGGATCAGGGCGAGCGCCGCAAGTCCGGCGCGCAAACCCCGGTGGCGGTTATTCGATGCATCTGAAACCGCCGATGCCGCACCGGAAGCGACTGCTGTCCTCGGCCAACCCATAACCACTATTCCTTCGCTACCACTCGACTAGCCCGCACGTTAGGCGGGGCTTAACCACGAATTTTCACCCTGTTCCGCGCGCCGTTAACCGGCGGCGCGCGGCCGTCTTCGAACCGGCTAGCCTCTGCTGTTGAGCGGCGGCGGTACGTAGACCGGGCGCGGCCGATAGAAATCGTCCCCGCCGAAATTGAAGCGCAAGCCGAGCTTCACGTCGTTCGACGTCAGATGGTTGAATTCCATCGGGTTGTAGATGTTGTTGGTGCCGTCGAACGCGACAAGGTCGCCGCTGCGCGCCTTGCCGAGATCGATGTAGCGGTAGGCGAGTTCGAGCGTGACGTTTTGCGACAGCTGGTAGGCGAGACCGGCGTGCAGCGCCCAGGCAAAACTCCACGTGCTGGCGGTGCCGCCAAAGGCGTCGCTGCCGCCGTGGCCTGCGCAGCCGCCCGTAGCGGGGTCGCTGTTCACGCAGGTTGAAAAATCACCGAAATTGCTGATGGTGTTGCGGCTGAAGCCGACGCCGGCGCCGACGAAGGGCGTAAAGTTATACCAAGTCCCGAGATCGACATAACCGTTGAACAGGAAGGTCCATTCGGACTTGCTGGCGGTGTAGCGGTCGTCAGCGAAGCCGCCGCCAGGAAGGGCACCGACATCGAGTCCGTGGAAATTCGCGGCGCCGCGGTATTCACCGGTCGCGTCGAAGCGCAGCCAATGATTGAAGGCGTAGCCGATACCGAGACCGAACAGCGGCGCCGCGTCGAATCCTTTGTCGACGCTGGTCACCGTCGTGTAGTCGGAATAGTTCGAGTTGAACAGGCTGCCGACGTTCTGATTGCTGAAGCCGATGTCGCCGCGCAGATACCAGCCGGAGACTTCGACCGGCTGCGGCATGATCGGCATGCTCAGGTCGGCGGCGTTTGTGGCTGTGCTGGCAAACGCGAACACCGCCGCAATCGTCAATCGTTTGATATTTGCGTTACTCATAGTTCGTCCCTCTCGATATCCACCTGTGACCACGGCGGCGGAAAAGATGAGGGACGATGCCAGCAAATCCTTAAGCGGCGCTTAACCTTGATTTTTAACCACGTCGATTAATGAATATGTGCGCGGGCACGAGAATTGGCCGCATGAAATGCGCTTATGAAACCGCGTTTAAGAAATCGTTTACGCTTAGGAGACGTTGCGCGCCGCCGTCACGGCGCGCGGGCCGGCGATTCGGCTGAGGCTT
>JGI20177J14857_1000669_pt1 | contig 10318 bp, 9 predicted proteins | sample NGESurdeep072012_6_FD_14857 | JGI IMG/M metagenome (IMG submission 14857) | reverse complement strand
TGTTCCTGACCACGCGGTGTCAGCCGTACCAGCCACCCGGCGGCAACTGCTCGCCGGCCTCGACCGCCCAGTCCAACAGGTTGCCCGGCGGCGGCAACGGACACGCCCACGCCGCGTCGTAGGCACACGACGGGTGGTACAAGAAGTTGAGGTCGACCACCATGACGCCGCGACCGGTGGCCAGGTCGACGTCGCCGCCGAGGTCGGCGCCCTTGACGGTGTCGAGCAGATAACGCCCCCCGCCGTACGACGTGGAGCCGGCGGAGGCGTCCCGGACGGGCACGAACAACCCGCCGCCGTATGAGCCCAGCCACCACGCGGACAGCGCGCCGCGGCCGTCCGGGAGCCGCAGCACGCCGAGCCGGTCGAACGGCACGACCCCGTCGGTCGCGGTCGGTACGTCCAGGTGCATCGGCGGCACGTCCGGGTCCAGGGGGAGCTCGAATCGCAGGCTGGCGTCGTACGGCGCCACCGGCAGGCCGTCGAATTCCGGCCGTCGGGTGACCGGCAACGGGCTGTCCGGATGGTGGGCGAACAGGGCGTCGCGCCCGGCGCTCCACAGCACGTGCGCGGTGACCGGTTCCGGTTCGGCCTGGACGAGGCGGTATAGGTCGGCGACGCGCCGCCGCCAGCCGAGCAGGGTGAGCGACATCCGTGCAGCCTGGTCCGTCGTCCGGTTCTTGTCGACGACCCGGGCCGGATCCGCCTCGCAACTTGCCGCCATCCCCAGCGATGTTGAGCCCACGTGCGGATCAACGGCTCGGATACGCACGTGGGCTCAACATCGGCGTACGGCGCGGCGCGGGGCTCAACATCGGCGCCTCCGCGCGCCGGTACAAGCCGTCGGCGGCGTACCAGGCGTCGTACCAGACGTCGGCCATGGCGTTCGCCACGAACGCAGACGCGAGGACCCGGTTGCAGGAGGCGACCGGCGGCTGGCGGGCACGTCGTCGATTGCTCCCACCGCCACCTGGCTCCGGTAGGGAGTGTTCGGGGCATGTCGGGCGTATCGGGCGCGTTACCCTGATGTGTCGCACCTGCGCTGGTGCGCCGCACTCGTCCGGTACCCCCGAGGACTGGAACGCCCGCATGCCGCGCACAAGTCCCGCCACGCCAGGAAGCCCGCTGCCCGCCGCCGGGCTGGCCGCGGCCGCGGCCGCGCGCCCCGGTCGGATGGCCGTCGGTGTCGTCGGCGTCGGCCGGGTAGGTGCCGTGCTCGGCGCGGCGCTACGGCGCGCCGGGCACACGATCGTGGCCGCGTCTGCCGTCTCCACCGCCAGTCGCACCCGGGCGTCGACGCTGCTGCCGGGCGCGCCACTGCTGCCGGTCGACGAGGTGGTCGCCCGTTCGGAGCTGGTCCTGCTCGCGGTCCCTGATGACGCGCTGCCTGACCTGGTCGACGGCCTGGCGGCCACCGGAGCCGTGCGCCGCGGCACGCTGCTGGTCCACGTCTCCGGTCGGTACGGGCTGGGCGTGCTGGCGCCGGCCGTCCGGTGCGGAGCGCTCCCGCTGGCGCTGCACCCCATCATGACCTTCACCGGGTCTACCCCGGACCTCGAGCGGCTGAGCGGCGCCAGCTTCGGGGTGACCGCGCCCGAGCCGCTGCGGCCGGTCGCCGAGGCGCTGGTGCTGGAGATGGGCGGCGAGCCGGTCGTCGTGACCGACGCCCTGCGCCCGCTCTACCACGCCGCCCTCGCCGTGGGCGCCAACCACCTGGTGACGCTGGTCGCCGAAGCGGTCGCGCTGCTCGGCGCAGCGGGGGTTGAGCACCCGGCGCGGGTCATCGCGCCCCTGCTCAGCGCGGCGCTGGACAATGCGTTGCGTTCCGGCGACGCCGCGCTGACCGGCCCGGTTGCCCGCGGGGACGCCGGCACCGTCGCGGCGCACGTGGCCGCCCTGACGGTGGCCGCGCCGGGCTCGGTCCCGGCGTACGTGGCCATGGCTCGGCTCACCGCCGACCGCGCGTTGGCGGCCGGGCGGCTGGCGCCGGCCGGCGCGGCGGCGCTGCTGGACGTGCTGGCCGGTCCGGTGGACGGGGCGGCCCGATGACCATGCCGAGGCCAATGACCCAGCGCCGTCCGATCACCGAGCCTCGCCCGATGCCGGTGCTGACGACCCGCGACGAGCTGGCGGCCGCCCGCGACGCCCTGGCCGCCCGCGGCGCCCGGGTGGCGGTCGTGATGACCATGGGTGCTTTACACGACGGGCACGCCGCCCTGCTGCGGGCCGCCCGCGAACTGGCGGACGCTGTGATCGCGACAATCTTCGTCAACCCGCTGCAGTTCGGCCCGACCGAGGACCGCGACCGCTACCCGCGGACCCTGGCCGCAGATGTTGCCGTCTGCCAGCGAGCAGCCGTCGAGGCGGTCTTCGCCCCCGCGCAGGCCGTCGTCTACCCCGAGCCCCCGCAGGTCACCGTCGGCGCCGGTCCGCTCGGTAACGTGTTGGAGGGTGCCAGCCGCCCGGGCCACTTCGACGGCGTGCTGACCGTGGTCGCCAAGCTGCTGCACCTGACCCGACCGGACGTTGCCGTCTTCGGGGAGAAGGACGCCCAGCAGTTGGTGTTGATCCGCCGAATGGTGCGCGACCTTGACTTCGGCGTCGACGTGGTCGGCGTGCCGACCGTGCGCGAACCCGACGGCCTTGCCTTATCCAGCCGCAATCGCTACCTCGCACCGGCCGAGCGCGCCACCGCCCTGGCGCTGTCCCGGGCCTTGCGCGCCGGTGCAACGGCCGCCGCGGCCGGGCCGACGCAGGTACGCCGGGCAGCCCACGCCGTCCTCGACGCGGAGCCGGGCCTGCGGCTGGACTACCTCGCCCTGGTGGACCCGGCCACGCTTGCCGAGGTCGAAGACAACCATGCCGGACCGGCATTGCTGGCGGTTGCCGGGCGGGTCGGCGCTACCCGCCTCATCGACAACGTGACCATGCGCATTTCCGAACAAGTTTCCGGGCAACTTTTCGGACAGCCCTCCCACTCGTCCGCCGGTGCCGGCGGCAGGCACGTACTCAAGGAGCCGTGACCTCGTGTTCCGCACCATGCTCAAGTCCAAGATCCATCGCGCCACCGTCACCCAGGCCGACCTGCACTACGTGGGGTCGGTCACCGTGGACGAGGACCTGATGGAGGCCGCCGACCTGCTTCTCGGCGAGCAGGTCACCATCGTCGACATCAACAACGGGGCCCGGCTGGAGACCTACGTCATCACCGGCCCGCGCGGTAGCGGCATCATCGGCATCAACGGCCCGGCCGCCCGGCTGGTGGCCGAGGGCGACCTGGTGATTCTGATCAGCTACTGCACGGTGACCGACGCGGAGGCGCGGTCGCTGCGACCGAAGGTGGTCTTCGTCGACGCGGCGAACCAGGTGGTCGGTACCGGCGGTGATCCGGCGGCGACCTTGCCGGGGTTGGGGCTGCTTCGGGGTGACCAGGTGCACGAGTCCGACGCCACCGCCCTGATCTGGTGACCGCCGATCCACTGTCCGAGCACGTCGAGACCGCGTTGGCGGCGGCCGGGCTGGATCGCCGGTACGTCGTGGCGCTGGCCCAGGCGGCGCTGGCCGAGGACCTGGCCGGGGGCGTGGACGTCACCAGCGTGGCCACCGTGCCGGCGGAGGTTGGTACTACCGCGGACTTCGTCGCTCGGGGGACCGGCGTCGTCGCCGGCTTGCCGATTGCGGCGGTGGTGTTGGAGCTGGCGACCAAAGGCGTCGCCCGGTTCGGGCCGAGCGCCACCGACGGCGAGCGCGTCCGCCCCGGGTCGGTGGTGTTGACGGTCACCGGTCCCACCCGAGCGCTGCTCACCGCCGAGCGCACCGCGCTGAACCTGCTCTGCCACCTGTCCGGCGTCGCGACTCTGACCCGCGCCTGGGCGGACGCCGTCGCCGGCACCGGGGCGCGGATTCGCGACACCCGCAAGACCACCCCCGGCCTGCGCGCCCTGGAGAAGTACGCCGTGCGCTGCGGCGGCGGCGTCAACCACCGGATGTCGCTGTCGGACGCAGCGCTGGTCAAGGACAACCACGTGCTCGCCGCGGGCGGTGTGCGGGCGGCCTTCCAGGCGGTGCGAGCCACGTTCCCCGGGCTGTCGGTCGAGGTCGAGTGCGACACCGTCGAACAGGTAGGCGAGGCGGTCGCGGCCGGTGCTGATCTCGTCCTGCTGGACAACATGGGCCTGGCGGAGCTGCGCCGGTCGGTCGAGGTGGCTGCCGGCCGCGCCGGCCTGGAAGCCAGTGGTGGGCTCACCCTGGACATGGCGTATGACGTGGCCGCCACCGGCGTGGACTACCTGGCGATCGGCGCGCTGACCCACTCCGCGCCCGCGCTCGACATCGGCGTGGACCTGCGGAGCGGCTGATGCTGCTCACCATCGACGTGGGCAACACCACGACGGTGCTCGGCGTCTTCGCCGGCACCGAGTTGCGCGACCACTGGCGGATCGCGACCGACCATCGGCGCACCGCTGACGAGCTCGCGCTGCTGGTGCGGGGCCTGCTGGCCGCGTCCCCCGAAAGCGCCGGCGCCGGACCGGTCGTGGTCACCGGCATCGCGGCGTGCTCGACCGTGCCGTCGGTCCTGCACGAGGTCCGGCAGATGTGTCGGCACTACTTCCCGCAGGTGCCGACGGTCGTGGTGGAGCCGGGCGTGCGCACCGGCGTGCCAATCCTCACCGACAACCCGAAAGAGGTGGGGGCGGACCGGGTGGTCAACGCGCTCGGGGCCTTCCACCTCTACGGCGGCCCCACCGTGGTGGTGGACTTCGGCACCGCCACCTCGTTCGACGCGGTCAGCGCGAAGGGGGAGTTCCTCGGCGGTGCCATCGCCCCCGGAGTGGAGATCTCCGTTGATGCCCTGGGCGCCCGCGGCGCTCAGCTGCTCAAGGTCGAGCTCGCCCGGCCGCGGTCGGTGATCGGCAAGAACACGGTCGAGGCGCTGCAGTCCGGCATCCTCTTCGGCTCCGCTGGCCAGGTCGACGGGGTCGTCCGGCGGATGGTGGCCGAGCTGGGCGAGGCCACCACCGTGCTGGCCACCGGTGGGCTGGCGCCGCTGCTGATCCGCGAGTGCGCGACCATCAACGCGCACGAGCCATGGCTCACCCTGGTCGGCCTGCGGCTGGTCTATGCCCGTAACGTCGATGACCGCAACGTGGAAGCCCGCAACGTGGAAGCCCGCAACGTTGGCGAGCGGATCACGCCGTAGGCTGACCTCCCGTGACCTGCCCCGACGGCGACCCGGACCTCGGGACCGCCGACACCTCGGAGCAGATGCAGGTCCGCCGGGACAAGCTCGACCGACTGCGGGCCGCCGGCGTCGATCCGTACCCGCACGGCTTTCCGCGCACGACCACGCACGCGGCGCTGCGCAAGCGGTTCGCCGCACTGGCCCCCGACACCGCGACCGGCGAGCACGTCGGTGTGGCGGGTCGAGTGGTGCTGAACCGGCTCGGGGGCAAGCTCTGCTTCGCCACCCTGCGCGACGGCAGCGGCGACCTGCAGGTGATGTTCAGCCTGGACCGGCTGGGTGCGGATGCGCTCGCCCACTGGAAGTCCGACGTCGACCTCGGCGACCACGTCGGCGTCGAAGGAGAGGTGATCACATCTCGGCGAGGTGAGCTCAGCGTGCTGGCCGACCGCTGGGTGCTCACCGCCAAGTCGCTGCGGCCGCTGCCGGAGAAGTTCCGCGGGCTGTCCGACCCGGAGGCCCGCGTCCGGCAGCGCTACCTCGACCTGGTCGTCAACCCGGACGCACGCCGGATGCTCGAGGTGCGCAGCGCCACCGTGCGTTCGATTCGGGCGTCGCTGGAGCGCCGGGGATTCATCGAGGTGGAGACCCCGATGCTGCAGCCGGTGCACGGTGGAGCGACCGCCCGACCCTTCGTCACCCACATGAACGCCCTCAACCTGCCGCTCTACCTGCGCATTGCTCCGGAGCTCTACCTCAAGCGCCTGCTGGTCGGTGGGGTGGAGCAGGTCTTCGAGATCAACCGCAGCTTCCGCAACGAGGGTATCGACGCCAGCCACAATCCCGAGTTCACGATGCTGGAGGCCTACCAGGCCTATGGCGACTACGACTCCATGGCGGCGCTGACCCGTGAGCTGATCCAGGAGGCCACCGTCGCGGCGTACGGCTCAACAGTGGTCCGGCACACCGACGGCAGCGAGCACGACTTCGGTGGCGACTGGCGATCGATGACCGTGCACGCCGCCATCTCGGCCGTGCTCGGCGAGGAGGTCGCGACCGACACTCCGGTCGAGGTGCTGCGCAGGTTGGGGGAGTCCGACGGTGTGCCGCTCGACCCGGGGTGGAACGCCGGCCAGGTAGTGCTGGAGCTTTACGAGCGGCTGGTCGAGGAGCGCACCACCGAGCCGACCTTCTACCGCGACTTCCCGACCGAGGTCTCGCCGCTCACTCGCGTTCATCGGGCCGACCCCCGGCTGGCCGAGCGCTGGGACCTGGTGGCGTTCGGTCGAGAGATCGGTACGGCGTACAGCGAGCTGACCGACCCCGTGGAGCAGCGCCGCCGGCTGACCGAGCAATCTCTGCTCGCGGCCGGCGGCGATGTCGAGGCGATGCGTCTGGACGAGGACTTCCTTCGGGCGCTGGAGTACGGCATGCCGCCGGCGGGCGGAATGGGGTTGGGTATCGACCGGCTGCTTATGTGCCTGACCGGCACGAACATCCGCCAGACCATCCTGTTTCCGTTGGTGCGGCCGCAGTCCCGTTAGTGCGGGGCCGGTCCGGACGTCGATCACGCGGCGCCATTCGGCGCAACTCGCCGGCTCGTATAATTGCCGCCCGAGCAAATGTGCGCTTTCATTGTGGGGACGCCACGGGGGCTCGCGTCAGTCGATAGCAGAGAGGCGTACAGGTGGCGCAGAAAGTTCAGGTGTTGCTCGTCTGCGATGTCCACGGCGACGACACAGTCGGTGACGAAACGATTACATTCTCGCTAGAGGGATCGGCGTACGAGGTCGACGTCTGCGAAAAGCACGCGGACGAAATCCGTGATGCCTTCGCGCCGTTCATCGGGGCTGCCCGCCGGTCCGCCGGCCGGGGCGGCGGCGGGCGCCGCGGCCGGGGTCGCGCCGCTGCCGGTAGTGGCTCTGGTGATCGGCAGAAGGTGACCGACATCCGGGCTTGGGCCAAGGCGCAGGGACTCGAGGTCAGCGAGCGCGGCCGGATCGCCCGGGCCGTGATCGAGCAGTACCAGGCCGCGCACTGACGGCCTGACCCGCGGGGTGCTGCCGGTCGACCCAGACGACCGGTTCAGTTCGGCTGCCCGGCCGCTCACTCGACGGCCCGCCGTGTCCGCCCGGCGGGCCGTCGTGCTGCCCGGGCGCAAGTGTGGTCAGCCCCGTGCCCGAAATGAGGCAGGCAGAACCGGGATGGCCCCGACCCGTTCGCTCCCGGCGTACCGCCCGGATGGGAACAGGCTGGAACACCGACTTCGCGCAGGTAGTTGAACCGCACGTGACCTGTGCCGACCCCAGCACGAGGTCGACGCGGACCGGTCCGACGGGCGGTCTGGTGGTCAGCCCGAGCAGCGAACGCAGGCAGCCGGGCTAGCATGCGGAGGGCCGGGCCGACGGGTCAGGTTCTCCGCTCTGTGAGGAGCGATCATGTTCGAACGGTTCACCGACCGGGCTCGCCGGGTTGTCGTCCTGGCCCAGGAAGAGGCCCGGATGCTCAATCACAACTACATCGGCACGGAGCACATCCTGCTCGGCCTCATCCACGAGGGTGAGGGCGTGGCGGCCAAGGCGCTGGAGTCGCTCGGCATCAGCTTGGAGGGTGTCCGCAGCCAGGTCGAGGAGATCATCGGCCAGGGCCAGTCGGCCCCCAGCGGACACATCCCGTTCACGCCGCGCGCCAAGAAGGTGCTCGAGCTCAGCCTGCGCGAGGCGCTGCAGCTCGGCCACAACTACATCGGCACCGAGCACATCCTGCTGGGGCTGATCCGCGAGGGCGAGGGTGTCGCCGCCCAGGTCCTGGTCAAGCTGGGTGCGGACCTCAACCGCGTCCGTCAGCAGGTCATCCAGCTGCTCTCGGGCTACCAGGGCAAGGAGGCGGCAACCGCCGGCGGTCCAGCCGAGGGGACGCCCTCGACCTCACTGGTGCTCGACCAGTTCGGCCGCAACCTCACGCAGGCAGCGCGGGAAAACAAGCTCGACCCGGTGATCGGGCGCGAGAAGGAGATCGAGCGGGTCATGCAGGTGCTGTCCCGCCGGACCAAGAACAACCCGGTGCTCGTCGGCGAGCCCGGCGTGGGCAAGACGGCGGTCGTCGAGGGCCTGGCCCAGGCGATCGTCAAGGGCGAGGTGCCGGAGACGCTCAAGGACAAGCAGCTCTACACGCTCGACCTCGGCGCGCTGGTGGCCGGCAGCCGCTACCGCGGTGACTTCGAGGAGCGGCTGAAGAAGGTCCTCAAGGAGATCCGCACCCGCGGCGACATCATCCTGTTCATCGACGAGCTGCACACCCTGGTCGGCGCCGGGGCCGCCGAGGGCGCGATCGACGCGGCCTCGATCCTCAAGCCGATGCTCGCCCGCGGTGAGCTGCAGACGATCGGCGCGACCACGCTGGACGAGTACCGCAAGCACCTGGAGAAGGACGCCGCCCTGGAGCGGCGCTTCCAGCCGATCCAGGTGGGGGAGCCTTCGCTCGCTCACACGATCGAGATCCTCAAGGGCCTCCGGGACCGATACGAGGCGCACCACCGGGTCTCCATCACCGACGGGGCGCTGGTGGCCGCGGCCACGCTGGCGGAGCGCTACATCTCCGACCGGTTCCTGCCGGACAAGGCGATCGACCTGATCGACGAGGCCGGCTCCCGGATGCGCATCCGGCGGATGACCGCGCCGCCGGACCTGCGCGAGTTCGACGAGCGGATCGCCGACGTGCGCCGGGAGAAGGAGTCCTCGATCGACGCGCAGGACTTCGAAAAGGCCGCCGCGCTGCGCGACCGGGAGAAGCAGCTGGTCGCCGGGAAGGCGAAGCGGGAGAAGGAGTGGAAGGCCGGCGACATGGACGTCGTGGCCGAGGTCGACGACGAGCAGATCGCCGAGGTGCTGGCCACCTGGACCGGCATCCCGGTGTTCAAGCTCACCGAGGAGGAGACCGCCCGACTGCTGCGGATGGAACTGGAGCTGCACAAGCGGGTGATCGGCCAGGAGCAGGCGGTCAAGGCGGTGTCGCAGGCGATCCGGCGCACCCGGGCCGGGCTCAAGGACCCGAAGCGGCCCGGTGGCTCCTTTATCTTCGCCGGCCCGTCCGGCGTCGGTAAGACCGAGCTGTCCAAGACGCTGGCCGATTTCCTCTTCGGCGACGAGAACGCGCTGATCCAGCTCGACATGAGCGAGTACATGGAGAAGCACACGGTCTCGCGTCTGGTTGGCTCACCTCCTGGTTATGTCGGCTATGAGGAGGGTGGCCAGCTGACTGAGCGGGTCCGGCGCAAGCCGTTCTCCGTGGTGCTCTTCGACGAGGTCGAGAAGGCCCACCCAGACGTCTTCAACACGCTGCTGCAGATTCTCGAAGACGGCCGGCTGACCGATTCCCAGGGTCGGGTGGTGGACTTCAAGAACACCATCCTGATCATGACGTCGAACTTGGGCACCCGGGACATCGCCAAGGGCCTCAATCTTGGTTTCTCCAAGGCGCACGACAAGTTCGGCGACTACGAGCGGATGAAGACCAAGGTGGTGGAGGAGCTCAAGCAGCACTTCCGGCCGGAGTTCCTCAACCGGATCGACGACACCATCGTCTTCCACCAGCTCTCCGAGGACGAGATCGTCCAGATCGTCGATCTCATGCTCAACCGGGTGGACGCGCAGTTGCGCAACAAGGACATGGGCCTGGAGCTCACACCAGCCGCCAAGGCGCTGCTGGCCAAGAAAGGCTACGACCCCGTCATGGGCGCGCGGCCATTGCGCCGGACCATCCAGCGGGAGATCGAGGACATCCTGTCGGAGAAGATCCTGTTCGGAGACCTCAAGGCCGGCCAGATCGTCGTCGTGGACGTCACCGGCGAGGGTGCAGAGGCGGCATTCTGCTTCCGCGGCGAAGTCAAGCCGGCGGTGGTGCCAGACACGCCTCCGGTGGAGACGGCCGGCTCACCGGAGTAATTGGCGCAGCTCGGCATCAGGCTGACGTCCGCAGGGCGGTCGGCGTGCCTGCGCCTCGCCGGACGTCGGCGGCTCAAGCCACCGCTGGGGCCGTCGATATCGGAAGCGGGGCTGCGCCGCCGTCCGGTGAGGAGCGTCCGTGTCCGTGCCCGGCCGGAGCTCGAGCGCCGATGGCCCGGCCGGTCCTTGCGAG
>JGI20177J14857_1000663_pt1 | contig 10380 bp, 10 predicted proteins | sample NGESurdeep072012_6_FD_14857 | JGI IMG/M metagenome (IMG submission 14857) | reverse complement strand
TCACGACGCAGCGCCTTGGTCAGTTCTTCGCGACCGCCGTCGATGGCGTCATCACGGCGCTCGCGCTGAAACCACTGGCGAATCTTCGATTTGGCCCTAGAGGATTGGGCGATATTCAACCAGTCACGTGAAGGTCCCGCGTTCTCGTTTTTGCTCGTGACGATCTCGACGACGTCAGCTGAGCGAAGCACCGTGTCGAGCGGCACCAATTTCCCGTTGACCTTCGCGCCGACGCAGTGGTGGCCAACTTCGGTGTGCACGGCGTAGGCGAAGTCGATGGGCGTCGCGCCTTCAATCAAGGGAATGACACGTCCCTTGGGTGTAAAGATATAGACCTCGTCTTGACCAAGGTCGAGCTTCAGCGCTTCCAAAAAAGCAATCGGATCGTTCTCTTCTTGCTCGACGTCGGCGAGTCGCTGCATCCACGCCACTTCTTTCGCCGACGCGCCCTCTTTGTAGCTCCAGTGCGCCGCGACACCGAACTCCGCACGACGGTGCATCTCTTGGGTGCGAATCTGCACTTCGACCGACTTGCCACGCGGTCCAATCACCGTGGTGTGCAGTGACTGGTAGAGGTTGAACTTCGGAGAGTTAATGAAGTCCTTGAAACGACCTTGCACCGGCGCCCACAGGGCGTGAATCGCACCAAGCGCCGCCCAACAGTCGCGCTCTTCGTCGACAATGAGGCGCAGTCCGACGAGGTCGAAGATCTCGTCGAACTCTTTGCCGCCGACGACCATCTTCTCGTAGATACTCCAGAAGTGCTTCGGGCGTCCGCGAACTTCGGCTTTGATACCGAACTCGTCGAGTTTCTTTGTGAGCGTGGTCATGACTTCGCTCAAGTACGCCTCGCGTTCGGGCTGACGCGCGGCGACCATCTGCTCAATCTCGGCGTAGCGCTTGGGGTGCAGCGTGGCGAAACTCAAGTCTTCGAGTTGCCACTTGACCTGTTGGACCCCGAGACGGTGAGCGAGAGGCGCGTAAACGTCAAGCGTCTCTTGGGCGATGGAACGCTGACGATGCATCGGCATCACCGAAATCGTGCGCATATTGTGCAGACGATCGGCCAACTTGATTAGCAGTACGCGCCAGTCCTGGGCCATGGCGATGAACATCTTGCGAATCGTGGCGGCCTGTTGCGCTTCTTTAGAGTCAAACTCCAGTCGGTCGAGCTTCGTCACGCCGTCCACGACGGCCGCTACCTGATCTCCGAACTCTTTCGCGAGCCATAGCGTGGTCACGCCAGTGTCCTCGACGGCGTCGTGCAGTAGTGCTGCCGCGATAGTGATCTCGTCGAGGCCCAAGTCCGCGGTGATACCAGCCACCGCAATGGGATGGGTGGCGTAGGGCTCGCCGGTTCTTCGTAATTGGCCTTCGTGGGCATTAATGGCGGCTATCCCGGCACGGCGAATCAACTCAACGTCGCCGCTTTCGTGATGCTCGTTAAAGTGCGCGATCAGGCGCTCAATCGAACTCAGCAGCACGGGATCGGCTGTCGAGCGTGAAGTGAGACTAACCATACGGTCAGCCTACCGGTGCGTTAACGGCGTTTCTGCTTGCGCGCGCGTGCTTGGATGGTCCCCGGCGACAGACCGGCACGCGAGGGACGCGCGTTCGTCGAGCCCGTCTGTGCACCTTGCAGAGCCGCGCTCGAAGCCGTCAAGGTACGACGACCAGAGCGAGCGCCGACGCGCTCGGCGAGTTCTTGGTAACGAGGTTCGCGTTCCTTCATCCAGGCGAGCAAGGGGCTGGCAATAAAGATCGACGAATACGCACCACTCATGAGACCAACGAAGAGCGCAAGGCCGTAGTTCTGCAATGTCGTCGCGCCGAGAAGATACGCGCCAATGAGCAGTACGGAAAGCACCGGCAAAATGGCCACCATTGACGTGTTGATGGAGCGTGCGAGAGTCTGGTTCATCGAGAGATTGACCATCTCGCTGTAGGTGATATCGCCGCCTTTGAGCACACCGCCGGCGTTATCGCGCACTCGGTCGAAGACGACGACCGTGTCGTAGAGCGAATAACCAAGAATCGTCAGGATCGCGATCACGGTATCGGGGGTGATCTGGAATCCAAAAATCGAGAACACCCCAATCGTCACGAGCAAGTCGTGGACCATTGCAATGAACGCGGCGGCGGCCATCTTCGGCTCAAATCGAATGCTGATGTAGGCCACGACGGCGATAAAGAAGATGATGAGCGCCTCGAGCGCGCGGTTCGTGATCTGACCACCCCAGGTGGGACCAACGTTGCTCGTCGACACCTGATTGTTACTAACGTGCGCGACTTTAGCCATCGCGTCGACGACCTTTGTGGTCTCGGCGGTGAGTTGGGTCTGTGAAAGTGAATTGAGGTTCGCCGTCACCTGATAGGTATCCGAACCCAACTTCGCCACACTCGGATTATTCAATCCGGCACTTTGAACGGCGTGAGTCATGTTGGCAATCGACGTGTTCGGCGCCAGAACTTCCCACGAGCTACCGCCCTTGAAGTCGATACCCAGGTTGAAGCCGCGAATGGCTAGGGAACCGAGCCCGATCACGATGATCACGGCAGAAATGGCGAACCATATCTTGCGTCGTCCGACGAAGTCCACGGTCGTAAGTCCGTGGTACAGGCGACCGAAGGGACCGTAGGTCACGCCCTCGTCGAGCGTCATCTCTTCGGTCTCGCTACTCACTCTGCGCTCCCGCGTGTAAGCCAGCCGCCATCGAAAGCGCGGAGTTGCTCGCCGATCCGCGGCGACCGAGAAGAATCACGAGGGGACGCGTGAAGTACCACGTAATCGCGACGTCCATGATTGTCGAGAGTCCAAGGAAGAAAGCGAATCCTCGCACGTCGCCCACCGCGATGAGGTAGAGCAGTACTGCGGCGAGAAGACTCACTGTGTCGGCGGCGACCACCGTGCGCCACGCGGAGCGAAAACCGCGATCAACCGAGGACCGCACCGAGCGCCCTGCTCGGGCCTCGTCTTTCAATCGTTCGAAGTACACGATGTAACTGTCCACCGTGATACCAATCGACACAATCAATCCGGTAACACCCGCCAAGTCGAAACTGGGCGCGAAGGCCGTATGGCCGAGCGCCGAGATAATCGCCCACAACAACGCCGCGGTCACCGCGAGCCCGAGCACGATAACCAGGCCAAGAGCTCGGTAGTAGAGGATCGTGTAGAGGAGCACGAGCGCGAGACCAGCGAGGCCCGCCCCAAGACCTGCGACAAGCGCGGAGTGGCCCAGCGACGGCGAGACGGTTCGGGTATTCAGTGCCTGGAGTCGAACCGGCAGCGCGCCAAAATTCATCGCGAGGGCCAGATTCTGCGCCGAGGCCTGCGTAAAGGACCCCGAGATCTGCCCCTGACCAGCAAAACTCGTGAAGGTCGACTGACCGGGCTGAATGATGGGCGCCGACTGAACAACGCCGTCGAGTTCAATCGCGAGCAGTTGGTGGAAGTTCTTTTGGGCAACTTGATCCCAGAGAGGACTGCCACTTGGAGTGAGCGTGTAGTTGACGACCCACGCACCTGCTTGATCCTGTTGTGCTAGCGCCTTCTTTATGGAATGACCCGTCAACTGGGATTGCCCCAGGACGTAGCGCACCCCTGGTTTTCCAAGCAGCGGCAAGAGCACCGTGTCTTGTGGAAGGTCTTGATTCGCCGGCGTGGAAGCGATGTTGGTAAACGCTGGGTCGGGCGGCGGCGTGTTGCTAGTGAACCCTTGGACGTTGTTTGCCGGCGTAACCGCAAGATTCGCCTGGCTCATCAGATACGAAGCACCACATGTCGGTAAGGCCTTCGAGCCAAGTCCGGTGAGTTTCGTTCCCACGGCCGCTTGACATAGGACCGGACGGAACAAGAGTTGCGCGGTCTGGCCAACGATGGCCAGAACATTTCGCGCGTCGGTGACGCCCGGCACGCTGACGACGACGTCTTTGCCCTGAAGGTTGACTTTGGCGCCGGAGACACCGAGTCCATTCACGCGATTGGAAAGAATCGACACGACCTCTTGCAAGTCTGCGGTCGTGGCGTGCGTCGTTGGTTTGTAGACGACCGAAAGTCCGCCGGCCAAGTCCAGACCCAACTTCGGACCCCAACCGAGCGACAACGTCGCCGCCAGTGATCCAAACGCAATTGCAATGGTGAGAATGAGACTGACGATCAAAGATCGTCGTGAGCCAACCTGTGGCGGCATTACTTAGCGTCACCTTCCGTTGAGTGATCGTCGCTCGATTCAGGCACCGGGTCGTAGCGGCGCGCGATGGCTGAAGGGATGAAGTCGAGCTCTACGCCACTGGCGCTACGCAACGTGACGAGGTCGCTCTCGTTCTTCACGACCGTGCCGACGAAGCCACCAATGGTCTGCGCGCGTTGGCCGACCTCTACTTTTCGTGACTCCGAACGCTGCGCTTTCTGCCTCTTCGAGCGCGGACGCAGGTAGAAAAAGTAGAGCGCACCGAAGACGATGACGTAGATAATCAGAATCGACGACGAACCAGAACCAGCAGCAACCAACATAAGGATTTCCTTCGTTAACGGACAGAGAAACTCTACTCGCTGGAGGCTGAGACCCTAGAAAAGGCCCCCGTGGCGCGGTTGAATTCCTAGGTGTTCGTACGCTCGTTCGGTGGCGACACGTCCTCGAGGCGTACGCACCATTAGACCCGATCGCAACAGGTAGGGCTCATACGCGTCTTCGATCGTGAAGGGCTCTTCACCGCACGCGTGCGCGAGGGTCGTCAGGCCAACTGGTTGCGTCGCGAACTGCTCACAGAGCAACGTCAAAATCCGCCGGTCGATCTTGTCGAGTCCAAACTCGTCAACGCCAAAGAGCGAAAGCGCATCCAGCGCAACGCTTTCGTTGATCTTCTCGTGGCCCTTCACCGACGCGTAGTCGCGCACTCGTCGCAGCAAGCGGTTCGCGACGCGCGGGGTGCCGCGACTCCTCGACGCGATGACCTGCGCCGCGACGGGATCGAGCGCGACGTTAAGAAGTCCCGCCGATCTCTGAGCGATAAGCGTGAGTTCCTCAACGTCGTAGAGGTCGAGCTGTCCAATGAACCCGAATCGATCTCGTAGCGGTGCCGCGACGAGCCCGGTGCGCGTCGTCGCACCGACCAGCGTGAAGTTCGGCAAGTCGAGGCGAATGGACCGCGCCGAAGGTCCCCGACCGATCATGACGTCGAGGCGAAGGTCTTCCATCGCGGGATAGAGCACTTCTTCAACCGCACGAGGGAGTCGATGCAACTCATCAATGAAAAGCACGTCGCCGTCTTGGAGATCAGTGAGAAGGGCCGCCAAATCACCCGGACGTGAGAGCACGGGCCCGGAGGTGACACGAAATCCCGAACCCATCTCACTCGCGACGATGCTCGCGAGCGACGTTTTCCCGAGTCCGGGCGGTCCAGCGAAGAGCAAATGGTCGGCGCATTGGTTTCGAGCTCGCGCTGAGCCGAGAACTACCTCGAGGTGCCCCACCAGGTCGCGCTGACCCACGAAGTCCGCGAGCGTCTGTGGACGCAGTGACACTTCGGCGTGGCGCTCGTGCTCGGTCGCCTCGGGCGCCACGACGTGGTCGCGAAGTAGTTCAAGGTTGAGTTCGTGCTTGGTCACGATCGCCTCAAGAGTTGCAGTGCGGCGCGCAGAGCTTCGGACTCGTCGGCGGGCAGCACGACGTCGTTGAGAGCTTCGCGCACCTCGTGACCCGTGTAACCAAGTGCGCGAAGGGCGTCGTCGATGACGGCGTTGACGTGGATCGTTGACGGACTCGGCTCGAAGGAGCCATCAACCATAACTTTGCCCTTGAGCTCCAGCACGATGCGACTCGCGGTTTTTGGTCCAATACCCGAGATCGTCGCCACCTTCTTGGCGTCGTCACTTTCAATGGCGAACGCGAGCTCGGCGACGCTCATGGTTCGAAGCGCTCCGAGCGCGGTGGAGGGGCCAACGCCCGGTGTTACCAGCAAGAGTTCAAAGAATTCGCGGTCTTCAATTGTGTGAAAACCAAAGAGTTGAATGGCGTCCTCTCGAACAACAGTAAAGATGAACAGTTCGATGAGCTCATCGAATGGTGGCAACTCGTTCGACGCGACGTGGACCTCGTAGCCAACGCCCTGCACGTCAATAAGGAGCGCTCCGTTTCGNAACTGGTGCAGNACGCGACCGCTCAGCCAGCCAATCACGCGAGACTCCCCAGCGGATAGCGACGCTCAGTTCGTACGATCATGAAGTAAGCAATACCGAGCGCTAAGGCGTCCGCGGCGTCGGGCGGACGTGGAATCTCACTCAATCCACAGAGCCGTGCGACCATGCCTTGCACTTGGGACTTACTGGCCGCGCCGTAACCGGTCACCGCCAACTTCACTTCTTGGGCCGTGAACTGGCGTACGGCAACGTCCTCACCACTCACGAGGGCGATCGCGACGCCGCTGGCCTGAGCGACGGGAATGACCGTCTTCGCGTTTCGTTGGAAGAAGACCCTCTCTACGGCAACGGCGTCCGGGGTTGTCTCCTTGAGGAGTTGGTCCAGCTCGACGTGGAGTTGGCGCAGGCGCTGTTCCACGGGCATTTTGGGATCCGTTTGAATCGTGCCTGCCCGGACCGCGCGAAAGGACTCAATCCCCTCAAAGGACCCCTCGACGAGTCCAAAGCCGCACCGGGTCAGTCCAGGATCGATGCCGAGTACGAACATACGTTCGATAGTAGCGCCCAAAGGGCCCAAACTCTAGGAATTAACCCTCGAAAGAAGCCAATAGTTCGTCGGAAATGTCGAAATTGGCGTAAACGTTCTGTACGTCATCATGATCGTCGATGGCGTCCATCAGTCGAAGAATCTTCTTCACCACAGCTTCGTCAGTGACGGGAATCGTGTTCTGGGCGACCAGGGTGAGATCGGCACTTTTCACCTTGAGGCCATGCCCTTCGAGGACGCCCCGTACGAGGGCAACGTCGTGGGGATCGGTGATGACCGTGTAGTTGGTCCCATTCGCCTCATAGTTCTCGGCGCCCGCTTCCATGATCCACTCAAGTAACTGGTCCTCGTCGAGGGGCCCCTCAACCTCCAACACGCCCTTACGATCGAACTGCCAGGACACTGCACCGGGCTCGGCGATCGCTCCCCCGTTTCTGTCTAAGAGATGCCTGATCTCGGCGCTCGTGCGATTTCGATTGTCACTTAGTGTCTCGACGATGACCGCGACGCCACTCGGCCCGTAGCCCTCGTAACTAATCGCCTCGTAGCGAACGCCCTCGAGTTCACCGGTACCACGCTTGATGGCGCGTTCGATCGTGTCGATCGGCACCGACGCCTCTCGGGCCTTTTGAAACATGGTGCGAAGAGCAGCGTTGGTATTGACGTCACCGCCGCCTTCGCGCGCGGCGACTTCGACTTGGCGAATGAGCTTGGCGAAGACCTTCGCGCGCGCCGAGTCCTTGGCGCCCTTGCGGTGCTTGGTCGTTGCCCACTTCGAATGGCCGGACATAGTTCCTCCTGCCCCTTGGGGCTTGGTAATCGTAGCCAAATTTAGAGCGAGTTGACGAAGAGCTCGTGGAGTCGGGCGTCGCCGGTCAACTCCGGGTGAAAAGACGCACCCCAGACGCGATTTTGACGCACAAAAACCGGGTGTTCTCCGTCACCGTGATCGAGCGTCGCCAACACCTCGACGTCGCTGCTCCACGAGATAATTTTCGGTGCGCGAATGAAGACTCCTGGCACTGACCCCAAGCCCTTTACCTCGAGCGGTGACTCGAAGCTCGCGATCTGGCGTCCGTAGCCGTTTCGTCGAAGGACGACGGACAGTGCTCCGTAACTCCACTGATCGTCACGACCATCGAGTACCCGTTCACTCAAGAGAATCAATCCCGCGCACGTACCAAAGACGGCGAGGCCGTCCTTCAGTCGACCAGCGAGTGGGTCTTTCAGACCAGACGTCGTAAGGAGATAGGCGATCGTCGTGGATTCTCCACCCGGTACGACGAGCCCTTCGACACTATTCAGCTGTTCGAGCGTGCGAACCTTTACCACGTCACAACCCAGTGACTCGAGGGTCGTTACGTGCTCACCGACGTCACCCTGAAGGGCGAGTACACCGACGCGCTTCACTACCAACCGCGGTCAGCGAATCGCTGTTCGAGCGTCGACGTCTCCCAACCCTTCATCGCCGAGCCAAGGCCCGTCGACACTTTCGCTACGACACTGGCGTCCTCGAAGTGCGTGGTCGCCTCGACGATGGCTTGGGCCATGCGCGCCGGGTCTTCACTCTTGAAGATGCCTGATCCAACGAACACGGCTTCGGCGCCCAGTTGCAAGACGAGCGACGCGTCCGCGGGCGTAGAGATTCCACCAGCACAAAAGAGTGGTACCGGCAGTTTTCCAGCGAGCGCGACCTCTTGGACGAGAGGTAGCGGAGCTTGAAGTTCTTTCGCCAGTGTGAAGAGTTCGTTCGCGTCAGCACTGTGAAGACGGCGGATCTGTGCGTTGATCGTACGAAGGTGTCGAACGGCCTCTACGACGTTGCCCGTCCCCGCTTCACCCTTAGAACGAATGAGACACGCGCCTTCACCAATGCGGCGCAGTGCTTCGCCAAGATTAGTCGCGCCACAGACGAAGGGCACCGTGAAAGCCCACTTGTCAATGTGGTTCTCTTCGTCGGCGGGCGTCAACACCTCAGACTCGTCGATGTAGTCGACGTCGAGGGCTTGGAGAATCTGCGCTTCGGCGAAGTGACCGATTCGCGCCTTCGCCATGACAGGAATCGTGACGGCCGCCTGGATCTCTTGAATCATCAACGGGTCGCTCATACGAGCAACGCCACCGTCACGACGGATGTCCGAAGGCACACGCTCAAGGGCCATCACCGCGACGGCGCCAGCGTCTTCGGCAATCTTGGCCTGTTCGGCGTTAACGACGTCCATGATGACGCCGCCGCGCAACATGTCAGCGAGGCCGCGCTTGACGACGGCGGAGCCGGTTATGGAAGGGTTTTGAGAAGAACTCATAAGCCCAGCCTAATTGCTTCGCTCTACCACTCTTCGAGGGCGCGAGCGCGAAGTTCAACGTCGTCCAAGTCGCCTAAGTCAACGTCGCTTCGGTCGCTCCACTGATTGAAGAAGACCCAGCGCCACTGAGCGTAGGTCGAAGAGCGAAAGAACGAGTCTTCTTCGACGTGCTGACGAGCACATTTACGAAGAGCACTAGCGAGACCCAGCGGATAGCGAATACTCGCCGCCGCTACTTCGTCCGCCCGGTAGGCCAGACCCTCGCCCGCGAGCGCTTGGCGAGCGTCGTCGTTCAGCGACATCACCGCCGCCAGGCTCTCGCGGTCCACGAGACCGAGTCGCTGGCGGGCGAGGCAGTGCGCGACGACGCCTTCGAGCTCAATGAGTTCAAAGTCCTGCATGAGTGCGCTCGTGACAAAGAGTGAGAAGCGACTGCCGTCGGGCACCAGCGCCGCGTTGTAGCAGCGATCACTCACAATGAAGGCGCTGACGCCGGCGACACCAAAGGTCGCGGCCAGTCGATCGAGCACCGTGACGAGTCGCAGACGCTCCACCGAGTCGCCGCCCGCGGAAAACTCCGAGAGCATCGAGCCCGCGAGCGTCTCGGCGCGTTCGGAGAAACTGGCGACCGTGCGACGTAGATCCCACGCGTACACCAGCGCGATAATGACGCCCACAGCCGGCAGCCACGCAACGACGACGACGCCGACGACGAACAACACGGCAATGAGTCCCACGACAATGGTTTGGGGAAGTCGGCGGCGAAACGCGAATCGGCGCACGACGTGCAAGTTATGGTGACGCTCGCCCGTCGAGGGGACGTAGGGGTTCTGCCAGGTGGGATCGAGCACGGGTGCCACGAATCGTGACCCATGGTCTCTTGAGACGTGTGGGCGGCGAGAACGATTTCGTTGCTTGTTGGCCACGACCCAAGGCTACTTGGTTAGTTGAAATTGTCGAACTGCGTCGTCGTAACGATCGTCGTAGGCGTCCATCAAGGACGTCATCGACCAACGCTCGGCGTAACGGCGTGCCGCGCTTACGCGCTCTTCGCTCTCACTCGCGAGTGCGCGAGTAACGGCGTCGATGAGCGAGGACACGTCACCCGCACGAAACAGTGTCGCGTGACCGCCCGTCGCGTCGGCGTAGCCTTCAATGTCGCTCGCCACGACCAACGTTTCACTAGCCATGGCTTCGAGTAACACGAGACCGAAACTCTCGCCCCGCGTCGACGGCGCGATCAACACGTCGACGCGACGTAACCAAGCACGCTTCTCTTCGTCGCTCACGCGCCCCAGAAAGACAATATTGTCGTCGCGCGCGGCGAGCGCTTCGAGGCGTACTCGTTCGGGCCCCTCACCAGCAATCACCAACTGCCAGGGATC
>JGI20177J14857_1000660_pt1 | contig 10399 bp, 10 predicted proteins | sample NGESurdeep072012_6_FD_14857 | JGI IMG/M metagenome (IMG submission 14857) | reverse complement strand
CGGCAGTACTAACGGAGCGACCCGGGCGGATGCCGGCTCGGCGGCGGCGGGCTCGGCGGCGGGCGGCTCGGCGGCGGCGGCGGTCACGGACTTGAGTCTACGGAGCCCGGCGGGCACCCACCGGGGGCCGCGGGCAGCCAGAGCCGGCTTGCGCGCTGCGCCAGGTCATCGCCACCGTGGGGCCTCGCAGCGTGATCGTTGATGCTCATCCGCCGCATTCGCTTTCCAGTCGCGATCCGACACCGACTCTTTCACAAGGCGCTGCACTCCAGCCGGCCGTTTCGTGATCATTGTGCGGATCGACCGCGATCTGCGCCAGCAAGTGCGGCATTCCGGCACGTCGATCTACAGGAGAGTGATCATAAGGCGACTGCGGAGTCCGGAGTCCTGCTCGGATCGCGACCGTCCAACCGCGTCTCCTCCACAGATTGTGCCAAGCCAGGCACGGCTTCCCTATTCGCCGCAAACGTTGCATCCGTGCACCCTGAGCACCCTGGCTGCTGGCGAAGCGGAACGACGTACTCCTGCGTGCAGACTTCCGCCCCGGCGCACACTCGACTCTGGACCGCGCTGTCGCCCGCGGCGAGCTGACGCGCTTGTTTCCCCGCACCTACGTCCGCACGACGAGGTTGACCGAACCGTGGGTGCGGTGGGCCGCCGCCTTGAGGTACGCCGGGAACTGCGCGGCCTTGTCTTTCGTAACCGGGCTGCAATTCTGGCGACTGATGCCACCGAGCCCGGGGGCGGTTCATATCACCATCGGCGGTGACCGACAGCTGCGCGGCGGCCGGGGACTCGTCGTCCACCGGCGCACCGGCTTCCGGCCAGAACCTCCGCTGGCGCTCCGCCGAGACGGCCTGGTCGCCGCGGTGCTCGAGCGCTGTGTAGTGGAGAGCTGGCCGGTACTGCCGGCGACCCTGCGGCGGGAACCCGTGATCTGCGCCATCCAGTCCCGCCGCACCACGCCGGCCCGGCTGCGCGCCGAGGCGGCGACCCTGCCACGGCTGCCGGGGCGGCGAGCCCTGCTGGACCTCGTCGGTGTGCTCGACGTCGGCTGTGCCAGTGAGTTGGAGATCTGGGGTCACCTGCACGTGTTCACCGGTCCGGATTCGCCCACTTGCGTCGTCAGCTTACTGTGCACATCGGTCGCCGTACCGTATATCTGGATCTGGCCGACGAGGCCACCATGGTCGCCATCGAGCTGTACGGCGCGGCGTACCACGACGACACGCTGGCTCGAGAGCGTGACCGGCGGCGGGACGCCCTGCTCGCTACGCTCGGGTGGCTGACACTGAGGTTCAGTTCCCGCCGGCTGCGCCGAGAGCCGGATGCGGCACGCCGAGAAGCCTTGCAGACGATGGCGGTACGGCGTGCGCAACTGGGCCGCGGCAGCTGACCGATCCGCGTCTCCGCGGGCCGCGATGGCCAGCTTGTTACCGCCGCCCTGGCCAGCCAGTGGCAACTTCCAATGATCACCAATGATCACTGTGCGCGGGTGCCGCATGAAACCGCGCCGGAGTGCGGTATTTCAGCACAAGGATCAAGCAGATGGCCGCGATCGGCGGCGGGTGGCCGACGTGCAAGCGGCAGGTGACGGGGCGTTGCCAAGGGGTGAGCCGCGGGTGGCGGCGAGCTGCGGGGCGGCGGCGCTGAGCGCGGGCGGCAGGTTCGCCGAACGGCGGCCCCCCGGAGGCTCAGGCGCTCTTCTCGCGCCGCTCCCGCTTGGGCGCCTCCCGTGGCACCAGCGTCGGGTTGACGTGCTCCAGCACGACCTCGCGAGTGATCACGCACCGGGCGACGTCCTTGCGGCTCGGGATGTCGTACATCACCGAGAGCAGGACCTCCTCCAGGATGGCGCGCAAGCCGCGCGCCCCGGTGCCGCGCAGGATGGCCTGGTCGGCGATCGCCTCCAGCGCGTCCTCACTGAACTCCAGCTCCACGCCATCGAGCTCGAAAAGGCGTCGGTACTGGCGGACCAGGGCGTTCTTCGGCTCGGTCAGGATGCGGATCAACGCCTCCCGATCCAGCTTGTGCACACTCGTGATCACCGGCAGCCGGCCGACGAACTCTGGGATCATGCCGTACTTGAGCAGGTCCTCCGGCATCACGTCGGCGAAGACGTCGCCGCGGTCGACCTCGTTCTTCGAGTGCAGTATGGCGCCGAAGCCGACCGCCTTCTTGCCGATTCGAGCCTCGATCACCTTGTCCAGGCCGGCGAAGGCGCCACCGACGATGAACAGCACGTTGGTGGTGTCGATCTGGATGAACTCCTGGTGCGGGTGCTTGCGGCCGCCCTGGGGCGGCACGCTCGCAGTGGTGCCTTCCAAGATCTTCAGCAGTGCCTGTTGTACGCCTTCACCGGAGACGTCCCGGGTGATCGAGGGGTTCTCGCTCTTACGGGCAATCTTGTCGACCTCGTCGATGTAGATGATCCCGGTTTCGGCCTTCTTGACGTCGTAGTCGGCCGCCTGGATCAGCTTGAGCAGGATGTTCTCGACGTCCTCGCCGACGTAGCCGGCCTCGGTCAACGCGGTCGCGTCGGCAATGGCGAACGGCACGTTGAGCATCTTGGCCAGCGTCTGCGCCAACAGGGTCTTGCCGCAACCGGTCGGACCGAGCAACAGGATGTTGGACTTGGCCAGCTCGACGGCGTCTTTCTCGACGCCACCGGCCTGGACCCGCTTGTAGTGGTTGTAGACGGCCACCGATAGCGTCTTTTTCGCCATCTCCTGGCCGATGACGTAGCCGTCGAGGAACTCGTAGATCTCGCGGGGCTTGGGCAGCTCGTCCCACTTAAGATCGGTGGAGTCGGAGAGCTCCTCCTCGATGATCTCGTTGCAGAGGTCGATGCACTCGTCGCAGATGTAGACGCCTGGGCCTGCGATGAGCTTCTTGACCTGCTTCTGCGACTTACCGCAGAAGGAGCACTTCAGCAGGTCACCGCCGTCACCGATGCGTGCCACCCGGACCCTCTCCCTGTTTCGCCGAGCTCCGGTCACCCGGGCATCCCCAGCACTGCTGCCTGCGCTGTCTCACGACCGTGCCGTGTGGGGACGGTCTGTCGATGGTCCAGCTCTCGATGGTCCAGCTCTCGATGGTGCAGCCCCCCGACGATGCTGGCCTTGACGGTACCGCCTCAACCGTCGCGACGGAGCCCCATCGGCTCGGGCGGGGTCAGTGCCGCGGGCGGGTCAGTGTCTCGCGTTGCGGGTCAGCCCGCCGGTAAGCCGGACAGCTTGCGTGTCGTGATCACCTCGTCGATAAGCCCGTAGTCGACGGCCTCGTGCGCGGTCAGGATCTTGTCTCGCTCGATGTCGCGACGGATCTGCTCCTGGTCCTGCCCGGAGTGCCGAGCCAGGATCTCCTCCAGCAGCGCGCGCATCCGCAGGATCTCCCGAGCCTGGATCTCAATGTCACTACCCTGCCCGCCGCCTTCGCTGTAGGGCTGGTGGATGAGCAGCCGGGCGTGCTCCAGGGCAAACCGCTTGCCCTTCGTCCCCGCCGCCAGGATCACCGCCGCAGCCGAGGCGGCCTGACCCATGCAGATGGTCTGGATGTCCGGCCGGATGAACTGCATGGTGTCGTAGATGGCGGTCAGTGCGGTGAACGAGCCGCCGGGTGAGTTGATGTAGAGCGAGATGTCCCGGTCGGGGTCCGAGGACTCCAGGTGCAGCAGTTGGGCCATCACGACATTGGCGACGTCGTCGTCGATCGGCGTGCCCAAGAAGATGATCCGCTCTTTGAGCAGGTAGCTATAGATGTCCCAGGAGCGCTCGCCGCGGCTGCTCTGCTCGATGACGCTGGGGATGACGTAACGAGCCGAGGGCAGGGGTGCAGCCGCTCGGCCGACGGGACGAAGGTCGAGGTCCATCAGGTAGAGCTCCTTGGTCGAGAGGGTGCACACGGCGGCCGGCGAACCGATGCACCCGTCACTGGGGCGCAGCGGTGCCCGCCGGCATCTGCTTCGCGCCGGTCACGACCTTGTCGACGAAGCCGTACTCCCGGGCCTCCTCCGCGGTGAACCAGCGGTCCCGGTCGGAGTCCTTCTCGATCTGCTCGACGGTCTGGCCGGTGTGGAAGGCGAGCCGCTCCTGCATGGTCCGCTTGGTGTAGAGCATCTGCTCGGCCTGGATGGCAATGTCGGAGGCGGTGCCGCCCAGCCCACCGGACGGCTGATGCATCATGATCCGCGCGTGCGGGAGGGCATAGCGCTTGCCGGGCGCGCCGGCGCAGAGCAGGAACTGCCCCATCGATGCGGCCAAGCCGAGCCCGACCGTGGCGACGTCGTTCTCGACATACTGCATGGTGTCGTAGATCGCCATGCCGGCGGTCACCGAACCGCCCGGCGAGTTGATGTAAAGGAAGATGTCGCGGTCGGGATCCTCCGCGGACAGCAGCAGCAGCTGGGCGCAGATCGCGTTCGCGATCGGGTCGTCGACCTGGCTGCCCAGAAAGACGATCCGCTCCTTGAGCAACCGGTTGAACACCTGGTCGTCAAGGTTCATCCCGCTGCCGGCCGGGGTGCGGTCCGACGGCAGCGCGAGCTGGGCTGCGGAGGAGAAGGGAAGCGTCACGGGAAGCTGCCTTTCCAGCGGTGTGGCGGAGGAGCGAAACAGTGCCGGCTCGGCGCCGATCGTCAACCGACCCTAACGCGCGCCTCCGACAAGGTCGTCCCCACCGCCGTCGCTGTTCGCTGTCGGCGCAGGCTTGTCCGGCCGTGATGGGCCGTGGGCGCCGGGCCGCCGGGCGGACTGGTCAGGCCGGCGTCGATCCGGCGCCGGGAAGCTCGGCCTCGAGCACCGCATCGACGGCGCCCGGATCGTCCTGGGTGTCCGGCAGCACCGCCTCAACGGTCGACTCACCGATGTCGGGGCCGTCGTCACCCGGCTGCCGAGAACTGCCGTCCGTGCCCGGCACCTCGGCCTCCACCACCGGCTCGCCGGCAGCCGGGTCTTCGTCGGTGCCCGGAAGCACCGCCTCGACAATCGACTCGCTCGTGTCATCGGCGTCGTCGGCCACGTCCGCGCCAACGACGTCTTCCTCGACCACGATCAGTTCCTCGTCGTCGGAGTCGAGGATGTCGACCTCGTCCAGCTCGTCGTCGTCCTGCCCGATCGCCTCGACGACGCCGAGTGCGTCATCGGCCAGCGCAGCAAGGTCAACCGGACGGCCAGACGAATCGGTTATGGTCGCCGCCTGGAGTACCAGCACAAGCGCCTTGCCCCGGCGGATGTCGGCCATCAAGGAGCCAAGCTGGCCGTCGCGCACCAGCTGCTGGGCGTAGTCGTCGACCGGCACCCCGGCACGCTGAGCCCGCCGAACGATCTGGTTGGTCAGCTCGGCGTCGTCGATGCCGACCTCTTCGGCGTCCGCGACCGCATCCAAGACCAGCTGGGCATGTACGGCAGAGCGGGCGCTGCGCTCGATCTCGGCATCGAGGTCGTCACTGGTGCGGCCCCCGGTGCCCAGGTAGTCCTCCCGGCTGATGCCGGCCTGCTTCAGCTGGTCGGCGAAGGCGCGGCGACGCCATTCCCGCTCGGTCGTGACGATCGAGTCGGGCAACGGGACCTCGGTGGCCGCCAGCAGGGCCGCCAGCATGTTGTCCCGGGCCTGCACACCCTGCTCCATCCGGCGCACCCGCTGCAACCGCGCGCGGACGTCGGCCCGCAGCTCGGCGAGGGTGTCGAACTCGCTGGCGGTCGGAGCGAACTCGTCGTCGAGCTCCGGCAGCTGCTTGACCTTGACCGAGCGCACGGTAACGGCCACCTGGGCCGTGCGCCCGGCGTACTCGCCGGCGACCAGCTCGCTGTTGAAGCTGCGGGCCTCGCCCTCGGTCATCCCGACGAGCGCGTCGTCGAGGCCGGGCAGCAGCGAGTCCGACCCGACCTCGTAGGACAGGCCGGTGGCCTCGCCGTCGGGCACCGGCTCGCCGTATACGGTGGCGGACAGGTCGATCGAGACGAAATCGCCCTGCTCGGTCGGGCGGTCTACCGCGGTCAGCGTGGAGAACCGGTCCCGCAGGCTGGCCAGCTGCTCGTCCACCGCGTCGTCGTCAACCTCGGCGTCGTCCACAGTGACGGGCAGGCCGTCGTACGCCGGCAGCTCCACTTTCGGGCGTACATCGACCTCGGCGGTGAAGACCAGCTCGACCCCGTCGTCGAACGTCGTCACGTCGACCTCGGGATGACCGAGCGGGCTCACCTCGGTGTCCCGGACGGCGTCGCCGTAGAACCGCGGAATTGCCGCCTGCACCGCCTCCTCGATCACCGCGCCGCGGCCGATGCGCTGGTCGATGATGCGAGGCGGCACCTTGCCGGGTCGAAACCCTTGGATCCGGACCTGCTTGGCCATCTTTCGGTACGCCGCGTCGACGCTGGGCTTCAGCTCGTCGAACGGGACCTCGACGGTCAACCGGACCCGCGTCGGAGTGAGGGTCTCGACGGCGCTCTTCACAGTGGTGCGGCTCCTCGGTCGGTCGGTTGGCGGATGTGCGGCTGGTCCGGTGAGACAGATGGTTGTCGGAGCGGGCGCAGTGCAGCACCGGAGGCTCGCCGGCCGCGAGGGGCCGGTGGTCGGGGCGGGGAGACTCGAACTCCCGATCTCCTGCACCCAAAGCAGGCGCGCTAGCCACTACGCTACGCCCCGCGAAGCCAGCCAGAACTGTCATGGGTAGTCTAGCCAGACGGCCACGCTCGCCGGTCCCCATCGATCCCAGCGTGGTCGATGCGGGTGTAGCTCAATGGCAGAGCCCCAGCCTTCCAAGCTGGCCATGCCGGTTCGATCCCGGTCACCCGCTCCGCCAGCGCCCGGGACGTCAGGGCAGTGGGCCGAATGGTTCGTCCGAGCCGTCACCCTCGACGATTATCGCGTAGTCGCCGGTCATGGCCTTGTCCTCCATAGATCAGCTTGGCGCAAGATGCTCCTAAGTCACCTAAGTCACCTAAGTCACCTCAGTCCCTAAGTCACCTCAGTCCCGAGTCACCTGACCGGCCGGTGTGCTCCCGGGCGAGGCGAGGCGATGCGAGCAATGGTGTGCCCTTCGGGCAGGATGGATCCTTGTTCAAGAAGGTGCAGACCGGGGTCTGCGGGGCGGACAGGGGCTGGCTGTGTCGGAGTCTGCGGGAACGCCTCGGTCCGGGCGAGTGGGATCCGGCGCCAGCCCGGCTCCGTCCAAACGAGCGACCAAGCGGCCGCGTCGCCCGGGCCGGCCGGACGCGCCGCTCACGGCCCCGACTGACTCCACCGGGGCCAGCGGTCTGGCGGGCATCGTGGGCGGCGGTCCGTCCCAGGTGGGCATCAGCGGGGCGATGCGCGCCCGAGACGTCTCCCGGCCGTGGCCCGAGGACGACGAAGCCGCCGAGCGGGAGACGGTGGTGCGCCGCCGGCCCGGCAACGCCGCCTCACCGGCGTCGGTGCCGCCGCACCGACCGGCCGCGGACGGCGGCCATCAGGGCAGCGGCGGCAACTCCCCCGACCGCTCGTAGTCGCTGACCATTGCCAGCCGGCGGCGGTGCCGCTCCTCGCCGCTGAACTCGGTTGCCAGAAACACGTCGACAAATCGGACGGCGTCAGCCACCGGGTGCATGCGGGCGCCGACGCTGACGATCCGCGCGTCGTTGTGCTCGCGAGCCAGCCGGGCCGTCTCTTCGTTCCAAGCCAGACCGCAGCGCACGCCCGGCACCTTGTTCGCCGCCATGGCCTCGCCATTGCCGGAGCCGCCCAGCACGACGCCACGGCTGGCTGGGTCCTGCGCCGTACGGGTGGCGGCCAGCAGGACGTACGGCGGGTAGTCGTCGTCCGGCGCGTAGCTCGATGGTCCGCAGTCCACCGGGTCGTGCCCGGCCGAGCGCAGGTGCTCCACCAGGTGCGCCTTGAGCTCGAACGCCGCGTGATCGGAACCCAGGTAAACCCGCATGCGGGCAGAGTCTGCCAGTAGCTACAGCTGCAGCGACTTGACCTCGAGGAACTCCTCCAGACCGAACCGGCCGAGCTCGCGGCCGATGCCGGACTGCTTGTAGCCGCCGAAGGGCGCCAGTGGGTTGAACCGGCCACCGTTGACGTCAACCTGCCCGGTCCGCATGCCGCGGGCGAAAGCGACCGCGTGGTCGCGGTCGGCCGACCACACGCCGCCGGCCAAGCCGTAGACGCTGTCGTTGGCGATCTCCAGTGCCTCCTGCTCGTCGGCGTACGGCATGATCGACAGCACCGGCCCGAAGATCTCCTCTTGGGCGATGGTCATGTCGCGGCGGACGTCGGCGAACACAGTGGGCCGGACGAAGTACCCTCGCTCCACCCCGTCCGGACTCTCGGCACCGCCGGCGACCAGGGTGGCGCCCTCGGCGATCCCGCGCTCGATGTAGCCGCGGACCCGGTCTCGCTGGCTGGCGGAAACCAGCGGGCCGAGCTTGGTACCGTCGGCGGTCGGGTCGCCGACCGTGAAGCCGGCGGCCGCCGTGGTTGCCAGCTCGACGGCCTCGGCCTGCCGGTCCGCGGGCACCAGCATGCGGGTCCACGCCGTACAGGTCTGGCCGGAGAGGTCTGGCCGGAGTTGAGGAAGCAGTTGCCCACGCCGACCTTGACCGCCTTCGCCAGGTCGGCGTCCGGCAGGATCACGTTGGCAGACTTGCCGCCGAGTTCGAGCGCGACCTTTTTGACCGTCGCGGCGGCCACCTCGGTGACCCGCTTGCCGGCGGCCGTGGAGCCGGTGAACGACACCATGTCCACGTCGGGATGCGCGGCAATCGCCTCGCCGACCACCGGCCCGTAGCCGGTGACGACGTTGAAGACTCCCGGCGGCAGCCCCACCTCGTGCACCAGGTCGGCGAACAGCAGCACCGCCAGCGGCGCCACCTCGCTGGGCTTGAGCACGATCGTGCAGCCGGCAGCCAACGCCGGCGCCACCTTCGCCACTACCTGATGCAGCGGGTAGTTCCACGGCGTGATCGCGCCGACCACGCCGATGGGTTCCCGAACGACGAGGGAGTTACCCACCATCTCCTCGAAGGCGTACGTCGACAGCAAGTTCGCGTAGACGCCCAGGGTGGTAATCGGTAGCCCAGTCTGCACGGCCTGAGCGATCTTCTTCGGAGCGCCCATGTCGGTGGTGATGGTGGCGGATACCTCGGTGGCTCGGCCGGTCAGCGCTTCCTGCAGCCGGTACAGGTACTTGGCCCGCTCGTCCGCACTGGTGGCGGACCACGCCGCAAACGCGCGCCGGGCCGCGGCCACAGCTCGGTCGACGTCCTCGGTGGTCCCGGCCGCGATGGTGGCCACGACCTCTTCCGTGGCCGGGTTGACCACCTCGATCGTGTCCGACCCCGTGGATGCCACCCAGGTGCCGTCGACGTAGATGCTGTCCCGAGTCGGCATGGCCGTCCTCCCAGACGTTGACCTGCGACAGACGTTGACCTGCGACAGACGTTGACCTGCGACGTCGACCCATGACGTCGAGGGCCGAGGATATGCTGGGCCACCGACAATCCTCGCGCCGCCGCCAGCCGGCGTCGACCAGGTCGCCTCTCAGTCGAAGATCGGCGGCCGGTAGCGGGTCCGCTTGAGCTCGTAGAAACCGTCGGTGCCGGCTACCAGCACCACCCCGTCCCACAGCCGGCCGGCAGCCTGCCCCCTCGGCGTCGGCGAGATGACCGGCCCGAAGAACGACACACCCTCGACCGAGATCACCGGCGTGCCGACGTCGATGCCGACCCGGGTCAGGGCGACGGCAGTGGAGGCGCGCAGCTCCTCGTCGTACGCCGGGTCGGTCATCACCGCCGCCAGCTCGACCGGCAACCCGGCGGTCGCCAGCGCTGTCTCGATGGTCTCCCGGGTGCGCTCCTGTCCGCGCAGGTGGAATGCCTCACCGATGGCAGTGTAGAGCGGGAGTAGCACCTCGGAGCCGTGCGCCCGCTCGGCCGCGGCTAGCACCCGGACCGGCCCCCAAGCCTCTTCCATCATCCGGCGGTAGTCTTCGGGCAGGTCCCGGCCCTCGTTCAGCACCGCCAGGCTCATGATGTGCCAGTGCACGTCCAGGCTGCGTACGGCGGCGGCCTCGAGGATCCAACGGGACGTCAGCCAGGCCCACGGGCATAGCGGGTCGAACCAAAAGTCAGCCCGGGTGGTGGCCCGACCGACCGCGGCGGTGCCGTCGGCGGAGTCGGTCCCGGCAGGAGCGGCAAGGTCGTCGACTGTCTGCGGGGATGTCACGTATGTCTCCACGGGCAAAGCGGTTCTGAGCAGGCCTTACTGGGCCAACGCCGCCGCGCCGCCCGCGGATTCCGGCCAGCGGCCCAGCCCAGGTTCTTGTCATACCTGCGTGCGAGACTCGCCGACCAGACCCGACCAGACCCGACCAGACCCGACCAGACCCGACCAGACCCGACCAGACCCGACCAGACCAGAC
>JGI20177J14857_1000657_pt1 | contig 10428 bp, 8 predicted proteins | sample NGESurdeep072012_6_FD_14857 | JGI IMG/M metagenome (IMG submission 14857) | reverse complement strand
CCGTTCTGGTCCATCTGCCCCGCCCGTATCCTCTGGATAGCCGTACTCGGCACCCAGGCCATCGCGACCCTGATCGCCGTCTACGGACTCTTCATGACCCCCCTGGGCTGGGGCTGGGCAGCCTTCGTCTGGGGCTACGCGCTCATCTGGTTCCTGCTCAGCGACCGCGTGAAACTGCGCGCCTACCGGCTCCTCGACCCAGGCAAGTCAACGACTTCAGCCGACACGGTTGCGGACTACTAACTGACGGGACGCTGGCTGCGCCTCGTGCCGCGTTCTCTGGGGGATGACGACTTGCCGGGTGCGGGATCGATGTCGTGGCGTGCCGGACGGTCCCGTTGGGCAACGCCGATTCGTCGGCGGAGTCTGATGGCCCGCTCCGGTGGCCTACGCCCGGGCGGGCGTACCGCTGACTCGCCGGAAGGTTGCCTCGATGCCCAAGGAGAGTGCCACCATGGCGACCAGGACGGTCACGGCTCCGGCGGTGCTCTTTGCAACCAGGGCAGCCAGGGCGCCCGCGCACGCCGCGGCTGCCAGCACGGAGATCCAGGGCGCCGATCCGCGCTGCCGGGCGGTGCGGGCTTCGGCGGCGTTCACGGTGGCGAAGACGATGAGGAAGCCGGCGCTGCCCATGGTGGAGATGCTGTTTAGGTCCAGCACGTTGGCGAGCGCGATGGTGGATCCCGCGGTGATCAACAAGCCTTCGAGGGGCCGGTTCCAGATCGGCCGTTCGAGTTGGGCGGGCAGCTCTCTGGACTTGGCGATGGTGTAGGTCATACGGGCTGACCCATAGAGGGTGGCGTTGATGGCCGACGCGGTCGACAGCATCGCGGCGATGCCGATCATCGTGAATCCCGCAGCCCCGAGCGCAGGTCGGGCGGCCTCGGCCAGCGCGTAGTCGCGGGCATGGACCAGGCTCGCCACCGGCAGCGATCCCACCGACACGACCGCGACGAGCACGTAGAGCACGATCACGAACAGCACCGAGATGTAGTAGGCCTTGGTGAGGGTGCGGCCGGGATCGGTGACGTCCTCGGCGGCGTTGGCGATGAGTTCGAATCCTTCGTAGGCCAAGAAGATGATCATGCCCCCGGCGATGACCGACACCGGAGAGCTCCACTGCGCCGGTGCGAGCCGCGCCGCGGAGACCCCGGCCATGCCGACCGCGACGAACAGCACCAGGATCGCGAGCTTGATCGCCACCACGACACGTTCGGCGCGAGCGACCGTGGATGCGCCGGCGACGTTGAGCCCGGTGATGAGGACGATCGCCGCGGTCAGGAACACGTGCCTGCCCAGGCTGCGGGAATCCTGCGGCAGGAAGCTTGCCGCGTAGCCCCCGAACGCCTGGCAGTACAGGGCGAGCATGACGATGTAGCTCAGCCACAGCAGCACGTTGATCCCGCCGGAGAACAGCCCGGGACCGAACGCGCGGTTGATGAACGTCACCGTGCCGCCGCGGCTCGGAAAGGACTTCGACAGCAGCGAATACGACCGCGCGGTCAACAGCGCCACCAGCCCGGCCAGCAGAAAAGCCAGCGGCGCGGCGCCCTTGGTGATCTGCACCGACAGTCCGAGGACCGCGAAGATGCCGCCGCCGACCATGCCGCCCACGCCGATCGCGACAGCCCCCCACAGCCCGATCGGATGAGAGGCAGCTGCCTTAGACTGGGGCACTTTCGGAGCCTATCTACACGGTCGGAGCACTACACCCCCGCGCGATTAGGGACCGGTCGATTCGCCCGGTCAATCGGCGAGGTGGGCCGTGATCATCTCCGGTGCGTGCTGTTCCCGCGCGCCGGGGGAGGCGAGGCGTCGGGCCAGGTCGAGGCCGCGGCTTCGATACGGTCGGCCGAGTCGAGCAGCATTCGCGCGTGGTGGTCGGCGAAGAAGATGCGCAGTTAGGGTTCGTATTTGAGTCTGGACGGTCGAGGTCGGCTGGTGAGCCGTCGTTTCGACTCTCGGGCACCCGGCTGCCGTGCTGGCATAGCTGGTGCGGGCCCGCCGGCGAGGGTCTGCCTGTCGAGGGCCCGCTTGCGTCGGACGAGGTGCTCATCTCCGCTCATGGGTCTGACTCTCGGCTCGCGGCCAGAAGACGCACATACTGCGCCGCAGCTGCGCGACGCGCGGCGAGCCCACGTTGACCGGCTGCTGTGCCAACAGACTCGGGGCGCCGGGTCCGCGGCCAGCACCCCGGCCACGACCTGGCGGTGGCAGGTCCGGCCGGTCAGCGGGTAGCCGTGATCGCGCAGACGGGGATGCCGGCGATGGTCGATGTCCAACCCCGTACTGGTGTGTACCCGCCGCTGGTGAGCACGTCGCGGATCGGCAGCGGGCGGCAGTCGGCAAGGCGGGGCCAGCGTCGGTGCGCCGCAAGATACAAGCGCGTCATCCGATTCGACGCAGCAGGAAGATCGAGGGACACGATGACGAGCCGCCCGTGGGTGCGCAGCACGCGGCGGCATTCGGACAAGACGATGGGGATGTCGTCGGTGCTGATGAGGTCGAGAGTGAAGGCCAAGGTGACGGCGTCGAATGAGGCGTCGTGCAGGGGCAGGTGACGGGCGTCGCCCTGGAGCACAGCGACAGTGAGATGGGCGGCCGGTGTGCCGAGGCGCCGCCGTGTGCGCTGCGCCATGCGCAGCGCGAGATCGATGCCGACAAGGAGACCGGTCGTGCCGACCTGGCGTTGGAGGGCGGCGAGGGTGTGACCGGTGCCGAATCCGATCTCGAGGATGTGTTCGCCCTGTCGGGCATCGAGCAGTCGCAGGCCGGCCGCGCGGGCCCGGCGTTCAAACGGAGCTTCGATCAGGTCGTACCAACGGGCGAGGCGGTCGTAGGTGACACGTGCCTGGTCTGCGGAGCGCGTGACGTCTGCCACTCGCGCCGCCCAGCCAGGGCGCGGTGGTCTGGTCATGCCGCGCCCGCGTTCCTGCGCAACTCGCTATGCAGTTCGGTGAGTGTTCTCACCGACGCGTTAGGACGCGGACGCGTGCGCCGCTGCGGGATGTGCGACGACAACCATGACTCAGTGCGGTTAGTCGTCGGTTTCGCCTCGGACCACGACGACCGGGCAATGGGCGTGGTGGATGCACTGCTGGCTGACCGACCCGAGCAGTGAGGCAGCGAAGCCCCCGTGACCGTGGGAGCCGACCACAAGCAGCCGAGCTTGCTCGGATGCGGCGACCAGTACGGCGGCCGGATGACCTCGCTCGACCCGGTGCGTCACGGTCACGGAGTCGCCGACGACGGCGGCGACCATTGCCGTGATCGTCGTCTCGGCCTGTTGCTCGAAGTCGACGTCGTCGCGAAGGAGGGCGCCGAAGTCGATGCCGAGCAGCAGCACGGGTAGGTCCCACGCCATCAGGGCGTGCAGCGGTGCCCCGCTCATCTGGGCGTACTCAACGGCCCAGCGAAGGGCTGGCTTAGATTCCTCCGACCCGTCGACACCGACAATTACTGGTGCGGTCCTCGTGGGTTGCATGTCGGTCCACCTCCGTTTCTCGGTGCCAACTCTCGCCGCTTCTTGATCTATCAACCAGGGCCGGTCGGACCATCCTGCTCCGGCTACAGACGGTACGCAGGAGCGGGGCGACGCCCCCGCCGGAGAAGGGCCCTTCAACGGCGAGCAAGCCGTCGTGGGCGCTCGGGCGGTCGTCGACCCGGTCCTCGGCCCCCATCACCGCGCCAACTCGTACCCACCCGGCAGTCGGTGGTTATCGGTATGACGACGGGGCTTCGCCGGTAGGTATCTTGGGTCCATCTGCTGACGGTGCGGGTATCCGTAGTTCGAGCTGATGCGGTTCGCCGAGACCCTGGGTCGCGACTTTTCGCAAGATCCTTCTCGATGAGCGGGACGTCGGCCGTGAAAGTGCAGTGCGCGGCGTCGACCCAGGCCGGTCAGTCCGGCGATTCGGGCTGAGCAGTCGCGAACGTTGTGGTCAGGGTGTCGTGTAGATCGGGGTCGGCGACGATGAGTAGCTGGTCGCCGGCGTGTAGTTGGCTTTCCCCGCTGACGGGCAGAAGGCGGTTGTTTCGGACGACGATGCTGATCCAGGCGTCTTCTGGCATCGCGGGGAGGTCGTCGATGCAGTGTCCGTCGGCTGGCGCTCCGGGCGTGATCGTCATGCGGTGGACGCCGTCGGGTTGCTCGGCCAGGCGAACGCCCAGCGACCAGGGTTCGGGTTCGCGGGTGCGCATCGGCAGGTGCAGCAGTCCGGCCACGGTGGGGACGAGGCTGCCCTGGATGAGGACGGAGAACACGACGACGATCACCACGATGCCGTAGATGCGTTCGGCGTCGGGGACGTGCGCGGCGAGGATGAAGCCGCCGAGCAGGATGGGGACCGCGCCTTTGAGGCCTGCGAACAGAACGAAGGTGCGTTCGTTGCGCTTCAAACGCGCCGGTAGCAGGCACAGGCCGACAAAGACGGGCCGAATAAGCAAGGCAAGGACCGCACCGATGATCAGCCCAGGCATCCACACATCGGTCTGCGTGAGTCCTTTCAGGTCGACCGTGAGACCGAGGACGACGAAGGCGACGATTTCGCCGAGGCTGGCCAACGCAGTGTGGAATCGTTCGATCTCTCGTTTGTAGGGTGCGCGTTCGTCGCCCAGGAGGATTCCGGCGATGAAGACGGCCAGAAACCCCGACCCGTGCGCCAGGGTGGCGGCACCGAACAGGATCAGGGCGCAGGCGGCGGTGCGCAACGGGTACAGGCCTTCGCTGGGCAGCGGCACCGCGCGCATGAACCACAACAGCACTCGGCCGCCGAGTATCCCGATGACCGCCCCGACACCCATCTGCAGCGCAAACTCTGCGGCGATATGCCCTCCAGCCCCGTCGTTGAGACCTCCGGCGCTGATCAGACTGACCATGAGAGCAATCCCGACCGGGTCGTTCGCGCCGGATTCGCCTTCCAGGATCGTGCCGCTACGGCCGGCGACTTCGCGTCGTCCGAGAACGGAGAACACCACGGCAGGATCGGTGGGGGAGATCGCGGTGGCCACCAGCAGCGCCAGATACCAGCTCAGCCCGAACGCATAGTGGATGAGTACGGCTGCCGCGGCAACGGTCAGGAACGTTCCCAGGACGCCCACGCTTGCGATGGGCGCAGCCGCCACCTGGAACTTGGGCCACCCCATGTTCAGGCCGCCGTCGAACAGGATGAAGATCAGTGCGACCGTCACCAGGCGTTCGACTAGTTGCTCCCGCGGCTGATGGAGGTTGGGGATGACCTCAACTGCGACCGCGGCGGCGACGAACACCAGCAGCGGCGCCGGAATCTTGATGCGCTCGGTCAACCGGTTGGACAACAGCGCGAGCACGCCGACAGTGGCGACGAGAAGCAGCAGTCCGGCGAAGGGATAGGTGTCGGACATGAGGCTCCGGGGCTAGAACGCAGCGAGGACGTTGCCGACCAGACTTCCCGGCGCACCAGCACCACTTTAGCCGTGGCGCAGGCGCACAGCAGGACAGGTCAGTGCACGTCGAGTCGTTCGAACGCCTCGGCGCAGCTCAGAAAGAGGACTAGGGCGACAACGAGGAGGACAGCTGCCGACGTGGGGCTCAGACCGTGTTGGAGCTGTCCGTCGCCGACGGCGTAGTAGAAGACCGAGGCGAAGCGGGCAGGGTGGAGCCAGTTGACGACGGGTGCGAGGGAACTGATCAGGTAGGAGGCCGCGGCCAGCGCCGAGCTGACACCGAGCGCGGTTCCGCGGCTGCCGCTCACGGCACCGATCAGCATGGTGAGGGCGCCGAAGTCGATGCCGAGCAGCAGCACTCCGAGGCTGACTCCGATCAGCCCACGACTGCTGACGGTCAGGTCGAAGCCTCGTCCGGCCACGACGCACAGTGCCGTAACGATCGTGACCGGGACGGCCAGCAGGCTCATGGCGGCGAACTTCTGCGCGGCGACCCGGCGCCGCGACACGGGCAGGGTGACGATCAGACCGAGGGTGCCGTTCTCGTCTTGCCCGGCCAGGCAGGCGGCGCCGTAGCCGATGGTCAACAGCAGTACGATCAGCGGAACGAAGTTGGCGTAGAGGTTGGCGTTGAGCCAGCCGGTCGGGGTAGTGAGCGGCCCGTTCGCCCCGAACAGCGCGGCGACGGTGGAACCGCCCTGGCTGAATTGGTTCAGGCTGGTGTCGTTCTTGAACGTGGGGTAGAGGGCAACGATCACGAAGCCGTACACGCCCATGCCGACGGCGTATCCGATCATGGAGCGGCGGCGTAGACGCAGGTCGAGCAGCGCAACGTCAGCGGACATCGTCGACCTCGGGCTCCGGATCGCTGCGGTAGTAGCTGAGGAAGAGCTCGTCGAGGTCAGCGCGGCGAGCGGTCATGTCGAGCGGGTCGAGGTTGGCCGCGACGTGCAGCAACGCCCCGACGGGCCCGGTGATCGACAGCACGATGCGCCCGTCGGCGCATTGCAGGACCCGCACCCCGTCCAGGGCCGCGAATACGCCGGGGTCAACGTCTCGCGGGAACCGGAACTCGACGGTGCGAGGGGAGGACCGGCGCAGGCCCTCGACGGTGTCGGTGACGACGATGCGGCCGTCTTTGATGATCGCGAGCCGGTCGACGACACGCTGCACCTCGTCGAGTTCGTGGGAAGACAGGAACACGGTGCTGCCCGCAGCGACGCTCTCGCGGATCAGGCGCGCGAACTCATCCTGAAGGAGCGGGTCGAGACCAGAGGTCGGTTCGTCGAGCACGAGCAGCCGCGGCCGGTGCATGAAGGCCTGCACCAGGCCGATCTTCTGCCGGTTGCCCTTAGACAGGGTCCGCACCGGGCGATCCAGCTCGGCGCCGAACCGGTCAGCCAGCTCGTCGCGGTAGGTGCTGTCGCGCAGGGCGCGGATATTGGCGAAGCGATCCAGGTGCCGGCGCCCGGTCAGCTGTGGGTAGAGGGAAAGTTCGCCGGGCAGGTAGCCGACCTCCCGGTGGATCTGGACGCTGTCGCGCCGAGGGTCACGCCCGAACACGCGCATGCGGCCCGATGTCGCTCGATACAGCCCGAGCAACAGTCGAATCGTGGTCGACTTCCCCGCGCCGTTCGGGCCCAGAAATCCGAACACCTCGCCGGCAGCGACATCGAAGCTGACATCGGTCACCCCGCGCTGCGACCCGAACCGGCGGGTCAGGTGCTCGACACTGACGACCGTCTCCGCGGGGCTGTCCTGCCTCGTCATCTGTCCGACTCCTTGTCCGTCGTCCGGGACGGACGGCCATCCCAGCCGTCCCGCGTCGCTCACCAGCCCAGGGCGCTGGCCGCCGGCAGGGGTTGTGGTTCGCCTGCGGCGTCAGCGAAGGCGTGAAGCGCGACGATCAGTTCGCTTCGCCGCTCGCTTGGCATGGCGGTCACGATGCGTGCGATTTCCGCGCGCCTGCTCTTGGTGACGACGTCCACGATCCGTGCGCCTTCGCCCGACAGGCCGAGCAGCACCTCGCGACGGTTGGTCGGGTTCTCCCGGCGGGTGACCAGGCCGGCGACCAGCAGCCGATCGATCATCCGCAGCGCGGTCGAGGAGTTGACGTCCAGTTCCTCGGCCAGGCTGTTCAGGTTGATCTCTCCTCGGCTGTCCAGGACCACGAGTGTCCGGAATTGTGTGACGGTGACGGTCTCCTCGACCTCTGCGAGTGATCGCGCCGACACGCCGACGAGCACCCGTGACGCGGTCAGGACTGCGGTCACGAACTCATCGACGCCGACCCCAGCGGCACGGGTGACGCGTCGCCGCGTCACGGGAGATGTCTTCGTCACCGAGCCAACCCTCCCTTGTCGCGTGAGCGCGATCGCCGATTAACCATGCTCACGCCAATTATTGCATAATGCAAGACTATGAATGCTTCCTCCGATGCCGGCAGCCGTGCTGGGGGCCGGATCCTGGTTGCCCGGCCGATTCCGGTTCAGCTCGGAGCGCGACGGCTACTGACCGCGGTGCGGTCCTCGAACACCGGACTGCTCGCCCTGGCGCTGATCGTCGGTGCCGGAGCCGGCGGCGGTGCGATCGTGTTCCGGTGGCTGATCAAGACGTTCACCCTCGCCCTGTCCGGGCATGCCGATTACTCGGCGGCCGGGCACGCGGCCAACCCGCATCTGCCATGGCTGGGCCGCTGGTTCGTGATCTTCGCTCCGGTGGCGGCCGGGCTGTTGTATGGGCCACTGGTGCACTTCTTTGCCCGGGAAGCGCGGGGGCACGGCGTTCCGGAGGTGATGTTCGCCGTGGCCCGCCGCGGTGGACGGATCGCACCCCAGGTCGCGGCGGTCAAGGCACTGGCCTCCGCGTTGTGTATCGGTGGCGGCGGGTCGGTCGGGCGCGAGGGCCCGATCGTGCAGATCGGCTCGGCGCTCGGCTCGACACTCGGCCGGCTCATGCGGGTCGCGGAGTCCCGGATGCGGATCCTCGTGGCGTGTGGGGCGGCCGGTGGTATCGCCGCGACGTTCAATGCGCCGTTGGCCGGGGTGTTCTTCGCGATGGAGCTGATCCTGCGCGACTTCACCGCTGAATCCTTCGGGATGGTCGTACTTGCCTCGGTCACCGCCAGCGTGATCGGGCGAGCCGCGTTGGGTAACTCGCCGCTTCTGCACCTGCCGCCATTCACCGTGCAGCACCTGAGCCAGTACTTGCTCTTCGCCGCTCTCGGCCTGATCGCCGGCGCCGTCGGGGTCGTGTTCACCCGGGTGCTCTACCTGATCGAGGACGTCTGCGACCGGCTCTGGCGCGGGCCGGAATGGCTACGCCCAGCGGTGGGCGGGTTCCTGCTCGGGGGCCTGCTGCTGGCGCTGCCCGAGATGTATGGAGTCGGCTACCCGGTGCTGGGCAACAGCATGGTCGGCACCTACACAATCGCATTCCTGCTCGTACTGCTCGTCGGGAAGATGATCGCCACCAGCCTCACCATCGGCATTGGCGGCTCCGGCGGCGTGTTCGCGCCGAGCCTGTTCATCGGCGCGATGCTCGGCTCCGGCTACGGGCAGCTGCTGCACCATGTCGCGCCTGGGGTCGCCGGTGCTGCGGGCGCGTACGGGCTGATCGGGATGGGCGCCGTGTTCGCGGGTGCAGCCCGAGCGCCGATCACCGCAGTGATCATCATGTTCGAGCTCACCGGCGAGTACACGATCATTCTGCCGCTCATGACCGCGATCGTGCTGGCCACCGCAGTCAGCCGCCTGCTCTCCCACGACACGATCTACACCCTCAAACTGCGCCGCCGCGGCGTCGACCTCGACGAACCCCCGCACTCGCCGGCTATGAGCACCGTGACGGCAGGCGAGGTCATGGACCCCGCCGAGGACACCCTGCCACAACACACCACCCTGCTCGACGCCGCCGAGCTCGTCAGCCGATCACCGCACGGCCTAGTGGCTGTCCTCGACGAGCAGGGCGGCTACCGCGGTGTCGTGACCGCTCGAGCAGTCGCCGACGCGCTCGCCGACGGCGAACACGACAACACCCCGGTCGCCTCGATCGTCGAACTGCCACAGACCGTTCTCCTCGGCGACCGCCTCGATGAGACACTCGACGCCCTCGACGCAGCCCGCACCGCGATCCCGGTCCTCGACCGTGAACACGCCAACGTCGTCGGCTGGCTCACCCACCAACGAGTGCTCAGCGCACTGCACCGACTCCCCACATCGACCGACCTCCAGCCCCCGCCAGCACCGACGGGCTCAACCCCCGCTCAATGCGACGCGAAGCAGAACCTGGCGGGATCACGGGACACACCCGGGCCCTCCTAGCGGGAGTTTCCGGCCTTTCTTGATCGTTTTGGGGTTTTCCCTTATGGGGTAGGGATTTCAGGGTGGTGCGGTGTATTACCTAAGTCGGCTGGTTCAGCGGGTGGGGGCGTAGCGGTCGATGCCGAACAGCTCGGCTAGGCGTTGCTGGGTCGGGTCGGTGTCGGTGAGGATGCGCTGGGTGCGGGGGCGGCCTTTGCCGCCGTCGTGGTAGAGCAGCACGGTCTCACCGATGCCGGCCAGGGTGGCCAGCAGTTCCCGGACGGACAGGTCCAAGCCGGCGCGTTCGGCTTGCTGGCGCATCAGGTGGGCGATGGTGAGGGCGAGGACGCAGTGGAAGATGTGCACCCGGATTTTCTGGTCGGTCCAGTGGTGCATGGGGCCGAAGGAGACGACGTGCGGGTCCTTCATCTGCCGGAACCCGGATTCGACCTCGGATTGGGAGCGGTAGGCGGCGACGACGTCGGCGGTGGGCCAGGCGTCGCGGTTGGTGAACAGGATCCGCTTGCCGAACAGGCCGCGTTCCAGTTTGTTGCGGGCGCGGGTGTCGATGCGAAAGCTCAGCCGCAACTGGTCGGGGCTGTCCCCGGTCAGTGTGCCCGCGTCGACGTCGAAGCGGTCCAAGGTGGTGAGCAGGACTCGGCCGCGGACGTCGTCGGCGACGGTGGCGAAGGCCTCCAACGCC
>JGI20177J14857_1000656_pt1 | contig 10431 bp, 10 predicted proteins | sample NGESurdeep072012_6_FD_14857 | JGI IMG/M metagenome (IMG submission 14857) | reverse complement strand
GCTTGACGCGACGAAGCGCCATACGAGATCATTACCTGGTTGTGATCCGCCGATCAGGCACTGGCTGCCCGAGCACGCGGTTGACGTGACGAGAGGTGACGTAGCGCTCGGCAGCGCGAGGTTGAGCCAACGACCTTTTGGTGTGCTGAACTCAGCCACCGCGCTTGGTCCGACGTTCGTGCTCGAGGTGCCAACGGCCACGCAGATGTCATTAAGTGTGCAACCAACGCTCGAAAGGGGCACCGAAATGCTAAATGCCGGGGTGCCGCTCAATGTTGTAGTCGCAACTTGGCTCGTCGCGCACCCAGCGAGCAGCAGCGCACCAATAGTTAGTGTCGCCACGACGCGAAGTCCGATACGTGCGTGACTAGAGACTAAGTGCATGAACGGCGTGCGACGCAACGCTTGAGAAAGTAACTACTGAACGGATCGAACCGCGGCGCCTAGGACACTGAGTCCATCGGCGAGTTGTTCGTCGCTAATGATTAGCGGCGGCAAGAGACGAATGACGTTGCCGTAAGTGCCACAGGTCAACACGACGACACCGTGCTGCTGGCAGTAGTTCGCAATGGCCTTCGTGGCTGGAGCGTTGGGGTTCTTCGTGCCCGGCTCGACTAATTCGATGGCCACCATTGCGCCGCGGCCTCGAACGTCACCGATAATCGCGACGTCTTGTTGCAGCGAGCGAAGGAAGGGCAACATGGTGTCGCCCAGCTCGCGAGCGCGCGAGACGAGATTCTTTTCGCGCAGCGTCTTGATGGTGGCGAGTGCCGCCACGGCCGCTACGGGGTTACCGCCGTACGTGCCGCCGAGCCCACCTTCGTGGACGGCATTCATTAGTTCAGCCCGACCGGTCACACCGGCGAGGGGCATTCCTCCGGCGAGACCCTTTGCGGTCGCCACGATGTCGGGAATGACGCCCTCGTGATCGACGGCGAACCAGTCACCAGTGCGACAGAAGCCACTTTGGATCTCGTCGGCGATGAAGACGACGCCGTTGTCGGTCGTCCACTTCGACAATGCGGGCAAGAATCCTTCCGCCGGGACGACGAAGCCGCCCTCACCTTGGATGGGCTCAATCAATAGTGCCGCGACGTTGTGGGCCCCGATGTCGGATTCGATGATCTTGATCGCTTGCGCCGCGGCCTCGGCGCCACTCAGTCCATCGCGGTACGGGTAACTCATCGGCACGCGATAGATCTCCGGGGCGAAGGGACCGAAACGGTCCTTGTAGGGCATGTTCTTAGCCGTTAACGCCATCGTGAGGTTGGTTCGTCCGTGGTACGCGTGTTCAAACACGATGACGGCAGCGCGACCCGTGGCGAGACGGGCGATCTTGACGGCGTTCTCAATTGCTTCGGCGCCAGAGTTAAACAGTGCGGTGGTCTTTGCGTGGGTACCGGGCGTAAGTGTGGCGAGTTCTTCACAGACTTCGACATAGCTCTCGTAAGGCGTGACCATGAAACACGTGTGGGTAAAGTTCGCAACCTGTTGGCTGACCGCTTCTACTAGGGCTGGCACGGCGTGGCCGATGCCGGTCACGGCGATGCCAGATCCGAAGTCGAGTAGTTGGTTGCCGTCAACGTCAACGAGAATGGCGCCTTCGGCGCGCTCGATGTAGATGGGAAAACCAACGGTCAGTCCCGCGCTGACGACGGCCTTGCGACGTTCGTGCAGCGCCTGGGAGCGCGGCCCGGGGAGCGCGGTGATTATCTTGCGCTCGGTACCAATCGACGATTGAATTGACGAAACCATGGGGTTCTCCTGGAACTGAGCGACCTATGTCGAACCTTCTAAGCGTACCGTTGCTTCCCTTCGCCTCACGAAGACGATGAAACGGGTGACCGAAGTCACCCGTTTCTCGCTGGCGGAGGAGGTGGGATTTGAACCCACGGTGCCCGTAGACACAGCAGTTTTCGAGACTGCCCGATTCGGCCGCTCTCGCACCCCTCCATCGAGAAGTCTACCGCGCACGTTGAAGTGGGCCTTGGCGACGGCTCGCCGTGTCCTACGCTTCGACGTCATGGACGTGGATCGAGAAGTGGACGAACGCTTCATGAATGTCGCTCTCGACGCAGCACGTCGAGCCGGCGCGCACAACGACGTTCCCGTGGGCTGTGTCTTGGTCGAGAACGATGTCGTGATCGGTGTGGGCGAGAATCGACGCGAAGTCGACTGCGACCCCACGGCGCACGCCGAGATCGTGGCACTGCGTTCAGCGGCGAGTACCAGAGAACGTTGGCGCATGGACGACGTCACGGCCTACGTCACGCTGGAGCCGTGTGTGATGTGCGCGGGTGCTCTGTTGAACGCGCGCGTGGGGCGCGTCGTCATCGGAGCGAGTGACGAGAAGGCGGGCGCCGTGGGGTCGCGCTACAACCTCTTGAGCGACCCGCGTCTCTTGCATGAGGCGTCGATTACCTACGATGTTCTAGCTTCGACGTCAGCAGAATTACTTCGCGATTTCTTCGTCGAACGACGTGTCGACGAGTAGTGAGAATGCGTTGACACTGTTCTCGTCGGACCTTGGGGAGAGGGGTTTACGATGACCATCGAGTTGATCTGTTTTGATTTGGCCGGCACCACGATGGTCGACGAGGGACTTGTTCTAGAAGCCTTTCGTCGAACGATTGAAGAGTTCAATATTGTGGGTGACCACGCTACGCGGGCCACGGCCTACGTCATTGAGACGATGGGTCAATCAAAAATTGAGGTCTTCGCAGCGCTTTTTGATGAGCGTGCGACCGACGCCAACGAATCATTCGAGCGCCATTTCATCAACGTCGCCAGTGACGTCGGTGTGCGTGAGATCCCAGGAGCACGAGCGTGCGTTGAGACGCTGAAGGGTCGAGGAGTCGGCGTCGCGTTGACGACGGGCTTTTCACCAGCGACGCGCGAAGCGTTGATTGGACTCTTGGACTGGTCTGATCTTTTTACGCTTCGCGTATCACCGTCGGACGCCGGGCGGGGCCGACCGGCACCAGACATGGTGTTGCTCAGTGCGCTTCGCGCGCGGGTCAGCGCAGTGCAAACAATCATGGTCGTGGGTGACACGGCGTCTGACATCCAAGCGGGACGAAGGGCGGGCGTTGGTCAATGCGTTGGCGTGTTGACCGGCACCGACGACGAAGAGCGTCTTGTAGCGAGTGGCGCCGATGTCGTACTCGAATCGGTGGCCGAACTCGCGCGCCTTGAGGACTTTTCGTTCGAGTGACGTCGCAATGATCTCGGTGAAACTGCCGGGGAGCAATCAAGTTCCTAATTACGACCGACTTCAGCGAGAATCGCGAGAGAGTCATGGGATCCGTCGCGTTTGACGATGGTTGGTCACTTCGTCGAGATTTGAGTGACCACGCAGTGGGCCAACGTCGGGGCTCATTGTTGGAACAAAGCAGCGGTTCCTCTTGGATTCGCAATACTCATCTTCGCGGCTACGAGTTACTGCTTTGGCGCTCCAATTAGCTGGTCAAGGAACTTACGATTTGGCGGAGGAGGTGGGATTTGAACCCACGGAAGGTTTCCCTTCACACGATTTCCAATCGTGCCGATTCGGCCGCTCTCGCACTCCTCCAACGTTCGGTTTTCATCGAGAGAAATGAATACCGGCTCGCAAGGCTACCCGAGCCAGCCAGCAACGTCTTCCGGTAGCCTTTACACGCCGAGGTTCAAAGCGGTGGTCGGGTCCCGTGCGACGACCTTTCGTGAACCGAGTCAGGGGTGGAAACCAGCAGCTCTCAGCGAATTGTGTTGGGTGCCACGGATCGCCTGACCACCGCTTTGGACTTCGGCACCTTACGGCACGCCGTTAGCATTAGCGCATGTCTGATGCGAGAGCGACCCCGACTTCACTCGACGGTGTCACCTCTCTCTATCGCCGCTTTCGACCGGGTCGATTCGCAGAACTTCGCGGTCAGGACCACGTTGTCCGTGCCCTACAAGGAGCAGTCAAGAACGACCGAATTTCGCACGCGTACCTCTTCTCGGGACCGCGCGGCACTGGAAAAACCACTACCGCTCGCATTCTCGCCAAGGCCCTCAACTGTGAGAATCCCATCGACGGTGACGCCTGCGCGGTATGCGACAGTTGTCTCGCGATAGCGAAGGGCGCGTCCCTAGACGTCGTCGAACTCGACGCTGCTTCCAACAACGGCGTTGACGATATCCGCGACATCATCGCTGGCGCCTGGCACGGAACGCCGGGGACGTGGAAGGTCTACATCTTTGACGAGGTGCACCAACTCTCCAAGGCCGCTTCTGCCGCTCTGTTGAAGACCCTCGAAGAGCCGCCGCCGCACGTGGTCTTCGTCCTAGCCACCACCGACCCTCACAAGGTCTTACCGACAATTCGTTCGCGCACGCAGCATCTGGAGTTCCGACTCATCGGGGCCGACACGCTCGCCACGTTGTTGCACGATGTAAAGAGTGCTGCGGGGCTTAGCGCGGACGACGAGACCATCGAGGCCGCCGTGCGGCTCGGCAGAGGATCAGCACGCGACGCACTGAGTGCGCTTGACCAACTGATCGCTACCGGTTCGATCAGTGAGACCCAACCCGAGTTTGACCCACTACTTCACGCGCTCGTGCACGACGACGCCGTCGAAGCGCTGCGCTCACTCGCGGTACTCGCTCGAGAGGGATGGGACCCCGAACAACTTGCCGAGAACTTCGCGGGCGAAGTTCGACAAGTGTTTCTTCTCCAAGTCGCGCCCGAGGTCGCCGACGCTGTCGACGCCGACCGAGAACGTCTCCTCGCGTGGGGCGAGCAGTTAGGTCTCGCGCGCAGCGTGCGAATCCTTGAGACCGTTGGGCGAGCGATCCGTGAGATGAAGAGTGCACCGGAGAAGATCGTGATGCTGGAAGTCGCTATGGTTCGCCTGACGAAACCCGAACTCGACAATTCCTACGAATCGCTCGACGAGCGGCTACTCAAACTAGAGCGCGGCGCGACCCGTTCGCTCGCCCCCGCCCCAGAGGCTGCCCGTCCGGTACTTCGCCCCATTGGGTCAACCGTCACGGCATCGGCCCCCCCGGAAAAACCAGCGCCGACGCCCAAAGCTGTCGTCGAGGCGCCGCCATCGGATTCAATGCCTTCGAGCGAGAAGCCATCGAGCACGCAAGAAGTAAGTCTTTCGCTCGCGGACGTTCGTGAGCGTTTCGTCGAACGCGTTATCCCACGAACGTCTCGCTCCGCGCAGCTCCTTCTCCGCTCGGCCATTGTTGAATCGTTGGACGGACTTTTGATGACGATCGCGTTGCCTAGTGAAGAGATGCGCCAGAACACCGAGCTCATTGCACAAGGTCTCAAAGGCGCCCTTGAACACGAGTTCAAAGCGCCACTGTCGATCTATTGGACTGTTGACGCGTCGCTCGTCAGTGCGCCGCCACCAACGCGCCGCCCCGTTGCCAAGGTGCAGACAGACGATGAGGAGCTTGACGTGTCCGATGAGACGGTGCTGGTCGTCGATTCCGTGGCTGGTCATCTCATCACCGAAATGTTCCCTGGTGCGGAGGAGATCTCGTGAGTTACCCTCCGGCGCTGCAAGCGATCGTGGATGAACTCGGACGCTTTCCGGGCGTCGGGCCCAAGTCAGCCCAACGCATCGCGTTTTGGCTGATGCGCCAACCCAGTGAAGACGTCGATCGCCTCGCTTCGTCACTAGCCGAGATGAAGACCAAACTTTCGTTCTGCGAACGTTGCTGCAATATTGCCGACTCGGGGGGACTCTGTCCCATCTGCGCCGACGCTCGCCGCGACCAGACGACGATCTGCGTGGTGGAGAGTCCGCCTGACGTGGCAGCCGTTGAACGATCGGGCGCGTTTCATGGGACGTACCACGTGCTGCACGGCGTACTCAATCCGCTCGAGGGCGTGACGCCCGACCGGTTGAAGATTCAAGAGTTGCTCCAGCGCCTCCACGGTCCGGTGAAAGAAGTCATCTTGTGCTTCAACTCCAACGTCGAGGGTGATCACACCGCGATGTACCTAAGTCGACTGCTGCAAGTACCTGGACTCGTCGTCTCACAGCCCGCAAGTGGCTTACCGGTCGGAGGTGACTTGGAGTTCGCTGACGACCTTACGTTGGGTCGCGCCTTCGACGGTCGCCGTGTTCTTAGCGAGTAGACCAAGCGCGTCACAGTAATTCAGCGACGGTGGCCATGGCGGCGATGCGCCAGACTGTCCCTGTGCGCTATCTCACGATCGTTCGCCACGCCAAGGCCGAAAAGGCCGCCTCGGACCAGCGTGACTTTGATCGCAAACTAAGCGATCGTGGCCGTCGCCAGTGCGAACAACTTCACCGCTGGGCCAATGACGAGACGAAGCTCGGTCGCTTTGGACCAACGACGGCGTTGGTGAGTGCCGCGGCCCGCACGAGAGAGACCTTTCGTCGGGCGTTCGACGACACACCGTTCGCCGGCGATCGGTCGTTCAGTGATCTGATCTACAACGGCCAGCGAGAGGTCTCGGCCGAGGATCTCCTTATCGATCTCGCGGCCATTGACCCCGTGACGACGTCACTACTCGTCGTGGGACACAACCCCACCGTGCTCGAGTTGTTGTGGTCTCTTGTTGAGAATCTTCCTTTGTCGCTGCGCGATGGATTTCCCCTGGCGGGGGCGTACGTGTTGGCGATACCCGAGGATCGACAGATCGGACTAGCGCGCTACGAACTCGTGGCGCACTACGTGCCCGATTAAAGCGAGCGAAGAATCGCCGCGTCGCCCTGTCCGCCACCACCACAAAGTGCGACGGCGGCGACACCACCACCACGGCGGCGGAGTTCCAACAGTGCACTGAGCGCCAGACGAGTGCCCGACATGCCGACGGGGTGCCCGAGGGCGATGGCGCCCCCATTGACGTTGATCTTCTCTTCGTTCACGCCGAGGTCGTCGGCTGAGGCGAGACCGACCGCGGCGAAAGCTTCGTTGATCTCAATGAGATCGAGGCCGTGCACGTCGAGCTTTGCCTTCGACGCCGCTTTGAGAATGGCGCGCGACGGTTGTGTGAGGAGTGACGTGTCGGGCCCGGCCACCTGGCCGTAGCTAACGAGTTCGCCGATCGGCGTGAGGCCCAACTGTGCGGCGCGCTCTTCGGACATCACGAGGACTGCGGCCCCGCCGTCGGAGATCTGTGACGCGTTGCCGGCAGTAATCGTGCCGTCCTTTTCGAAGGCGGCGCGCAGTTGGCCGAGTGACGCAGCCGTCGTCTCGCCTCTAATGCCTTCGTCGAGCGAGACCACGATGGGGTCGCCCTTGCGCTGAGGAACGGCGACGGCGACGATCTCTTCGGCAAACTTGCCCGACGCCGTCGCTGCCGCGGCGAGTTGGTGACTGCGAGCGGAGAACTCGTCTTGGCGCGCACGAGTAATACGACCTTGGTTGTAACGCTCGGTCGCAAGACCCATCGCGCACTGATCGAAGGCGCAGGTGAGTCCATCGAACATCATCGAGTCGACGACCGTCTGGTCGCCAATGCGGTACCCGGCCCGCGCGCCCGGCAACAAGTAGGGCGCGCTGGTCATCGACTCCATTCCTCCGGCGATGATGACGTCGGCCTCGCCGGCGCGAATCATCAGGTCAGCCAGATAGATGGTCTGAAGTCCCGAGAGACAGACCTTATTAATGGTGGTGGCGTGCACGCTCATGGGGATGCCCGCCTTGGCAGCGGCCTGACGTGCGGTGATCTGACCTTGGCCGGCCTGGATGACCTGGCCCATGAGTACCGCGTCGATGCTGGCGGGGTCGACGCCGGTCGCATCAAGCACGCCCTTGATGGCCGCGCCGCCAAGGTCTTGAGCGCTCAGGGTGGCGAAAGCCCCCGAGAGCTTGCCAATTGCAGTACGACTTCCAGCGACGATGACACTACGCGACATGACCACTCCCTTGCTTCGCTCCCTACGGGAACCACTTGCAACGATAGACGCTTCGTTCGAAGACACCGTCGGCGCCACGTAAGTAAGAAATGGACGCGGTGTCATGGTCGCTGCCACTAGTCTCGCGCAGATGAGTGAGATTCTTGACGCCGTGCGCTCCGGGGCGTCGCCCGAGACCTTGGCCGACACGCCGATGGCCGAGTTCACGCGTGCCGTCGTTGTTCGACGTGACGAGCAACACATGTTCGACGGTATGGCGAGCAAGGACAAGGACCCGCGCCGTAGCCTGCACGTGCAAGAAGTGCCGGTGCCAGAACTTGCGCCCGACGAGGTGTACGTCGTGGTCATGGCGTCGTCGATCAACTTCAATACGGTGTGGACGAGCATCTTCGAGCCGTTACCGACGTTCGGCTTCCTCGATCGTTTGGCGAAGGAATCAATCTGGGGCCAACGTCACGCGCTCGATTATCACGTCGTGGGATCGGACGCGTCGGGGATTATCGTGCGTGCCGGTTCGGCGGTGCGAAATTGGAATATCGGTGATGAAGTCACCGTGCACTGTAACTACGTCGATGACCAGGATCCGAGCGCTCACGACGATTCGATGCGCGCGAGCAATCAACGGATCTGGGGATTCGAAACTAATTTCGGAGGTCTCGCCGACATCGCGGTCGTGAAGGCCAACCAACTCATGCACAAGCCCGCGCACCTGACTTGGGAAGAGGCCGCGGTGAACGCCCTCTGTAATTCAACGGCTTATCGAATGTTGGTGTCGCGAAACGGCGCGCCCGTCACCCAAGGTGACCGGGTCCTTATCTGGGGAGCGTCGGGCGGAATTGGCTCCTTCGCCGTCCAACACGTTTTGAACTCCGGGGGCGTGCCCGTGGGCGTTGTGTCCAGCGAAGAGAAGGCGGCGACGCTTCGCGAGTTGGGCTGTGCGCACGTGTTGAACCGTGAAGAGAAGAACTACCAATTCTGGAAAGACGAGCATACCCAAGACGAGAGTGAATGGCGCCGACTCGGCAAGGACATTCGCTCACTCGTCGGGGACGATCCCGACATCGTCTTTGAACACCCCGGACGATCGACGATGGGCGCGAGCGTCTTCGTCGCGAAACGCGGAGGGACGATCGTGACCTGCGCCGCGACGAGTGGCTACATGGTCGAGTACGACAATCGCCATTTGTGGATGAAGTTAAAGACCATCAAGGGATCGCACTTCTCGAACTACCGCGAAGCGTGGGCGGCGAATCAAACGATCATCGACGCCAAGGTCGTGCCGCCACTGTCGGCGGTCTTCACCTTGGAAGAGACCGGCGAAGCCGCCTACGAAGTGCAGCACAACCGACACGAGGGCAAGATCGGCGTGCTGTGTGCCGCAGAGCGTGAGGGACTGGGCGTGAGCGACCCCGAGCTTCGAGCTCGCGTGGGCGAACAACGTCTCAGCATCTTTCGACGTCACGACAAGGAGTAGCGATGGATTCATTGCTCAGCGAGATCGATCACGTCGCAATCGCCGTGCGTGACTTAGAGGCCGCGATTGCGTGGTACGCGGAGGTCTTTGGCGCGACAGTCGAGCATCGAGAGATTGTCGAATCCGACGGGGTTGAAGAGGCGTTGCTACGCGTCGCCGACTCCTACGTGCAACTCCTCGCGCCTACGCGCGGCGATTCACCCGTGGCGAAGTACTTGGAGAAGCGAGGCGAAGGTCTTCACCACGTGGCGTATCGCGTCGAAGATTGTGCACGCGCGCTCGACATCGTGAAAGCGGCGGGGTGCCAAGTAATCGATCAGACACCGCGGCCGGGATCACGGGGAACGACCGTCGCGTTCATTCATCCCAAGGCGTCCTTTGGCACGCTGATCGAACTCGTCCAAGAAAACGAGTAAAGCGTCATCTCCGACAGCATTACTCGTGCGTTCGAATATTTTTACTAACGGGTAACGCAAAATTCCTACCTTGTGGTAACGCCTACGCGTAGACGATGTTGCGCCTAATCGATCATCGGCGTGTCGACGCTTTATCGACATAGCCCATCGCTCTGGCTAGGGTGGCTTCTCATGGAGCATTCAATGGCGGATCGTCTCAAGGAGTTAGAAGCTCTCAAGGCCGAAGCTCGCGTCGCGGGTGGAGAGAAAGCGATTGAGCGCCATCGCGCCAAGGGACGAATGACCGCTCGAGAACGACTCGAGTACCTGCTGGATGAAGACTCGTTCCAAGAACTCGACATGCTGAATCGTCACGTCGCCGCGGGCATGGGACTCGAAGAGTCGCGTCCGTACTCTGATGGCGTGATCACCGGCTACGGCAAGATTGACGGAAGAAAAGTCTGCGTCTATTCCCAGGACTTCACTGTCTTTGGCGGTGCGTTGGGTGAGACGCACGGCGAGAAGATCCAAAAAATCATGGACCTCGCCACGACAATGGGACTACCCATCATTGGACTGAACGACGGCGCCGGCGCGCGCATTCAAGAGGGAGTCGCCGGACTGAACGCCTACGGGGGGATCTTTCGCCGTAACGCGCGCGCGTCGGGCGTCGTGCCCCAGATCTCGGTCA
>JGI20177J14857_1000649_pt1 | contig 10466 bp, 11 predicted proteins | sample NGESurdeep072012_6_FD_14857 | JGI IMG/M metagenome (IMG submission 14857) | reverse complement strand
AAGGTAGCGCAGGGCCTCCGAGGGCGGAAGGTCTCAACCGGCCTGAAGATCCGTCTTCGTCTCGACTCTCGAGGGCAGCACAGACGCCCCCGCCGTCACGTGGGATGCCCTGCTGCTCGGCTCCATTGCAGCCCAGGTTGCTCGAGGTACTCCCGCCAAGTCGCGCAGAAGGCGGCCCTGAAGGAATGTCTCGCCGTGAGCCCTCCGCGAGTCGCCGCGTCCTTGAATGAGCCCTCAACCGTGCGCGGGACCGAATCCGGTTGCACTGTCTGTCCTGCACCGAGTTGGCGATCGACAAACCCACATCGGCTCGATCGAGCGTCCCGTCAGCGGCAGAAGCGGGCGGACGGTTGCCCCGGCAGTGCAACCTTTCGCGGCGACGCTTCCAGTCGATCGGATACACCACTGGTCTGTCCGCAGGGGATCGGTATCTGACACAGACGGAGCAGAGCTCGATGCAGGGCGGCGACCAGCCAGATCGTCGCCGCATGGCGTTCCTCGGGTTCCAAGCGCTCGTCATCGCAGGGCGGCGGCCGTTCCGGCGACCAGGGCGGTTCGTCCTCGGTCTACTCGACGTCCTCGTCGCGTGGCGGCGCTGCGGCATTCTCCGCCGGTTCCAGCCTCGGCAGTCGCTAACTTCTCCCGGGGGACGACCGTGCCAGCCGGCGACCACCGGTGAACGCCAGAGCCACTTCCGCCGGGTCGACATCTGCCAGTGACCGATGTCGCCAGCTGGGTGCATTGTCGCGGTCGACGAGCAGGGCGCGAACACCCTCGACGAAGTCGACCGAGTCCGCCATCGCGGCGCCGAGCGTCAGGTCCTGCTCGAGCACTTGCTCCAACGTGTCCATCCGGCTGGCCCTGCGGATGGCTTCCAGGGCTATGGACACAGCCAGGGGGGAGCGAGTCGTCAGAACGTCGGCGGCATGCTGGGCCCCAGACGCCGGATGTGCCCGAAGGGCGCGCAGAATGCTGACGGCATCGTCGCCGGCATAGCAGGGGTCTATCCATTCCCGGGCAGCGGCAAGCTCGCCCACAGCCACGGTGCTGCCGACGGTGGCGTCAAGGGACTCACCGGCGGCCAGGCGAGTGATGATCCCGGGGATGTCCTGGCTGGCGATCTGGGCATCGGCCAGGCCGCAGCCGATCGCATCCGCGCCGCCGACCGGCAGCCCGGTCATGGCCAGGTGCGTCCCGATCTCACCCGGTGCGCGAGAGAGCAGGAACAGCGAGCCGACGTCAGGGGAGAAACCGATGGCGGTCTCCGGCATGGCGACCCGCGAACGCTCAGTGACCAGTCGCAGACTGCCGTGGGCCGAGATACCGACCCCACCGCCCATGACAACGCCGTCCATGAATGCCACGAAGGGTTTGGGGAAGCTGTCGATGGCGGCGTTCATCCGGTACTCATCAGCCCAGAAATGTAGCGCTTCGCCCGAACCCGCCATGACGACAGAGCGGGCCGGTTCAACAGGATTCGCCCGAGGTGCCCGTCCCGCGCGTAGAGCACCTCGTCGCTCATCCCTGGTCTGGCTGCAAACTCCGCTTCCCTCACCCGCTCAATCCTGTCAGAGGCCGATGGGGTGCCGTGCCCCGGTTCAGGGGCTGGACTCCAGCGTGAGCAGGTACTCCTTGGCGGCCAGCCCACCGGCATACCCCGTGAGAGCGCCCGACGAGGCGACCACGCGGTGGCAGGGCAGGATGACACACAGCGGGTTTGCGCCAAGGGCCGCTCCGACCGCACGAGAAGCGCTGGGCCGTTCGATCTCCTTGGCCAGCGCGCCGTATGTCGTCCGGCGGCCGTAGGCGACCGACCGCGCCAGATGCCCGAGGACGATGCGCTGGAACGGTGTCGCCAGGACCAGGGCGGTCGGCAGATCGAAGTCCCTGCGCTCACCGCGCAGGTAGGCATCCAGCTCGTGTCGCACGTCGTCCAGGGCTTTTGGCGCACGCAGGATGCGGGGCGAGACCCGTCGGGCCAGACGGGCAAGCAAGACGTCCTCGGCATCGGCGTCCGGGACGTATGCCGATGCAATCAGGGGGCCAGACTCCTGGCGGGCCAACAACATACGCCCAACGGCGGTGTCTTCCACGACGTAGGAGATGTCCGTGATGGGCAGTTCGGGGGGCATCACCGGCGGGGCAAACGCCAACAGTCGCGCGGCCAGGGTGTGTTCGGACATGTCAGATCACCTTTCTCAAGGTGGCTAGGGCGTCACTGACCAGACGCCGGCTCATGGTCGGGGTCGTGCCCAGCGCTTTGGCGATGCTCGGATGGTCGAGGTCCGCCACGTACTTCAGGACAACGGCATGGCGCTGGCGCTCTGGCAGATCTGCGACATGGGACCACAGGATCTCGTCCGGGCGATCCCTGTCCGGACCCTTGATCAGCGACCGACCTGAGACTGCACCGATGGCGACAATGTCCTGCGCCGGTACCGCTCGCCGGCCCCTGGAGCGATGAACGTCCATCGCACAGTGGGACGTGATGGTCAGCAGCCACCCCCGCAGGTTTGTGGTCGAACGCAGCCTCGGGTAGGCCGCGAGCGCCTGGGTCCAGGCCTGCTGGGCCACGTCGTCCCCGTCGACCGGCCCCGCCAGGGCTTGGGCGAGCCGAGAGACGTCGCGCCAGTGGGCGTCCACCAAATACTGAAAGGGTGGCAGTGTCACAAGAAGTCAACGTTCCCAGGGGCTCGAGTGTGAGGCAGGGGAGTGAGGCCTCGCCTGTGGGGCATGCAGCGTGAAGGCCCGCTGTTGGAGGCCGGACCATTCTCATGACGGTATCCCCAGCTCTGACCAAGGCTCGTCCGACACATTAGAGCCGTGGATGACAGGATGGTTTGGTGCAGGATGCCGTCATGCCCACCACTGAACGGACTCCTCGGATCATCGCCCACCGGGGATCCAGCGAGTCCCTGCCCGAGCAGACGCTCAAGGCCTACGTTCGTGCGATCGCCGAGGGTGCCGATGCCCTCGAGTGTGACGTGCGACTCACTGCCGACTCGCACCTGGTGTGTGTTCATGACCGTAGGGTTGATCGGACCTCGAACGGTCGGGGCCCGGTCTCCACCCTTGAGCTGGCCACCCTGCAGGGTCTGGACTTCGGTTCCTGGAAGCAGGCTCACAGCACCGACGTCGAGATGCCGGACGCGGACCGCGAGCGGGACATGCTCCTGACGTTGCGTCACCTGATAGACGCTGTGTTGAGCTGCGGCCGCGAGGTGGGGCTGGCGATCGAGACCAAGCACCCCACGCGGTATGCCGGTCAGGTCGAGCGGGAGCTGGCCAAGGTGCTCAGCGAGTTCGGGCTGGATGGCGCCTACGTGCAGGGGCGACCTCACGTGTGCGTGATGTCCACTTCGCAAGTGGCGATTGCTCGGATGCGACAGCTCTGCCCGGAGGTGCCGCTGGTCTACGTCGTCAGGGACTCAATGCCCCTGCGGTTCCGTGATGGGAGCCTGCCCAAGGGGTCGAGGATCGTCGGTCTGGACAAGGCGATCATCCGTCGCTGGCCCAAGACGGTGAAGCGACAACACGATCACGGTCACGAGGTCTATGTCTGGACGGTTGACGACGAAGCCGATATCGATCGGTGTCTCGAGCTGGAAGTGGACGGGATCATCTCGAACCGTCCCGCTTTCGTCCGTGCATATGTCTTCGGCAGGGACTAACCTCAGCACAGGGGCCGGAGCACGAACGCCGGTGACATGAACAGCGTTTTGGAGCAGGGGGATGGGTTATGTCAGCGCAGACCCTGCGGGTGCCGTGGAAGCAGAGCTCCGGGCGGGAAGCACGCCGTGCGTTGGTCGCCTCGTTGCGTGATCTCGACGTGGACGCGATCGTCGTTGGTGAGGCCGAGATCGTGATCTCCGAGCTGGTTGGCAACGCGGTTCGCCATGCCAGACCACTGCCGGACGGAACGATCCGGGTGAACTGGACGGTCAGGGCCGGCGTGGTCGAGGTCGAGGTCACCGATGGCGGAGGACCCACCACCCCGCGCCCCGCGCCCCGCTCCTTGATGGCTGCCACCGGCCGGGGACTGCGGATCGTGCGAGGATATGCCCACGAATGGGGTGTCCATGAGGATCGTGGAGGCCGCACGGTCTGGGTCTCGCTCGGAGGCCCGTCTCGCCGTAGAAGTCATTGACCAATCCGGCATTGATTCCTGGCCTCGACCAGCCCGTCCCCGCCGCGACTCACCGGTCCAGCTCTCGTCATTCCAGCGGGGCAGTAGGGTTGGCGACCATGGGCAAAGCATCCAGGCGCCGCAAGAACGGCAGCGACAACGTTCACGGGACCCGCACCAGGGATACTTCGATGTCAGCCGCTCCGTTTGTGGCCAGACCCTTTGAGGGCCTGACCGGCGAGACGGACTGGGTGGCGATCCGTGAGGTTGTTCCGGCGGCCACTGCAACCGTGACTTTCGCCGCCGGCGTAGTTGCCGCCGACCGCCCCCAGAGCGCAACAGTGGCAACGGTTCTGCCCCTCAGCTGGTCTGGCTTGCGACGCGCCGACGGCGCGGTGATGGTGGCGCTGCAGTCCGGTTCGACCACCGGTGACGCCAGTCGTGATGTGGCCCAGGTGCTCCTGGCTACCGCGGCCGCGGAAGTCGGTATGCCGTTGCCGTCCGCGCCGCTTGCCACCGCGGTGACGCCGCGGCTGCAGGATGTTCTGGACCCGGCGGCCCCGTTCGAAGTCACCGTGCACGATGGATTCGACTTCTGGGTGCCGGACACCGGCGACCTCGATGACGAGGGCAAGGAGGCACTGGAGCGCGCGAACGCCGCGGCGATCCCGACGACCAAGCTGGAGTCGGCGCCGGCTGCCTACTGGTGCCGGGTCGGTGAACGCTCCTACCTACGTTGGGTGCTGCCCCACGACGAAGATGCCGCGACCGATGCGCTGGCCCGACTGCACGCGGCGTCGGCCACGTCGATGGGCGAGGGCACACGTCTGCTCGGGGCCTTCCGGGCGTGCGGACTCCTGGTCCCGGTCTGGGACCTCGACCCCAGCCTGGCCGGCGCCGACTACGAGGACGCCTTGGCGCAGATGGTCGTTCGCCTCGATGAGGCACTGGCGCAAAGCGGTCCCCTGAGCGGGCAGGAACGGCGGGCCCGTTCGGGCCTGCTGAGTCGCCAGGTCACCCTGCGCTGAGACCGGACGCCATGGATCCCTTGACGCCGCTAACCTCGGTCGCGGCGATCATTGCGGCCAAGAACGAAGCCGCCCGGATCGCGGCGACGGTCTCCGCGGTACGCCGGATCGATCGTGTCGACCTGGTGATCGTGGTGGATGACGGCAGTTCCGACGCCACTGCCCGGTTGGCAGGTGAGGCCGGCGCAGTGGTGATCAGTCATCCGCGCAACCGGGGCAAGGCGGCGGCCATGGCCACCGGCGCGAGGGCTGCCGCCGATCTGGACCTGCGTGAGCCACTTGACTCCGGTCGTGGGCGTGAGCTGTTGTTCATCGACGCCGACCTTGGGGATAGCGCCGCCAACATGGCCGTCCTGATCGGGCCGGTCGCGTCCGGAGAGGCAGACATGACGATCGCGGTCCTGCCGCCACAGGAGACCGCCGGTGGTGGTCATGGGTTTGTGGTGCGCTTGGCGCGCAACGGTATCCAGCGGCTAGCCGGCTGGACGTCGGCCCAGCCGCTGTCTGGCATGCGTTGTCTGTCCCGCGAGGCATTTGAGGCCGCCTCACCGCTGGCGCGCGGTTGGGGCGTCGAGGTCGGGCTCACGATTGACGTTCTCGGCGCCGGGTACCGGGTGGTCGAGGTCCCCTGCGACCTACAGCACCGGGTCTCCGGCTCCAACTGGAGAGGCCAGGTACACCGCGGCAGGCAGTATCGCGACGTCTGGCTTGCGCTCGCGTTTCGCAGACTCCGCGCCATCCGCATCGTTCACCGTGACCAGGCACCCGTCCGAACCAGAGGCCGACATTAGGGTTCCTCGCTCCCACCGGTCACTGGGATGGCTGCGAGCCGGCGCGTTGGCCCTCTCGTTCGCCCTGCTTCTGCTGGTGGCGGCGGCTGGTCCCTCGGCGGCGAAGCCCGGCCTGGGCCCACGTGGTTGGGCTCCAGGGGATCTGCCCATCGCGTTGTCGTCGGCCGTGGTCACGGCGGTCCTGTGGACGGCATACCTGCTGGGGGCCTTCGCGGTTGCCCTGGGCTTGTGGCGCGGCGTGGCGGGCGATCGGTGTCCGCCGAGGGTCCACCCCTGGCTGTGGCCCGTGGCGCTGGGTGTTCTCGCGTTGCTGACCGCGCCGATCGGCTCGGCCGACCACACCAACTACGCGGCCTATGGGCGGATCGCGGCCCAAGGGGGCGATCCGTACCTCGTTGCGCCGAGCACCTGGGCGGGCGGGCTGGACCCGGTCACCAGTGCCGTCGAGCCCCCCTGGACGATGACGCCCAGCATCTACGGACCCTTCGGGACGGCGTTGCAGACGCTGAGCTCCCTTGTCGGACACGATAATCTGCGTCAGACCGTCTGGGTCTGGCAGTTGCTCATCGTGGCGGCCTGGCTGATGGTTCGGTTGGTGCTACGCCGCGCGGCCGTCGATGAGGTTACTCGCCGGCGGGTGGATCTGTTGTGGACGGCCAACCCCGTCGTGTTCGGTATTGCGGTGCTCGGTGCGCACGTCGATCTCATCGCGACGGCGCTGGCTCTGGCGGCGGTTTTTCTCACGGCACGCCGGCCCTGGATGGCTGGGCTGGTGCTCGGAGCGACGGTCAGTACCAAGGTCACGTACGGGATCGTCGCGTTGGCGATCCTGTGGTCCTGGCGTTCCCTGGTCCGCAAGGACCTGGTTCGCAACGTGCTCGCGCTCACCGTGTCGTCCCTGGCCGTCTTCGTATCGCTGCACCTCTGGGCGGGGCCCCATGTCTTCGATCAGCTGCAGAAGGCGAGCAAAGGGGTCTCCTTGGCGACAGCCTGGCGCCCGGTCGTCAACCTGTTGTCAGCGGTGATGCCGTTGGACGCGGCGCGCACGGTGGTGTCCGCGGCGTCGGCCGTCGCGGTCATCGTGCTGGCATGGTTGCTATCGCATCTGGTGGGTTCTCGCCCAGCCACGCCACAGAAGTCGTCTACCGAGACCTCGCTGACCCAGCGGAGGCAGTCGGCCATGACCGCGATGTTCGTGCTCGCCACGGCCTACGCGCTTGGAGCTCCCTACGCCCTGCCCTGGTACGACACCCTCACCTGGGCCACTCTCCCGTTGATGCTCGGCACGGCTCTGGACGCGATCCTGTTGGCACGGCTGACAGTGATGGCCGNGGCCTACGTCCCAGGCCGCGTTGTCGCCATGAGCCCTGACGTGGAGTCGCTGACCTTGGGCTTCCGTAAGATTGTGGGTCCGCTGGCAGCGTGGCTGGTGTGGCTGGCTATCGCCGGTGCCGCGAGGCGCGGGTCGTCACGGGGCGCGTCGCCATCTCGTCCTGGAACGCCCTGAGCGTGATCGCGATCATCAGCGGACAGGCCAGCGTGGCCCCGACGGCCGGGATCGCTGCCCCGGAGTCGTTGAGCACCCAGCCGATGACCGACATGACCACGATGGCGATGAGCCCTGGCCGAAGGAGGGGGATGTCAGCGAACGGCCGGCGCAGTGGTGCCGCGGCCCACCAGGTCGGCCGGGCCAGGATGTAGGCGGACAGGACGAGCACGACCGGGGTGAGCAACGACAAGGGGTTGCTGAAGAAGAGCGTGGCGTTCTGTGCAAGCTTGCCGGCGATGACGTCCCAGGCGCCACCGTCGATGGCAGTCTGCACGAATCTGCCCAGCTGCGAACGGGACTCGGGCGGACGGAGCCAGTCCAGCAGGCCCACGAGGGCGACGAACACGCTGGCCCCACCGCCGATAGCCAACGACACGCGCCAGGTCAGCTTGATCTTCAGAATTGCCATGACCAGAAGGATCACAGCCGGCAGTAGTGCCGTGGGCCCGTCAAGGTCGCTGCCCCACCAGGGCGACCCGTCCACGATGACGGCGCCCATCCCGATGGCGGCCACCGCGGCCGCAGCGTGGCCAGGCTGCCCGAGGGTGACGAGGTGGTTGCCCACAGCGGTGCAGAGCATCAGTGTCGCCGTGGCGAACAGCGTGAAGGTCACAGGGCCCATCCCGTAGAACCTGCCCCCTATCACCGGTTGTAGGCCCATCAGTGAGGAGAGCTGCAGTCGCGACCCGGTCATGACATCCAACCCAAGGACCGCCACCGTCATGACACACACCACGACCAGTGGCCCGAACCTCTGTCGGCGCCACGGTCCGGTCAGTGCCAGCACCGAGATCGCTGACCCGAAGAGCGCAACGGAGGCGATGACACCGACAAGGGGGACAGGGAAGCGCCACCAGGGCAGGAGGTTGGCCAGGAACGTCGACACCGGGACGGTCGCGGCGACGGTGGCCCACCGGCGGGTGTCCACCAGGAGCTGGTGGCGTTGGGCCTCAGTTCCCCACCCGCGCCTCCAGAGCAGGACCGAGGTCAGGTACAGCGCCAGCTGCAGCAGGACCCATCCGTAGAAGAAGGGCTCGACCGCGGCGTGGACCTCATCGGAGGACTGGTCGTAGTCCAGCAGTGCCCGCAGACGTATAGAGGCCGACTGATCTGAGCTCTCGGCTGCGGGCACGAACCGCAGTGGGGTGCCGGCCAGACTCAGCGGCCGTGGGATGCCCAGATGCTGGAGAATGCTCGGTGCCAGATCCGTGAGCTGTACCAGCCCGGGCGATCTGGTCGAGGATGACTCAAGGGTTCCGGCTCCGAAGTGCGGCCCCGTGATGGCAGTCATTCGCAATCGTTGGCTGGCTCCCGCATCGGCGAGGCTGACCACCCCGACATCCGTGCCTGCGGGCGCGACCTTCAGTACGGCGGCAACCCGGGCGTCGACGGCGCCGACCTGTTGGGCACGTGTGGTCGCCGGGCCTAGCTCGTCCTTGGGGTTCACGTCGCCCGGATCGCGGACCACATCGACGTCGATCAGAGTCACCGGGCAGGTGGTCAGAGCTGCGGGCAGCGTCGAGACGTCGTACGGCTGATAGTGGACCACCAGGCCGTCGGCTCGGGCCGCGCCCAGTGCGGCGCCGGGGCCAACGGCCTGGATGCATCCGCCGTGACTGGCGACCTGTTCGCCAAGCAGGCCGGGAGAGGCATCGAACCTGCCCTCACCTGCTGTCGCCCGGTACTCACTCCAGCCAGGCACGTTTCCGGGCGCCATCTGTGCGGGCAGCGCCCGACACGGGGGTTTGGCGCCGTCGGATCCGCCGCCGAACGCGTCGGGGGCTTGCTCCCCGGAAGACAGAGTCAGCCAGCCGTCCACCGGGCAGGTGCTGGCGTGAACCGAGCCGATCGTCATGCTGGCGGTGGCGCCGTCGCGCAGCAACGACCACAGCGTCGGGGTGCTCAGCGGCGAGACGTCACTCCACGAAAGCCCCCCGGTGCCGATGATGACGATGGACTCGCTGGCCTCCTTCCCGGCGGTTGGCGACGCGGGCTCGATGAGCGAACCGATCACCACACCGGCGAGCAGCACTGCTGCTGTGGCGGCAGCCAGCAGTCGACGTCGGGTCATCAGCGCAAGGCTACTGTCAGGGTTCAGCGCCTTACTGCGAGGTCCAGACCTGCACCAAGGACGCCATTGCCAGAAGCAGGCAGACGCCACCGCCGATCCGCCGGATGGTGGCCAGCCTCGTCCACCTGAGCAGGGTCCGACCCAGCACCGCGCCCAGTGCCGAGACCGTGGCCAGGGCCAGGAAGGCGCCGATTCCGACCGATACCGGATCCTGGTACTTCACGACCAGGCCCGCGGTCAGCAGCTGCGAGAGGTCGCCCCACTCGGCCACGAAGAGCACCAGGAAGCTTGTCCCGACTACCTGCCATCCGTGGATACCTGCCCGCGCCTTTGCCTCGAACTCGTGCTCGGTCTCGGGTTCCTGGGCGTCGGCTTCGCCGGCCCCGCGCAGCAGGACGACACCTCCGGCCAGGAACATCAGCCCGGCGAAGATCTCGACCGGCGTCCGTGGCAGCTGACCGATCAGGCCGCCCAGCGTCACCGCAACCAGGGTCTGCACCAGAAAGGCCGCGCTTACCCCAATCCAGACCGGCAGTGGCCTGTATCGCGTGGCCAACACCAGAGTCGCGATGAATGTCTTGTCGGGCAGCTCAATCGGGAGAAGCAGCAGGAAAGCGGTGGCTGCAATGACAAGGCTCATCGTGGGACCACTTTAGCGACCAGCCTTCCCAAGCAGCGCCACCTCAGGTGCAGGTCTGCGCGACCGCCAGGGCGGCCAGGTTTGTCACTGCCCCGACGACTCCGGAGGTCGTGGCTGCTTCTCCAGCTCTGTCTTGAGGTCTGCCGGCGCCGCGACGTGGCGTTCGGCGTACTTGTCGATCCACCGATCGTGGATCAGCAGAATCGGCACCGCGTTGAGGAAGTGCAAGTTCTCCCTGCTGATGACCTGCTGATGACCTGC
>JGI20177J14857_1000641_pt1 | contig 10502 bp, 8 predicted proteins | sample NGESurdeep072012_6_FD_14857 | JGI IMG/M metagenome (IMG submission 14857) | reverse complement strand
AGATCAGCTACAAGCGCGGGCACCGATACATCACTCTCGTCGTGGATCACGACAGTGGCCGGTTGGTGTGGGCCGCGCCGGGTCGAGACCGCAAGACGCTGGCGAAGTTCTTCGACGCCCTCGGTGAAACCCGGTGTGCCGCCATCACGCACGTCTCGGCCGACGCCGCCACGGCCACGATGGCCGGCAGCAACACCGTCGTCGCCTTCCCGATCACAGGCGGCCACATCTCGCTATTCGACAAGAGCGTGCAGGCCAACGGCACGCCGTGGATTCAGGGCGAGGTTGACCACTCCGGTGGCTTGACGTTCTCTGCCGGCGGCAAGGAGGTCACGGTCACCAACTTCATCGTCGACCCCGGCAAGTCCCTGCTGACCGCCACCGCCGGCGGCGCCCAGGTCCCGCTGCTGTTCCTTGATGGCACCAACGTGGCGGTCTCCAAGGACGCGGCCGGGCACGTGCTGCTCGACGGCACCGTGGCCAAGCTGACCCAGCAGGCGGCGGACGCGCTGAACATCACCTTCGGTGTGAGCCTGTTTCAAGAAGGACATCCCGGTCGGCACCGTGCACCTGACCGCCGCCGGCTGAGCCGCCCTAGCACAGCCGGTCAGGCAACCAGCCTGACCAAGCGCGTCCCGTTCGGCGGAGTGCCGGGCGCCGCGTCGCGTGCGTGGCGGGCAGTGGCCCGAGGCAGTGGCCCGAGGCAGTGGCCCGGGGAGTAACGGCGTCAGCGCGGCCGAACTCCGCGCGGCATCTTCGCCCCCTTAGGCAGCGGACCCTTGGGCATCGGCACATTGGTACCGCCAAGCGCCCGCAACCGGGCCTCGACGGCGTTCACCTGCGCCGGCTTGAGGTTGCGGGGCAGCTTCATGCAGTGCGTTTGCAGCTTGCGCAGCGGCACCTGGCCCTCGCTGTCACCGACCAAGACGTCATAGATTGGTACGTCGCCGACCACCCGCGCCACCCGCCGGCGCTCCTGCGCCACCAGGCCGGCAGCTCGGCCCGGCACGCCTTCGCCCACGACCACGACCCCGGGGCGACCGATCACCCGGTGCACCAGGTCCTGGTGGCGGTTGAAGCCCACTGCTGGATTCACCCGCCAGTCCCCGCGCATGGACTGCAGCACGGCCGCCGCCGCTCCCGGTTGTCCCTCGACCGAGGCGAACGCGGATGCCTGCGCCCGGCGCCCGAAGATCAGCGTGGCCGCGCTCAACCCGATCAGCACTCCCATGACCGTCGCGTAGATCAGGTGGCCGGTAAGCAGCCCGAGGCCGAGGCTGATCGCCAAGCCCAGGGTGAAGGCGCCGAGCATGTAGGGGACGAGCTTCGGATCGTTCTTTCGGGTCATCGAGAAGGCGGCCCGGAACTGCTTCACTCGGCCGGGACCGGCCTCCTTGGTGCGATCCCCCTTCAGACGTCGCTTGACGCCGCGCTGAAAGCGACCCTTGGTGCGTGGCGCCGGCCTAGCCCCGGATCTGCCTGCCACTCGGGCGCCTTTGGGGCCGCTGGGGTGAGCGCCAGTGGGCGTGCGCCGCAGCCGGCTGCGGAAGTCGGGAGCCATGCCGCTGAGGATATTCGCCAGCTGTCTAGCCGCCGCGTGCCGCAGCCCCGGAGGAGCGGCGGAACTCGTTGTCGATCCCCCCGTCACGCCGCCTGCCCGTTCGGCGCCCGAGCCCCGACCGAGGCCGGTGGCGTCACGGTCACCACCCCATCGTCGTCCCGGCGCAGCCGCCAGCCGCCGTCGTGCACCAGCCGGTGGTGAACGCGGCACAACAGCACCAGGTTGTCCAGGTCGGTGGGGCCGCCGTCGAGCCAGGAGGTGATGTGGTGGCCGTCGCAGTGCGCCGGTGCCCGGTCACAGCCGACGAACACGCAGCCGCGGTCCCGGGCCGCCAGCGCCCGGCGCAGTCCCGGGGAGACCACCCGGCTGCGCCGGCCCACGTCGAGGACGTCACTGGGGCCGGCGAAGACGATCCGGGCGACCGCGGCGTCACAGCCCAGCCGGCGGGCCACCTCGACCGGGACCGGGGCCGCCCAGTCCAGCTCGGCCGCCCGGGTTCCGGGCGCTCCCAGCAGGGCGCTCAGGTCCACGGTGACGTTGAGGTGCGGCCGCTCGCCGCCGGACTCCGGCAGCCCCCCGCCGTCCAGGCTGCGCCGGGCGAGCTCGACCAGGGCGTCGGCCCGGCGCTGGGCCGGGGTGCGGTCGTCGGCGGGACCGGCTGGGCTCGCCAACGGCAGNACCGCGGCCAGCACGGTGGCNCCGGCCTCCGGGTCGAGCTGGCCCTGGAGGGCGACCGTGCCCCCGAAGGTCTCGGCCAGGGTCAGATAGCGGGCGGCATGGGCGGCGGCGGCGTCGGCGCGCACCCGCTCCGGCGCCACCACGTTGCGCAAGTGCACCGCGGCGTGCCGCAGCCGCTGCGGGTCGAGCTCGCGGGCGGCGCCGAGCAGGATCGCCTCACCACCGGCCACCGCCTCGGCCGGCAGGTCCGCGGTGGCGGCCGCGATCACCTCGACGTGCCGGACGCTGACGGCGCCGGCCGCCAGGGCCGCGGCGCTGGCAGTCAGGTCGTCGGCCAGCCGGCGGGCCGTCCGCACCCACGCCGCCGCCGCGCCCGGGGCCAGCCGGGCCCGGTGTCGCAGCCAGGCCGCGGTCGACGCCGCCCCGGCGGCCGCGGCCCCACCGCCCCGGTCGAAGGCCACCAGCCGGCGGGCGAACTCCGCCTCCAGCCGGTTGCGGGCGATGCCCAGCGCCACCACGTCCTCGCCCAGGGCGGCGACCGGCAGCCCAGCGAGCTCCTCGCCGGCCAGCTGGTCCAGTGCACCGCCGAGCCGGCCCACCGGCGGTCGTCCGTCGTACTCGAACATGTGTTTGACTCTAACCGCGACCGCCGACAGTTTCGGTGGAGCCGGCGCCTGTCCCCGAGGTTCTTTGCATGGCGTTGGCAAGGTTCTATGCATGGCGTTGGCAAGGTATTCAAGAGCTGCCGCTCAGCAGCGAGATGCGTCCAGGCCGCTTCGGCTGCCTGTCGCGTCCCGCTCTGTCTCGTCCCGCTCTGTCGCGTCGGAGTCGCTCTGCATTGCCAGCTCCTGGCTCCGGGCGGCGAGTTCCCACGGCCCCATTGCGGACACGGACAGAGTCCAGACAAGATCGTCGATAACCTGGTCAGCGTCCGATCCACGCGCTCAAGCCGACGCAGGCGTAAGGCACAACGCGTCTGGGCATCGGCGGGGGCGTCCCTCCTGCTGCAAGGAGGAACATCGTGGCCACCCTGAATCGCTGCGACTTCTACAATGTGCGACCGCGGCACCGGCGAGCATTGACCATCGTCCCCGACTGATCGACGGGACCGACCTTGGGGGTGGGGCACGGCCCGGGCAGTGCGGATTGGTCGTTGCGGGTGTAGATCAGGTCGAGACACCCGACGGCATGGTGGGTGGCGGCGGCGCCGCCGATGTGGCCGCGCTGGCGGACCAGCTCGGGCTAGCGCTAGCTGTCGGATGCACTCCCAGGGCGGCCCCGGCGTCATGACGGGACTCCGTCGCGAATCACGTACCGCGGCGCTCCTCGGCAGCTTCACCCGCCGAGGGCATCGCCGGAGGCTCGACAACCCGCACCAGCAGTGCCGTAGGCCGGTGAAGCTGCGGATCCAGACAGCCAGCCCCAGCTAACCGAGTAACCATCCTCATCGCCGCAGCAGGCGCTCGAGCAGGGCGTCGATCGCCGCTGAGCTGGCCTCCTCGCCCGTGGGGACGACGACCTCGGTGGCGGTCAGGAACTGCCGCAGCACGCTGTGCAGGATGTTTACCCGGCATGGTGGCCCGTCCCGGGCCAGCGTCAGGTGCACCAGGCCAGCGCGGGTGTCAGGCCGGATCCGCACATCCCCGTCCCCAGTCGGCTCCTCCAACCCGTACCGCAGGAAGTCCCGCAGCACCACCCACCGCCCGCGCGGCAGGCTCGGATGGTCCGGGTGCGGCGTTATCAGCAGGGTCACCGCGAGCGGGTCCGCCTCGCGCCAGCTCAGCCGCAGCAGCGTCGTCCGACCACGGCCGGATGCACCCGCGCCGGTGACCAGCACCTCCGTGGTCACGTCATGCGTGGTCACCGCTGGCTTCCTGTCGCCGGTCTACCCCCGTCCGAGGGTGACACTTGTTAGCCGGTGGAGGCTACCCGGCCGACGCGTTCGCAGGCGGCTACGAGCCGTCAGCGGCGTAGGCTTTGGCCCGTGGCCGACCCTTCGTCGTACCGTCCGGGGCCGGGTGCCATCCCCGACTCGGCTGGGGTCTACCGGTTCCGCGACGCCACCGGCCGAGTGGTGTACGTCGGGAAGGCCAAGAGCCTGCGCAGCCGGCTGTCCAGCTACTTCCAGGACCTGCAAAACCTGCACCCGCGCACCCAGAGCATGGTCACGACCGCTGCGTCGGTGGAGTGGACGGTGGTCAGCACCGAGGTCGAGGCGCTGCAGCTGGAGTACAGCTGGATCAAGGAGTTCGACCCGCGGTTCAACGTCCGCTACCGGGACGACAAGTCCTATCCGAGCCTGGCGGTGACCCTGGACGAGGAGTACCCGCGGCTGCAGGTGATGCGGGGTCCGAAGCGCAAGGGCGTGCGCTACTTCGGGCCGTACGCCCACGCCTGGGCCATCCGGGAGACCCTCGACCTGCTGCTGCGGGTCTTTCCCACCCGGACCTGCTCGGCGGGGGTGTTCCGGCGGGCCGGCCAGGTGGGCCGGCCCTGCCTGCTGGGCTACATCGGCAAGTGTTCCGCGCCGTGTGTCGGCCGGGTCAGTGCCGCGGAGCACCGGCGCATCGTCGAGGACTTCTGCGACTTCATGTCCGGTCAGACCGCCACCTACATCCGCCGGCTGGAGAAGGAGATGGCGGCCGCGGCGGCCGCGACGGAGTTTGAACGCGCAGCCCGGCTGCGTGACGACATCGGCGCGCTCAACCGGGCGATGGAGAAGCAGGCGGTCGTTCTCGGCGACGGCACCGACGCCGACGTGGTGGCGTTCGCCGAGGACCCGCTGGAAGCAGCGGTTCAGGTGTTCTACGTCCGGTCCGGCCGAGTCCGTGGCCAGCGGGGCTGGGTTGTCGACAAGGTCGAGGACCTCGACACCGGTGACCTGGTCGAGCAGTTCCTGTCCCAGACCTACCTGGACGAGGGCAGCGAGATCCCGCGGGAGGTGTTGGTGCCGGCGCTGCCTCCGGATGCCGAGGTGGTGGCGCAGCTGCTCAGCGAGGTCCGCGGCAGCCGGGTGGACCTGCGGGTGCCGCAGCGTGGGGACAAGCGCTCGCTGCTGGAGACGGTGGAACGCAACGCCCGGCAGGCCTTCGGCCTGCACAAGCTCAAGCGCGCCTCGGACCTGACCGCCCGCTCCCGGGCGCTGGCGGAGATCGCCGACTTCCTGCAGCTGGCGCAGGCGCCGCTGCGGATCGAGTGCTTCGACGTGTCGAACCTGCAGGGCACGTCGGTGGTGGCGAGCATGGTCGTGTTCGAGGACGGTCTGGCCCGGCGCGGCGAGTACCGGCGGTTTGCCGTTCGCGACCTCGCCGGCCAGGACGACGTGGCGGCCATGGAGCAGGTGGTACGCCGACGCTTCCGCCGCTACCTGGACGAGCGCGCTGCCGCGGGGGAGTCGGTGCCGGCGCCCGACTCGGAAACCGGCCGGCCGCGCAGGTTCGCCTACCCGCCCAACCTGGTGGTGGTCGACGGCGGTCCGCCGCAGGTCCAGGCCGCCGCCCGCGCGTTGGCCGACCTCGGCATCACCGACGTGGCGCTCTGCGGCCTGGCCAAGCGGCTGGAGGAGGTGTGGCTGCCGGACCGGGATGACCCGGTGATCCTGCCACGCACCAGTGAGGGGCTCTACCTGTTGCAGCGCATCCGGGACGAGGCGCACCGGTTCGCCATCACCTACCACCGTCAGCAGCGGTCCCGGTCGATGACGGCGAGTGCGCTCGACGGCGTACCCGGTCTGGGGGAGACCCGCCGCAAGGCCTTGTTACGGCAATTCGGGTCGCTCAAGCGGCTGCAGGCGGCCGGCGTCGACGACATCACCCAGGTGCCCGGGGTCGGTCGGCGGACGGCGGAGGCGGTCGTCACTGCGCTCGCCGGCCAGCCGGCCACCCCGGCAGTCGACCCGGTGACGGGGGAGATCCTGGGCGCTCAGGACCTGGCCGAGGGACTCTTGGGATGACTGCTCCCGCTGGACCCGTCGTCGCCGGCAAGCCGAGTCCGGCGGCGGTCTTCGAGCTGGCGATCGTCACCGGCCTGTCCGGAGCCGGCCGCAGTACCGCCGCGAAGTGCCTGGAAGACCTGGGCTGGTTCGTCGTGGACAACCTGCCGCCGTCCCTGCTGGCCACCATGGTCGAGCTCGGCAGCCGGTCGCACGGCGAGGTGGCCCGGATCGCCGCGGTGGTCGATGTCCGCAGCCGGGCGTTCTCCTCCGACCTGGAGTCGGCGCTGAACGAGCTGGAGCGGCGCGGCGTCCGAGCTCGGGTGCTCTTCCTGGAGGCCGCCGACGACGTCCTGGTCCGGCGCTTCGAAAGCGTTCGCCGGCCGCACCCGTTACAGCGTGACGGCCGGCTCGTCGACGGCATCGCCAGCGAGCGCGAGCTCCTGCGGGACCTGCGCGGCCGGGCCGACCTGGTGGTGGACAGCTCGGCGCTGAACGTGCACGAGCTGCGGTCCAAGGTGGACGACGCTTTCGGCACCGGCGCCGGTACGACGCTGCAGCTGACCGTGCAGTCCTTCGGGTTCAAGTACGGCCTGCCGGTGGACTCCGACCTGGTCGCCGACATGCGGTTCCTGCCGAACCCGCACTGGGTGCCGGAACTGCGTCCGTACACCGGCCGGGACCCGGCCGTGCGGGACTACGTGATGGCGGCGCCGGGCGCGCTGGAGTTCCTCGATCGGTACGTCGAGCTGCTGACGATCGTCACTCAGGGCTACCTGCGGGAGGGCAAGCGCTACGCCACCCTCTCCGTAGGCTGCACCGGCGGCAAGCACCGCAGCGTGGCCATGGCCGAGGCGCTCGGCAGCCGGCTGCGGGCGCGCGGCCTGGACGCCAGCGTGGTCCACCGCGACCTGGGGCGGGAGTGAGCGCGGGTCCGGCGGTCGTCGCCTTGGGCGGTGGGCACGGGCTGGCGGCGTCGCTAGCCGCGCTGCGGCAGGTGACCAACCGGGTCACCGCCGTGGTGACGGTGGCCGACGACGGCGGCTCCAGCGGTCGACTCCGACGACAGCTCGGCGCCCTGCCACCTGGTGACCTGCGGATGGCGCTGGCTGCGCTGGCCGGCGAGGACGAGTGGGGACGGTGTTGGACGGCGCTGCTGCAACACCGGTTCGGCGGGACCGGCGACCTGGCCGGACATCCGGTCGGCAACCTGATCCTCACCGGACTGACCGACCTGCTCGACGGGGACGCAGTGGCCGCGCTCGAGCTGACCGGTCGGCTGCTGGGCATTCGCGGCCGCGTGCTGCCGCTGGCCAACGTGCCGCTGGAGATCCGGGCCGACGTGGCCGAGCTCGACCCGGCGGACCCGGCCGCGATCCGCGAGGTGCGGGGGCAGGTCGCGGTGGCGACCACCCCCGGCCGCGTGCTCCGCGTCCGGCTGGAGCCGCCCGCACCGGCCGCCTGTCCCGAGGCGATGGCCGCGGTCGGGACGGCCGACTGGGTCATTTTCGGCCCCGGGTCGTTGTTCACCAGCGTCATCCCGCATCTGCTCGTGCCCGGCCTGGGAGCGGCGCTGACCGCAACGCCGGCCCGNCGGCTGTTCGTGCTGAACCTGGTTCCGCAACCGGGCGAGACCGACGGGTTCTCGCCGGAGCGGCACATCGANGTGCTGGCCGAGCACGTGCCCGACCTCGTCGCCGACGTCGTCCTGGCCGACANNGCGGCGATTCCGGACCCCGACCGGCTGCGCGCGGCGGCNGCGGCGATCGGCGCCCGGTTGGTGCTCGCCTCCGTGGCCGCCCCCGACGGCAGCCCTCGGCATGACCCGGCGCTGTTGGCGGCGGCGTTCCGTCGGGCATTTGACTGCGCACCGTGTGGATGTGACACCGTTGCGTGAGCACGGGGGCGAGCCGGGGAGACAGCCACAATGGCCATGACAGCCGGAGTCAAGGACGAGCTCAGCCGTCTGCCGGTGACCAAGCCGTGCTGCCGGCGGGCCGAGATGGCGGCGTTGCTGCGGTTCGCCGGTGGCCTGCACCTGGTGTCCGGCCGCGTGGTGGTCGAGGCGGAGTTGGACACCGGTTCGGCGGCCCGCCGGTTGCGGCGCGAGGTCGCACAGGTCTTCGGGCATTCCAGCGACGTCCACGTGCTCGCCGCCGCCGGCCTGCGGCGGGGCAGTCGGTACGTCGTGCGGGTGGCCCGAGACGGCGAAGGCCTGGCCCGCCAGACCGGACTGATCGACGGTCATGGCCGGCCGGTGCGCGGGCTGCCACCGCAGGTGGTCTCCGGCTCCACCTGCGACGCGGCGGCGGCCTGGCGCGGGGCCTTCCTGGCGCACGGGTCGCTGACCGAGCCCGGTCGCTCGGCCAGCCTGGAGGTCACCTGCCCCGGGCCGGAGGCGGCGCTGGCGTTGGTGGGGGCCGCCCGCCGGATCGGCGTACCGGCCAAGGCCCGCGACGTCCGCGGCGTCGACCGGGTCGTGATTCGCGACGGCGACGACATCGGGGCCATGCTGACCCGGCTCGGGGCCCACGACAGCGTGCTGGCCTGGGAGGAGCGCCGCATGCGCCGCGAGGTCCGGGCCACCGCGAACCGGCTGGCGAACTTCGACGACGCCAACCTGCGCCGCTCGGCCCGGGCCGCCGTCGCGGCCGGGGCCCGGGTGCAGCGCGCCATGGAGATCCTCGGTGCGGACGCGCCCGAGCACCTACTGAGCGCCGGCCGACTGCGGATGCAACACCCCCAGGTCAGCCTGGAGGATCTCGGGCTGTTGGCCGACCCCCCGATGACCAAGGACGCGGTCGCTGGGCGCGTACGCCGGTTGCTCGCGCTGGCCGACCGACGGGCTGCGGAGATCGGCATCCCGGACACCGAAGCCAGCGTCACCCCGGAGATGCTGACCTCGTAGCCGGCCAGCAGGGGCCACCGCCGCCCGACCGCCTGACCGACCGCCCGAAAGCCCGGGACGAAGGCCCCCGCCCCGACCGTCCGCCTCTTCCGTTAGGGTCCGCGCAGGACCGCGGGCAGACCGCACAGTCGAGGAGTTCAGGAGCAGCCGCAGTGACCATTCGAGTAGGCGTCAACGGGTTCGGTCGCATCGGACGCAACTTGTGGCGAGCCGTCGCTGCCGGATCGAGCGACATCGAGATCGTCGCCGTCAACGACTTGACCAACACCAAGACGCTTGCCCACCTGCTGAAGTACGACACGGTGCTGGGCAAGCTGGACCGCGACGTCACGATCACTGGTGACGGCATCCGCGCCGGGGACAGCACCTTCCGCGTCCTCAGCGAGCGGGAGCCGAGCGCGCTGCCGTGGGGCGACCTGGGCGTCGACGTCGTCGTGGAGTCCACCGGGCGGTTCACCAACGGCGCGGACGCCGCCAAGCACATCGCCGCGGGCGCCAAGAAGGTCATCATCTCGGCCCCGGCCAAGGGCGAGGANGCCACNTTCGTCATGGGTGTCAACGACGGCGACTACGACCCGGCTGCGCACAACGTCGTCAGCAANGCATCCTGCACCACCAACTGCGTGGCCCCGATGGCCAAGGTGCTGCTGGATAACTTCGGGATCGTCAAGGGCATGATGACGACGATCCACGCCTACACCAATGACCAGGTCATCCTCGACTTCCCGCACGAGGACCTGCGCCGGGCGCGAGCCGGCGCGGCCAATATCATTCCTACCTCTACCGGCGCAGCCAGGGCCACGTCGCTGGTNCTCCCNGAGCTCAAGGGCAAGCTNGACGGCATCGCCATGCGCGTCCCGGTGCTGGACGGCTCGGTGACCGACCTGGTCGTAGAGCTNGAGCGCGAGACCACCGCCGAGGAGATCAACGCGGCATTCAAGTCGGCGGCCGATGGGGTGTTNAAGGGCTACCTCTACTACACCGACGACCCGATCGTGTCCTCGGACATCGTCGGCTCGCCGGCCTCGTGCACGTTCGACTCCCTGCTCACGTTGGCCAGCGGCACGCAGGCCAAGGTCATCGGCTGGTACGACAACGAGTGGGGCTACACCCAGCGCCTGCTCGACCTGACCACCCTCGTCGGCTCCCGGCTGTCCTAGAGCAGCCGTGCGCACCCTCGACGACCTTCTTCGGGAGGGGGTCGCCGGACGGACCGTGCTCGTCCGCAGCGACCTCAACGTCCCGCTGGACAATGGCCGAATCACCGACGATGGCCGGATTCGGGCCAGTTTGCCGACCATCACCGAGCTGGCGGCAGCTGGTGCCCGGGTGCTGGTCTGCGCGCACCTGGGCCGGCCCAAGGGGCAGGTGAAGCCGGAGTACTCGCTGGCGCCGGTGGCCGAGCGGCTCGCCGAGCTGCTCGG
>JGI20177J14857_1000635_pt1 | contig 10556 bp, 11 predicted proteins | sample NGESurdeep072012_6_FD_14857 | JGI IMG/M metagenome (IMG submission 14857) | reverse complement strand
GCGCTGAGCTAGACGGCAAGGGTCCGATTGCTTGGATTGCAATTCTTGGCTGCACTCTTGCCGGGCTCATGATCCCGCTAGCGAGCTCGTGGCGGCTTCCTTAGTAGCCTGCATCGCGATAAACGCCGCCCCGGCGGTCGTGATACCGCCCAAGATTGGGTCGAGTGGCTTCATCGGCCGCGCGGCTAGAGAGCAGTGCGGGTAATAGATCGCACCACGGAACCGATCTACGTGCAGGCCGGCGGCGATCGTGGCTGTGCGCAACTCGTGCGCGGTTGTGAAACATGCGTGCCTCCAAAAGGCGTTGCCCAACCAAGCGCGAATGCGCCGGGAAGCCGCCCACGTGCTCCATCTACCGAGTTCGCCTATGACAAGGCGGCCGCCGGGTTTGAGCACGCGCGCCATTTCCTCGACAGCGCGGGATCTCTGTTCCACGAAGCAAAGAACCGTTATGGCAGTCACCACATCAAAGCTTTGATCACGGAACGGAAGATGCTCGGCGCGGCCGAGCAAATAGCTCATCGCGTCCCGCTCGGCCATTGTCCGCGCGGTCGCCTTCGCCATCATGTGCGGGTCAGAGTCGCAGCCGACGACGAATAATGCTCCCTTGCGGTGGAATTCGGCCGTGAGCGTCCCGTCCCCGCAACCGACATCCAGAACGGCTTTGCCGGATAGAGGCCCTGCAAACTTCAGAACCAGTTCCTGTTCCAGTGACTCCGTGATCGCGCCGAGTGTGGACGCGCGCCACTCGGCATAGATATCGGGACCAACTTCGCCGGCTCTATTCAAGGTATGAGTTTTGGCCAAGGCGTCTCCTGCCATCGAAGGATCAGCTCGGAAGCGGGCAGGCGTTGGAAATCGTAATGGTCATGACCAGTTCGCCACCAGTTGCAGCCTTGGCGAACGCCTCGGCTAGTGCGGCGAACACGATGCCACTTGCCCCTGCTACCGTGGTGCTCATCAGCCCGACATGTGGAGTCAATCCATGTTCCTCAAGGGCCCTGCGTACGGACTCGACGGCGGGCCCGAGATGCTCCTGTCTCAGCGGATAGACACTGATTTGTGCGCTAACTGTCATGGGTAGGAGTCTCCTTGTCGGCGGAGGCCTTCAGGCGGGGGGCTGGTAATTTGACGAGGCTCAGGAAGAACAGGCCGCCCGCGATGGCTACTATAATCGGGCCGGAAGGACGGTGCGTCAATGAAGCTATCCAGGTGCCCAGGAGCGTGGAGGCGAGCGCAGCTCCGATTGCGATCGCGAACATGGCGTCGATGCTGCGGGCGAGACGCTTCGCAACCGTCGCAGGGATGATGATGAGGGAGCCCATGAGCAGCACCCCNAGATAACGCATTCCTAACGCAACAGTCACCGCGAAGGCGACCAGAAACGACAATTGCAGGCNCTTGACGCCGATGCCGGATGCGATCGCGACCTCGGTCGAGACCAGTGATACGAGCAGACGATCTCGTGCCTTGAGAATAAACGCGATAACNGCAAGGGCGGCGACCNGAGCGAATATTGTTTCCGCGATCGTCATGCTGCCCGGCGTCCCGAACAAGGCGTCGATAAGTTCTTCGCCCGTANCAGTGAGGCTGCCGATCGCAAGCGCGACTGAAAAGACGACTCCGGTGATCGCTTCGGTCGATAACTTCGTCTTGCCCTCGATTGCCCAAATCAACATGCTGCCAGCCAGCAGCGCGACCACCGCACCGATCAACGGATTGAGTCTCAAGACGAGAGCCAGACCGATTCCCGGCAAGGCGACGTGCGAAAAGGCATCAGCGGCAAGCGTCATCCTCCGCATCACTGCGAAACACCCGACCAGCCCGGCCGCAACTGCCATAGCGGCGCAGACGATCAGTGCCCTAGCGTCCATGGTCGTCGTGAAGGTGGAAACTGATTGGCGTACCGTAGATTTCCGATAACCGCTCGGGCGTGAGGACCACCTGCGGCGGCCCTAGAGAGCTGCGTTCTCGGGCGAGGCACAAAACACTAGAGGCGTAGTGGTAAACGACGCTCAGGTCATGCGAGATGAGAAGGGTAGTAACACCCTCGTCTTGCTGGAGTCGGCGGATGGCTTCACTGAGCGCTTGTTGGCCGGGAGCATCAACACCCGCTGCCGGTTCGTCGAGCAGGAGGACGTCGGGCTTCCCGATCAACGCAAACGCGACCAGGAGGCGCTGAAACTGGCCTCCTGACATGCTTCCGATCGGTTGAACCAACACCTCTTCCCGCAGATCCACGCGCTTCAAAGCATCGAGCGCCTCCTCTTTAGCCGCGTGCGAAATCGTCAGCTTGGCGCGCAAGAGGTCTCTTCCGGTTATCGGAAGATCGCGCTCGATATCCAGTTTCTGCGGCACGTAGCCGAACCGCGTACCCGGCGCCCAACGAATCGTTCCTGCATACGGTATCGCGCCGATGAGCGCACGGAACAGGACCGTCTTGCCGGAGCCGTTCGGACCTATGACCGCGAGCGAAGCCCCACGGGCGACGCTGAAACTGAGGTCCGCGAGGATCACCGTGTCGTCGAAGCTGACAGTGAGGCGATCGACCTCGAGGACAGAACCGGCGTATTGGCCGGTTATCCGGCGCTCTGGAACTTCGGTTGGCATCGGCCTTCTCTAAGCACTGGACAAAAGTTTTCCGACGGCGTTCTATTTTCCCTGTTCGATCTCCTTTCCCCGCCTTTCCATCAATTCGCCCATCTCCTTCATCATTCTGCCCTGTATCTGCATCATCTCGCCGCGGGTCTTCGGGTCGACATCCATCATCATGGGACAACCATCCATCATACCCTGCCCCATCCCCATTCCACCGCCCATCATCCCTTTGCCGCCCATCATGCTTCCACGACCCATCATTCTTCCGCCGGGCATCATCATTCCCGGTTGCGGCGCGCCAGGCGAGGGAGCCGCGGCGGATGAGTTATCCGACGCGGCCGGCGCAGCCTGCTGGTCGGCGGCAAATGCGGAACTGTGAAAACCGCTTGCGCAGAGAAGCAACGCAAGGATCGAAATGGCCAGAACCGTCGCTTTTGGATTCCTCATTTGAGTTTTCTCCACAATGTTGCGCGCGTTGATATTCAATCCGCTGTGCTCGGATTGCGATAGACCAAATAATAGATGAGCGGCACGACGATCAAAGTGAATGCCGTCGAAGCGAAGATTCCGAATATGAAAGCCCAGGCGAGGCCCGAGAAGATTGGGTCGAGCGTAATCACGGCCGACCCCAGCATCGCAGCTGCGGCGGTAAGCGCGATAGGCCGCAGGCGAATGGTGCCGGCCTCGATGATCGCGTTCTCGAGACTGAGTCCACGCGCGAGGCCATGATGAATAAAGTCAATCAGGATTATCGAGTTGCGTACGACAATCCCCGCCAGCGCGATCATGCCGATCATGGCGGTCGCGGTAAAAAAGGTGGGGTCGGGAAAGCCCGCCACAGGGCGGTTGGTCAGCAAGTTCAGCAGGAAGAAGCCGGGCATGATGCCGATCATAGTGAGCGGAATCGCCGCCATAATAATGAGCGGCATAGCGAGAGACTCGGTCTGGGCGACCAGGAGCACGTAGATGATGAAAAGCGCGGCGCCGAACGCGAGTCCGAGGTCGCGGAACACCGTCAAGGTGATGTTCCATTCGCCCTCGCCGCTCCAGTCGATGCTGTACCCGGCCGGAACGAGACCTCGAGTGCGCGGTTGGAGCCAGAGAATCTCGTTGACCGGGCTGATGCCAGCGGTGTCCGCCATAACCATCGTCACCTCGCGGAGGTCCTTACGGTAGATCGGCTGTTCTTCCACCGTGCGGCGGACCTCGCCCAATTGGCTGAGCGGCACCATCGCGCCGTCGGACCCGCGCATCTTTACCGCGGTCAGGTCTTCCAGACTTGAACGGGCCGCTCGCGGCATCCTCAGCTCGATCACCAATGGATCGCGCTCCGTCTCCGTGTGAATGGTGCCGGTCGCGTTCCCCCCCAACATCAGCGCCAGAGTCTGCGCGACGTCCTCGGTGCTAATGCCGTGAAGCGCCGCTTTTTCGCGATCAAGAATGAACTGCAAGCGCGGCTGCGCTGCGACGGAAAAATCGTCGGTGTCCACGAGGCCGGAGGTGCGATCGAGGACGCCTCGGAGCGCGCGTCCATAACTGATGATTTGCGCATACTCCGCCTGGGGCGGGCCGTAAATTTCGGCGACGATCGTCTCCAGCACGGGCGGCCCGGGCGGCATCTCGACGATCTTGATCTTCGCGCCGTGCTTCCGTGCGAGCGCCTCCACCAACGGCCGGATTCGGAGCGCGATCTGGTGTGAGGACTGGGCGCGCGCGTTCTTTGGTGCGAGATTGACCCGGATGTCGGCCTGCCAGGGCGCGTTCCGCGCGTAGTAGTGACGGACCATCCCGTTGAAATCAAATGGAGAGGTAACGCCGGTATAAGATTCGAAGTCGGTGACTTCCGGAACTCTGGCCAACAGTTCGTCGAAGTCCCGAACCACCGCGTCGGCCGATTCCAGCGGCGTTCCTTCGGGCATGTCGATTACGAGCTGCAATTCGTTCTTGTTGTCGAATGGCAGCATCTTGACCGGGACCAGCCCGAACACCACGAGCAGGATCGACACGGCGAGAGCGCCGGCGATCGAGAGCAGGAAGAGGTGCGCGCGCCGCCGGCTCTCGAGCAGCGGCCGAAGAATCCTCGTATACCAGCGCCGGATTGTCGCCGCGTCGTCGGGCTTCTCCACGCCGGATGCGGGCGCGTCCTCGTGGTGCAGTAGGTGATATGCGGCCCAAGGTGTGATCGTGAACGCCACCACCAGCGACATCAGCATCGCGAGTGGCACGTTGAACGGCATCGGCCGCATGTAGGGTCCCATCATCCCGGTCACGAACAGCATCGGGATGAATGACGCGATGACCGTGAAGGTCGCGAGGATCGTGGGCGGCCGGACTTCGTCCACCGCGATGAGAGTGGCCTCGCGCCGTGGATGCGTGCCGAGCCGGAAATGACGGTGGATGTTCTCGACGTCGACGATCGGATCGTCGACCAGCAGACCCAGCGACAGTATCAGCGCGAACAGGGTGACCCGGTTGATGGTATAACCGGCGACCAGGTTTCCAAGCAGTGTGATCGCGAGCGTGATCGGAACCGCGATCGCGACTATGAACGCCTCGCGCGGGCCCAGCGAGAAGGCCAGCAGCACCACGATGATCCCGACGGCGATCAGCAGCTCCCTGACCAGTTCGTTTACTTTCTCATTGGCGGTCTCTCCGTAATTGCGCGTAATGAGGACGTTCACGCTGGAGGGGATCGCCACGCCTTTGAGCGCTTCGACCTTGCTTATGAGTCCTTCGGCCACGGCGACCGCGTTGGTGCCGTGGCGCTTGGCGAACGCGATCGTGACGGCCGGATAGAGCGTACCCCGTTCCCCGACGGTGTCGAGCTTCAACTGACCCGGTTGCTTGAACAGATACTCGCGCGCGGGTCCGAATCCTGCCGTGGTGTAGGAAACGGGCTCGGCGGAACCGTCGATCACCCGCGCCACATCGCGCAGGTAAACGGGATGATTGTTGCGCACGGCGACGAGCAGGTTGGCAACTTCAGCGGCACTGGTGAGAAAAGGGCCGCTGTCAACAACGTACTCGCGATTGTCCCGGGCGAAGCTGCCCGCGCGCAGATTGGCGTCGGCGCCGCGCAGCGCGTGCGCAACGTCGAGCGGGGCAAGACCGTGACCGGCAAGGCGTTCGGCGTCGAGCATCACGTGAATCTGCCGCGGCCGCCCGCCCACCACAGACGAGCGCCCCGTATCTGGCACCTCCTGCATGCGATGCAGTATTTCGTCGGCGACACGGCGGAGCGCGGCGTCGTTATCGGTCTTACTCCATAGGGTAGCGTTGAGGATCGGTACGTCGTCGATCCCGACGGGCTTCACGATCCATCCGGTTACGCCCGGCGGAACCGCGTCGCGGTTGGATTCGAGCTTGTTGTAAATCTGGACGAGGCTCTTGATCTGATCGTAGCCGACGCGGAAGCGCACCGTGACCATCGCCATCCCAGGCCGCGAGACCGAGTAGATGTGCTCCACTCCCTCCATTTCCCACAGGCGTTTCTCGAGGCTGATGGTGACGAGGTTTTCGACTTCGGCGGCGCTCGCGCCAGGCATCTGGACGATGATGTCGGCGAGCGGCACCGAGATCTGCGGGTCCTCTTCCCGGGGCGTGACCAGGAGCGCGACTGCGCCGGCGGCGAGCGACGCGAGCAGCAGCAGCATCGACAGGTTCGACCCCAGAAAGAGATCGACAATTCGCGCTGTCAGGCCCAGCTTTTCTGGAGCCGTTTCGTTCACCGACCCGCCGTTCCAACGCTATCGAGGATCACCTGGTCACCCGGCCGGAGGCCCGCCAACACCTCGATGCGATCGCCAAAGGGGCGCCCGAGCGAGACCATCCGGGTCTGAATCCTGCCTTCGGAATACACGCGCACGGTCTCGAGCTGACCGACTTGCTCCACTGCGCCGCGCGGCATGGTGAGAACCGTTTCGCTTCCGGCCGTGAAGGTCGCGCGCGCGAACATCCCAGGCTGAAGACGCTGGCCGCTCGGCAGCGGCGCGCGCGCGAGGAAGCTTCGGCTCGCCGGATCTGAAGCGGGCACGATCTCGCTCACCTGCGTCTTATACACGGCGCCGGTCGCGTCAACCCTGACCTCGAGCGGCGTTGCGGTCTCGATGTAGCGAGCGAGATCCTCCGGCACCTGCAATTCCACCCGCAGAGCATTCGCGTCGTAGAGCCGTACCAGGGGTTTGCCGGGCATCGCCATGTCCCCTGGCTCGGTGAGGCGCTCGACGACCACTCCGTCGACCGGCGAACGCACGGTGGCATACTCCAATCCCGCGCGCGCACCTGCGACCGTCGCCTGCGCCTGTGCGACTCTTCCCGCGGCGCCTCGGTATGCGGCCTCGGCGGCGTCGTGTTCGCTGGCGGTCACCGAACCGCGCGCGAAGAGTGCGGAGAACCGCTTCTCATCCGCCGTCGCCCGGCTGAGCTCGCCCTGCGCCGCGGCCAGTTGACCCTGCGCCTGTGCAACCTGGGCCCCCAGATCGTGGGCGTCGAGCGTGATGATCACCTGATCGCGCTTGACCCGGTCACCGGCACGGACCGTAATCTCGATTACGCGTGCTGCGACCCGGCTTGCGGCTTCGACCGGTACTCGTGACTGGATCGAGCCGATCAGCTCGCGACGCAGAGGGAGGTTCTCGCTGAGCACGACCCCGAGCGGGCGGTTGGGGACTTGATCGAACCTTTCACTGAGCAGTCCGGGCCCGATCCTGCCGCCCCGTATCATGTGGAGCGCAGCCCAGAGCAGCGCGAGTCCAACTGCGACTGCAATCCAGCGAATCCGCCGCGCGCGCGCGGAGTACGGGCCTGTTGACGGAGATGCCATGCTCTCAGTGTAGCGACGTCGGCTGGGGATCCGCACCGGTTGCGAGGTCCAGCGCGGCGCGGTCAACCGCCACGTTGACCTGAGCGGCGACCAGACCCATATCCGCTTCCTCGCGCGCGGTCTGTGCGTCCAAGACTGTGACGTTGGTGGCGAGCCCGGAACCGTAGCGGTCCTCCAAAATCTTGAGCGCGCTCTCCGCATACGCGTTGTCGCGCCGTGCCACCTCGAGACCCTGCTGTGCGGCGACCAGCCTTCGGTATGCGGTCTCAACCTCCAGCGCCACCGCACGGCGAAGATCGTCGGCGAGCACCCGCGCGCGTGACAGATCCGCCTGGGCCGCGTCGACTTTTGACTGGGTCGCAAGTCCGTTGAACAGATTGAGGCGGCCGGTCACGAGCAGCGCGCCGTTGGTCCCCGCACGGGCGAACCGCTCGGTATCATTCTCATAGACTCCGGCTACTTCGACCGTCGGCAGATAATCGGCGCGCGCGATAGTGACTGCCTGCTGCGCCTGTTTCATCCGCGAGTCGGCAATTTTTATTTCGGGACGGCCCGCAGCCGCGCGTGCAACCAGCGGGGCGAGTTGACTCGGTGGTGAGATTGCAGCTTCAAGCTCAGCGGGTTTTTCAAGCGGTGCGAGTCGTTCGTCTTCGTCGCCAAGCGCATGTGCGAGACTTGCCCATGCGATACCAAGCTGACTCTCAGCCTCGATTCGTTGTTGCTCGAACGTGCCTGCCAGAACGTTGGTCCTGAGCACGTCAGAGTTGACGACCATCCCGTGCGCGAAAAGATCCTGGGCCTGTGCAAGATGCGCGCGCGCTGCGCCGAGCGCACGGTCGACCACCCCAACCCGCTGCTCTGCAAGCACGGCGCTGTAGTATGACTGGATCACGGCAAACTCCACGCTTTGCCGGGTCTGGACAACCTGCCAACGCTCGGCATCGGCGGCAAAGCCTGCCGCGCGATATGAGGCGATTAACCTCCCGCCAGCGAACAGCGGGAACGATAGCCTCACTTGGCTCTGAAAGTTCGAGAGGAAGCCCGGGTGGTTGAGCTGGTCGAGCGCGAAATCTCTCTGGCTGAAATCCTGCTGCAGCAGCAGGTCGGAGAAAACCTGAACAGGGTTGTTTGTATAGGAGAGATTCTCGCCTGCGTCGAGTCGCGGAATCATCGCACCGCGCGCGACCCCGATTTGGTCTCGCGCAGCTTCGCTTCCGAAGCCGACGGCTTTGAGGGTGCGGTTATCCCGCAGCGCAATTGTGATCGCGTCGTCGAGGGAAATCCGCCTCGGCGACGCGGGAGTATCGCCCGCGCGCGCGGCGACGGAGAACAAAGCAACCAGGAGCAGCGTTATCGCTGGACGCAGCATCGCTCAAAACCTCAGGACTGCGCGTGAGCCGTGTCGGTGGGTATGGGGTGCGCCGCTTCGCGACCGACACCGAGCTTGCGCAGGATATCTTCCATGAGGCACCAGCGCGTGAGCGCCGACTGAAACAGGTTCAGGCCAACGAACAACGTGAACCAAAGCCAGTAGCGGCTGTGGAAGTAACTGAGCGCCACGCTCGCGATGATAAACGCGCCTGCGATCAGACGGATCCAACGTTCAAGCGACATCGGACGATACCTCCGTGCTATCAGCAAGCTTCTCTAGTGGCATCGGCATCTCCCTTGGCTGCACGAAAGAGCATGTCGGTCTCCTTGCGCGGCGCCGCGTTCGGCAAGCCTGTTTGACCCAGACTCTATTTACATATAACTAATTAGGCATGAAGGCAAGAACCGAAAACGTGGCGCCGCGAAGACCGCGGCCGATGACCGGCGAAGCGCTCGAACTGGTCGCCGCGCGCTTCAAGGCAATGAGTGAACCGATGCGCCTGCGCATCCTGCAGGAGCTCGAGCACGGCGACCGGAGCGTCTCGGCACTCGCGCAACGCGTGGGATCAACGCAGCCGAACGTCAGCAAGCATCTGAAAGTCTTGCAGGATGCCGGGATGCTCATACGCCGGCAGCAGGGCAACACCGCCTTTTATTCGATTGCCGACGCGATGGTCTTCGAGCTGTGCGACATGATCTGTTCGCGACTACGTGACCGGCTCGAAGCGCAGATCGGAGCGCTTAACGCGCGAATGCGAGCCTGATCGCGATGAGGCACGGGCCGAGCACAGAAATGCGGGTGACGATGCCTTCCAGCCAGGCGCAGGATGGTGCGACGAATTCAGTCGGGCAAATCCTGCGACCATCGCGGCACACATCGCGTTTCCGCTTCCTATTACAACCAGGTCCGGGGAACCGCCTTCGATCTTCGCCAACATCAGGATGGCGAGCTCGCGCAGCTTCGCGCCGAGCTTCTGGTGCGCGAGGATTATGCCGCCCAGCCGAGTCAGCGGAATCAAGCAGATTTCGGCGTTCGCGATCATTTTGAAGATGCTGAGCTGTACGGCTGCTTGCGCGAGTGCCGCGCGCATTACAGGGACCGCGCGGAAAATAGTGCTACTCACCGCGCGGTGCGGTACCACCGTCGATCACAAGCATCGCTCCGGAGATATAACTGGCCGCGTCCGAAGCCAGGAAGATGCAGGGATAAGCGATCTCTCCGACCCGACCGAGGCGGCCCAGGGCGCGAGTGCGGCCGACCTTTGCCTTCAGGTCGGGATTGCCCCAACCGCGCGCTGACGCCGCTTCGGTTTCGATCGGGCCCGGCACGATGCAGTTGACCCGAATGCCGAACCCGCCCCACTCGGAGGCGTGTGACTTCGTGAGGTTAATGACCGCGGCCTTCGCTGCCGCGTAAGACGCCGCCATCGGACTGGCACGCAGGGCAAGGTAGGTTGACATGTTGATGATCACGCCGCCGGTGTTCTGCTTGATGAACTGCCGGGCAGCCGCCTTGGAGGCGAAGAAAGTACCGTTGAGGTTGATCCCGACCACCGCCCCCCATCCGTTGGGCGACAGGTCGAGGCTTCGGGCGGCGATGCTCCCGCCGTGATTGTTGATCAGCACGTCAAGCCGCCCAAAATGCCGCACCGCAGTGGCGATCATCTCCTCGCACGCGGCCGGGTCGCGCACGTCGCACTGCGCCATCTCGCATTTGCCGCCGGCCTTGCGGATCTCGTCACGCACTGGCTCCAAATGGCTGAGC
>JGI20177J14857_1000632_pt1 | contig 10573 bp, 8 predicted proteins | sample NGESurdeep072012_6_FD_14857 | JGI IMG/M metagenome (IMG submission 14857) | reverse complement strand
ACGCGATGTCCCGCTCCCGCCCAGCCGGGCCCAATAAGGCTGGCAGCCCGAGCGCCTTGGCCTGGGCGTGGACCGCGGCCACGTGTCCGTGCGGCAGTGAGCGGGTCACCTCCAGGTCCTGGCCGGGAACGACCAGCGCCTGGCCGGTCAACGAGACCCGCACCGCTTCCAGCGTCGCCTGCGGCAGCGCCGANAGGTTCGCCAGCGTCTCGTGCCGCACCTTCGTCCCGTCGCGGTACGTGCGCCGCAGCAGGTAGGCNACCNACNNTCCGGCGACCCGCTCCAACAGGTCGGCCATCACCTGCCATCCCAGCCGTGAACGGGCCTTGGAGATCGCCGCCGGCGAGGGCGACATCCCCACCGCCACCCGCATCCGGAAACTCTTCGCCCCGCCGAGCCCGCCGACCAGCTTCGTCCACACCTGGCCGTAACTGGACTGGAAGAACACGATCATCGCCAGGTTGTAGTACACCACCAGCCGGGCCGGCAGCACCCGAATCCGCTGCTCACCCACCCCGGCCGCGGCCACCACCTCATCGACCAGACTTGGCGGGAAGACCTTCGTCAACACCCCCACAGCGATCTGACCCGGCAACCGGTCCTCGCCCAACCCCGCGATCTGCTGCCCAACACGCGCCATACCAAAACCATAGCGCATCGAGATCTAAGTTAACGCCATTGAGGTATGCCCGCTGGCGGGCAGGTCGCCCATTTCGGGCGGTTGCGCGGGCTGTCTCGTCGTGACGCGAGCAGCAGGGCGCACGCGCTTCTCGGCGAGCTGGGTCTGGAAGATCGGTGGGGCGATCGCACCGACAAGCTCTCGGGCGGTATGCAGCAGCGTCTCCAGCTGGCCACGTCCCTGGTGCACGATCCTGAGGTCATCGTGCTCGACGAGCCGTTCGCCGGCCTGGACCCGGTGGCGGTGGCGAGCTTGTCCGAGACCCTGCGGCTGCGGGCCCGAGACGGCCGCACCGTGCTGTTCTCCAGCCACCAGCTCGACCTCGTGCAGGATCTTTGTGAGGACATCGCCATGGTTGACCATGGCCGCACGGTTCTTCTGGGCAGCGTGGCGACTCTGCGGGCGTCATCGGGGCGTCGGCAGCTGAGACTGCACGTGGAGGCGCCGAACCGCGACTGGCTACTCGCCTTTCCCGGCCTCACCGTGGTCAGTGACGAGGCCGACGACCTGCGCCTGGCGGTCCCGGCGGGTATGGACCCACTGGAGGTGCTGGACGCCGCGAGGGCGGCTGGGCGGGTGGTGGACTTCGGCCTGGACCTGCCCACCCTGTCGCAGTTGTTCCTGGCTGCCGCAGACCGTGCCGTCGATCCGGCAGGGGTGCGCTGATGGGCGCTTGGTGGCGGGGCACCTCCCTGGTCGCTGAGCGCGGACTCGTCGAGACCCTCAGGTCCCGCTCTTTCAAGGTCATCACCGGGCTGTTGCTGCTGCTGTCCGTTGCCGCGGTCACGATCCCCCAGATCCTGGGTGGGGCAGGCACGACGTACACGATCGCCACCGCCGCCAAGGCCCCCGCAGGCCTGGTGGCCGCGCTGAATGCTGCCGGCAAGTCAGCCGACTTCACGGTCAAGTACATCTCCCGCAGGGACGTGGCTGACGTCCGCCAAGCCGTGGGCGACGGTGACGCTACGGCCGGGCTGCCCGCCGCGACGCTCTACACCTCGGCCAAGTCCGCAGGCACCTTCCCGGTCGTGGTCGCCCAGGCCGTGGTTTCACTGGAGACCTCGCGCCGACTGACCGAGGCGGGGCTGAGTCCACAGCAGGTCGCCGACCTCCAGTCGATCCGACCGCCCAAACAGGTCATCGTCGGGCGGGTGGACAACGAGGGGCGAGCCGGTGCCGGCTTCGCCGTCGGGATCGTCCTGTACCTGGCACTCACTTTCGCCGGGAGCGCCATCGCCACGACCGTCGCCATGGAGAAGTCCACCCGCATCTCCGAGGTCCTGCTCGCCGTCCTGCGCCCCAGCCAGGTGCTCGTCGGCACCGTGACAGCCGTCGGCGCGGTCACGCTCGGGCAGCTGCTCGTGCTCGCAACGCCGCTTGCCGTCGCGGTACAGGTCAGCGACAAGATCGGGATTCCCACGGTCGCGGCGGGCGACATCGGGCTTGCGGTGGCGTGGTTCGTGCTCGGGTTCGCGCTCTACGCGTTCATGTTCGCGACCGCCGCAGCTCTGGTGGACAAGATCACCGAGGTCAGCTCAGCGATCACACCGGTCATGATCATCCTCGTCGCCGGCTACATGCTGGCGGTCACGGTCGTCGCGACCGACACGAGTGCCGGCTGGAGCATCGCGGCGTCGATGTTCCCACTGACCGCGCCGCTGGCAATGCCGATCAGGTGGGCCTCAGGAGAGGTCCCCGTCTGGCAGCTCCTGATGGCCATGGCACTGACCGCCGCCACCGCGGTGCTGCTCGTCTGGGTCGCCTCGTCCATCTATCGCCGCGCCCTGCTCATCACCGGTCGCCGGGTCAAGCTGCGCGAGGTCATCAACAACCGGGCGCTCTCCTGACGCAGGCATATACGACGCTGGCCGATCCTGCTCTGCCGGAACGTCGGTTCATGTCGGTGACCCGTTGCCTTCGCGTCCCTCGACAACCAACCAAGAAAACGCTCGCCATGCCGCGGATGGCGCGCGTTGATGTGCGGCCAGGGTCCGCTTGCGACGTCGGGTGACCTGGTTCTTGGACTCGTGGGGAGCTATTTGGTCCCTGGACTCGCGGGGAGAAACGACTCTGATTGGCCGATCATTGAGCCGGCGATGTGAGACGACGGAGAAGTTCAAAGGCTGCTGGTGGCCGGTCGACTGCGAGGCCGAGGATGACCTGCTGGGCGCATTCGGCTGCCGAGCTCTCATCGCTGGTGACCTCGACGTCATACACGCCGTAGGCATGAACGCATGCCAGCTGCGACTCAGCAAGGCCCAGCGGTCTGTCACCGCGCACCAGCTCTCGACGGCGCAGCTCTGTCGGCAAGCAACGTACCCCGACGAAGAGCACGTCGAGTCCCTGAAAGACGGCCAGACAGTCAGTCAGGCGCCATGGCTCGCTCAGGACGTGGTCCACGATGACGTTGTTGCCCGCTCGGGCCAGGCCCGCGGCCGCCCGATGGAAGCCGGCACGCGTGTTGTGCAGAACCTCCGCGAGGCCATCCTCGCCCAGGTCGAGGGTGCGCTGCTTGGATCGCATGGCGTTGAAGTCGTCAACCGACATGTGGAAGTAGGGCTCTTCCAGCAGTCGGAGTAGTTCGGTAGCGATGCTCGATTTGCCCGAGCTGCTCGTGCCGTTGAGGAAGATGACCCGACTTACCATTGCCCGCATCCTCGCGTCACGGCAAAGCACGCGTCATCCACACCATCTCGCCCCGGTCGTCCTGCGTCGAGACGTGGTCACGGTCGAAGCCGAGCTTCTCAAGTACGCGGAACGACGGCGCGTTCCAGGCGCGCACCGTCGACCAGAGTCGCGTACGCCCCGTGGCGATCGTCGCTTCGAGCACCGCGCGAGCCGCCTCGGTCGCATAGCCGCACCCATGTGCGCGTTGCAGCAACTCGTACGCGATCTCTGGCTCATCAACACTCGCGCTGCCGACGATCAACCCGCAGTAGCCGATGAAATCACCCTCGCCGCGACGGAAGATAGGCAACAACGCGAGCCCGGTCTGCCCACTCGCCGCGAGCTGGGTTGTTATGCGTGCACGGATGTTCTCCACGGTCGGCATCAGATCACCTCGTTCGACAGAGAGCGCCCGCTGATCACGCTCGCCGACAAGTGCGCGGTAGTCGTCAACGTCGGATTCGTCCCACGGCCGCATCATCAGCCGCGTGGTCTCAAGCTGAAACGACATCGGTGGGTGCACTGACACGCCTCGACCCTATCGACGTCGGAGTCATCCGCGGCCCGCCGCCAGGCCTGACCGCCCGCCGCCAGGCCTGACCGCCCGCCGCTCAAGTCGCCCGCACAACAGACTTTTGCGTTTCGTTTCTGGTCGACCGTCACCGTCCCGACAGCGGAACGGCCAGCGGAGCATGTGGCCACCGCTCACCGCCACATCTGTTCGTCCCGTAGCTGGATCGGTGACCGGTCACCGATCCGTGAGCGGGCGGTCTTCGGTCGGTGGAGCATGGTCATGGCTTGAGGGCTGCGGCCACGTCACTGACTTTCTGGACGAGGCGAAGGGTCCCGGGTATGCGTTTGAAGCCGTAGTTCTCGTAGAAGGTCGCTGCTCGCTCGTGGAGTGCATCCACGACGACGATTCGGGCGGCGACGGTCTGGGTCGCGACGACGATCCGCTCGAGTGCGTCGGCAAGAAGTACCCCACCTAGGCCCTGCCCTTGCAGACTCTGATCCAGGGCAAGGCGGGCCAACAGGACAGCAGGTACCTCCGAGGGGCTGCCGCGTCCGACGGACTTCGGCAGCTCGTCGCGCACGATCCTGTGCCCAGTGAGCGAGTAGTACGCCATGACCGTTTGATCTTCTGTAGTCCAGACGAAGGTTCGTGCAACTCGGCGGGTCTCGGCCCCTGACGCATGTTCAGACAGCCACGTGTCCATGCTTGGCTCGCCGGAGTTGAGGGCGTCCAGCCGCTGAACGTCGGGATTGAGCGCCTGAGAGTGAAACACCGGTCAGCGAGTGACGACGTCGCGCGTGCGGCGAGAGGCGCGACGAAGCGCCGGGCTTGGACGGGCTGGGTCATCCAGGGCTTCGAGGAGACTGTCGAAGAACGCGGCGGGCACGCGAGTCTGAGATTCGTGCTCGCACAGGATTTGTTCTGCCCGATCTTCGGCTGCGGAGCGGACGAAATCGCTGACCGGGAGGTTGATCAGGTCAGCGGCGAGGGCGATCTTGGCTTTGCTTTCCGGACGGACCCGGACTTCGAGACGAGCTGTCGCTGCCATCGTGACTCCTTATGTGTACGTACAAATGTACGGGAGTCCTTGACGGCGGTCAACACCACGCCGATGCCCCCGCCGCGATAGATGCGTGTCTGCTGGGGGAACGTTCTACGGCCGCATGCTGGCCGCGGTCCTCAGCTCGGGCTGGCGCTGATCGGATCTTCGTTTGGGGATCCGCTTGCGAAGACCATCAATTCGGCAGCCGAGGGCAGCCGTTGATCACCGGTTGTCGTTCGCTCAGTGGGACCCAAACGCAATCTCTCCCGGGGGTGCCTACGCGTTGACTGGTGCATGGTTGCCACCGCCCGACGAGGCCGCAACTGCGCGGCGTGATGGACACGGCGCCGGTTCGGTCCCCGGCTGCTGAACCCTTCACGCGCAGGGAAGGGTTCAGCCCACGGATAGCCCACTAGAGGTCGTGGACCCGTCGAATCTGCTTGCCCAACTCCCGGCCCAGCTGGGTGTAGGCGGTGAACTGACCGTCGTCGAACCACTGGTCCCCGGTGGAGTCGTGGGGGAAGACAGGGTGCTGGGCGGCATACGACAGAAGCTCGTAGGGCATCTGCGGCCACAGCGATGCCTTGGCGACGTACAGGTGTCCACCGCGGGCGCTCTCCGGCAGCCCTGACGCGGCCGGGTACCTGAAGGTGCCCGTGATGACCGGCGACTTGCTCAGTGCGGCGTTGAGCGCTGCGAGCGGCGCGGCCGGATCCAGGCCCTGCCCACCACCCGGCTCGGAGTCGAACGGCCGGTCGAGGTGGATCCGGACGCCGAGCTCGGTCTCGGCCAGGGCCATGGCCTGGGCGAGGCCCGGCGCGGTCGGTGGGCTGTCGCCGCCGCCGTCGACGCAGTAGATGGTGGTGCACCGCCGGCGCAGTGCCTCGACGATGCCGAGGTTCTCGTAGTGGCCGCCGTCGGTGACCAGCAGCAGCCGCTCCTCATACGGGTGCAGGTTGAACAGCTCGCGCAGCAGGTATGTCGCGCGCCGCACTCTTGGCAGCCCGGGCAGGGTCCAGTCGGTGAGCTTCCCTTGCTGGTCCCGGGCCTGCCGCATCTTGTCGACGAAGACCGGATGCGGCAGCCAGGCACCGAGCCGGACGCCGGAGAGGGCCAGCACGATCTGGTACCAGCGCGACATCCGTCCCATCGCGGACGCGACAGCGGCACCGCTGATCGCGACGGCGGCCTGGACGGTGAGGTCACGCTTCAGCCGCGGCGGGGCGAGGTGCTCGAGGTCCTCGGTGCGCACCCAGCCGACGTCTGGTCCGCCGACCCAGTCGGCGCCCATGGTGAACGAGACCGCCGTCAGGCCGGGCGGAGTGCGGTCCTCGCCGGTGAGGTTGGCCGCCGCCGCGAAGACGAACTCGGGGAACTCGCGTCTGCCTCCTGCAGGCCTGGCATAGGTGGACAGGGTCGTCCGCTCCCGCCGGTGGTAGGGGACCGCGACCGTTCCGCCTCCCCGCTCCGCCGGCACGGTGACGGCCCGGGTCGAGAACGCGGACGCGAGCCGCCGCCGGTAGAACGGGTGCAGGCTGAGCGACGTCTCGTCGAAGAAGCCGCCGACGAAGGCGACCAGGGCGACGACCAGGCCGGCCAGGAGGAGCGACGGGCGGTGGTGACCGAGGTTCAGATCGGTTGCCGTGCCGATAGTCGTCACGCCGAACAGCATGAGCCAGCTGAGGACGAGGACGGCGACCGAGGCGATGACGAGCAGCTGTTGCAGCAGCCCGTTCGGTACTGCCACCGTCCGGGAGCCGCCGCTGGCGCTGCCGGAGACGGTGTCTTTGATGGTCTTGCGCTTGCGCCACAGGAGGCTGGCGAGGCTGGCCAGGAAGGTCAGCAGGGCGGTGGCGACCGACCCGCTCACCCCAACCCCGAAACCCGCACCGCCCAGCACGGACACGAGCCTCCGCAGGCCCAGACCAGGACCGGGACTCCGATCGCGACGACGGTGACGATGACCGCGATCCGGGTCGCGAACACTGAACCGCGGCTCGACCACTTGTTGACCCACTGCCATCTCGCTCCAAGGCTGCTGTAGGAGCCGACCTGGACCAGCCAGACCACCAGTGCGGCAAGGCCGACGACTCCGACCGCCAGGAACGCGGGCATCAGCAGGTTCAGGCCAGCGCCTGGTTTGGCGGTGAGAGCCAGTCCGGCGACGCTGTCCACCGGGGTGTTGTGGGGCAGCAGCGGCAGGATGGCGACCGGGACATAGCGGTAGAACCACCCGGCGGCGACGCCGAGCGCGACGGCGGGCAGGAACGCCAGTGCCAGAGATGCGATCAGCCCGCGGACCAGCACGCCGACGGCGACGAACATCTGTGCGGCGTCCGAGGCGATGTAGGAGGAGTGGCGGCGGACGTGGTCCAGCTCCACGCTGCCTGCCGCGAAGGCGCCGCGCGGGTCGTGCAGAGGGATCCCGGGGGTGTCGCCGTCGTTCTCAGGATGGCTGAAGTCCTCGTCCCCGGCGTCGGTCAGTATCTGCGCGAATGCCCCGGCGGTGTAGCCGCCTCCGGAGATGGACACCAGATACCTGGCCTTGAGCAGCTCTTCCCGCATGGTCTGCAGAACGCCCATGGCGACGCTGCCGGACCGTATGCCACCACCGGACAGGCAGAAGGCGACGACCTCGTCCGTGGGCTTTCGGCCCTTGAGCTCTTCGTCCTTGATCGCCGGCACATTGAAGGCGTGGGCCCACCGGGTCTGCCGCACCTGTTCAGTGACGGCGCCTGCGCCGCTGTCTTTACCGACGCTCCCGCATGTGCCGACGGCGCCTTTGCTGGCAGCGGGCACGACAACACGGGGACTGGGCGGGTCCTGCTCGAGCGGCTGGGGAAGCACGAGCGTCTGCGGGCCCAGCGGCAGCGTGGGGGCATCGCCTCCCCGCTTCCTGCGGCGCCATAAGCCCCAGAGGCTCACTGCCAGGCGGGCCACGGCGACGAAGAGACCCACAAGGGCCACCACCGCGGCCGGGACGAGGCAGCTCCATTTGATCGTGGACGCGGCGGCGGCAGTGTTGAGGAAGAGGGCCTGTGTGGCGGACATCGCCGTGCCGGGGTCACCGCGGACGGCCAGCGCGAGGAACAGGTTCTCGAGGAGGTCCGCGATGATGACGACCACCGCGGCCCCGCGGCCCAGCTTCGCCAGGGTCTTGGCTCGTTCACTCCAGAACAACCGTGTCGCGACGGTCGTGGCCAGCAGCAGCGCGAGGCCGTATCCAGAGATCAACACGAAGTCCCACCACAGGGCCCGGTCGATCCCCGGGGGCAGGGGCCAGTTCAGGGCGCTTCCGCCGACCTCGATGTCGATGCTCATGACAGACGGCGCGTTGGCAAGGTAGAGGACTATGCCCAAGGTCAGTGCGACGACAGCCACTGCCAGGAAGGCGCCCGCCCGCTTGCGCGTGATCTTCGGCGTCGCCGACCCTGGCGGCGCCAGTGGCGCACCTCCGTGCGCGGCATCCTCGACCGGCGGGCTCTGTTGTTGCCCGGGTGAGTCCGTCGCTGCGGGGCCAGTGGCTCCAGGCTGATGCTCGGCAGGGTGCCCGTCATTTTCGGCCATAGCGCAACCTACTGAGTGAGAGGCCTTCTCGGCTCGGGACTCGCTTACCCCGCGGGCGAAGTTTTGCGTACGACGGCTGGTCCGGCACCTTCGTGGCGGTCTCCCGGGTAGTCCTGTCATTCGCGCCGCAATCGTTGCAAGCGGATCCCACTGCGACACTAGGAAGCGGATCCCACTGCGACACTAGGAGAAGGTGCCGTAGCTGCGACGGTGACCAGATATATTCACTGCTTCGTTCTCAGCTCGCGGGGACGTGTCGCGGGCTTGGATGCTTTCAACACGGCCACCCATGACGGACAGCCTCGGGTCACGCGGCAGGTCGCGGCAGCCAGGCATGACTGTCGGTTTCCAGCTCCGCACAAGGCCGGGCTGGTTGGATGGGCTCATGGATCCAGTCGTGCGTGTCAGCGGTGGTCTCGTCCGCGGCTCAAGCCGCGACGGCGTCAACTCGTTCCTCGCCATCCCCTACGCGGGGCCAGCCGTCGGTGGGGACCGGTACCGCGCCCCCCGGCGGGTGGCGCCGTGGGGCGGCGAGCGGGATGCGACCGCACCCGGAGCGACCGCAGCCCAGTCGGCATACCCGCCGCCGATGGACACCGTGCTCCCCAGCTCCGTGGCGCCGGGTGACGACTACCTCAATGTCAGCGTGTGGGCCCCCGCTGAGGGGGGCAGCCGACCGGTCATGGTGTGGATCCACGGGGGTGCCTTCGTCCGGGGCGCGAACTCAATCCTCACCTACAACGGGTCCGCGTTCGCCCGCGACGGCGTCGTGCTCGTGGCGATCAACTACCGGCTCGGCGTCCCCGGGTTCGCCGTCCTCGACGGCGCCCCGACCAACCTCGGTCTCCGCGACCAGATCGCGGCCCTGGAATGGGTTCGCGACAACGTGGCTGCGTTCGGCGGCAACTCCGACGACGTCACCGTGTTCGGCGAGTCCGCGGGCGGGATGAGCGTTGCAACTCTGATGGCCTGCCCCGCAGCCCGTGGCCTCTTCCNCCGGGCTGTGGTCCAGAGCGGAGGGGGGACTGACGTCTGCTCGCTGCAGGACGCCCGCCGGGTGAGCGCCGAGGTCGCGGCCCACCTCGGGGTGTCTGCAACGGCCGAGGCCTTCGCCGCCCTCGACCCAGACGCGGTTACTGCGGCCCAGTCAGCCGTGGCTCTGGCCATCCAGGCCGATCCCGACCCGCAACGCTGGGGTGCGACGGTCATCAGCGGCGGGCTGGGCGTCATGACCCTCTTCCCCGTCATCGACGGCGAGCTCGTCCCCGACGTCCCCCTGGCGCTCATCGCTGAGGGGTCCGCCGCCGGCATGGCACTGCTCATTGGCACGACGCGTGAGGAGTTCCGGCTCTTCCTCGTGCCCACCGGCGTCGCCGCCGCGGTGACCTCGGAGGCCTTGCCGTTGTTGGCCGCCCGCTACGGCTGGCCGCCCAGGGCTGTCGAGACGTATGCCGCGAACCGTCCGGGCGGCTCGCCAGGAGACATCGCCTGCGCCATTCTCACGGACGCAGCGTTCCGGGTCCGGGGGCACGGTCCATGCCTACGAGTTCGGGTGGCCCACGCCCGTCAGGAGTCTCGGGGCGTGCCACGCCCTCGACCTCGCCTTCGTCTTCGACACCCTCGGCGTAAGCGCGCCCATGGCCGGAGAGACCGCCCCGCAGCACCTCGCCGACGAGATGCACCGGTCCTGGGTCGCCTTCGGGCGCGACGGGGCACCGGGGTGGCAACCATGGACACCGCAGGATCAGGCCGTCATGACATTCGACGTCACCGCCAAGCTGACACGCGGCCCCCGCAGCGACGAGCTGGCCCTCTGGGACTGATAGCCCCTTCCTCCAGGTGTTTCGCGCGTGACGGTCCGGGGAAACACGTTGTGGAGCCTCGCCAGATCACCCCACAGGTTTCCGACCTCAGGAAGTCGCCAGCACGACCTACAGACCTGGCTCCGACTGCCGGACGTTCTGGTCCGGTGCCGGATCGTCAGCCGGGACGGTCCTGGTGATTCACAACGACGGCCGTCTGCCGGATCGGAACAATCCCCTGGCGGTTCCCTGATTCGGACGGACGGTCTTGAAGGTCCGGTCCTTTGCGGCGGTTAGACGCA
>JGI20177J14857_1000631_pt1 | contig 10574 bp, 11 predicted proteins | sample NGESurdeep072012_6_FD_14857 | JGI IMG/M metagenome (IMG submission 14857) | reverse complement strand
GCCGCGAAATAGGCAAGTCGCTCGGGCTTAGATACACGCCCGAGCTGGATTTCGAATTCGACCCCACCCTCGAGCGCGCCGCCCGCATCGACGCGCTCCTCAAGCAATCCGCGCCCAAGGCCTGAGCGCGCGCGGCCTCCCGCCCGAGCAGATCGAACGCGTCTGAGGCGGAAAAGAGCAGAAAGGCAATCACGAAACCCCGTGCGGGGTTCGGACTTCCCGTCTGTTAATCGCGAAATGTCGCGGACGACCTTTCGCTCTCAATCGTGGGAAGACTGAGAGTCTGCGCGACGATTTGTTCAGCGCCCGGCGAGCGGATAAGGTCAGGGATCTCCCCATGAACGCAATTGTGCTGGTAGATAAGCCCGCCGGAATCTCGTCGGCGGAGGTGGTGCGTCGCGTCAAATCGCGCGTGAAGCCGGCCCGCGTGGGGCATCTGGGCACGCTCGATCCTTTCGCGACCGGACTTTTGCCTATAATGATTGGCGAGGCGACCAAGCTCGCGCCGTTCATCGACGGCGGTGACAAGGAATACGCGGGCCTGATCCGGCTCGGCGTCGAGACCGACACGCTCGATCGCGATGGCGCCGTCGTTCGCCGCGCCGACGTGCCCGCCATCCCGGCTGAAAAAATTGCGCAGGTCGCGGCGCAGTTCACCGGCGCGATCGAGCAGGTTCCTCCCGTGTTCTCTGCGATCAAACGCGCCGGCGTGCCGCTCTACCGGCTCGCGCGCCGCGGCGACGACGTTGCACCGCCCGAGAAACGCAGCGTCGAGATCAAGCGTCTGGATCTCAAATGCGAGGCGCCCGATGCGATTAGATTCGTCGCGACATGCTCGCCGGGCACTTATGCGCGCTCGCTGGCGCGCGATATCGGCGTCGCGCTCGGGACAGTCGCGCATCTCGAGGAACTCCGCCGCACGCGCAACGGCGCTTTTTCGATTGCCGACGCGACTGCCCTTGCCGACGTTCTCGCTGCCCTCGACTCGGGTGCGCCGCCGCCGCGCCTGATCGGTCTTCGCGACGCGCTCGCCGGTATGCAGGAACTGGTTGTCGATGCTGTCGCCGAAAAACGCCTGCGCAACGGCGATTCGCGCGCGCTCGACTCCCAGATTCCACCCGGCGGACCGCTCTTCAAGGTGATATCGCATAGCGGAGAACTGATCGCAGTAGCGCGGGCGACCTCGCGGGTAACGGCGATAGTCGAGCGAATCTTCAATCTTGAAGCCTGATTCACGACTCTTGCCCCGATTGAGAGCGAAAGGTTGTCCTCAACATTTCGCGATTCTTCCTCACTCGGGTGCAGGGGCTGGCCCCTGCCCAAGGATGTGTGAAACCCACGATGGGTTTCGCTACAATTGAGTTCCGTCCTCCCCCGCCTTTACTCCGCTGACCGGCTCTGTTAGCTTGGTCGGCTAAAGATAAAGGAAAAAGGGAAAGTAAGAACTCCGAATGCCTCTTCCATCAGCCCGTAAGCGGGAAGTCATCCAAGCCAACGCTCGAACCACCAATGACAGTGGCTCGCCTGAAGTTCAGGTCGCGCTACTCTCGGCCCGGATCGACCAGTTGACCGAGCATCTCGCGGCGCACAAGAAGGACCATCACACGCGCCGTGGACTGTTGCGACTGGTCGGCAAGCGTCGCCGGCTGCTTGATTACCTGCATTCGCGCGACTTTTCGCGCTACAAAGGGCTGATCGAAAAGCTGGGTATCCGGAGATAGGCCGCACATATTTTGCCGCGCCGCCCGCAACTTTCGGGCGCGCGGGCCTTGGCCTGCCACCCGGTAGTGTCCCAAGGCGCGTCCCCTGTGGCGCCTCGCGGGCAGTGAAAACACCGCAATCGTCGCGCGGCCTCAGTCCTCCCTCAGGTATCACTAATGTACGAAAAACTCGAAATTGATTTTGCGGGGCGCAAGCTCTCGCTCGAAACCGGCCGCCTGGCCCGGCAGGCGCACGGCAGCGTGCTCGCGACCTACGGCGATACCGTCGTGCTCGCGACCGCGGTCTCGCAGTATGAATCGCGGCCCAACATGGACTTTCTGCCGCTCACGGTGGATTACGTCGAGAAGACGTTCGCAGCCGGCAAAATTCCCGGCGGCTTCTTCAAAAGGGAAGGGCGCGCCTCCGAAAAAGAGGTTCTGACCTCGCGCTTGATCGACCGATCGATGCGTCCGCTGTTTCCCAAGGGCTACGATTGCGAAACCCAAGTCATCGTGACCGTGCTGTCCGCCGATCGTGACAACGATCCCGACATGCTCTCGCTGATCGCGGCCTCGGCTGCGCTGCTGATCTCCGACATCCCCCACAAAGGCCCGGTTGCGTCGGTCCGGATGGGCCGGGTGGATGGCAAAATCGTGGTCAATCCCACCCACACGGAGCTCGAGGGCAGCGATGTCTCGCTGGTCGTCGCGGCCAACCCCGAGTCGATCATGATGCTCGAGGGCGGCGCGCAGATCGTTGACGAAGAGACGATCCTGGAAGCGCTGTTCGCGGCGCATGAGGCGATGCAGCCGATTTTCGCGATGCAGGAAGAACTGCGCCGCCGCGCGGGCAAGCCCAAGCGCGAATTCGCCGTCAAGGAACGCGACGCGGTACTGCTGGCGGCCGTCGAAAAGAGCATCGGCGACGGGAATCGAGAAGGCTCTTGCCACCAAGGGCAAGAAGGAGCGCGCCGCGGCGCTCTACGCGGTCAGCGACAAGGTCGTGACGGCGCTCTTCGACAACTTTCCCGACCGCGCCAAGGAAATTATCGACGCCTGCGACCACCTCGTGCGCACGCGGGTTCGGATGGCGATCCTCGACGACGACAAGCGAATCGACGATCGCAAGTCCACCGACATCCGCAATGTAAGCGCCGACGTGCAGGTCCTCCCGCGCACCCATGGCTCCGCCGTGTTCACGCGCGGCGAGACCCAGGCGCTCGCGACCGTCACGCTCGGCACGTCCTCCGATGAGCAGAAGATCGACGCGCTGCTCGGAGAGCGTTTCAAGAAGTTCATGCTGCATTACAACTTCCCGCCATTCTCGACCGGCGAGGTGAAGTTTCTGCGCGCTCCGTCACGGCGCGAAGTCGGCCACGGCGCGCTCGCCGAACGCGCGCTCTCGCCGATACTTCCCGATGAAGACGACTTTCCGTACACGATTCGCGTGGTGTCGGACGTGCTCGAGTCCAACGGCAGCTCCTCGATGGCGACGGTATGCGGCGGCAGCCTGGCGTTGATGGACGCGGGCGTGCCCACCAAGTTCGCGGTCGCGGGCATCGCGATGGGCCTGGTCAAGGAAGGCGACAAGGTCCGCGTGCTCACCGACATCCTGGGCGACGAAGGACCATCTCGGCGACATGGACTTCAAGGTCGCCGGCACCAAGGCTGGCATCACCGCGATCCAGATGGACAACAAGGCCGGCGGCGTCTCCAAGGACATCATGCGCCAGGCGCTCCATCAGGCGCGCGACGCCCGCTTGTTCATCCTCGACGTGATGGAGAAGGCGTTGTCCACGCCGCGCAAGGACGTCTCCAGCTACGCGCCGCGAATCGTCACGCTGCACATCAAGCCCGACAAGATTCGCGAAGTGATCGGCCCGGGCGGCAAGGTCATCCGCGGACTGGTCGAGCAGACCGGCTGCAAGATCGATATCGAGGACGACGGCACGGTGTTGATCGCGTCGGCAGACGGGGTCGCGATGGAAAAAGCGATCAGCATGATCCAGGCGATCACCGCCGAGCCGGAGATCGGCAAAATCTACCACGGCACGGTCCGCAAGATCGTCGAGTTCGGCGCCTTCGTCGAGATAATGCCGGGGACCGACGGCCTGCTCCACATCTCGCAGATTTCCAACGAGCGGATCCGCCGCGTCGAGGACGTGCTGCACGAGGGCGACGAGATCAACGTGAAGGTGCTCGACGTCGATCGCAGCGGCAAGATCCGGCTGTCGATGCGCGAGGCCGAGCAGGAATCCGGCAAGGATAAGTAACCGGCGAATGATTCAAAAGAGCGTTATCGGGAACGGCGTGCGGATTTTGACCGAGGCGATGCCGCAGGTGGTGTCGTCGTCGATTGGAATTTGGGTCGAGAACGGCTCGCGCTACGAGGAGCCGGCCGAAAACGGCACCTCGCATTTCATCGAGCATCTGCTTTTCAAGGGCACCAAGAAACGCACCGCCGCGCAAATCGCCGAGGCCTTCGACGCCGTCGGCGGCGTGCTCAACGCCTTCACCGGCAAGGAGTACACCTGCTACTACGCCAAGGTGCTCGGCAAGGACCTCGAGATGGCGACCGAGGTGCTCGCGGACATTTTTCTCGAGTCGGTTTTCGATCCCGCCGAAATAGAGCGCGAGCGCCAGGTCGTCCTGCAGGAAATCTCGCAGGCCGAGGACACTCCCGACGATTTCATCCACGATCTGTTCGCCGAAAATTTCTGGAAGGGTCATCCGCTCGCGTTGCCGATTTTCGGCTCGGCCGAGACGGTAAATAAAATAGACCGCGAGCAGCTGACTTCGTTCATGGCGGCGCGCTACCGCTCCAGCCGCGTCTTTATCGCTGCCGCCGGCCAGGTCGAGCACGAGCGTCTCACCGCGAAATGCGCGGGCCTGTTCGGCGGTGTCGCCGGTGACGGCAAGGTCGAGAAATTCTCGCCGCCGATTGACCGGCCCCTGGTGCTGAACCGGGAAAAGAAGCTCGAGCAGGCGCACATCTGCATCGGCGGCCCCGGCATCAGCCAATCGCATCGGCTCCGATACGCCGCCTACGTGCTCAACACCGCGCTCGGCGGCGGGATGTCGTCGCGGCTGTTCCAGGAAGTGCGCGAGAAGCGCGGCCGCGTTTACAGCATCTACTCGTTCATCTCGTCCTTCATCGATTCGGGCTACTTCGGCGTTTATGCCGGCACTAATCCGGAGTGGGTCGATGAAGTGCTCGAAGTTACCGTCGCCGAGCTTCGCAAAGTCGAGCGCGACGGCCTCGAGCCGGCCGAGCTGGCGCGCGCCAAGAGCCAGCTTCAGGGCAACATGCTGCTCGGGATGGAATCCACCGACAGCAGGATGAACCGGCTCGCGCGCAACGAGATTTACTTCCGCCGCGACGTGTCGCTCGATGAGTTGTCAGTGGGAATCGAAGCCGTCACCAACGACAACATCGTCGAGCTGGCGTCGTCATGGTACCAGCCTAACAAGCTCGCGATGGTTCTGCTTGGCGACCTGAAGGGCCGCAAAATCGGCCGCGACGTCTTCGCCCCGCTGGCGTAGCTGCACCTTTCGTCTTCGAGGTCGTTCCTAAACTGCCCCTCCCTCACAGGAGAACTTTGCATAACCGGATATTGATGCTGGAGCGACACGCGCCGGCACCCTCTTTTTTTGTGTCATTCTGAGCGCTTCTGGATAACTCCGCTTCCACCAGCCGACGCCCTGAGCGCCGCCGATGCGACGGCAGTCGGAAGATCTGCGCGAAGCATCTTTTTGTCCGTCAGCGCATGAGAGCGAAAGACCGTCCACGGGATTTCGCGATTGACACTGCGCCGTCGCCGCAGCGACCGCCCCGCGCGTAGCGGTCCTTACATTGGGTGCAGCGCTTGCTATCGCGCGGACAATTCGCCATACGAGATTGCAACGATGCGACCGACTGTGAAAATTGCGCGGCTGCGCAAAAGTGCGCTGCCGATTCCCGCCTACCAGAGCGAGCATGCCGCCGGGATCGATCTGATGGCCGACATCGGCGCGCCGATCGAGATGGCGCCGCGCGAGCGCCGCGCCGTTCCCACCGGCATCGCCGTCGAGATTCCGGTTGGTTACGAGGGGCAGGTGCGGCCGCGCAGCGGCCGCGCGCTGAAAGAGGGACTCGCGCTCATCAACTCGCCGGGAACCATCGATGCAGACTACCGCGGAGAAGTTAAAGTGTTACTTGTGAATTTGGGCGAGCAGCCGATCGTGATTAAACCCGGCGATCGAATCGCCCAACTCGTCATTGCGCCCGTCGTTCGCGCCGACATCGTCGAGGTCGATGAACTGGAGCCGAGCGCGCGCGGACCCGGCGGCTTCGGCCACACCGGCCGCTGAACCCGCTCGAAGCCCTCTCTCGATTGCGCGGGCGATCCCACGTAATTTAGTTTCATCAGCACGGATTGAAAGAGTGAAAGACCAACCTACCGAGACCGACGCGGCATTGACCGCNGTGACGCCGATCGACGGCCGCTACCGCGTGCGCACCCGNCCGNTGGCTGCCTACTTCAGCGAGTTCGCGCTGATTCGCTACCGCGTTCGCGTCGAGATCGAATGGTATCTGTCGCTCGCCGGGCNTCNCGCGATCAGCGCGCTNAAACCGATTCCCGCCGCGACCGCGAAAAAGCTCCGCGCCGTTTACGAGGACTTCGCGCTCGACGACGCGCGCCGCGTCAAGCAGCTCGAGGCGGCCACCAATCATGACGTCAAGGCGGTCGAGTATTTTGTCAAGGAGCGGGTCGCCGCGATCGATCCTGCCCTGCCGATCGAGATGGTGCATTTCGCGTGCACGTCCGAGGACATCAACAACCTCGCCTACGCGCTCATCCTCAAGGAGTTCGTGGCGACAGACCTGACGCCGCGGCTCGAGGCGGCGAACGCGCCGATCGTCAAGCTGGCGCATCGCTACAAGTCGCACCCGATGCTCGCGCGGACGCACGGCCAGGAAGCGTCGCCGACGACGGTGGGCAAGGAGATGGCGATATTTGCGACGCGCCTGACGCGCCAGTTCTCGCAGCTTCGCCGCCAGGAATTTCTCGGCAAGCTCAACGGCGCGGTCGGCAACTTCAACGCTCATCACTTCGCCCAACCCGAGGTTGACTGGATCGCGCACTCGCGCAATTTCGTCGAGCGGCTCGGTCTGACCTGGAATCCGCTGACCACGCAGATCGAGAGCCACGATTTTATCGCCGAGCTGTTCGGGATCATGATGCGAATCGACACGATCCTGCTCGGCTTCTGCCGCGACATGTGGAGCTACATCTCGATCGGTTACTTCGCGCAAAAGGCCGTCGCGGGGGAGACCGGCTCCTCGGTGATGCCGCACAAGGTCAATCCGATCGACTTCGAGAACTGCGAGGGCAACCTTGGAATCGCGAGCGCGCTGTTCGATCACCTGGCGGCCAAGCTGCCGGTCTCGCGATGGCAGCGCGATCTGACCGACAGCACGGCGATGCGATCGATGGGTACGGCGTTCGGGCATCTGGTCGTCGCGCTGGAGTCGTTGAATCGCGGCCTTAAGCGCGTCGAGGTCAACGAGCGGCGCATTGCCGAGGATCTCGAGGCCGAGCAGGCGTGGGAGGTCGTCGCCGAGGCGATTCAGACTCTCATGCGGCGCCACGGGCTGCCGAAACCATACGAGACGCTCAAGGAACTGACCCGCGGCCGGCGGATCGATCGGCGCGCGATCGAAGAATTCATCGCGACCCTGCCGTTGGACGACGGCGCGCGGCGTGCGCTCCGCGAGTTGAATCCGCGCAGCTACGTAGGCCTGGCGGCGAAACTCGTCGAGCGATTCGCGCCGCCCGCGAAAGTATCGGACGGTGCTGCGGCGAAGAAGGGCTATGCGCCGCCTCTGGCGCCGGCACCCGGCAAGCGAAGGATCAATCTCAAGGACTTGGATTCGCTGAAAAAAGCGCGCGCGCCGAAGCCGTGAGTTCGGCTATCCACACGCTCGCGCGCTTTACGATGTGCATAAGCGCGGAGCTTTGTGGACAATCGGCGCCGGGCTTCGTTGTGATGAGGCGACCGGTCGGTAAGATGATCAGGTTAAGATAGTTCGACACGCCGACAGGGAGAACGCATCGTGGAAACAACGGAAACTCCGCAAAAACTCGAAATGTTTTACGAGGGCAAGGCGAAGAAACTCTACTCCACGTCCGATCCCGACCTCGTCATTGCGTATTTCAAGGACGACGCGACCGCGTTCGACGGCACCAAGCGCGACACCATCGCGGACAAGGGCGTGGTGAACAACCGGATGTCCGAGTTGTTCTTCACAATGCTCGAAGAGCACGGCGTGAGAACCCACTTCGTCCGCCGTCTGAACGATCGCGAGATGCTCTGCAAGCGCTTGCACATCATCCCGGTCGAAACCGTCGTGCGCAATCTCGTCGCGGGCTCGATGGCAAAACGGCTCGGCCGCGAAGAAGGCGAACCGCTCCCGCATCCGATCGTCGAGTACTACTACAAATCAGACGCGCTCCACGATCCGATGATCCTCGGCGAGCACGCGATCGCGTTTGGATGGGCCACCGCGGGCGAGCTCAAGCAAATCGATGCGATGGCGCTGAAGGTCGATGGCATACTCACCAAATTCCTGGACGAGCGCGGCGTGATACTGATCGATTTCAAGCTCGAATTCGGCCGCCATCACGGCGAGATTCTGCTCGGCGACGAAATCTGCCCCGACACCTGCCGTTTCTGGGACAAAGCCACGCGGCAGAAACTCGACAAGGATCGCTTCCGCCACGACCTGGGCGGCGTGGAGGAAGCCTATCACGAGATGCTGCGCCGGGTGGAATCCTGATGGCTGATGTGGCGAGCGCGAGGGAATGAGTTGCAAGTAAAAGTGTTCGTGACGCCCCGGATGGGAATTCTCGACCCGCAGGGCCGCGCGGTTGAAAGTTCGCTGCAAAGTCTCGGCTTCAAAAACGTCTCGGGCGTCAAAGTCGGCAAATATATCCTGCTCGAAGTCGAGGCGCGCACCGCGTCGGAGGCGCGCGACGAAGCAAAGAAGATGTGCGAGGCGCTCCTCGCCAACCCCGTGATCGAGGACTACCGCTTCGAGGTGGACGGCGAATGAAATGGGGTGTCGTGCGATTCCCCGGCTCGCTGGACGACGGCGACGCTCTATATGCGATTGCAGAGGTGATGGGCCAGGACGCGCGAATCCTGTGGCACAAGGACGAATCGCTCGGCGGCGTCGAGTGCATCCTGCTGCCGGGCGGATTCAGCTACGGCGACTATCTGCGCACCGGCGCCATCGCGCGATTCTCGCCGATCATGAAGAGCGTGGCGAAGTTCGCCGCCGACGGCGGCCTGGTGATCGGCATCTGCAACGGCTTTCAGATTCTGTGCGAGGCGCATCTGATCCCCGGTGCCCTCACGCGCAACCGCTCGCTCTCCTTCATCTGCGAGCGCGTGTGGATCCGCGTCGAGAACGCAAGCACGCCGTTCACGCGCGCGACGAAGCGGGGCGATCTGCTGCGACTGCCGATCAAGCATGGCGAAGGACTGTACGTCGCGCCCGAAGATGAACTCCGCCAGATGGAAGAGCGCGGGCAGGTGATTCTGCGCTACGTCGATGCGGACGGGCGCGAGAGCGACGCGGCCAATCCCAACGGCTCGATGCGCGCGATCGCGGGCGTCGCCAATCAGCGCTTCAACGTCTTCGGCCTGATGCCGCATCCGGAGCATGCGGTGGAACCGATGCTCGGCGGCGTCGATGGGCTCAAGATATTTCAGTCGATAGCAGGAAGCGCGCGATGAGCGAGCGTCCCGTTTCTTTACCGGGCGAGCCGAAGGTCGATCTCGAGCAGGCCCGCGCGCACGGACTCGCGCCCGATGAGTATCGCAAGATCGAACAGATCATCGGCCGCACCCCGACTTACACCGAGCTCGGCGTCTTCTCCGTGATGTGGTCGGAGCATTGCTCGTACAAATCGTCGCGCCGTCATCTCAGGAAGCTGCCATCGAAGAGCGAACTCGTGGTGCAGGGGCCGGGCGAGAACGCCGGCGCGATCGACGTCGGCGACGGATGGGCGGCGGTATTCAAAATCGAAAGCCACAACCATCCTTCGTTCGTCGAGCCGTACCAGGGCGCGGCGACTGGTGTCGGCGGAATCCTGCGCGATATTTTCACGATGGGCGCGCGGCCGGTGGCGAGCATGAACTCGCTCAAGTTCGGCTCCTTCGAGCATCCCCGCACCCGCTACCTGCTCGGCGGCGTGGTCGGCGGAATCGGCGGCTACGGCAACTGCGTGGGCGTGCCGACGGTCGCGGGCGAAGTGATGTTCGACGCGGCGTACAACGCCAACATCCTGGTCAACGCGTTCTGCCTCGGGCTGGTCCGCAAGGGCGAGATGATGAGCGCGAAGGCGCGCGGTCCGGGCAATCCGGTGCTTTACGTCGGCTCTGCAACCGGACGCGACGGAATTCACGGAGCGTCGATGGCGTCGGCGGAGTTCGACAAGCAAAGCGAGGCCAAGCGCCCGGCGGTGCAAGTCGGAGATCCGTTCACCGAGAAATTATTGATCGAGGCGTGCCTGGAAGCGGGCAAGACCGGCGCGATCGTCGCGATCCAGGACATGGGCGCGGCGGGACTCACGTCGTCGTCGAGCGAGATGGCGTCGCATGGCGGACTCGGGATCGAAATCGACCTCGACAAGGTCCCGCTGCGCGAAGCGAGGCTCACGCCGTACGAAATTCTGCTCTCCGAATCGCAGGAGCGAATGCTGATCGTCGCGGAGCGCGGGCGCGAGGCGGAATTGAAGACGGTTTTTGACAAATGGGACCTGCACGCGGTTGTGATCGGTCACGTGACTGATGACCATCGATGGCGCATGCGATGGCGCGGGCAGA
>JGI20177J14857_1000624_pt1 | contig 10646 bp, 10 predicted proteins | sample NGESurdeep072012_6_FD_14857 | JGI IMG/M metagenome (IMG submission 14857) | reverse complement strand
ATCGACGCGCACTTCGTGCACGGGGGCACGCTTACCTTTGCGCGCGACGAGATTCAGGCTGCGCGCCTTAGCGCAGAGGTGCAGGCGTCGCACGAGCATGGCGCGACGGCCAGTGACCTCGTCTGGCTCAGTTCAGATGAAGCGGCGGAGCGAGGGAGGGTGAGCGCCGCACTCGGCGCCACGTATTCTCCTCACTGCGCCCGTCTCCATCCGGCTCGACTCGTGCGCGAACTCGCGGAGGCGAACGAGCGACTGGGCGTGACGATCTTTGAGAACACCACGGTGAAGCGAATCATCGCTGGTAACGCAACGAGCGCCGCACAGGTCATCACGGCTGGAGCAAGCGTGCACGCGCGCTTCATAGTGCGAGCCACCGAGGGCTTTACCACGACCCTGCCCGGCGAGCGACGAAGCGTGGCGCCGATCTACTCGCTCATGATCGCGACCGATCCTCAGTCTCGGGCGTTCTGGGACGAGGTCGGTTTTCGCAACTACGAGACCTTCAGTGACGACCGTCACCTCATTATCTACGGACAGCGCACGAACGACGATCGCGTCGCCTTTGGCGGACGTGGCGCTCCTTATCACTTTGGCTCGACCGTCGAAGAGCGATTCGACGAGAGTCCCAAGGTCTTTGGCGCGCTCGATTCGACGCTCCGTCAACTCTTTCCCACGCTCGAAGGCGACGTTGCGTTCCGCTGGGGTGGACCACTCGCGATGACGCGTGACTTGTCGCCTTCGGTGGTCGTTGACTACACGAGCGGTCTCGCCAGTGCCGGCGGCTACACCGGTGACGGCGTGGTACTCAGTTACGTGGCGGCGAACGCCCTCGCTGATCTCATTGTCGCTCCTGACACCGAGACGTCCTTCACTCGCCTCCCCTTCGTGCAACACACGAGTCGGCGTTGGGAAGCGGAGCCACTTCGATGGTTGGGCATCAACGTCGCCCTCGCGCTGGCGGCGCGGGCCGATCGCGTGGAGGGACGAGGATCAATGAGCAAAGCAAGCAGTTGGCTCGAGCGACTCACTGGTCACTGATCCACCTAGTGCAAGATGTTGACCGCTCTGGCCGCGACGATGGCGATCGTGACGAGCGAGACGAGTGACTCAGCAGCGAAGAGCGTCTTGGCCCTAAACGTGAGGGGCATCGCGTCGGCGGGGGCAAAGCTTGTTCCGTTGGCAAATGACGTGTAGAGATAGTCAAGGAATCTCGGGCGCCAATTCTTGGGCGCGAGGGTGGGATTCTCCATCTGAGGAAACTGGACGTCGGGCAGTCGTGGACTGGGTCCCGCCCGGAGATGCGGTCCACCTCGATCAAGTTCCCAGAGCCAAAGTCCAAAGATGATGACGTTGGTCAGCCAGATCGCCACGGCGGAGTAAATGAGCTGACGACCTTGGGACACGTGGGCGTTGAGAAGACGACCCACGAGCAAAACCACTGAGACGAAATTGGCCACGGTAATTAAAGCGATGAGTACGAGGCAAAGATTGTGCACCCACGGCGAATCGTCGGGGTGTCGTTGGCGCCGCGCCGAGAGCGGAATCAACGGCAACACCACGAGTACCGGGACTAACCAACGAGGACCAACGGCAAGGCGGCTGGGCAACGCGACGTACAGCCCAGCGCACACCAGCAACGCGAGTGACGCCGGCCAGTGCGGTTCGGTTCGTTCGTCGTCCACGAGCGCCAACTTAACTGAGGTGGACTTGGGAGAGGTTGGTGAAATTCTTTGGAAACAGGATCGACGACAACGCTTTCGAGTGCAAGAGTTTTGAAATGACCGACGCGGAGATTGGCTTGATGTCCGACGCGGCGGGCTTGGCCACGAGCACTGGTTTGTTNTAGGACACGACCGTCGCCGAGAGCGTGGTCGTGGAACTCTTCGTCGACACCGTCATGGTGCTCTGGGTCACCTCGCCCTGGTGGCCCACGGTGATGGTCCAGAGAAGCGAACCCACTTGTGCCGTCGACGTCGATGGAGCAAAAAGGCTCGACACTGCCACGTGATCGCTGTAGAAGCTATAGGTCGTGGCGTAGCCACTCTTGGTCACGGTCTTTTTTGTGTAGCCCTTGATAAAACTTATGTCGGGTTTCGTCATCTCGAGAGCGAAGCCAAAGAGTGCGGGCGTCGTATATTTCAATGCCATCCACGGTCCACTCGACACCGCAGCGGAGCGGGCGTAAAGCTGATTGTCGATCAGTCGAAGTTCTATCGCCACCGACGTGACCCCAACAGGAATCTGAACCACGACGTCAACTCGGTTCTGTGTGATGTTCAATCCCACGTCGGCGAACACGTTGAAGTACGTGCCCGACGAGGCAGTCACTCTAAGTTGCGCTGACGTGGGCGGATAGCCGTTCAGCACAAAGGGGTCCTTCGCCTGACCACCGGGATTTGAATCCGTCGCGGCAACGACGACACCGGTGACGGTGAGCGCGAGAGCTACGACGGCGAGCGTGAGAGCCCTGAAGCGCCGCTGTACTGCCATTGAACTACCTTACCGTTTCGTCTTTGAAAGCCGTTCTGACCTTACGCCAAGGGTTCGTCGAGAAGCTCCAGGAGCAACTCGTGTGAAATATTGCGACCACTCGCAATAAAACCGATGCGCGACGTCTCGTCGCCAACTCGATTTTCCGCGATCGCCGCGTAGGACGCTGCGGCCGAACCTTCCATCACCAGTCCGTTCTCTTCAACGATGTCGCGCACCGCACGGCGGATGTCGATCTCGGGAACGAGTACCAGCTCGATACCGCTCTTCGCGACGATCTCATTGGTGATGGCGTCGTCGTCGCCGCCGCCAGCGAGTCCGTCGGCGATGGTCGGGCGATGTTCGACCTCACTCATCGTCGCGCCGCGCAGCACGTGGTACAACGCCGAGCTCTCTTCGGGCTGGACGCCGGTGACGCGAATGTCCGAACGGCCCTGCGCATCACGCGAGAGCAACGTCCCCGATATCAGTCCGCCACCGCCCACCGACACGACGACGTGCTCAAGTTCAGGCGCTTGACGCAGCATCTCGTCGAACACCGTCGACTGACCGGCAATGACGTCGCTGTCGTTGAAGGGCGAGATGAAACGGATGGAGCGCTCTTCGGCCAATTTCTTCGCGTGCGCTTGTGCTTCGTCGTAAGACGTGCCGAACTGCAGAAGTTCAATGTCGTAGGTCGAGAGTTTTTTTACCTTCGCCACCGAGGCGTTCACCGGTACGACGACCGTCGCTCGCACGCCCAACAGTGTCGACGCGTGGGCAATCCCAAGTCCGTGATTACCCGCGGACGCCGTGACCACGGCGCCGTGAGGATCATCGCGATGCGCCGCGTCAATCGCGGCCAAAGCGCCACGAATTTTGAACGAGCCCGTTATCTGGAGGCTTTCGAGCTTTACGAACACTTTGCGCCCGCGAATGAAGATGGCGGCGGTCGGCGTGGGGTCAAGGTATAACGCGACCACTTCGCGTGCGCGCACAAGTTGTTCGTGCGTAGGGGGCAACACGTGTTGAACCATCTCGACCAGACTACCCCGACAGATATTTCGTACATTCGTACTCTCAAGTAAGGTCAGCGAGTGCAATCGATCTTGGTCGTCGTTCTTGTCTCGTTCATCGCTTTTTTCGGAACGATGATCGACAACTTCTTCGCTTTCGCGGCACAACTCATTGTCACTGAGCGTTCTCGTTTTCGCCGAGTCAGTTGGGCTCACGTCTACGGTGTCGCGACCCTGATTCTGCTGGCCGGGGGGCTTGGATCGCTCCTCGCACCTATTCCACTTCGCTGGATTGGGGTTCTCGCCATTGCACCCTTCGCCTTCGCCGTGCACGCGTTGCGACACCGCGCAACACCGCGCGAACAGTTCCGCCGTGGGGGTGTCACCACGTTTGCGATCACCGTGGCGCTCGGAGGCGACAATCTTGCCGTGTGGATTCCCCTCTTTCGCGCCAACGGCGTGGCGCACGCGTTCTACTCGGTCGCAACCTTTGGCGTTCTCGAGATTGCCTTTCTCTTTAGTGCGCGTGGTATCGCGAGCCACCCACGCGTCGTGGGCTGGGGAAACGATCACGCGGGCACAATTATGCCCCTCATCTACTCGATTCTCGGCTTCGTCATTCTCTTCGAGTGCCACACCATTTAATCGCGACACCTAGGCGTAACTTGTTCGACCGGTAGCGTGGTCGCTATGGCGCAGAGCAGTGCACAGCAAACGTTGCGCCGTCTTACGGTCATCGTCGCAATTCAGTGGATGGGCGCAACACTCGGACTTCCCCTCCTCCCTCTCTTTCTCGAACACCGTGACGGCACGCCCCCGATCATCGGATTGATCATGGCGACGTTCTTCGTCGCCGGCGTCGCCACGCAGTTTGGGTTTGGTCATCTCGCCGACAAGTTCGGTCGCCGGCGCTTGCTGGTCATCAGTCTCATCGTTTACGGACTGGCCAGCATGACGTACCTCTTACCGGTATCGGCACCCTGGCTAGCTCTGACGCGCGCGTTTCAGGGCGCTTCTGCTGGATCAATTGAAGTCGCGTCGATGTCGGCGGTCGCCGCGCTCTTTCCCGAAGCGGAGCGAGGTCGGGCGGTGTCGCGCATCTTGGCCGCGCAACTCTTCGGCATCGCTGTTGGACCAGTCGCGGGTGTCGTCGCGAACGTGCACGACCTTGGGTGGGCCTTCTTCGTTACCGGCCTCCTCAGCCTCATCGCCGCCTACGTCACGACGCGCACGGACCTCGGTGATAAGGAGTACGACCCCTCGCCGTTACCCAAACTGCAGTGGAATCGCCAATTGGTCGGCGCACTCTTCGCCGCTAGCGCCGCGGGACTCACGATCGGTGTGTACGAAGCGTGTTGGAGCCTCCTCATGCACGCACACCACGCCTCCACCTTGCAGATACGCCTCAGTTGGACTTTTTTCAGCGTTCCCTGGGTCCTGCTCGCACGCTTGGGTGGCTGGCTCGCTGATCACGCCAATCGACGCTTCATTGCGCTGGCCGGACTACTTAATGGCGCGGCTTTCCTGTCGATCTATCCACATATTCACAACAACAATCTGATGCTGGTCCTCGGATCCTTCGAGTCGATTGGCGGTGCGCTGTCCGTGCCGTCCATCTTGTCCCTGATGAGCCAAGGCGCCGCGAACAGAGAGCTCAGCCGACGACAGGGGCTTTATGCCACCTCTAACACCGCCTCGCTCGCGATCGCGGCCGGGGTGTCTGGTTTCTTGTTCACCATCAACACCGCACTGCCCTTTACGCTTCTTGCCCTGATCTCGGCGACTTTGGCGCTTTCGACATTGTTCTGGTGGCGATACGTCACGGGACATATTTCACCGGCGACTGTGTAATACCTAAAGAAGGGCGGCGCTTTCGCGCCGCCCTTCTTTACATTTCTTTGTCGTGAGTGACGAACTACGACTTCCAGATCTGGTCCCAACGCGCCGATCCGCCGTCGGGGCTCAAGCAACGAGTGGTGCCGTCGCCGGCCGTACCCGAAACCCAGTTCTGCACGTTCGTTCGTGCGGCCCACGCGGTGACCAACGTGTCCAGCCATAGATACGGCACGATCTTCGCAAACTGACTGTTAACCGTCTGCCACGAGGAGCGTTGCACCGCTGATCCTGGCTTCGCGGCGAGAGCCGCCAGCATCGCACTTTCGACCACCGGGTCGCCCTGGTGAGCAAAGTTCACTGCACCAGCGATGAAGGTTCCCGCCGGTACCGCGCTCATGCCGAGTCCACCGACGGCCGGTGAGGCCGTGGCGTTCAACGAAATGAACCACACGTAGTTCAGTGACTGGTCAACGCCACCGAACTGGTTCCACGTAGCGCAGTCGTACTGACCGTAGATCACGTTGTTGATCAACGTGCTCTGCACGAGGGGCCGCGGCGTGACCGTGATGCCCACCTTGGCGAGCTGCTGTTGGAAGAACGAGAACGCCTGGAGGGCCGACGAGTTGCCCGACACGAGGTCAATGACAAAGCCCACCGTGGTGACCTTGTTCGCCGCCTTGTAAGCATCGACGAGCGCCTTGCCCTTCGTGGGGTTGTACGCCGGGTAGCCAGGATTCTTGTAGTACGGCGACGTCTTGCGAAAAATGCCGTCCGCAATCGCGCCGACACTGCCGTCAACGACCTTGAAGAAGGTGTTGCGATTGATCGCCATCGCGCACGCCCTACGAATGGTGACGTCATTGATGACGGGCTTTAGCTTCATGTTCCACTGCAAGGTCGAGGGGTCGACCGCGCCCAACGTACCCAAGTAGTCGCCCAACTGCACCGCGGCCGGCGCGGCTTGGCCCTTCAAGATATACGGCAGGGTTCCAGGAATGCCAAGGGAGGCGAACTCGCCCGCCCAGCAGAAGTACTGGTTCAACGTGGCCGTGGTGTTCATGATGAGACAGTTCACCGACGGGTCACGCGGATCGTGTTCGTCCGTGCGGTACGTGATGCCCTTCATGTTCTTCATCTGGGCAATCTGCGCGCCACCTTCTTGGAGGATGATGTCGACTGATCCGCCTTGTAGGGCCTGGTTGCGTCCCGCGTTGTCCACGATGGTCTTGAACTTGACGGTCGACAAGTACGGGAGCTGGCGGTTCTGTGCGTCAGAGCGCCAGTAGTTCTTGTTCTTCACGAACACGGACTCCACGCCCACCTGCCACGACGACACCTTAAACGGGCCAGTGCCGATGGGATTACCGGTGTAGGACGGAGAAAATGACGAGGGATGCGCCATGTAAGCGGTCTGCTGCTCCGCTAGTGAGATCGGGAACGAGGAGAAGGGAATCGCCATGTTGTAGGCCACGGTGTAGTTGTCCACCTTGGTCACCGAGTGGATAAGTGGTTGAATGGCGAGACCTACCGTCGGGTCCGCCGCCGCGGCAGTGTAGTTCTTCACGACAATGTCTGCGTTGAAGGGATCACCATTGGTGAAGGTGACACCTTGGCGAAGCGTGATGGTCCACACGGTGTAGTTGGCGTTGTGGGTCGCCGAAAGCGCCAACATCGGAAGCGCTGATTTGCCGTTCGCGGACATCACGAACAGCGGGTCATACAGTGCATTCGCCACGCAGAATCCAGAAGCGTCCATCTTGCCTTGCGAGCCATTGAAAATGTGAAAGTTAGGTACGTCCGAGATTATTCCAACGGTTAAGGTGCCACCGATCCTCGGCTTGCCCTTGTTGATGCCTACTGTCGCACCGGCCACGTTGGCGAGAAGACCGTCAACGACGGTTCCGGCCATTGCGACGCCACCAATAGTCGCCGCTGAGTGAGTAAGGAACGAACGACGTCCGAACGTTGATGACATCTTTGCCCTGCTTTCCCCCGGAGAGTCCGCCCCATGCAGATTCTCCACTGCGCGAAACTTAGCAAGAACTTGCGTACCGGCCTGTACACCCGAGAAAACTTATTTTGTTGGGGGAACTACTTCAGGACCCAGGCGGAGGGAGGGCCGCCTGGGTCCTGAGAAGGGGCGCAATTACGCGACTTTGGGTCCGCGAAGGCCGACGAGGTACGACGTAGCAGCGAGCGACATCGCTAAAGAGGTGCTGGCTTCTTTCAACATCGTTCCTCGCTTTACTTGACTCAGGGGACGAACCGTCACTTCACGACTTGGTGGACTGACAGAACTCATTGTGTCAAGTGAGTCTGTGGAAGCGATTGAATGACGCTAAGAAGCCCCTAAATCTGTCCTTTGTAAACGGCGCAAGAAATCGCCAAGAATACGCCGTCGTCGCCGTTTACTTTCGGGCATACTTGGCGCGTACGACTAGCACCTCACGGGGACGTACAAAGGGACAGTACCTACAAGGGAGGACCACAACAGTGGCGACAACTATGGCTTCGCATGATGGATCGTCGGGCGACCCGGCCTTTCACATCGAGCAACACGGCATCGATTTCATTCCAGAGTCTGAACGTTGGGCAACGCCCCGCAACATAGGCGCTCTGTGGGCGGGCTCGGCGATCAACGTCGAGTACTTCATCTACGGCGCGTTACTGATGGGATTTGGCTTCAGCTTCTACACAGCGCTGAGCATCATCATCATTGGCAATCTTTCGTTCTTCCTCTTGGGACTGGCGTCACTGCAAGGTCCGGAGACCGGGACGACGGCCTTTGCCGTATCGCGGGCAGCCTTTGGTACGAGGGGATCTCGCCTGGTGAGTTTCTTCAACTGGGTTACCCAGTTGGGCTTTGAGACCGAAGGACTCATACTTATTGTCGGCGCCGTCATCGTGTTGTTCCAGATGGCGGGCGTTCACGTGTCGACACCAATGAAGGTGATCTTCGTTATCTTGGCGGCGGCGATTCAAGCCGTGGTGCCGTATCTCGGCCACGCCACGATGGTGAAGGTGCTTCGCGCACTGATTATTCCGTTCGGTGCAATCTTCGTCCTGCTCGCCATCTACGACTTCAAACACGGCTCGACCAGCTTCAAAGGGTTCGGCAGCGGTTGGCAGCTCTACACCGCGGGTCTCGCCTTCACTATTGCGCTCTCGGGGCTTGGATGGACCGAGTGTGGCAACGACTACACCCGCTATTTGCCGCGCAACGCGAGCAAGGGTTCCATCGTCGGTTGGATCTTCATAAGTACGGCGGTGCCAGAAATTCTCATGATGATCCTGGGCGCTGCCACCTTCACGTTCCTCTCCTCGAGCTCAGAAGTCGCGGCTTGGAACGGGGCGAACCCGTTCGAGGCTCTGCACACCCAGCACTTCATTCCTAGTTGGGTCGTGGTCTTGTTCTTGTTGTTCGCCATCGTGCAACTTTTTGGCATCAATTCGCTCGACCTCTACTCTTCGGGCGTGTCGCTCCAAGCAATGGGGCTTCGCCTCAAGCGCTACCAGGCGGTCGTGCTGGATTCGTTCCTCGCTTGCGGACTGACCATTTGGGCTGAGTTTCAATCAACGTTCTCTCTTTACATGAAGGAGTTCGTCGGCGTCATCATCGTGTGGATCGCGCCGTGGTTCGCGATTCTGATGGTCGACTGGCTACTACGTAAGTATCGCTACAACGCGTCGGAACTTCAACGAAATGACAGCGGGAGTCTCTATTACGTTGGCAAACTTGGCATCAGTTGGAACGCCATTATCGCCTTCGTGGTTGGTCTCGTCTGTGCGACAGTCGCTTTCTCGAAAGCACCGCCGCCGGTCAACTTCCCGTTCCACTGGATGACACCGGTGTCGAATCACTACGGCGGCGCGTGCGCGGGCTCGCTCGTGCACTCAGTGTGCACGGCCGGCTGGTACGGCGGCGCCGACTTCTCCATCGAAGCCGGCATCGTTATCGCGGCGGTCGTGTATTTCGTGCTGGAGAAGGTGACCGGCAACGTCGCTCGACAGGTCAAGCGTCAAAAGGAACTCGAACCCTCAATCTGAGAGGTCCCACCGAGCTCCGCGATGAGACTCGCGCAGCTCGGTGGGCTTTAGCCGTTCCAATCCTCGACGAGGCCGCCGGTGCCGTCGGGGCGAAATACTGGAATCGAGCCGAGCGCTCGCACCATAGAGGCGTCCTCGCCTAAGGCTGCTCGCCACAGAGATGCCTCGGTGACGAGCGTGCCGATCGCCACCACGTTCGCACCCACGTTGCGCATGAGACGCAGGGTCGCGCCCGTCGACGCGCCCGTCGAGATCACGTCGTCGACGATGGCGACGCGCTTTCCCGCTACGTCGCCCACGCGAGCCCGGTCAAAGAGCAGGCGCTGATCCGCGTCGGTCGTGATTGAGCGCACCTGTTCGCTGATGGCGTCGGCCAAGTGGATTTTGGGCGTCTTGTGCAAGACAACGTATTGATCGAGTCCCAAGTATCGGGTGACTTCGACGGCGAGAGGGATGCCCATCGTCGCCACGGTCGCCACGACGTCGACGTCGTAGGGCCGCAACACGTCGGCGAGTTCTTCGCCGGCTTTGGCCATGAACGAGACGCCCATGTCCACCGTGATCAGGAGCGCGAGGGCCAGATTCTCGTTCAACGAGACGACCGGGAGCTCTACGTGTTGTGATCCGATATCGACGCCGTAGGTTCCTCTAGCCACGGTGCTGGAGCATACTTAAGTCCATGACGACCAGACAAACACCACTCGATCGGACGCTCGCGACGTCGATGCTCACCACTGCCCTCGACGAGGCACGTCAGGGCCTCGACGAGGGCGGCATTCCCATTGGCGCGGCGCTCTTTCTTCGCGATGGCACCTTGCTCGGGTCTGGTCACAATCGCCGCGTGCAAGAAGACGACGCCTCGGTGCACGCCGAAACCGACGCCTTTCGAAAGGCCGGAAGGCGTCGCGACTATCCCGAATGCGTCATGGTCACGACGCTCTCGCCGTGTTGGTACTGCTCGGGACTAGTGCGTCAGTTCAATATTGGCGCCGTCGTCATTGGCGAAGCCAAGAACTTTCACGGTGGACACGAATGGCTCGAAGAGCTGGGTGTTGAAATCGTGGTGCTTAACGATCCCGCCTGTACCACCTTGCTGGTCACGTTTATTGACGCGCACCCCGAACTTTGGCACGAGGACATCGGACTCTAGGCGTTAGCGCGCCGGCGGTCCAAAGAGACGATCGCCCGCGTCACCCAGGCCCGGCGTGATGTAACCCACGTCGTTCAGTTCTGCGTCGAGTGCCGCGGTGACGATGGCGATCTCGGGGTGTCGAGCGA
>JGI20177J14857_1000621_pt1 | contig 10679 bp, 9 predicted proteins | sample NGESurdeep072012_6_FD_14857 | JGI IMG/M metagenome (IMG submission 14857) | reverse complement strand
GGCTCGACCTCGGTGCGGCCGACGAGGTTGTAACTGGCCAGATGGCCGAACTCGTAGTAGTTGATTGGAACGTACGGGCGATTCAACCCATCGTACTCGCTGATGCAACTGAAGTCGCGCGCATCATAATCGTCGGTGGAAGTGGGCCGAAACGTGTCGTTCCACATCAGCTTCGTTCCGGCAGTGGGATCGTTTGGATCGATGAACGGGAAGGGTAGTCCCGCTACGTATCCCACCAGGCTCCTATGGTCATTGGAAAGCCGGACCTGCGAGGAATATTTCTCGGTGGCCTCGCGATACGGCGGAGGCCATTCGATGCGTTCACTTGGCACGATCTGCATGCTCATCCCGCGGGTTATCCTGAGATAAACTCCGGGCGACACCAGCTCCCTTGCTTTGTACGCGTTGCGGTCGGTGATGACGTCTCCGGGCCGGACCTGGGCCGCGGCAGAGTTCGGCGCGGTGAGTTGGGTAAAGAGCGCCACCATCACGATCGCAATCAGTCGAACGAGCGTGTGCGGTGCGTCATGGGGTCTGTTCATTCTGTATATAGGGTTTCCGATCCGCACTGCATTCAGCCCCCGAGCACATGCATTCCTACATTCCCGCGATCCATTGACGCGGAACGGTCGACGAAGCCGGGGGACTTATTCAGGACCGCCGTTTCTATCCGCGATTCAAGCAAATCCGGATTGACTGTGGGGCGCAGCGCGCTCTTGAGGTCGATGCCTGTGGGCGAGAACAAGCACGAGAACAGCCTTCCATCGGCAGTGAGCCGGATGCGATCGCATCGCGCGCAGAAGGCATTGGAGATTGTCGAAATTACACCGAGGCGGAAGTGTCCGTTCAAGAGATAGTAGCTCGCCGGTTCGTCAGTACGCGGAAGCGGCTTGACCTCGAAATCCCGCGCCAGGAGCGCGACGATCTCGCGCTCGGTGAAGACCTTATCGGGACTCCAAAGGCCGCGACTGTCCAGAGGCATGAACTCGATAAAGCGCAGAGGGATGTCGGCGCGGTATGCCCAGGCAGCGAGCGCTGGAACTTCAGTTTCATTGGTCCCGCGCATCACCACGGCGTTGAGTTTTACCGGTAGTCCGGCCTCACGCGCACTCTCGATCCCACGCAGAACCTCGGGCAGGTTGCCGCCGCCGGTGATTTGGTGAAATCGGTCGGGAGACAGCGAGTCGAGGCTGACGTTGGCGCCGTCGAGGCCTGACTCGGCGAGTTCCCGCGCGTACCGCGCCAGCAGGGCGCCGTTGGTCGAGAGCGAGACGCGCCGAAGGCCCGAGGCCCGGAGGCTTTGGAGCATGGACACGAATCGGGGCGCACCGCTGCGCAGGAGAGGCTCGCCACCGGTCAGGCGTATCTGTTCCAGTCCGAAGCGAGCTACGAAAACGGCAGCCAGATGATGGAGTTCCTCGAGGCTGAGGACTACTTCCTTGGGGCCCCAGACCGGACACTCCGGCATGCAGTAAACGCAACGGAAGTTGCAGCGATCAGTCAGCGAGATGCGCAGTTTCTTCATGGTGCGCCCGAACCGGTCGCGCAGGGGCGACGGCTGGGTTCGGACGGTTGCGCTTTNGTTATCTGATNGCACGGGTCGTCTATCCAATGCGCCGCGCGAANGGCGCGCCGATCAAGAGAGCTGCGGTTTGTGGCCTCGCTGTCAGCATCTCAGAAAGGAAAACCTCCGAAGCGCAGNAANCCGCCTATGACTATTATGAGGCACGACGCGTATACGTTGTAACGCGCCAGAGTCTTCATCCAGTCCGCATAGTTCATAGCGTCGGTACGAGAGCCCTCGACCTGCTGACGGGTGGCATCGTAGGGAAGTTTCACTACGACGCGCGGGCGCAGGTAGAAGGTCAGGATTGAGGCGGTTATTATCAAGGTAAACCAGAGCGTAATCATGCACAGCAGGGCGACACCGTAACCGCTGAAGAGGAAACTCGGGTCGAGCAACGACGGCAAATTGCCCAATCGCCACAGCAGCAGGATTCCGCTCAGCGGGGATCCCACCAGGGCCATCCAGTTCAGCCAGGCGAAGTCGGTGCCGAGCTTGTCGCCGAGCCGCGCCGCCTGTCCGGGCGGAATCAGATCGAGGCGCGGAGTCAAAAGGAAATCCAGAAATATATTGGAGCCGACGAACACGGCCGCGAAAAGCATATGGATCCCAGCCAGAATTTGTAGGTCGAGAGATTGAGTTGCTTGGTTCACCTGCCACTCCGATAACTTCCGACTCGAATCGTCTGCACGTCGTCTGCGAGCGCCTGCGCGCATTCCNNCGGCCTGCCGCTGACGTGGACGGCACGCCGCGCCCAATTCCCGCAATAGTCACACTGGTCGCAATCGAGCGAACAATGGTCGTCCTGGAAGAAGCGCAGGAACCCATCCAGCTCCGCACTGTCGATTCGGACGGCCAACGGCTCAGGCGCCTCGCCGAAGAGCTTATGAGGCGGCTGGATGCCGACCAAGAGGCGGGCGATGTCCTCGCAGTGCCTCGAATGGTACGCGTTGGCGACCATGGCGATCCAATCGGTGTGCGAGCTTGGTCCCTCTTCCATCTTTTCACGGCCGGCAACCTTGAACAGGTCGATCCCCAAGTTTTCGTAGATGGCGAGATCCTCGGGTCTGATCCATGGCGAGCGAAGATGCTCGGCGGCGTCGTTGAGCTTGATAAGCGAGCAGCGGTAGTAACAGTAGTCCACGTAGTATCGGCTGGTGATACTTTCGCCCGAATGGGAAATCATATTGGAGTGATACTGGCGGATGGGACAGCTCAGCAGGCATCCCTCGTTGACCACCAGCGAGAGACGGCATCCGACCGCCTTGCGTATGGCCTCGATATGGCGGAAGTCGCGATTAATCTGGGGATCGAGATGAATGACGGTGGCGCCCAAGTCGTCGAAGAATTTTGCCTTGCGGGCGTCATTGACCGATGCGAGCACCGAAATGTGCAGCTCGAGAGCGGGAAAATTCTCGCGCATCAGCTCCATCACGAACGGATTGGCCGTGACGACAGCCGCCGCCCCGATATCGACAAGCCACTGGAGACGCTGCAACAACTGGCCGCGGCCTTCTTCCGAGTATTCCTTGTTTCCCAGACAGGTGGCATTCATGACGTAAACGAGGCGAATGCCGTGCTGCGAGGCTTGTGAAACATGGCGCGCTATATCGTCTTCGCTCGCGTCGGACAGTACCTGTGACGAGCGGAGCGTAGCCTCGCTCGGCAGGCTTCCGTAAATGTAATCGGGCTTGAACGGCGCAATTTGCGCGATGAGTTCGGGATCCCAATTGGTCGGGAGCATCAGTTTCATCGGCGCCTCCATCAGTTCCTGGGGAGTCGTATCTCGCGACCGTCGAGCACCTGGCGGAAACCCCAGTTGACTCTGAGGTCGCCGAGCCAGACGATGTCGGCGCTGGCGACCCCGAGTTGCTCGCGCAGGCGCGCCTGCAAGTTGGCCGAGTCGTGCGCCTCACCTTCGACGGCGACGGTCAGGACGCCGGCCTGCGCGTTGGCCTCGCGGATCAGCAACACGTTGCGGCCCACCAGAGCGGGGTCTTCCTCGATGCACATCCGGACGTCGTAGGCGGTGATTAGCCGGTCGCCGACGAGCACGCTGCTCTCGGGACGTCCGTAAATCCTCAGTCTGCGAAAACCAGAACCGCACGGGCATTCGCCGGGTGCGAATGCGGCAATGTCTTCAGTGTCGTAACGCACGAAGATGCTCCCGGCAGTGGTGAGCTTGGTAACGATCAGACGTCCGCGGACACCGGGCGCGACGTGAATGCCAGCATCGTCGATGACTTCGAGGTAGCAGACGTCCTCGTGCACGTGGGGAGCGGAATGGAATCGGCATTCGTCAATTGCAGCTCCTTCCTGCGTTCCACCGCGTTCGAAGACATCCTCGACTTCGAGGCGGTCGCGAAGGAACTCGCGCATGCGCGGCGTGAGCGGCAAACCCACGACGACGACCGAGCGTACTCCCTTGAAAAGGTCGTGCGGCCGAATCGTGGCGCCGGCGCCCCCTCGAACCAGGGAGAGCAGGAACGGCGCGGTGGTCGTGATGAATTCCGGTCGCGCCGAGGACAGCGTATGAAGGAAGGAGTCGGTGTACTCGGATCCCATGCTTCCCCAGAAAAACGCGCAGCGGCCGCCCAAGCGTGCGATCGCGTGGGCCTCGCAGGCGGCGAGACGGTGCCATACCGGGCTCATCAACAGGGCAGTCATCCCGGAGCGGAATCCCGCCCAACGAAAGCCGCGCATCGTCGGCTGAATGTATGCTTCCTCTTCCTCCGCGCTCAGCCATACGAGGAGCGGAGCGCCTGAAGTGCCGCGCGTACTGAATGCGACGGAGCCCTGATGGGGGTTTGTCCAAAAGCGGCCAGCTTGTACGAGGTCATGCTTGGAAATCGTAGGGAAGCGGGCGAAATCTTCGAGCGAACGAAGCAGCCCCGGTTCGACGCCAGCCCGGTCCCACAGTTCGCGGTAGAATGGAACCTCGAGGTAAGCGTGGTTGGCGACCTCGCGCAGACGGTCGGTCTGCCAGGCAGTCAATTGCGCACCCGAAAGGGTCTCGATGGCATCGTTTCGCGCGCAGCTCGAAGTAGTGTCAGGCATCGCTGATCAAATACCTTGTCCGCGAGGTGACCAGCCGATACACCAGTCGCGGATGCCCGCGGCACAGTGCGAAGGCGAGAACAGTTCGCCGCGCGGCAGGTCGTAGGTCGGCGCGGCCAGCCGGAGGTTGCGAATCATCCGTCCGTCAACTTCGTAGAATCCTTCGCGGAGGTGGAAGCACTCGCACTTGACGCACTGCGGTGCGAGCAGAAGGGCGTTTTCGATGTGCATAAGATGGCGCGACGGCGGCAGGCGGACCGGATTGAGGGCGGGAGGCTCGTCGCCGAACACCACAATTGTTTTCATCGTGCGCTGTGCGAGCTCTGCAAGTCCCTTTTTGTGCAGCTCGGCGGAAAGCAGCACGAGCACGTCTTCTCTGATGATGAGCGCGTCGACGGCCAGTTGCGCCAGCAGAGCCGGCGTGAGCGTCACGCGCTCTGCGGAAGCGTCGAGGCAAATGAAGCGGCCATCGATACGTTCGGCGACTCCGCGTTGAAGGCCCGGCATCAGCAGACTCGAGCCGAGAAACGATATGGGACTGCTGCCGAAGTCCTGAACCGCGATCGTTGCACCGTCCGGGATGCCCATCATCCGGTAACACCAGGCGAGATGTTCCGCCCAGATGTCGAGGTCTCCGTCGCCGAAGGCAAGACGGCCGCCGGGAACGTCGAACAACAGATATGGATTTTCAGTTGGCACCGGCGGCTCCATAGCCGTCGAACGGGGCGCCCTGCAGGGCAACCACGCCAACATGATCCATCGACGCGACCTGGCGCGTCCTCACCGCGGTGCCGATTTTGAGACCGACGTTGCGGGCAGGCTCGACGTAGCCGACCATCGCGGACAGCGCCTCGACGCCAACCTCCGCCTGAACGAGCATCTCCCACGGCACGATCGAAACCTTGCCGCTTTTCGGATCGATCGGAATTAGAGAGACATTGACGAGCGGAAATCCGTGTCCATGCGGCGGAATCCATGTCGGATGAGCGGAAACCAGAGGGCCGACCTCGGGCAGTCCCCAGATCGGAAAGATCGGCCGGCCACATAGCGCTTCCATCCGGCGGCGCCATCGCGGGGCGCGAAAGATCCGGTCGAGACGAAGACATTGGCAGCCTGACTAATCATCGGCGGCGTCCGACCTTCCGCCAACATTGCGTCGGCCTGGCTTCGTTGAATAATCATATAGGCGCCATTGGTGAGGTCGGCCAACTCGCCGGTGTCGAACTGTTCGAGGCTGGCAAATACAACAGGCTTACCCTGTGAAATGGCCAGCAAAATACCTGTCAGCATCTCCCAAGAGCCGATCGTAGGTTCGGTGCATACAAACGGGATCTCGCGCAGCCGGGGAATGAATGCGGCCATCGAGGCGGCCATCGCCGACACAGAGAAATGTGAATGCGCGACCAGCCCACGGCCGGTCGGAAGCAGTAGCGCGGGCTCCGTCGCGCGTATCGCTGTTCCTGCTTCGCTGAATGTCCCTTGCAGTTCGCTCCTCGCGACCATTCTGACGCCCGCGGCCTGGGCAGGCCCGGCGCCATCGGAGGTGATGAGGGCAGAAGCGTTCCCCTCGGCAAGCCGGGCCGCGAGCTGCTCGGCGGAGTCTGCGGGATCTGCGAGCAAGATGCGGCGCCCGGCGAACAAACCGGCAAGGCACAGGCGCAGACTCTCGACCGGATCAGGATCGGAGATCGCGATGGTGCCGGTGAGGCCGGCGGCCTGGATACCGCCGGCGAGACTCAGGCCTTGCTCGAGTAGTTCACCGTAACTGACGCGGACATTTTTGTCCGCGACCGCGATTCGGTCTTTCATGGTCGCGAATCGCTGCCGGAACAGACGGCCTAGCGGCTGCTGTGCTACCGGAACTCGACGCGGGATGCCTGCAGGCCAATACCATGATGGCAACGCACCGCCGACTTTGGACATGATTATCCCTGAAACTCAGCCTTCTCGTAATCGATATTGGTCTGGCGATCCGACTGCGACGGCGCCCAGCTAAACAGCGTGTACTCGAAATGCCGATAGCCACCGGCAAAGTGGAGCCCTTTGGGCGGGCCAGGCATCAGGCCGTCTGCGGGCATGCCGTTGGGATGCTGATACGGCTCCCAGGCATGGTAGATGACCAACTGATCCGGCCGCACGCAGGCGGACAGCTTCGCTCTCACGAGAAATGAGCCGTAGTCGTTGTACACGCGAACGAAGTTGTGGTCCTCGATGCCCTTTTCGCGCGCGGCAGTATTATTGATGAAGGCGAACGGCTCGCCGCGATGCAGCTTCATCATTTCAAGCGAGGTATGCCAATTGGCGTGGATGCTCCATCGGACGTGACCGCCGGTTATCCGGCACGGCTGGTGACCGCCGATGTCGGGAGGCCGCTTACAGAGGACGAGGGCCTCGTCCGCCTCGATGAAGTAGGGGTGGTCGATGTAGAACGCGATGCGCCGGGTGGTGGTCGCGTACGGGACCTTCATTTCCACCTGGTCTCTCATCGGCACATGAACCTGGCGCGGGACCATATCCGTGCTCTGGCACACCATCCCGTGCCAGGGTGGGCGCCCGCTCAGCCAAGCCTTGCCGTTCTTGCGCATGTTGCCGAGGCTAACGTCTTCACCGTCAAGGCTGGTGAGCCATCCCAGCTCGCCGAGGGCATGGAGGCAGTCATCGACCATGCGCTCTTCGTCGGCGTTGGTCTCGCCATAGCGGTTGCCGTAAGTCGCCCGCCAGTACAGGTCGTCGACGATGACCTCACGGTTTTCGCCGGCCTTGTACTTTTCGATGCCGCGGGCCTTCAGGTGCTTCGCGATGCTGCCCAACACGCCGAGAGCAATCTGGCGATCCGATCGGGACTCACCTAGCATCGGCACCGACTGATCGGTGAAGCACAGCAGCCGGGTGTCAGGCGTCGAGTACTTCACATCCGCGTACTCATAGTAAGAGGCGGATGGCAACACATAGTCTGCATAAAGACCGGTCGTGCTCCAGCGCGGATCGAATACGACGATGGTTTCGAGCTTCGGCCATAGGGTCTTAATATAGGTGTTCATGCCGCCGCGATGGCGGCGCAGCGGATTCGACCCTGACACGAACATCGCACGGGGCGTGACTGGCTGATCGAATCCGTCCCACCAGCCCTTGGCGACTGCGTCTTCGGCGTAGTCACTGATTTTCTTTGTCGTATATGGATCGTGCAGATGCTTGTCCCAGACTTCCTTGTATCCGGCGTGGCGATACCAGAGAAAAACCCCGGGCGTGAGCGTGCCCGACGCCTTCATGCCCTCATGCGCCATGCCGTTGGCGGCCTCGACCGGCGGCATGGTGGGGTCCATCTTAAGGCGGGTCTTGTAATCCTCCATCATCAGCTGGGTCAAGGTCGCGGCCGCGGCGATCGGGTTCTCTGATTCGATCACCTGCTTCGGCATTCCGGAGACAGCCGCCATCGAGGCCGAGATCTCCGTTCCCGGCGACCAGCCCTGGGTGCCGGTGCCCGGTTTGCCGACGTTGCCGGTCAGCGCAAGGATGTAGCAATACGAGCGCTCGAGCAGATCGCCGTGATAGAGCTTGCCGGTAATGAAGTTGATATAGCCGAAAATTTTGCGGGGCGGCCGGCATAGCTCGGCGATCTGCTGGAGCATATCCGGGTGAACCACCCGACATCTCGTGGACCTTCTCCGGCGTGTAACCGAGAAGACGCTCCTTGAGCAGGCTGAAAACCGATCTGACGTCGAGCTTGGTGCCGTCTTTCAGGCGCACACTGGTGCGCGTGTCGAGGGCATAGTCGGCGGCCATCTCAAGCGTGCCCTTCGGCATCTGCACGGGCTGTCCGGTCGCGCTGTCGATTGCATAGAACTGTTCAGGGTCTCCGCCCTCGCGCAGGTGGGACTCTGCCAGGAACCGGCCATCATCTGATCGAACCAGGATTGGCAGATCGGTCTGTTCCTTGACGAAGTGCTCGTCGATCCATCCCTTGTCGATCAGAATCTTTGCAACCCCTAGCCACAGCGCGGGATCCGCCGACCAGTCGATGGGCACCCAGATGTCGGCGAACTGGCATGAAGGATTCTTGTCCGGAGCGACGGCGATTATCTTGGCGCCGCGATAGCGGGCTTCCAGGATGTAGTGAATGTCGGGAATGTTCGCATAGACCGGGTTGGACATCAGGATGATGGTGTCGGGCAGGAACCAGTTCTCGATCCCGGGCGCGTGATGCATCTCGCCAAAGGTCAGCCACTGGCCGACCTTGAAGTCGCCGGTCACGAAGTCGAGATCGAAGCTCACTCCACCGAGTAATGAAGTCATGCCGGTGGTCGAGCCCTCTGCAGCGCCGCGAAACACTCCGATGCCGTTGGCGGCATGGTCGTCAATCAGCGCCTTGGGGCCGTACTTCTGGATGACACCGGCGATCTTGTCGCCGATTTCCTCGAAGGCCTGCTCCCAGGAAATCTTTTCCCATTTCCCGCTGCCGCGCTCACCCGCCCGCTTCATCGGGTGCAACACCCTGTCGGGTCCGTACATCGCGCGCGAATGCTGATAGCCCTTCTGGCATCCGCGCGGATTGTAGTCGGGCACCCGGTTCTCGGGATCGTCAAACTCCGGATAGGAGCACGAGATCTCCTCGCGAATCACCTTGCCGTCCTTGGCATAGACCTTGAAGGGGCAACTGCCGGGGTAGCAGTTCACCCTATGGGTACCCCACTTGCAGCTATCCCATTCAAAATATTGGCGCTGCTCCTGCACAGAATCCCGCCTCGAGGCCGGCGCGACAGGCTTATCCGATTCGTTTGCCATTTATCCGCCCTCCCGGCGCTAGGACTGAAGTTCGGCCTTTTCGAAGTCAATGTTGGTCTGCCGATCCGACTGCGAAGGAGCCCAGTTCCACAGGGTGTACTCGTAGTGGCGGTAGCCGCCTGCGAAGTGGAGGCCCTTGGGCGGCCCGGGCAGCAAGCCATCGTAGGGCATCCAATTTGGATACTGATACGGCTCCCATGCGTGGTAGATCACGAGCTGGTCGGGCCGCGTACAGGAACTGAGCTTCGCCCGGGTTATGAAAGAGCCGTAGTCATTGAATACGTGGATATAATCATGATCCGCGATGCCCTTTTCCTTCGCGACCGTGTCGTTGATGAAAGCAAAGGGCTCACCGCGATGCAGCTTCAACATCTCGTAGGACACTACCCAATTCGAGTGAATGCTCCATCTAAGGTGTCCGCTGGTAAGCCGCAAGGGTTGTGCGCCGCCGATGTTGGGTGGCTGCTTGTAACGGACGAGATGCTCGTCGGCCTCGATGAACCATGGATGGTCGAGGTACAGCTCCATTCGCCGCGTAGTAGTCGCGTATGGTACCTTTTGTTCGATCTGATCGCGGAAGGGCCAGAATATCTGGCCCGAAACCATGTCCGCGTTCTGGACCACGGTCGCGTGCCAGGCGGGGCGGCCGCTCAGCCACGCTTTGCCGTTCTTGCGCAGGTTGGCGAGAGTGAGCTCGTCACCGTCGAGACTGTCGAACCATCCCATCTTTCCGAGCGCGTTATAGGTGTCGTTTACCAGCTGTTCCTCGTCTTCGTTGGTTTCGCCGTAGCGTCCTCCGAAGGTGGCCCGCCAGTAGAGTTCCTTGACAACGATCTCCCGGTCACCGGACTTGTACTTTTCCACGCCTCGCTTCAGTAGATGCTCCTGAATGCGTTTGAGGAGGGCGAGCGTGATCTGGCGGTCGGACTTGGATTCGCCGAGCATCGGCACGGTCTGGTCGGTGAAGGTGCTGAAGCGGGTCGCGGGCGTCGAGTACTTGGCGTCGGCGTACTCATAGAACGATGCGGCCGGCAGCGCGTAGTCAGCGTAGAGTCCCGTGGTGCTCCAGCGCGGATCCAAGACCACGATTAGCTCGAGCTTCGGCCACATGGTTTTCAGGTAGGTGTTCATGCCGCCGCGGTGTCGGCGGAGCGGATTCGATCCGGATACCAGCATTCCCTTTGGAGTGATTTCCTTGTCGGGGTGTACGAACCCCTTCCACCAGCCGTTGGCGAGCGATTCCTCGGCGTACTGGCTGATTTTCTTGGGCGCGTTC
>JGI20177J14857_1000611_pt1 | contig 10756 bp, 5 predicted proteins | sample NGESurdeep072012_6_FD_14857 | JGI IMG/M metagenome (IMG submission 14857) | reverse complement strand
GGTGTCTCCGGATTTGTTGTCGACACAATCGAGGAAGCAGTGACGGCAGTCGGACGGGCAACACGCTTGGATCGAGCTAAGGTACGCGCTGAATTCGACTGCCGCTTCACCGCCGAGCGGATGGCTCGGGAATATGTGAATATTTATAGCAAGCTCGTCTCCAAGCGCAGCAGATCTGTGCAACTTGAGATCCTCAACGCGAGGCGGGAAGAATGGTACGAGGTTGCGATCGCCGGAGGCCCGATCGCCTAAATGAAGCTTTTGACGCTTCAATTCCATGATTGCCCGACTCGTTTTGGGTTTCCGCCAGCCAGCTCAAGAACTGTGCCCGTACTTCGTCGGAAGCATTGAGCCATGCTGCGGTGAGCGCGGCAAACGCGGTCGTCTCCTCCTCTTCGCGACCATTCGACGCCAGTGTGTCCTGTTGCGTCGTGATGCTGGGCTCCAGGTACCGCGGGCAAAGCTACTCTGGTTTCCACTCGTGTAACTTCACCCCTCCCGCCAATAAATCACACAACATTTTGTTCTTATTAATTTATCTGTTGTGACGGATCGTGGACCCCACATTTCGACCCGCATAATTGTCCTGATCGCCGGATCGACCGGCTCTGAAGTACGTGCTGTTCGCCCTCCCAACCTTCACATCACGCCGGTTGTCCGACGCGATCTCGTTTACCGCGCAAGCGCGATGGGTTCCTTGTAGCGCTCGCCTTTGGCCATCATGGCCCAGGCCATCCGCGCAATCTTGTTGGCAAGCGCGCGGCAACCTTTGCATGGCGCCGCGCCAACAACGCCGTGAGCCAGGGCACGATGCAAGTCGCCATATTCGTGGTCATGGCGAAGTTCGCGACCGGGCTGTAGCGCCCTACCCCACCTCGACGATATATTCCGGGAATAGCCTTGGCCGTCTCGAGGCTGATAACCATTCAACTCGCAACATTTTTGTAGTTTTACTGCGAGTTTTCATCGGAACCGGGGTCATTACAAGTAGGACGATTGATTGTTGGCATAACAACAAGTGAGCTCACTCTCAGCCAAACACTCGATTGCAAGCGGAAGGGCTAAGCCAAACGACAGGCCGATCGTGAGCTGGTGGCGGAGCGGAGCGGAGAGGCGTTGCCAGCGACTGAGTCAACGTCCGCTATTGAGCGCATAACAGACTCAAGTCGGACATCGCGCCATGTCCGGTTCGTGCCAAAAGCGGAAGTCTGCAACTAGAATTGCTGTGAGGCGGCGTCGTCGCCGCGAACGCCGGGGCAACAAAAAATCATAGATGCGCGAGATAATGCGCGAGCGCGGTGATTTCCTCATCACTCAGGGGATAGGCGACGTCGGTCATCGCCGCCCCGGCGCCGCCGGATCGCACCCCCGATTTGTAATCGTGCAGCGCCTTGACCAGATATTCCTCGCGCTGGCCGGCGAGCCGCGCCACCGCCTTTGTGCCGGCGTAGCTGTCGGTGTGGCATGACGCACAGCGCCGCCCCGCGGCCGCCTGCGCACCTTTTTTCGACAAATCGAGATTGTCGTCGGCTGCGGAGGCTTTTGGCGGGGTGAGCGAAGCGAAGTAGGCGCCGAGCGCGCGGATATCTTCGTTGCTGATCTGTTCGGCGATCGGCTGCATCTGCTCGTTCTTGCGCGAGCCGCCGTGGAAGAAAACCAGCTGCCACTGAATGAACTGATCGGGCTGGCCCGCGAGCGAGGGAATGTTCTCGGTTTGCGAAATACCGCCTTCGCCGTGACATCCCGTGCACATCTCGGCCTTCGCCTTGACGGCAGCAGTGTCGGCGGCAAGGGCCGGAACGCTCGCGAACGCCAATAACGCAATTCCACACCATGCTTTGAAGACAGATCGACGGCGGATGATCGGTATTCCCATTCTCATTCTCATTCCTGGCTCATCGTTCCCGCTCGAAAACGCGAGGCTGCGGCCACTCGTTCCCGAATGGCCGCAGCCTCAGTTCGTTCAAGCCTTACTTACTTCTTGCTGTAGCTGATGCGATAGATCGCGCCGGCCCAGTCGTCGGCAACGAGGATCGAACCGTCCTTGGCCTGGACGATATCGGCCGGCCGGCCGAGATAGCCCTGGTCGCCTTCGAGCCAGCCGGATGCGAACACTTCCTGCTTGGGATTCTTGCCGTCCGGGCCGACGATGACGCGCATGATCCGGGCACCCTGATACTTGTGCCGGTTCCACGAGCCGTGCTCGGCGATCAGGATGTTGTTCTTGTAATCGGCGGGAAACTGGTCGCCGGTGTAGAACTTCATGCCGAGCGGAGCCACATGCGCGCCGAGCTTGAGCACCGGCGGGGTGAATTCCGAGCACTCGTGGCCCATCGCAAACTTCGGATCCGGCAGGTCGCCCTGGTGGCAATACGGATAGCCGAAGTGCTCGCCCATCTTCGAGATCATGTTGAGCTTGTCGCTCGGCAGATCGTCGCTGATCCAGTCGCGCGCGTTTTCGGTGAACCAGTATTTGCCGGAGCGCGGATCGACGTCGCCGCCGACGCTGTTGCGGACGCCGAGCGCCACCAGTTCCGCGTTGCCGGTCTTGGGATCGACGCGGCGGATCTGCGCGTTGCCGGTCGGCGGCAGTCCGATGTTGAAGGGAGGTCCGAAGGGAATATAGAACCAGCCATCCTTGTCGGCGGCGAGATACTTCCAGCCGTGTGCGGCGTAGGACGGCATATCGTCATACACCACCTTGCCGTCGCCGAGCTTGTCGAGATTGGCTTCGGCGTTCTCGTATTTGATCAGCTTGTCGACCGCGATGACGTAAAGCGCTCCATCCCGAAACGCGAGGCCGGTGGGCATGTTCAGCCCCTTGAGGATGGTCTTGACCTCTTTCTTGCCGCCATTGTCGGTGATGGCGTAGACGTTGCCAAGGCCGAACGAGCCGACAAACAGCGTGCCCTTGTCGCCCCAGGCCATTTGCCGCGCGGCCAGCACGCCCGGCGCGTAGACTTCGATCTTGAAGCCCGGCGGCAGCTTGATCTTCTTCATCATCGCGGCGAGTTCGGCTTCCGATGCGCCGGTCGGCGGCCCCGATGGCGGCGCCAGGCCTTTTTGCGCTTCGGTCTCATCGCCGAGGAACCAGTCGTCCGGCGGATGAGTCCAGAATTCCTTGGTACCGGATTGATAACTCTTGAGTTTCCCTTGCGCGCTGGCCTGACCGGCCCCCGCGACAACGAGGATTGCTGCGAGCCCAAGAATAGATCGATTGAAAGCCGACTTCATCGCGTCACTCCCTATGCAGCCAAGCGGCTGCGTCTGTTATTTATTTTGAACGTTTTGAGAGGAGAACTTTTTGGCCAGCCATTGCGGTCTGTGCGACCACAATCGAGTGCTGACCAATTTTTTCGTGGGCAAGGACGGCAGCCGAAGACTTAAGTACTTTGAAGCCTTGGCTTGAGCCACTCCGTAGATCAGAGAAACGCAACCTCTGCGACACCAGCCGCGACCACGCCAAGCATGGGTGTGCTCCTGGAGCCGGGCAAATGTCGCGAGGATTAATTACTTGCGCGCCGCGCAGGCGTACATATTGATTTCCATGCCAACTGGCACTTCGACGATTTTTGGAGCTTTCCAGGTCATTTACAGTCTCCGATTTTAGGGCACGATTGCAGTAGCAACATAAGGATAAGGTAACCTCGGAAATAGCACAAGCGGGGCTGGCCATAATGCCGTCCGGTGCGCTCATTTCTTCACCTTCGCCCTCAGCTCCGCGGGCAGTCGTTCTTTTTTGCGCCAGCCCGTCGAAGCGTCTTCGCGTGAAGTTTGACGGACTTCATACTGCGCTTGAGCGTGCCGCTGATCAGCGTCCAGGATTTACCTGCGGCGATCAAGTCGAGAAGCCGCTTTGTCTCTTCCGGTGTCCACCGCACCCTAGGCATTAGACAGTCATTTTCCGGCGCTCAGACCCCAGCTCTACAAGCCGGGCATCACGCATTAGTAAGGTAGACCGTCCCGAAGTATACGAGCAAGCGTGAACTGCCCGCCTATGTCTCTTGTGGGTCAAAAGGCGAAATACTCACTCCGAGTAGATGTTTTCCGCTTTTCCCTCGAAACCGGACATCGCCCAATGGGGTCGGCATGTCCGATTCGTGCCAACAAGAGACTCATGCAGCGCAGCAAATTGCATCGTTATTCGATCGCCTCGTCGGCGCTGGCTTGTAACGTCAAGGGCACAGTGATGCCGGGCGTCCAGACGAGCCCGCCGAGGACGACACTGGGACCGTCCTTGCGGTCCCGAGACCCGACGGCAAGCAGCAGTTCGTCCAGAAATGAGAAAATTCGGATTTGTCCGCGTTTCGCGATTTCAAAGCCTTGGGCATTAGTCGTTCGGCGCCGAGACGCGGTCGCGGCACGGCGCCGAAAACATACTCCCGGGCTCAGGACTTGGAGATGCCCGCGATCAGCGCCTTGTCGAAGCCTTCGGGGTCCGTCATCTGCGGCGCGTGGCCGAATTCGGGAAACTCGACGAGTTTGGCGCCCGGAATGGCCTTGGCGGCCGCTTTGCCTAATTCGGGATAATTTCCAAGCTTGGACCGAAGCTCCGGCGGCGCGAAATCTTTGGCAATGGCCGTGGTGTCTTTCTGGCCGATCATAAGCAAAGTCGGCACCGAGATTTCCCCGAACCGGTACACCACGGGCTGGGTGATGATCATGTCGTAGATCAGCGCCGAGTCCCAAGCGACCGCTTCCTTGCCTGGACCGTTATTGAGGCCGGCGAGCATGTCGACCGCACGTTCGTAGCGATCCTCCCACTTACCCGCGTAGTAGGTCGATTTCTCGTAGGCGCGGATCCCATCGGCATTGGTCTTCAGCTCACGCGCATACCATTGGTCGACCGAGATCGGCGGTACGCCCTTCGCAGACCAGTCTTCGAGCCCGACGGGATTGACCAGGACGAGGCGGCTGACGTCCTTTGGATAAATCAGCGCGTAATGTGCCGCCAGCATGCCTCCGGTCGAATGACCAACCACGATCGGCTTTTCGATGCCGAGCTTGGCCAGCAGTTCATGGGTGTTGCCGGCAAGCTGCTTGAACGTGAACTGGTAAGCGGCGGGCTTGCTCGACTTGCAGAAGCCGATCTGATCCGGCGCTATCACACGATAGCCGGCCGCGACCAGATCCTTGATGGTCGGCTCCCAGGTGGCGGCACAGAAGTTCTTTCCGTGCAATAGCACCGCCGTCTGCCCGTTCGGGCGGTCCGGCTTGACGTCGAGATAGGCCATCTGCAGCGACTGCCGCTGCGACGTGAAAGCAAAATGCTGAACTGGGAACGGATAGTCGAATCCCTCCAGTTCCGGCCCGTAGGCCGGCGCTTTCTCGGTCGGCTGCTGGGCCGCCAACGGCCCCATGACCACAGCCGCCGAAAGCGCTGCGCCGGCGAAGATCGTCCGTATCCTGAATTTCATGATTTTCCCGCAAATGGTTTGGAGATTTCGAGTTCTTTCCGGTGCTCACTATCTCCAAGCGGGCTGTGCCGATAGTCAAAATCCCTTGATGCATCCGTGGGCCAAACCTCTTCCGGTCTACCCCGATCAACGGACATCAGCGGATTGGCCCGGCATGTCGGAAAAGTGCCATGTGTGGACGGCTCCGGGTTGGCAAGAGCTTTCTTCACGTTTTGCAGCATTGGTCGGTGCAGCCATGTGTTCGGCCTTTTAATGCGGTTCACGTGACCGCTGGCCATAATGCCCTCCGCGGATCAGGTCCCGACCAACAACTCGCATTCAAGAATGCTATGGCACATGTGGGTTGTCCTGATCGCCGGATCGACCGGCTCTGCATTACGTGCTGTTCGCCCTCCCAACCTTCACATCACGCCAGTTGTCCGGCGCGATTTCGTTTATCGCGCAAGCGCGACGGGTTCCTTGTATCGCTCGCCCCTNGCCATCATGGCCCAGACCATTCGGGCGATCTTGTTGGCGAGCGCGATAGCCGCAACCTTNGTCGGCCGCCGCGCCAGCAAGGCCGTGAGCCAGGGCCGATGTTTGGTGCCATGGATCTTGGCGTAACGGATGACNGCAAGCGCNCCGGCCACNAANAGGCCGCGCAGATAGCGGTCACCTTGTTTGCTNATANTGCCGAGCCTGTTCTTGCCCCCACTTGAATGCTGTTTAGGAACCAGCCCAATCCAGGCCGAGAAGTTGCGCCCTGATCGGAAGGACTTTGGATCAGCAACGGCAGCGACCAAAGCAGTGGCCAGCACCGGGCCGACGCCAGGAGCTTCATCGAGCCTCATGCTCATCTCGTTGGATCGGTGCCAGGCCCTGATAAGCCGGTCGAACTCCAGGATCTGCTCCTTGATCCTGCGCAATTGAACTCCGAACGCAGAGAGACACGCACGAGCTATATCCGGAACCCGCTTGTCGTTTGGATCGGCCACGACATTGAGCAGTTCCTCGACACCTTTGCGTCCGACCGGGGCGACAATCCCGAACTCGCCAAGATGGGCACGGATCGCATTGATCACTGCGGTCTGCTGACGGATGAACAGATGGCGCGTGCGGTGAAGCATCAGGCAGCTCTGCTGCTCTGGCGTCTTTGTTGGAACGAACCGCATGTTGGCGCGGGTGACCGCCTCGCAAATCGCCTCAGCGTCAGCCATGTCGTTCTTCTGCCGTTTGACGTAGGGCTTTACGTAAGCCGGCGGCATTAATCGCACGGTATGGCCAAGTACCTGGAGTTCGCGCGACCAATGGTGCGACGAGGCACAGGCCTCAATACCGACCAGGCACGGCGGTAGCTTCTGAAAGAACGCCAGGACAGAACGCCGCTTCAGTTGACGACGAATGACCACTTGGCCACTAGCGTCAACGCCGTGGACCTGAAAGACTGACTTGGCAATGTCGAGGCCGATTGTCGTTATCGTTTGCATGGTTAGCTCCTCCGAATCGTGGGAGCCTTAACAGCGCCCACATCTATGGCACCCACGTGCCGGTGGAGGAGCCGTCCACAGCATCAACAACGGACCTGTCAGCCTCGAAAACCGATTTTCGTTGCAACCCCGTGACCGGACATCGCCACACAAGCCGGTCACGTCGCTTTAGTGCCGACAACAAACTCGAGCGACGCAGCAATAACGTGCCTATTCGAAAACTTCGTCAGCGGAATTTGACAAAGTTGGAGAAAGGTCGAAACCAAGCGTCTTCGCGGTCTTATGTTTGATGACAAGGTCGAGTTTTGTTGAGCGAATTCGACCGAACCCCTCACTGGTGACAGGGCAATTGACTGCGCGGATACGTCTCAGCTCCGAACGTCGAACCGATCAAGCATCATGACTTTGTCCCAAACCTGCACGAAATCTTTCACGAACCGGGTATGCCCATCGCTGCTTGCATACACCTCGGCAACGGCACGCAGCTGACTGTTAGAGCCAAAGATGAGATCGCTTCGCGTCGCCTTGAAACGCGGTTTCCCCGTTGCGCGGTCATCGAGCGAAAACATCATGCCCTTTTCGTCCTGCTTCTTCCATTCGTAATCCATGCTGGTCAGGACGGTGAAGAAGTCGTTGGTAAGGACGCCGACCCGATCGGTGAAAATTCCGTTTGCCGACCCGTCGTAGTTCGCACCCATTGCCCTCAACCCTCCGACCAGCGCTACCCATTCGGGAGCCGTGAGTGCGAGCAGTTGAGCCTTGTCGAGGAACATTTCCTCCGGCGCGACACCCGGCGCCATTTCCGCAAACTGATCGCCGACGTAATTGCGGAAGCCGTCTACCACTGGCTTCAGCCAATCGAACATCTCGATGTCGGTCAGTTCCTGCGTCGTATCTCGGCGGCCCGGCGTGAACGGAACCGGAATTTGAACGCCGGCATCCAATGCTGCCCGCTCGAGCGCCACGCAGCCCCCGAGCACGATGAGGTCTGCGAGCGAAACCCGTATGTTGCCGGTTTGTTTGCCGTTAAAATACTCTGCTACGCCCCGGAGAGCCGCGATAACGGGTACGGTTCGCCGGTTGACCGCCCAATTTTTCTGCGGGGCAAGCGCAAGTCGCCCCCCGTTCGCGCCGCCGCGCTTGTCACTGTTGCGGTAGGTGGCGGCCGCCGAATAGGCAGTGAACACTAGGTCGGACACCGAAATGCCGGTCGCGGTTATGGACTGCTTGAGCGCGTCGACATCCGCCTCGCCGATCACATCATGCTCTCGGGGTGGAATGGGATCCTGCCACAGGAGACCGTTTTCAAGCCTCTTTTCCGGGCCCAGATAGCGTTCGCGCGGGCCCATGTCACGATGGGTCAGCTTGTACCAAGCCTTCGAAAAGGCCTGGGTGAACGCGTCGAAATCGTTCAGGAATTTTTCGCACACCTTGCGATATTCGGGGTCCGTTATCAGTGCGATGTCGCTGGTCATCATCATCAGCGGATTCATCTTGCCGGGGATGTGTGCGTCAGGGGTCTTGGGCGCACCTGGGTCGCTTGGGGTCCATTGCAGCGCGCCGGCCGGACTTTTCGTCTGCTCCCAATTGAATTTGAACAGGTTTTCCAGATAGCTATTGTCCCACTGCGTCGGATTCGGCGTCCAGCTGCCTTCGATGCCGTTGGTCATCGTATATTCGGCAAAGCCGGTGCCATCCGGATTTTGCCAGCCAAGGCCCATCGCCTCGATCGGCGCGATCTCGGGAGGAGGTCCGACCTTGTCGGCGGTGACCATCCCATGGCTCTTGCCGAAGGCGTGACCGCCGGCGATCAGCGCAACCGTCTCCTCGTCGTTCATGGCCATTCGGGTGAAGGCGATGCGGATATCGCGCGCCGATCCCATCGGGTCGCCGTTTGCATAGGGACCCTCCGGGTTGACGTAGATTAGCGCCTGATGGGTTGCGGCGAGCGGATTCTCCAAGTCGTAGTCTGCGTCGCCATTCTTGCCCCGCCAGCGCTTGTCGCGCGTCACCATGCTGTCAAAGGAGGAAACATCCTTCGGGTTCCACACCTCAGGGCCCCAATAGGTGCTGCTGTCGGCCTCCCACGCATCGCGCCGACCACCGCCGAAGCCATAGGTCGGAAACCCCATGATCTCGAGCGCGCAGTTTCCGGTGAGGACCATCAGATCGCCCCAGGAAAGCGCACTCCCGTATTTTTGCTTGATCGGCCAGATCAGGCGCCGTGACTTGTCAGTGTTACCGTTGTCCCACCAGCTGCTAACCGGCGCGAAGCGTTGCAGTGCCTCGCCGGCACCCCCGCGCCCGTCTGCGATACGATAGGTACCGGCCGCGTGCCAAGCCATGCGAATCATCTGCGGGCCGTAATTACCGTAGTCCGACGGCCACCACGCAACCGAAGAGTTTAAAAACTCCTTGATATCCTGCTTGAGCGCCACGAAGTCGATCGTGTTGAAGGCTGTGGCATAGTCGAAGTGATCGCCGAGCGGATTCGCCCTCGGTCCGTTTTGATGGAGAAGTTCTACCTTCAAACGATCAGGGTACCAGTCCGACAATGTCGGGGGCGCTCCCAACGAACCGCCGATGCGGTCGCCGCCAAATGGGCACTTGCCTGTCATCTCATGAGTTTTGGTATCAGTTTTGTCGTCTTTGATGTCGAGCACGATAATATCCTTCGCTAGGCAGAAAAGGTGGGGTTCGCACGGCTCTCGGTCATGGTTTCATCCATCTCTAAAAACATGCGTCTGGCGGAAGGCGCGTTGTCCGCGCTGCCGGCCTGCAAGGGTGCTCTGATGGTTCATGGTGCGCCTTACAGAGACATTGCTTTCAGCGAAGCTCGTTTTCCATCTATTGATGGAAGGATTCGTCGCAATCCCGAAAAGCGCTAGTCGGATGTCTCGGACTTGTAGCATTTTCGGCGCAACGCGCTTGAAGATCGAGTAAAGCACGACGCAGCCAGGTCTTTATCGTATTAAGCGGAGCACCAAAGCGCATCGCCAACTGATCGCGACTCTCACCGCGGAAATAAGCAGCTTCGACTAATTGGCGATCTTTTTCTTTGAGATATTTCAATCATCAATATCGGCAAGCGGTTCCTTCCGCCGGCTTCGCGATCAATGCTCATAATACCGTTCTGCCATGCAAGGGTTTCGCAACCCATGGACTAATGTCGAAGACCCAACTTAGCCACTCAGATATCGTTCCATCGAAACTGCAGCGTGGACGTCCGCGCAAGTTCCGCTCTGGGTCAAACTGAGAAGTCTGACCGGCCGCCCGGCAGGTCTGTTCTACCCCCGGAAACGGACATCGTCGGCCAGGTTGCCGAGGTCCGTTTGGTGCCAATAAGCGACATGAGGCACTCAGCTTCAGTTGGTCGGGGAAACTTCGCGCACCCTGTACGCGGCTGCACCTGGCTGAAGCCCATTTGCAACCGATATCGAACAGCCTATTCTTTCGGGCAATCGGCTTCATGCCGCGCAGGATACGCAAATGCTTCAATGGAAATATTTACAACCCAGCCTGACGGCGATCGTCGCATTGCTGGCGACAATTCTTTGTTTGCCGGCCAACGCACAAGATCATCTCGCCAATCAACGAATGCTTGTAGCCCAGGCCGGCAGCATCGGTGGCACGGTCGGTAAAACCGACAAGTCGGTCATATCCAATGATACAAATCAGCCATCTTCCACCCGCCACGCAAAACCTGTCCCTGCAGCAACCCGGAATGCAAACAAGGAAGAATCGCTCCCCAAATCCATTCAAATGGATGACCACGCTTTAGGCATGACTTTCTCCATTACCCTGCACAATGTCGGCGGCAAAAACTATGAAGGAACGTGGAGCCACGGCTATGCCACCAAATTCACCATAGTG
>JGI20177J14857_1000599_pt1 | contig 10862 bp, 9 predicted proteins | sample NGESurdeep072012_6_FD_14857 | JGI IMG/M metagenome (IMG submission 14857) | reverse complement strand
GATCAGGCCATTGATCGCCAAAGCCGGGCAGCGTAGCCTTCACCCTTCGGTGCCTGCCTCAACAATTTCAACAGGCATCGGGACTATCCCGCTTCCCTTGCCTACCGGCTTGAACATGAGCTTCATGGTCTGTGACTTTTGTCTTCGTGCAGCCCCTTAATCTGTACGCCCTACAGTTTGGCAGGTCTGGTTGCTGAACCAGCGACCAACCGGTTAACAGGCCGGACTAAGCAAAACCTCGCTCTGACATGCAGTCATCCCGATCAGCCTTATCCGGGTCCTGTTTGTAACCTCCATCGATATCAGAAATCCATGTGCCCTTAATCTCGACCGCTGGCGAAGCAGGCAAGGGCGCTCGCAGCCAAATGCTTCCTTCGGCACGATTAGCCCATCGGCGGGGACGAAACTGACCGTCCGGTGCATCAGCGAATGGCTTACTATCTCCGTGGACCCACACTTTACTCCACGGCCCTTCAATCGAGAGCTTCACGGAATTCCAGTCTTGGCGTCGTGGATCAATGTCGAAGATCGCCTTGATGGGCTCGATGAGTGACCTCACGAGCATACGGTTGAAGCGGATACCTTCGGCGCTAGAAAGATAATACTGCGCACGATAGCCGCTGCGACCATTGAACAGAGCGTCGAAGGTGTTCGGAGATAGAGGAATGACGGCAATGGCTCTGCTGCAGTCGCGCATCTCGTTTCCGCTTTGCAAGTTCCAGCAACCTTGGCCGCCAATTGCAGCGTCCATCGTCTCTCGCACAATTGTCGCTATAAGTTCCTCAGGCTGTGGCGCATCAAGCGATCCGCCCGGGCCCGATCTCGCATTCCCGACAGGTTCCATTCGCTCGGGTCTACCATTCTCATGCTTTCTTACCTTTACCACCGCAATTGCCACCTGACTTCCAGTGGCAAGAACGCGAGGCTCGGCTTTCTGCTCGGTGATTTGCACCCGGGACTCGCCCAGCGCGTTTTGCGGCAGAGGCGGGGGCTTATCATGCCCCGCGCTGCCCCTGGCAAACCCGTACAGCGGTTTTGCGGGCGGCGGTGTTTTCCACGCGGCGCGCCCGATATTAGGCCAATTTTAGGCTAGTCACATCGCCCAAAAGCGTCCTCCTCGTAATATACTGTTTTTGCTGGTTTAATTTGGCGCTCCCTAGGAGAATCGAACTCCTGTTTTCGCCGTGAGAGGGCGACGTCAGATCCCAGAGCAGTGGTAGGGCATCTCGACCGGCCTCGGTTTAGTAGCGAAAACTGCTACCTATATGCAGCCTACTTTGGAGACCTCCCATGCGAGAACCTTTAAACTATTGATATCAGATTAGATTTTCCAATTACCATCTTCGTTCCCTGTCCCACAAGGGGAGAGGGGAAGAAAGCGCGACACGCGGCAACAACCCTTCCTCGATCGCCTTGATCTGCAGCGCCAGATATTTCGAGTTGATCCGGCACTGCGCCAGGCTGCCGGCGATGAACCAGAGGCCGGGCTGGCCGGTGCGCGTATACATGTTGCGCAGCTCCTGGCTCTCGCCGAATCCCCAGATCGGGCCGACGCGCTCGGCGACCTCGTCGCCGAACAGCTTGCGGACCAGATGTTCCTGGCCCTTGTAGCCGGTCGCCAGCACGATCAGATCGGCGGCGAGCGTCTCGCCGCTTTTCATCCGCGCTCCATCGGCGACAAACGCCTCGATATCCGAAAACTGTCGCAGTCCGATCTCGCCGCGCACGACGAGATCGGAGCAGCCGACATTGAAATAGTAGCCGCCGCCGCGGGTGAGGTATTTGAACTGCCAGCCGGTGCCGCCGTCGCCGAAATCCAGCTTGAATCCGACGCGCGCGAGGCCATCGAGTAATTCCTTGTCCAGCTTCTTTGATTGTTCGGTCAGCATGACGTGGCTTCTTTTCGCCAATGCGAGCGGCATCGAGGTCGCGATCAGGTCATTATCCTCCAGAGTGCCTTCATTATACGTCGCATAGGCCAGTTGCGCTGATGGTTCGATATTGGTGATCAAGGTCGAACTGCGCTGAACCAGCGTCACATGAGCGCCGCTCGAATGCAGGTCCTGCGCAATATCGTGGCCGCTGTTGCCGGTGCCGATCACGAGCGCCTTCTTGCCTTTCCACGCCTCGCCGTCGTCGTATTGGCTGGAATGCAGAACCATGCCGGCGAAGTTTTTCAAGCTGGGAAAATCGGGCAGATTCGGAATGCCGCTGACGCCGGTGGCCATCACGACGTGCCGCGGATGCATCGTGCGCCGGCTGCCGTCGGCCCGGCGCAGCACCACCGACCAGCGTCCTGCCGCTTCGTCGTAGCTTCCGCTCTCGAACTCGGTGCCGGTCCAGTAGTTGAGCTCCATGCTCTCGACATAGGCCTCGAACCAGTTGGCGAGCTTGTCCTTGGGAATGTAGACCGGCCAGTTCGGCGGGAACGGCATGTAAGGGAGGTGGTTGACCTGCACCTGATTATGCAGCGTCAGCGCATGGTAGCGATTGCGCCAGTTGTCGCCGATGCGCGCTTCGCGGTCGACGATCAGCGTATCGATCTGCAATTGTTTCAGGCGCGCCGCGATTGCAAGGCCGGCCTGCCCGCCGCCGACCACCAGCACATCGGGATCGCGGTCGGCATACTCGGCCGCGGCCTTCCGCAGGTCGAGCCAGTTGGGTCCGCGAAAATCGCGTGAATAGGATTGGCCCCGGGGCCGCGATGCTTCGAGCTGTTCCTCAAAGCCTTTCAGTTCGTCGAGTGCCGTCAGCAGCGTCCAGGCTTTCAGCTTGTTGCCGTCGCCGGCGTCGGGGATCAGCCGCAGAATTCCGCTGCCGCGGCCTACAGCGGTTTCAAATCTAAAAATCGCTTCGATCGCATTGGTGCCGGCGCGGGTCACGCGGCGCGGCGCGGCGCGATCGGGATCGATTCTGAAACCGCTGGGGGAGGCGCTGATGGCGTCGGCTTTCAACTCACTCAGGATTGGTTGGGCGCCGTTGAGTGTTTGAATGTTCCAGCTCAGCGCCAGCACATCGCGCCAGTAGCTGTCGGGGTGAAACAGGGTTTTCAGCAGGGGTTCGTCGGGCTTTGCGAGTGCGCGTTCGAACTGTGCCAGCCAGCTTTCCGTGGCGATCGAAATATCGTCCGTTCTGTCAAGCATTCCCGTTTCTCACACCAGCCGTCTTCGCGGCGTTTCCCTGATCGGAAACCTACACCCTTTGGGATCGCACAGAAAGGGCGGGGTGAAGACCGTGGCGCAGTTTACGTTGCAGGCAACGTCGATTGGGAAAAAATCATTTTTTCGATCCCGGTATTTTTGCCGCCCGGATCTTTGCTTTTGCCGATGACCGCTTTGCAACAGCTGTCTTGCCTAAAACGGCGTTGGCTTTTTGTGGTCCTGCGAACACCCCCTCGCGCTTTTTCACCGCCCGGTAATAGGCCCACCACAGATGCGCCGCGGCGCCGCGCAGCGGCCGCCACGGCTCCGCCAGCGGCGCCATCTGCTTCGCGGTCGGCCGCGTCTTCAGCCCAAGTCCGATCTTCACCGCTTCCTGCACGGCGAGATCGCCGGCGGGCCAGGCGTCGCCATGGCCGAGGCAAAACAGCAGATAGACGTCGGCGGTCCACGAACCGATGCCGTGCAGCGCCGTCAGCGTATTGTGCGCGGCATCGGCGTCCTCGTCCTCGTTCGCGAGCACGTCGAGATTCAGCCTCTCGGCGGCGAGCTCGCGCGCGAGATTCTTCAAAGTTTTGATTTTCGCCGCCGACAGTCCGAGCCGGCCCAGCCGGTCGGCGCGGGCGCGGCGCAGCGTGTCATGGTGAAACGGATCGAACGCGGCGCTGACCCGGGCCCAGATCGCCGCGGCGCTTGCGGTGGACACTTGCTGGCCGCAGACGATCGCCGCTAAGCCGGCATAGCCGGGATCGCGCCGCCGCAGCGCCGGCATGCCCGCAAGCTCAAATATGGGTTTCAGCCGCGGGTCCTGCTTCACCAGCGCGTGGATGGCGTTTTCAAGGTCGGCCTGGGTGTTGAGGTGGATGGTCATGAGAATTAGAACCATCACGTCCCGCGAAAGAGATCAATGCCGCCCGTCTTCCGCTTCGCGCCGAGCCCGAACGGCCATCTGCATCTCGGCCACGCTTATTCGGCGTTGCTGAATTTTGATCTGGCCGGTCAGGCCGGCGGCCGGTTCCTGCTGCGCATCGAGGATATCGACACCACCCGTTGCAAGCCGGAATTCGAGACCGCGATTTATGAAGACCTCGCCTGGCTCGGCATCGCATGGGAAACCCCGGTGCGGCGGCAGTCCGAACATCTCGCTGACTATCGCGAAACGCTCGAGACACTTTCAGCCCAGGGTCTCGTCTATCCGGGTTTCGAGAGCCGCGCCGAGATCGCAAAACTGGTGGGTCAGCGGGAGGCGAATGCCCCTTGGCCGCGCGACCCCGACGGTGCGCCGCTCTATCCCGGTGCGGCGAAATTGCTTTCGCCCCATGAGCGCGCGCGACTGCTTGAATCGGGCCCACCCCATGCGCTGCGGCTCGATGTCGCGGCGGCATGCGGGCGCGCCGGCGATCTCAGCTGGATCCAGCACGGCGAAGGCCCCGATGGCGAGACCGGCGCGGTGGCGGCTCAGCCTGTGGAGTGGGGCGACGTCATCCTCGCGCGAAAGGAGGCGCCGACCAGCTATCACCTCTCGGTTGCGATCGACGACGCCTTGCAAGGCGTGACGGAGGTGGTGCGCGGCCAGGACCTGTTCTGGTCGACCAGCGTCCATCGGCTGCTGCAGCAACTGCTCGGTCTGCCGCAGCCGGCCTACCGGCACCACCGCCTCGTCCTCGATGGCGCCGGGCGGAAGCTCTCGAAGTCGACCGAAGCCACGGGCTTGCGCGAACTCCGCGCCGGGGGAGCGACGCCGGCCGACATCCGCCGCCTGGTCGGCCTGCCCTGATTGCCCCGTTTTTGCCGCAGGTGGGTCGCACGCGGAAAGACATGCTTCGGCGTGACTCCCGGAGCCCGGCCATGGCATGGTAGGGCCGGCGGGGGTGAGGGGATTCATGGCGCCAAAATCGCGCTCACAGCGCTCCACGCGGCTGCCGAAGAGGCGGTCGCCGAAAAAGCGCGCTCCTGGCGCTGCCGCGGGCAAGGCGCGCCGGCGCGGTGCCACGACTGCCGTTCCCGGCATGGTCGAGGCGGCGCTTGCCGCGTTTGCACACGAGGTGCGCACGCCGCTTACCGGAATTCTTGCCATCAGCGATCTGCTGGCGACGTCCGACCTCGACGAGCGCGAGCGGCGCTGGGTCGATACCATCAAAGCTGGCGCGGAACATCTGGCCAGCCTCGCGACCTTGTTTGTCGATGCCGCCAAAGGCGGCAACGCCGCGGCAGGTGTGCGCCAGGATTTCTTCGATCTGCGGGCGCTGGCGCGCAACGCCGGGGATTCGCTTGCCGGCCGGGCAACGGCGAAGGGCTTGCAATCGTCGGTCGAGATTTCCGAAAAACTCCCGGCGTTCGTGATCGGCGATCCGGTCCGCCTGCGGGCCGCGCTGGAGAATCTGATCGACAATGCGGTGAAGTTCACCGAGCAGGGCGGCGTCGCGCTGGCGGTTAAGCCGATGCGCGGCGTGAAAGGCAAGGCCAGCCTCGCCTTTGCGATTTCCGACAGCGGGATCGGGCTCACGCTCAACGAGATCAAGCGCCTGTTTCGCCCGTTCTCGCAGGCCAATGTCAGCATCGCCTCGCGCTTTGGCGGCGCGGGGCTCGGATTATCGTCGGTCAAAGCGCTCGCGCGCGCGATGGGCGGCGACATTGTCGTTGCGCCGCGGCGGGGCGAAGGAACTACATTCACGTTGACGGTGACTTTGACCCGCGCGAAGGCTTCGAAAGCGGCCAGTTCAGGTGCAGATTCCTATGTGCCCTCGGATCCGGCACAGGCCCTGCGCGTTCTCAGCGTCGAGGACAATCCGTTCGGCCGCGTTGTGCTCAACGCGATCCTTACCGAACTCGGTCATCAGGCGGAGTTTATCGGGCGAGGCGAGGCGGCTACCGAGCGGATCGCACTGGGCGATTTCGACGCAGTGCTGATGGACATGGTGTTGCCGGGCATTAGCGGCATCGAGGCGATCAGGCGAATTCGTGCATTGAGCAAGCCGCTCGGCCGCATTGCGATCATCGGGGTGTCGGGCCGCGGCGATGACGAGGCAGCATCGCGCGCAGCCGGTGCCGACGCCTTTCTGGTCAAGCCTGTGAGTCCACGGGCTTTAGCGACTGCGCTGCTTGAAGCGACACGCCGTGCGGCAGCTGCGACTTGATGATCGCCGCGTTCAGTTCGCCGCCGTATACGAAGATCGCGGCGATGAAATACAGAAACACCAGCGCGATGATGACCGACGCAAGGCCGGCATACATCGTGACGTAGTTGTTGGCGAAGCGCGCGAGATATTGTCCGAACACGATGCCTGACAGCAGCGACGCCACCATAGTGAAGATGATGCCGGGCAGGATCTGAAGAAATCCGCGGCGGCCGGCCGGAAGCCAGGCATGAAGAATGAAGAGCGCGACGATCAGCGCCGCGATGGCGATACCGTAGCGCGAAATGTTGAGAAGATTTTCGTTGGTTTCGACGATCAGCGGAATGTAGCGCCGTGCCGCCTCCAGCATCAGGGGGCCGAGCACGATCAGAAATGCCATCGCCAGCGATGTGAAGGCGGCGATCAGCGTATAGCCGATCGATTCCAGCCGCAGCCAGTACCAGCGCCGCGGCTCGATCACCGCATAGGCGCGGTTGAGCGCAACGCGAAGGCTTTCGACGCCGTTCGAGGCAAAATACACCGCGAGCACGACGCCGATGGTCAGCGCGTCGCCCCGGGTCGTTGTGAGCACGTCGTGGATCTCGCCCGACAGCGAATCGGCGACCTGCTTCGGCCAGATTTGCAGCATCAGCCCCGCGGCCTGATCGGCGAGTTCCTTCGACCCGAAAAAGCCGGCGAGCGAAGTCAGCACGATCAGAAACGGAAACAGCGCCATCAATATCGACAGCGCGATGTGGCTGGCGATCGCCCAGCCGTCATCGGCGAGAAACGTGTAAAACGCGTCCATACTGACATGAAAGATGTAGCGAAGTTGCCTCACATTTCACCTTGGCCTGCGGAAGACGGTTCACTCGGCGAACCCAGTGTCCGTTAATGAAGAGAACTTCTGAACCACCACACTTGCTACCTTCTGATATTATTGAGCTAAAAGCCAGATCGTTGCACCGGGGCTGTGCTCGTTGTGGGCGATGGCGGACCGCCTTGCGCGGTGTTATGTACGGCCGATGGCATCATTCCTGAGCTCGATTCTTCTTCCTGTTGCGGTTGCCGCCGTTGCGCTGGTGCTGCTGCTTGGTCTCCTCAACATGATGCGGGGCGGATCGCCGAACCGGTCCCAGAAACTGATGCGGTTGCGGGTGTTGCTGCAATTCGTCGCGATTGTCATCACCATGCTCGCGGTCTGGGCGATGGGCCGCTGAAGGAGACAGACATGGTCGTCCTAAATCGTATCTACACGCGAACCGGCGATGACGGCACCACGGCGCTGGGCAGCGGTGAACGCCGCCCGAAATACGATCTGCGCATCGGCGCTTATGGAACCGTCGACGAGACCAACGCCGCCATTGGCATCGTGCGGCTGCATCTGGCGGAAGCGCGCGATCTCGATGCGATGCTGGGCCTGATCCAGAACGATTTGTTCGATCTCGGCGCCGATCTCGCGGTGCCCCAGCGCGAGGGTAAGGCGGAACGGCTGCGGATGCTATCCAGCCAGGTCGAGCGCCTTGAGCACGACATCGACACCTTAAACCTGCAGCTGGCGCCATTGACCTCGTTTGTGCTGCCGGGAGGCACTCCGGCCGCGGCGCATCTGCATCTGGCGCGCACGATATGCCGCAGGGCGGAACGGATGATGGTGGAACTCGCGGCCAAGCCCAACGAACCGGTCGGCGATGCCGCGATCCAGTATATGAACCGCCTGTCGGACTTCCTGTTCGTCGCCAGCCGCTCGGTGAACAACAACGGCGCCGGAGACGTGCTGTGGGTGCCCGGCCAGAACCGCTAAGCACGTATGTCCGGTAGCGATTTTTGGCCTTCGCGCGTTGACCGGGGTTGGCCAGACCTTTAGGTTCCGCGCCCAAGTGATCAAAGCTGAAATTCAAGCGAAAGAGGATCGATGAAGGTTCTGGTGCCGGTAAAGCGGGTGGTCGACTACAACGTCAAGGTCCGCGTCAAGAGCGACGGATCGGGCGTCGAACTGTCCAACGTCAAGATGTCGATGAATCCGTTCGACGAAATCGCCGTCGAGGAGGCCCTGCGGCTGAAAGAGGCCGGCAAGGCGACCGAGGTCGTGGTGGTATCGATCGGTCCCGCGCAGGCGTCTGAAACCATCCGGACCGGGCTCGCCATGGGCGCCGATCGCGGCATTCTGGTCAAGGCGGAAGGCAATGTCGAACCGCTGGCGGTGGCGAAGATCCTCAAGGCCATCGTCGATGAAGAAAAGCCGGGCCTCGTCATTCTCGGCAAGCAGGCGATCGACGATGACAGCAACCAGACCGGCCAGATGCTGGCCGCGCTGCTCGGATGGTCGCAGGCTACCTTTGCCTCCAAGCTCGAAGTCGATGGATCCGATTTCAAGGTGACGCGAGAGGTCGATGGCGGCCTGCAGACGTTGAAACTCAAGGGCCCGGCGATTGTCACCACCGACCTGCGGCTGAACGAGCCGCGTTATGCCAGCCTGCCCAACATCATGAAGGCGAAGAAGAAGCCGATCGCCGACAAGAGCGCTTCCGATTATGGCGTAGATCTCGCGCCGCATCTCGAAATCCTCAAGACATCCGAACCGCCCGGCCGCAAGGGAGGCGTCAAGGTCAAGGACGTCACGGAACTCGTCTCGAAGCTCAAGAATGAAGCCGGGGTTCTCTAGATGGCCACGCTGTTGATTGCCGAACACGAACACGCCACCCTGAAGGACTCCACCAACAAGGCGCTGACCGCGGCGGCCCAGCTGGGTGCCGAGGTCCATGTGCTGGTCGCCGGCGGCGGCGAGGGTACCAGGGCTGCGGCCGAGGCTGCGGCCAAACTCGCCGGCGTCAAGAAGGTCCTGCTCGCCGAAGGCGATGCCTATGCCCACGACCTCGCCGAGCCGCTGGCTGCCCTGATCGTGGCGCTGGCGCCGTCCTATGACGCCTTCGTCGCGCCCGCGACCTCGCGCTTCAAGAACGTGATGCCACGCGTCGCAGCTCTGCTCGACGTCATGCAGGTGTCGGAAATCATCAAGGTTGTTTCGCCTGATACCTTTGAGCGGCCGATCTATGCCGGCAATGCGATCCAGACGGTGAAATCGAAGGACGCCAAGAAGGTCATCACCGTCCGGACTTCCACTTTCGCCGCTGCCGGAGGCGGCGGCAGCGCGTCGGTGGAAAATGCCGCGTCGGCGGCCGATCCCGGCCTCTCCAGTTTTGTCGGCGAGGAAGTCGCCAAGAGCGATCGTCCCGAACTGACATCGGCGAAGATCATCGTCTCCGGCGGCCGCGCCATGCAGAGCCGCGAGAATTTTGCCAAATATATCGAGCCGCTCGCCGACAAGCTCGGCGCCGGGGTCGGGGCGTCGCGCGCCGCGGTCGATGCCGGATATGCGCCGAATGACTGGCAGGTCGGCCAGACCGGCAAGGTGGTGGCGCCGGAACTCTACATCGCGGTCGGCATTTCCGGCGCGATCCAGCATCTCGCCGGCATGAAGGATTCCAAGGTGATCGTCGCGATCAACAAGGATGAGGACGCGCCGATTTTCCAGGTCGCCGATTATGGCCTGGTCGCGGACCTGTACCAGGCGGTTCCCGAACTGACCGAGGCGCTCGGCAAGCTTGGAAAGTGACGACGATTGAAACAGCGCGCGTATTCCGCAAGAGTGGAGACCGGTTTTGCGATCGGAATACGCGCAAATCAAAAATTGGGAGCATTTTCCAACGGCTAGCCGGGTACCACTTAGCCTGAAAATGCTCCACCGGATGATGCGGACTCCGGCCGGTGATTATGCGAGGGTCGGGCAGGCGCGATGCGCGTTGCTCCGGTGAGATGACAAGATGGCGGTTATGATCAAGAAGGTCGGCGTGATCGGCTCGGGCCAGATGGGCAACGGTATCGCGCATGTTGCGGCGCTGGCCGGGTTCGACGTGGTGCTCAACGATGTATCCGCCGATCGCCTGAAGTCTGCCATGGCGACCATCAACGGCAACCTGTCGCGCCAGGTCTCCAAGAAAATCATCACAGAAGACGCGCGCAAGCAGGCGTTGGAGCGGATCGTCTCCACCGAGACCATCGACGGGCTCGCCGATTGCGATCTGGTGATCGAGACCGCGGTCGAGAAGGAAGAGGTCAAGCGCAAGATTTTTCACGATGTCTGCGCGGTGCTGAAGCCGGATGCCATCGTCGCCTCCAACACCTCGTCGATCTCGATCACGCGGCTTGCCGCGTCCACCGACCGCCCCGAGCGCTTCATCGGCATTCACTTCATGAATCCGGTGCCATTGATGGAGCTGGTCGAACTGATCCGCGGCATCGCCACCGACGACGCGACCTTCGACGCGGCCAAGGAATTCGTCACCCGGCTCGGCAAGCACATCGCGGTTTCGGAAGACTTTCCGGCCTTCATCGTCAATCGCATCCTGCTGCCGATGATCAACGAGGCGATTTACACGCTGTATGAGGGGGTCGGAAACGTCGAGGCGATCGACGCTGCGATGAAGCTCGGCGCGCACCATCCGATGGGGCCGCTTGAACTTGCCGACTTCATCGGCCTCGATACCTGTCTCTCGATCATGCAGGTCCTGCACGAGGGGCTCGCGGA
>JGI20177J14857_1000597_pt1 | contig 10919 bp, 8 predicted proteins | sample NGESurdeep072012_6_FD_14857 | JGI IMG/M metagenome (IMG submission 14857) | reverse complement strand
CGGAACAGGTAATCGACGATCGACTTGGCGTACGGAATCTGCGGATTCTTGGTGAAGCCCGACGGCTCGAAGCGCATGTGCGAGAATTTGTCCACCAGGAACTGGAGCGGGACGCCGTACTGGAGCGCGAACGAGATCGCCGTCGCGAAGGAGTCCATCAGGCCCGAGATCGTCGAACCCTGCTTGGACATCGTGACGAAAATTTCGCCCGGGGTGCCGTCCTCGTACATGCCGACGGTGATGTAACCTTCGTGGCCGGCGATATCGAATTTGTGGGTGATCGATTTGCGCTCGTCGGGCAGCTTGCGCCGCTGCATCCGATCGTCGGCCGCCGCGATCGACGCGACCGCGTCCACCGCTTTCTCGATGTCCTTCCTTCCGGTGTTGAGCGGCTGCACACGCTTGGATCCGTCGCGGTAAATCGCGACCGACTTGAGGCCGAGCTTCCACGCGGTGACGTAAGCCTCGGCGACGTCGTCCACGGTCGCTTCCGCGGGCATGTTGATGGTCTTGGAAATCGCGCCGGAGATGAACGGCTGCACCGCGCCCATCATCTTGAGGTGCCCGTTGTAATGAATCGTGCGCGCGCCGGCGCGCGGCTTGAAGGCACAATCGAAGACGGCGAGATGCGCGTCGGCGAGCTGCGGCGCACCTTCGATAGTCTCGTTCTCGTCGAGGTATTCGACGATTTCCTGGACTTCCTTCGAGTCGTAGCCCAGGCGCTTGAGCGCGCGCGGGACCGTGTTGTTGACGATTTTCAGCATCCCGCCGCCGACCAGCTTTTTGTACTTGATGAGCGCGATGTCGGGCTCGATGCCGGTGGTGTCGCAATCCATCATGAAGGCGATGGTGCCGGTCGGCGCGATCACCGTGGCCTGCGAGTTGCGGTAGCCGGCGCAACTGCCGAGCTTGAGCGCGTCGTCCCATGACTCGCGCGCGGCGCGAAGCAGGTCGAGCGGAACGTAGGAGGGATCGAGCTTGTAGGCGGCGGCTTTGTGGCGCTCGATCACTTTCAGCATCGGCTCGCGATTGGGCGCGTAGCCGGCGAACGGACCCATTTGTTCGGCGATTCGCGCCGACTGGAGATAGGCCTCGCCGGTCATCAGCGCGGTAATCGCGGCGGCGTAGCTACGGCCCTGGTCGGAGTCATAGGGCATCCCGAGCGCCATCAGCAGCGCGCCGAGGTTCGCGTAGCCCAGCCCGAGTTCGCGGAACGCGCTGGCGTTCCTGGCGATCTCGTCGGTCGGATACGAGGAATTATCGACGATAATGTCCTGCGCCGTGATCATTATGTCGATCGCGTGGCGGAATGCGCGCACGTCGAACTCGCCGCGATCGTCGATGAACTTCATCAGGTTGAGCGAGGCGAGATTGCAGGCCGAATTGTCGAGATGCATGTACTCGCTGCACGGATTCGACGCGTTGATTCGTCCGCTGGCCGGGCAGGTGTGCCAGAGGTTGATCGTCGTGTCGAATTGCATCCCGGGGTCGCCGCATGCGTGGGCGGCCTCGGCGATCATGTGGAGCACCTTGCGCGCGGGACGGGTCTCGGCGACTTCGCTGGACTTGACGAAGTGGGTCTGCCAATCGGCGCCATCGAGGACCGCCTGCATGAATGCGTCGGTGGCGCGCACGGAATTGTTCGCGTTCTGGAAGAACACAGAACTGTAAGCATCGCCGTCGAGCGAGGAGTCGTAGCCGGCTTCAATCAGCGCCCACGCCTTGCGCTCCTCTTTGACTTTGCAATTGATGAAATCGACGATGTCGGGATGGTCGGCGTTGAGCACCACCATCTTGGCTGCGCGCCGCGTTTTGCCGCCCGACTTGATGACGCCGGCGCTCGCGTCGGCGGCTTTCATGAACGACAACGGTCCCGACGCGGTGCCGCCCGAGGAGAGTTTCTCGCGGCAAGAGCGCAGCGCAGACAGGTTCACGCCCGCGCCGGAGCCGCCTTTGAAGATCATGCCCTCGTTGCGGTACCAGCTCAGGATCGAGTCCATGCTGTCATCGACCTTGAGGATGAAGCATGCGGAGCACTGCGGCTTGGCCTCGATGCCGACGTTGAAATAGACCGGGCTGTTGAACGAGGCCTTCTGATTGAGGAGCAGGTACTTGAGCTCGGCGTGAAAAGTTTCGCGCGCTTCAGCGCCGGCGAAGTAGCCCTGCTTCTCGCCCCATCCGGTGATGGTATCGACGACGCGGGAGATGAGCTGGCGGACGCTGGTCTCGCGCCGGGGCGTTCCGAGCGGGCCGCGGAAATATTTCGAGACCACGACGTTGGTCGCAGTCTGCGACCATCCGCGCGGCACCTCGACGTCTTTCTGCTCGAAGACGACGCGGCCGTCTTCGCCCGAGATGACGGCGCTGCGGAGATCCCATTCGACCTCGGAATATGGATCGACGCCGGCGGTAGTGAAGAAACGCTCGAGCATGATACCGCGGCCGGGCGCGGCAGAGTCGGCGGGCGCAGCATTGGGGGCTGGTGCTCGCTCGGTCATTTTTGACTTCGAATCCATTTCAAAATCTATCGCTCCCCCGCCCATCACCCGCATCCTCCCCGCCTCAGTTACATGCGCGTTAAGACCGCATTCAATCTAGAAGTCGCCAAGTGACTCGTGGGCGATAATATGCGCGCGCCCCGTGCAGTCTGTCAAGCACCAAACCCCTACAGGTAGTGTAGGACAATCTGTTCATAAACCATATATCAGGTTGTTGATAACTTTTGGTAAATNTTCGCTAATATTCGAGATCTATGACTGACCGATNGCTTCCAATTAGCCCTGCTAATAGAAACTATGGTCGAATCCGGCGACTCAGATGCGCGCCGAAAGTCGCCGGCCAAGNGGNTTGGTATGCGTGCGATGCGTGGGGCGCTATCGTGGACCGCTCATGCCGACTCGACGCCACAGGGCTCCGGAACAGATCGGCGCCGCGATGCAGCCGCTACTCGATCGCATCGACCGCGAAGGTCATTTCGCGATCGTGCGGCTGGCGAAAGCATGGCCGGAGATCGTCGGCGAGGCGATCGCGCGGCGCACGGAAATCGTCTCGCTTAAATTCCACACCGCAGTCGTAAAAGTGTCGGGTGCGATGTGGATACAAGAACTGAACCTGATGAGGTCGCAAATTCTCGCGCGCGTGACACAGAGGTTGGGCGACGACGTCGTGCGTGAGCTGCGATTTGTGCAGGGACGGCTCAGCCGGCGCGAGCAGCGGCCGAAACTGCGCACGGTGCCGCGCGCGACAACGACACGGAAATCGATCGAGCTGCCGGAGCTGAAGGATCCCGAGTTGCGCGAGGCGTTCGAGCGGCTGATCGAGGCGTGGGGGCGTGCGCCGAGATAGCATTTCGGATGCGCAGATCGATCGAGTATTTCCGGGACGTTCACGTTCCAGCGGCCATCTCGATGGATTGATCAAGATGTGAACCAGCGCGCGGGTTTGCGCTGGGCGCCACGATTCGCGAATAATCGCGTTCATGGAATATGACGTAGTCGTCCGCAACGGCGTCGTGGTCGATGGTAGCGGCGCGCCGCGCTACCGGGCCGACGTGGCAATCAAAGATCGCAAAATAGCCGCGCTGATCGATCCGGGCGACGCCGCGAGCGCATCCGCGGCGCGCGAAATCGATGCGACCGGACTCGCGATCGCGCCGGGCTTCATCGATATGCATTCGCACTCCGACTGGGTTGTGCCGATTGCCGATCACGGGAAAATCCTGAAGCCATTTCTGCTGCAAGGCGTGACCACGTTTGTCGGCGGCAATTGCGGCTTCTCGGTGGCGCCAGTGATGCGCGAGCGGCAGCGGATGCTCGACGAGTCGGGGCAACTGTGCGCCGAGCGGAAGTTCGATTGGGAATGGGACGACGTGGCGGGCTTCGCCGCGTATCTGAAGCGCCGGGGGCTCGCGCTGAACGTCGCGCATCTGGCGGGGCATGGCAGTATCCGCCTGAGCGTAATGGGCTCGGACGCGGGAGAGCCGTCGGCGGAGCAGTTGCGCGCAATGCAGGCGATGGTCGAGGGCGCGATGGCCGATGGCGCGGTCGGGCTTTCGTGCGGGCTCGGCTATTTTCCGGGGATGATCGCGAAGCCGGCCGAGCTGGCCGCGCTGGCGCGAGTGGCTGCGGCGGCGGGCGGCGTGTTGACCTCGCATCTGCGCGCATACACGGAGCGCTCGTTGTTCTTCGACAGCAGGGTGGTTCCACACAACATCCTGGCCGTGCGCGAGATGGCCAATGTCGCGCGCGAGGCGGGCGTACCGCTGCAAGTTTCGCATCTGATTTTTGTTGGCCCGCAAACCTGGGCGACAGTCGATGACACGATTGCCGAAGTCGAGCGTCACAAAAGCGACGGGGTCGATATCGCGTTCGACACTTTCCCTTACACGTGCGGCAACACGACGATTCGCGTTATTTTTCCCGCGTGGTCGCAAACGGGACTCGAGCGTTTGCTCGATTCATCGGACGGTTGGGCGAAATTGCGCGCCGGATTCCGCCCGCTCGCGCCGTTCATCGCCGACGCGGTTCAGCTCATGTGGGCGGTCAAGCCCGAGCTCAGTCATCTCGAGGGCAAGTTCTTCGGGCAGATCGCCGATGAACTGAAGCTGGATCCGATCGATGCGTACCTGACGATCACGCGTGAGAGCGGAACGCGCGCGCGCGTGCTGAACCATCTCTACAGCGGCGACGACTACGGCGACGAGCATGCGCTGACGGAGGCGATGAGGCATCCGCTGAACATGTTCGAGATGGACACGATTCTGACTTCGCACGGGCATCACAATCCCGCGAGCTTCGGCACCTACCCGCGAATCCTCGGGCATTACGTGCGCGAGTTGAAACTGCTGACGCTCGAGGACGCGGTTCACAAGGCGACCGGGATGGCGGCGAAGCGGATGCGGCTGGGCGCTCGCGGTCTGGTGCGTCCGGGATACGCGGCGGACCTGGTGATATTCAATCCGGAAACGATCGGATGCGCCGCCGATTCGAGAACGCCGACGACAGCGCCAGTAGGAATCGAGCATGTGATGGTCAACGCAACCGCGGTCGTCGCGGACGGCAAGTGGTGCGGCGACGGCGTGATGGCGGGCGAGTGGATCAGCAGGGGATAACCTAACCCCTGGGAACGATCACTGAGAGCGCGCGGTCAGCGCTCCGAGTCCTGCATCTTCTTGTCCATCTCGCGCAGCTTGGCGAGTTTCTGGTCGGTCGGCTCGTTCTGCTTGCGCGAATCGGAAGCCACAGTCTTGGCGCGCTCGGTCGGCAACTCGCCGCTGACCTTTTGCAGCGCTTCCTTCGCGAGGCGCCGAACCATCTGGCTTTGATCCTCGGCAATGACCGTGTTCAGCAGCGAGACAGCCTTGTCGCTTCCAATTTCGCCAAGGGCGAAGACCGCGGTGCCGCGGCCGCGCTCGTCCTGATCTTCGCCGAGATACTGCATGACGGGTATCACGCCTTGCGCATCGCCGATCCTGCCAAGCGCCGCCACCAGATGCAGCTTGACGATGGGCTCGGTGGAACGCAGGAAGAGCATCGAGGACATCGGCGGCAGGGACTCATTGGCTTCACGCGCGCCGAGGATGTCGACGGCCTTGATCTTGACGCGCGCGTCCGGGTCGGACATCGAGTTCATCAGGATCTGGTTGACTTCCGGATCCTGCAGATAGCGGAGTTTCACCAGTTCGGTGACGCGCGCGGCGGGGTCGGCGTCCTTGAGGCCCAGCTTTACGTCTTTGATGATCTTGAACGGCGTTTCCTGCATCGCCCGATTCGTCATATCGTCAACGCCGGGTCTCACTTGCCCCTGATGCGACATTGGACTGGCACTGAGAGCGCTGCCCAATCCCTGGCCGCCATACTGCGCAAAGGCGAGGTGTGGTATGGCAAGAGCGACGCCAAGCGCGAAGACAGCAAATAAATTTCGCGTGATAGTCATTTCCCGCACCTCTGCAATCGGCCAGAATTATTGGTGATTATGACAGCTATTGCAAGGAAGCTCGCCGCCGGGGCGAGGCGCGTGAATGTTCGCGGCGGTGCGCTGGCGAGCATTATCGCCGCCGCGTTCATGCTCATTATGGTCGCCACCGGCGCGGGCGTCATCGCGGCGCCGATACTGGCATCGGCTGCGTCGAATCCGGATCCGCCGGCACAGCCTCAGCCGGCGCCCCCACACAAGCATCGCCATCTGCCGACACCGGCGCCGACCCCGATGGCGCTGCCGCCCGAGGTCAAGGCGAAGGTCCCGGCGTACAAACCGGGGCCGATACCGTTTCACGACGGCGAGCAGTTGATCTATCAAGCGTCGTGGGTCGGGATTCCCGCGGCGCAGGCGCGTCTCGAGTTCCACAAACGGCCAAAAGATCCTTCGCGATGGATCGGGGAAATCTGGATCGAGACCAACCCGTTTGCGGATGTGTTCTACAAGATGCGCGACTACGTGCGGGAGAGCATGGCCGGTGACACGCTCCACACCAGCGGTGTTTATTTGGTCCAACACGAAAAATCGCGGCTCAATTACTACGACGTGACCGTCGATCGGCCCGCGCAGATGGTCACGATAACGAAGAAGAATCACAAAGGAACCCAGAGCAAGGAATTCATCGCGTCAGATCCATGGGGACCGATATCGGGCGCGATGATGGCGCTGACGCAGAACTTCGCGCCGGGCAAGACCTATGCTTTCGACGTGTTCAGCGGCAGCCAGCGCTATGTTTTCGCGTTCGAGGTCGAAAAGCGGGAGAGGATTCACCTCTCGCTCGGCGACTTCGACGCGTGGCGCATCGTGCCCGACGTCTGGTACGTCAGCGACGGCGCGATGCGCAGCCAGGTGCACGGAACGGTGTTGTGGATATCGGCGGACAAGCGTCATCTGCCGCTGCGAATCGAGGCGCAGGCGTTCATCGGGCATGTGCGGGCGGACTTGATCAAGATCGATGGCAAAGATGGAGTCGAGAGTGCGCAGAAGTGATGGCTCCGCCGGTTGACTGAGCTACTATGAGGTGGGGGGAAATCGGACGATGCCTAAGAAGCTCGAATTTTTCTACGACTGCTCGAGCCCGTGGACATACCTGGCGTTCACCAAGATCGAGGACCTCGCGCGACGCCACGACGCGGAACTGATCTGGCGGCCGATCCTGGTGGGTGGGCTGTTCAACACGGTCAATCCTTCGGTGTACGAAAGTCGCGCCAAGCCGGTTGCGGCCAAGGCCCGGTATTACGTCAAGGATCTGGCCGACTGGGCGCGATTCTACGGCCTCAAGATCGGCAACCCTACGGTGTTCCCGGTCAATTCAGTCAAGGCGATGCGTGGTGCGTTCGTCGCCGACGAGCATCGGGTGATCTCGCGTTACTCGAAGCGCCTATTCGAGAGCTATTGGACCGACGACAAGGACATCAGCAAGGACGACGTGCTGCGCGAAATCGTGCGCGAAACGGGCCTCGACGAAAAAGAGTTTTTCACCAAGATCGCATCCGATGAGTACAAGGCCAAGCTGCGCGGGAACGTCGAGGAGCTGATCGCGCGCGGCGGTTTTGGATCGCCAACGATGTTCGTCGAGGGGTCGATGTTCTTCGGCAACGATCGGCTGCCTCTGGTCGAGCATGAACTGGCGGTCGGAGTCGGCGGGGCCTTGGACGAAGGATCGGGCAGCTCAACTTAATTTCAAGCAGGATCGAATGACGCATTGGGCGCAACTTCAGGCACGAGCGCATCTGCGCGACGACTTCGGGGATCGCGAAGTCAAGGGAGTGCGCGCGTTCGTCGCAGTCCGGATGAACGAGCAGGTCGAGGAGTCGGTGGCGGAGACGATCGACGAGCTGAAGCATCCACGCGACGCCGTCCGATGGGTGCCGCGGGCAAATCTGCATATCACGCTCAAGTTTCTTGGACCGGCAGTGGATTCGCATCGATTGGAGCGCCTCACCGCCGGGCTCCATCAGCTCGCGACAAAGACCGCCCCATTCGAGGTCGCCGCGGCCGGCGTCGGCGCGTTCCCCGACCTCGAGCATCCGCGCACGATTTGGGTGGGATTGCATAGTGTGGAATCGGGGGTGCTTGCCGCGCTCGCCGCACGGTTGGAGACGGTCGCGGCTGACTATGGATTCGAGCGCGAGAAGCTGCGCTGGAGCGGGCATCTGACGATCGGGCGGGTTGGCGATCGGCCGATCGCGGGCAAAATTCGCCAGGCACTACACGCGGCGCGGGACCGCGAGTTCGGCGTCTCGAGGATCGAATCGATCACGCTCTACCGCAGCCATCTGGGGCCCGACGGATCCAGCTACGAAGCGCTCGCGACATTTCTGTTCCAGTCGCGTTAGCAGGCCGCAGTGCCGCTTTTTGTTCTTTTGGTGACACCGGCGCGGATAGAGCTATCGACGCGAGTTTGTGGCAAGATTCGCACCGCGATAAACAAATCCCGCATGGGCACAATCGATGTCGATAGAGATCAAAAGTAAAGCGCTCGACCTGGCGTTGAGCCAAATCGAGAAACAGTTCGGCAAGGGCTCGATCATGAAGCTCGGCGAGCAGGCGATTTCGGGCGATGTCGCCGTCGTATCGACCGGCTCGCTCGGACTCGACCTCGCACTGGGCGTGGGTGGATTGCCGCGCGGGCGCGTAGTCGAAATCTACGGCCCGGAATCGTCGGGCAAGACCACGCTGGCGCTGGAATGTATCGCGGAAGCGCAGAAGATGGGCGGTACCTGCGCGTTTATCGACGCGGAACACGCGCTCGACGCGGCCTACGCGCGCAAGCTCGGCGTCAAGGTCGAGGACCTGCTCATCTCGCAGCCCGACAACGGCGAGCAGGCGCTCGAGATCACGGAGACTCTCGTGCAATCGGGCGCGATCGACGTGCTGGTGATCGACTCGGTGGCGGCGCTCGTGCCGCGCGCGGAAATCGAAGGCGAGATGGGCGAGCCGCAGATGGGCTTGCAGGCGCGCCTGATGTCGCAAGCGCTGCGCAAGCTTACGTCGATCATATCGCGCTCGCGCACCATCGTTATCTTCATCAACCAGATCCGGATGAAGATTGGCGTGATGTTCGGGAATCCGGAGACGACCACCGGCGGCAACGCGCTCAAGTTTTATTCGTCGGTGAGAATCGATATTCGGCGAATCGGCACGATCAAGAACGCGACCGAAGTGATCGGCTCGCGGACCAAAGTCAAAGTGGTGAAGAACAAGGTCGCGCCGCCGTTTCGCGAGGCCGAGTTCGACATCCTGTACGGCACCGGTATTTCCAAGGAAGGCGAGCTGGTCGATCTGGCCAGCGAACACGGCATCATCGAGAAGCTCGGCGCCTGGTACTCGTACAACGGCGAGCGAATCGGGCAGGGACGCGAGAACGCGCGCGATTTGCTCAGGGCGAATCCGAAGCTGGCCGACGAGATCGAAGCCAGGGTGCGCGAAAAGCTGGCCGCCAAGGTGGTAGCGCCGCCGCCCGACGCGGCGGCCGAAGAGCCGGCCGAGACGCCCGCGCCGTCGCCAAAGAAAAAGAGCTAACCCGCATCCTTCTCTTAACATCGGGTGCAGGGGTGACCCCTGCACCCAGTATTAAGGCCGCCCGCCGTTGGCGGGCGCGGCCCCTGCCAACGGCTTAATACTGCGCTGCCGTCGCCACGGCCAGGGTCACCCCTGCCGCGCGCGACAACGGAGCGCGGCGTTAACACTGGCCTCCCGTGCCAACGGGTAGTCGCGAAAAGATGCGCTGCGCAGATTTTCGCGTTTTCTCACTGCGGGTGCAGGGGCCGCAGCCCCTGCCCAAGGAAGCGTGAAACCCACGGTGGGTTTCACTACATCGCCAGGTGGAAATGCGCGAGGATCGCCGGGCCGTTGTGCGAGAGGATTCGCGATAGCGCGAAGAGCAGCCCGAAGAAGGCGCCGAACAGGCCGCCGTTGACGCGAATCCAGTCCAGATGCGTGCGCGTCTTCGATTCAATCTGAATTCTTATCTGGTCGTCAGAGAGCCGCGCCAGATTCTCGCGGACCATCTGCGTTATCTGACCGCGGCTTGATTCCACGGTCCTGCGCACCATGTTGTCGATCAATCGCTGCGCAAATTGATTCGCGTAGCTGTCGGGATCGTGAAGCTGAATCCCAAACTCGTGAATCGCGCTTTCGATTGTGTCGCGAAGCTCGGGATCGTTTTGCAGCTCGGGCAGCCGTTTGCGCAAATTCGCCGCGATCCGCGCCCCTATCGAATCCGCGCCGAGCCGGGTCAGCACCGCGTAGATTCGCGTGACCGTCTTCGGCAGCATCCGCTTGAGGACGGCTTCGAGGCGATCGCGTTTCTCCGGCGATTCGAGGTATTCGATCGCGTTGCTGAGTATCCGCTCGAGCCCGGCCTGCCCCAGCACGTCATGGAGCTTGAGCTCCTGTAGATACGTGCCGAGGCGTCCGACGAGATCCATATCGCTCAGCTTGCGCCCGATCATCTGTGGCGTGAGCCATTCGTTCTCGATGGTGGCGGCGATTCCGTCGATCAACTTCGCGCGATTACGCGGCAGCACGCCGGAGTTGGGCAGGTACCATCGCCGCTCGAAGATCATCTTGAGCGCGATGTAGTCGCACAGCCCGCCGATGAGCGCCGCCTCCGCCATCGAGACCGCGATCTCCGACGAGGTTCTCCAATGCGTAAACATCAAGGCTGCCAGGCTCACGAGGTAAACGAACGCCGAAAAAGCCAGCGTCAGATTGCCTTTGTGGGAAAGAAAAAAATTGGTGAAGGAGAAGTGCTCTCCGCTGCGGGTGGGCGCGTCGATGCTGATATCCATGGCTCCAGTTTGGCCGACCTTTCGCGCCGCGCCAACCGCTCGCCGCACCCCAAACCCTGGCCGTGGCGCCGGGCAGGGCTGAGCCCTGGCCGTGGCGACGGCAGCGCAGTATCAAGCCATCGGCAGGGGCCGCGCCCGCCAACGGCG
>JGI20177J14857_1000593_pt1 | contig 10944 bp, 12 predicted proteins | sample NGESurdeep072012_6_FD_14857 | JGI IMG/M metagenome (IMG submission 14857) | reverse complement strand
GCGGGACGGCTCGGCGCCGGCAGCGGCTGCGATTCAACATGGCCGCTAGACGCCGGGCGCGACGCGATCGAGCCGGTCGTCTCTTGCTGGCGGGCGTTGCGGTTGGAGGCGTATGGGTTGGAGTCGAAGCGTGAGCTATCCGAACAACCGGCGGCGGCAATGCCCACCAGCGCGAGGACTGCAACGTGCGGCCAAAAATGCGAGCGAGACGGCACGTTGATGCGCGGCATGTGGTTACTCACTCATACACAAGATAAATTGCGTTCGAAATAAACCATTTGCGAGTAAATAAGGTTTTAAGAATTACCGAATGGTTGCGAGCACGCCTGAGTTCGACAAAAATGTCACAGCGCCTCTTAAAGTTCCTGCGCCTTTCCCGGCAATAACGGCACGAAACGCACCGCAATCAGGTTTTCCCGGGTAATGCCCGTTTGCGATTTGGTAAGCTTGATAATGTGTTGCGATCCGCCGTGCGGCCCGAGCGGCAAAATCATCACCCCGTCATCGCCGAGCTGATCGATCAGGGTTTGCGGCACCTGCTCTGCGGCGGCGGTGACGATGATGCGGTCATACGGCGCCTTGCCCGGCACACCGGCAAAGCCGTCGCCGATCACGACCTCGACATTGTCGTAGCCGAGCGCGGCGAGGCGCGCCTTCGCCTGCTCGGCGAGCGTGCGATAGCGCTCGATACTCACCACCTCGCGCGCCAGGCGCGAGAGCACCGCGGCCTGATAGCCCGAGCCGGTGCCCACCTCGAGCACGCGATGATGCGGCCGCAACGCCAGTTGCTCGGTCATGTAGGCCACCACATAGGGCTGGCTGATGGTCTGCCCGCAGTCGATCGGCAGCGCGTGGTCGGCATAGGCGCGCTCGGCGAATTCCGGTTCGACGAATTGCCCGCGCGGCACCTCGTCCATGGCCCGCAGCACCGCCTGGTCGCCGATGCCGCGCCGCCGCAGCGTCAGCAGGAATTCCATGTGTTCTTCGGCTTGTGCGTCGCGCGGTTGGTTCGGCACGGCTTACCCCTTTCGCCGCAAATTTAGCACGTTTGCCGGCGATTCATGTAAGCTTGCCGGGATACAGTTGTGGACCGGGAGCCGGTGATGAGCGATGCCTCGCGAGCGGTGCCACGCCTTCTCGTGGTCGAGGATGAATATCTGATCCGCATGCTGCTGGAGGACATGCTCGCCGACCTCGGCTACGAGGTGGCCGCGGCGGTCGGCACCATCGCCGAGGCGAGCGAACTCGCGGCCAGCGGCGATTTCAACGCCGCCATTCTCGACGTCAATCTCGACGGCCAGGAGATCTATCCGGTCGCGGAGATTCTGGCCAAGCGCGGCCTGCCGTTCGTGTTCGTCACCGGCTATGGCGAGCGCAGCCTGACCGAGCCCTATCACGATCGTCCGGCGCTGCAGAAACCGTTCCAGATCGATCAGCTCAAAGCCGCGCTCGACGAATTGCTCGCCGCCACTTAACCGAAAACATCCGCCAGTTTCGTCATGAACGGCGCGTCGGTCATGTCGAGCCGCAACGGCGTGATCGCGATGCGCTTGTCGTTGAGCGCGGCGAGATCGCTGCCGGCCGCCGCTCCGGCAATGCCGCCGCGGCCGAAGGCGATCCAGTAATACGGATTGCCGCGCCCGTCGTGGCGCGCGTCGATGCGCAGCAGCTCCTGGTCGCGTTTGCCTTGGGTGACGATGGCGATGCCGGCGACTTGCTCGGGCGGGCAATCGGGAAAATTGACATTGACCAGCACATCGCGCGGCATGCCGGCCTTGAGCACGCGGCGGATCAGATCGGGCGCGAATTTGATCGCGGTCTCCCAGTGCGGCAGGTGGCGGGTGGAGGCAGCATAAGCCTGCGAGAGCGAGAACGACGGAATGCCGAGCACGGTACCTTCCATGGCGCCGGCGACGGTGCCCGAATAGGTGACGTCCTCGGCGGCGTTGCGGCCGCGGTTGACGCCGGACAGCACCAGGTCGGGCATCTCCTTCATCAGATGGCGCGCGCCCATGATCACGCAATCGGTCGGTGTGCCCTTGACCGCGAAATGCCGCTCGGCCACTTCGCGCAGGCGCAGCGGGTCGTTGAGCGACAATGAATGCGACACGCCGGACTGGTCGCTTTCCGGCGCCACGATCCAGATCTCGTCCGACAGTTCGCGCGCGATTTTTTCGCAGGCCTCGAGGCCCGGCGCGTGGATGCCGTCGTCATTGGTGATGAGGATGCGCATGGCGTTGTTGTTGTAAGGCCTAGCTTGGAAGATGGCGAGTAGCGAATAGCGAGTAGCGAATAGTAAGTGGCGCCGTCTTTCTTTCTATTCGCTATTCGCTACTCCCTATTCGCTCAATCTTGCTCATGCCGCCCATATAGGGCTTGAGCGCCTCGGGCACCACGATCGCGCCTTGGTCGTCCTGATAAGTCTCCATCACCGCGATCAGCGCGCGGCCGACCGCGACGCCGGAGCCGTTGAGGGTATGGACGAAGCGAGGGCCCTTCGACTGAAAGGCCGATGCCTGAAATGCTCCCGATTGGAAAGCGCCGCCCCTTGGCTTGTAGCGCGCATTCATGCGGCGCGCCTGGAACTCGCCGCAATTCGAGCACGATGAAATCTCGCGATACATGTTCTGGCCTGGCAGCCAGACCTCGATGTCGTAGGTTTTCTGCGACGCGAAGCCCATGTCGCCGGTGCAGAGCGTGACCACGCGGTAATGCAGCTCAAGTTTCTTCAGCACTTCTTCGGCGCAAGCCAGCATGCGCTCGTGCTCGGCTTTGGATTGCTCCGGCGTGGTGATCGAAACCAGCTCGACCTTGGTGAACTGGTGCTGGCGGATCATGCCGCGGGTGTCTTTTCCCGCCGCACCCGCTTCGGCGCGGAAGCACGGCGTGCAGGCGGTCAGCCGCATCGGCAGTTTGTCTTCCTCGACGATGGATTCGCGCACCAGATTGGTGAGCGGCACTTCGGCGGTGGGGATGAGCCATAGACGCGAAAGCAAACCGGTTTCACGCTCATATACTTCTCTGAATTCAGCCATTCCCCTTTTTAAGCCAGAAACGTAGCCGTCGATCGCTTCTTCCGTTGTCATTTCCTTTCCGGTTTGCCGCCTGTATTCCTCTTGAACATTTGGAAATACATCCGCAGCCTTCGATGTCACTCTTTCGAGAATTTCTTCAAAGGCCGTCATCGTAATTTGAAACTGATCGTTTTCAAATTTCGGTAACTGAGCCGTCCCAAACATTGATTGATCGCGCACTAACAGCGGCGGATTGACTTCTGTGTAGCCGTGCTTCTCGCCCGTATGCAGATCGAGCATGAATTGCCCGAGCGCGCGTTCCAGCCGCGCCAAGCCCTTCTGCAACACCACGAAGCGCGCGCCGGAGAGTTTCGCGGCCAGTTCGAAATCCATCATCCCGAGCGCCTCGCCCAGTTCAAAATGCTGCTTGGGCTTGAACGCATAGTCACGCTTCTTGCCGGACTGATGATGCTCGACATTGCCGGCCGCGTCCGTGCCGCCCGGCACGTCGTCGAGCGGCATGTTGGGGATTTGCGCCAGTTCCTTGTCGAGCTCGTCGCCGAGTTTTTTCTGCTCGGCCTCCATCGCGGGCAGCGTGACTTTAAGCTCGTTCACTTCCGCCATCAGCTTAAGCGCTGCGGCCTCGTCCTTTTTCTTCTTGGCCTCGCCGATCTCTTTCGATGCCGAATTACGCCGCGCCTGCGCCAGCTCGTATTTGGTGATCGCCGCCCGCCGCTTTTCGTCGAGCGCCAGCAGCTTGCCCGACAGCGGCTGCAAGGCGCGCCGCGTCAGCCCGCGGTCGAAGGCCTCCGGTTGCTCGCGAATCCATTTGATGTCGTACATGGGGGCTTCTTAGTCGGAATCGGCGGGTTGGGAAAGTAAGGGCGGCGCGCTTCCCCTCTCCCCTTGCGGGAGAGGGAAAGAGCGGTTGCCGCGCGNCCGTAAATTACTCCGCCGGCTTGGCCGCGGCCGCCTCGGCCGCCGCCTTCTCGGCATCCTTGGCGGCCTCCTCGGCCTTCGCCTTCTTCTCCACGATGCGCACCGACCAGATCGAGCCCTCGTACAGCAGCATCAGCGGTATCGCGAGCGACATCTGGCTGAGCACGTCGGGCGGCGTGAGGATGGCGGCCAAAATGAAGGCGCCGACGATGAAATAGCGCCGCTTCTCCCTGAGCTGCTGCGACGTGATCAGCCCGATGCGCCCTAACAGCGTGAGGATCACCGGCAGCTGGAACGCGACGCCGAAGGCGAGCACCAGCGTCATCATCAGCGAGAGATATTCGCCAACCTTGGGCAATAGCGCGATCGACGCCTCGTTCGCGGTGCCCAGCTGCTGCATGCCGAGCGAGAACCGGATCAGCATCGGCAGCACCAGGAAATAGACCACCGCCGCGCCGAGCGCGAAGAAGAACGGCGTCGCGATCAGGTAAGGCAGGAACGCCTTGAAAGGAAGGCGGCGCCGAACATCGCCAGCTTCAATTGCGTGATGAAATATTCCAGCAGCGCGGTGTAGATGAATTTGGAATTTTCCGGCCCCGCCACCCAGACGAACGGCCAGACCAGGATATTGTAGATGTCCTTGGCGAACACGAAGCAGAGCGCGAACATCACGGCGAAGGCGAGCACCGCCTTGATCAGCCGCGAGCGCAGTTCGATCAGGTGCTCGAGCAAGGGCGCCTTGGTGGCCTCGATGTCCTCTTGACTCATTCTTGGCTCATGCTTGGCTCATGCGCCGCTCCCGGCCTTTTTGGCGGGCGGCGGCTCGGCCGGTGCGGGCGGCGCGAAGTCTGCATTTGTGAGGGCGGCCGGCTCCTCCGGCAGCGGCACCTCGATCGCCGGTAGCGATAGCGGCAGCTCCGGTTCGGACGGAACCGCCGGCGTGGTGCTGGCGGCGTCGGTTAGCGGCGCGGCCGGCGCATCGGCAGCGACCGCCGGCGTTTCTTCAAAGGCGCGCTCCATGTCTTTCTGCGCGTCGGCGAGTGGATCGATGTTGGAGAATTCGGCGACCGAGCTTGAGATATCGTCGGCGTGCTTCTTCAGGTCGGCGAACTCGGCCTCGCGCAGCGCTTCCTGGAACTGGCCCTGGAATTCGTTGGCCATGCGGCGGACCTTGCCCATCCACTGGCCGAGCGTGCGCAGGACGGTCGGCAGCTCCTTCGGCCCGATCGCGATCAGCGCGACGATGCCGATGACGACGATCTCGCCCCAACCAAGACTGAACATGGATAGATCAACTCCAGCGCATGATCCCGAAAAGTGGGAACCGGTTTTCGGACAAGATCATGCGCAAGCAAAAATACTACCGCCCGTCAGACCAAACTGCGGCTGCATGCGCCGTTAAGAGCGCGCGCCCTCGGCGCGCCGCTCGGTTTCCGTCTTCGGCGTTGCGCCGGCGGCCTCGTGATCGATGGTCTTGGCCGGCTCGGGCTTGGCCTCCGCCGCCTTGTCGTCCTCCGACATGCCCTTTTTGAACGCCTTTATCCCTTGAGCGAAATCGCCCATCAGCGAGGAAATCTTTCCGCGGCCGCCGAACATAAGCATCACCACGACGATGACGATCATCCAGTGCCAGATACTTAAGGAACCCATTGGCGAACCCTCCGCGGCGGTGGCTTTGTGCGCGCCCCGCCCGTGATTTGACTCTGAAACTAGGCTCCGGAAGCGGCAAAAACAAGGACTTCGGGCCTTTGTAATGAGGCCTCCATGTCGCCGCGGCGGCGATATTTACCTTAAGTTCCGGGGCTTTACGTCTCGCTGCGCGAGGACGGCGGCGCTAACCCTAAGTCGAGATCGCCCGGGTCGAGCGGATCCTCGTCGTCGCGCAAGGTGGTCTCGTCGGACGGCATCGGCACCGCAAAGCCCGGCGGCAGATTGCCTTCGAGCAGGCCGGCGCCCTTGAGCTCGTCGAGACCGGGTAGGTCCCCCACCTCCTCCAGCCCGAAATGGGTGAGGAACTGCTCGGTGGTGCCATAAGTGATCGGCCGCCCCGGCGCCTTGCGCCGTCCGCGCGGACGGATCCAGCCGGTGCGCAGCAGCACGTCGAGCGTGCCGGCCGCCGCCACCACGCCGCGGATTTCCTCGATTTCGGCGCGGGTGACCGGCTGGTGATAGGCGATGATGGCGAGCGTCTCGACCGCCGCGCGCGAGAGCTTGCGCGTCTCCACCGTCTCCTTGGTGAGCAGCCAGGACAAATCGTCGGCGGTGCGGAACATCCATTTCCGGCCGACGCGCACCAGATTGACGCCGCGCGTGGCGTATTCGGCCTTGAGCTGCGCCAGCGCGTCCTTCACGTCGACGTCGTTGGGCAGCCGGCGCGCCAGCGTCGCCTCGTCGAGCGGCTGACCGGCGGCGAACAGCAGGGCTTCGAGCAGCCGCAGTTCTTCCGGCCGCACGGCCGCTTCCGCCGCGGGCGCGGCAGCCGGCTCCGCGGCCGCCGCGTCGTTGTTTTGAACAATAACGAGCTTCTTGGCCACGCTCGGCATCGACTCTCTCTCCTTATGCGTTTTCTTGCGCGTCATGCGTCGCAGCACTTCCATTCCCACCGACCCGCTTGCGCATGTAGATCGGCGCGAACGACTCTTTCTGATGAATCTCGGCGATCCCTTCGCGCACCAGTTCGAGCGCGGAGGCGAACGAGGACGCCATCACGGTCGCCCGTAGCGCCGGCTCGACCACGTAGGAAATCAGGAACGCGTCGATGCGCGACCAGTCGGTCGACATGCCGATCAACCGCTCGAGCGCGGCGCGCGCTTCCGCCAACGACCACACCGTGCGCTTCTTGAGGCGCACGCGCGAGAGCGCGCTGCGCGCGCGTTGCGTGGCATAGGCGCTGAGCAGATCGTACAGCGTCGCGGTCCATTCCGGCTGCTTGATCTCGTCGATCGGCTCGGGCGCGCCGCGCGCGAAAACGTCGCGGTTGAGCTGCGGCCGCCCCATCAGGCGGGTCGCCACGTCGCGGAATGCTTCCAGCCGGCGCAAGCGATAGGCCAGCGCCAGCGCCATATCCTCCGCGCTCGGCCCCTCGCCCGGCGCCGATTCCGGCAGCAGCAGACGGGATTTCAAATAGGCCAGCCAGGCCGCCATCACCAGATAATCGGCGGCCAGTTCGAGGCGCAATTGCCGCGCCTTGTCGATGAACTGGAGATACTGATCGGCCAACGCCAGGATCGAAATCTTCGCCAAGTCGACTTTCTGCGTGCGCGCCAGCGCGAGCAAAAGATCGAGCGGGCCCTCGAAGCCCTCCACGTCCACGATCATCGCCGGCTCGGTGATGCCGCGATCGGCTTCCAGCGTGGTGTCGAATTCTTCCGCGTTCATGAACCGGTCTTCCGTTGCGACTGTTCGGCGTCCACCATCTGCGTGAAAATCTTGCGCGCGGCATCCACGTCGAATTCTTCCGGCGCCTTGCGCTGCGCCAGCGCGGCCTCGGCGCGCTTGGCCGCTGCGCCTTTGAGCTCCGGCGCCTGGGAGGCCACCGCGCTCATCTCGTTGAGGTCGCCGTTGCAGTGGAGCACGACGTCGCAGCCGGCGGCAAACGCGGCACGGCTGCGCTCCGCGATCGTGCCGGACAGCGCCTTCATCGAGACGTCGTCGCTCATCAGCAGGCCCCGGAATCCAATAAACCCGCGAATCACTTCGCGCACCATTGTGACCGAAGTTGTGGCCGGCGCGACGGGGTCGATGGCAGAAAACACAACATGGGCGGTCATGCCGAGTGGCAGGGAGGCCAAGGGCCGGAAGGCGGCAAAATCGGTCGATTCCAGGGTGGCCCGGTCGGTATCGACCACTGGCAATTTGGCGTGGCTGTCCACGCTGGCGCGGCCATGCCCGGGCAGGTGCTTGAGCACCGGCAGAACGCCGCCGGCCAGCAGGCCTTGCGCGATCGCCCCGGCGATGGCGGCGACCTTGCCGGGCTCAGTTCCATAGGCGCGGTCGCCGATCACCGGGTCGCCGCCGGGGGCCAGAACATCGGCCAGAGGAAGGCAGTCAACGTCTATCCCAAGAACACTGAGCTCGGCCGCGATCAAGTGACCTCCGAGCCGAGCAGCAGCCAGGCCAGAGGCCACGTCGCGATCGTAGATCGCGCCATAGCGGGCGCCGGGCGGAAAAATCGGCCAGTGCGGCGGTCCAAGCCGCTGCACCCGGCCGCCTTCCTGGTCCACCAGCACGGGCGCCGCCCAGCCAACATCAGGCCCCAGGGCTGGGCCTCGCGGAGAAACGCGCGCTCATTGGCGGAGACGTTAAGCCCGCTCAATCCGGTGATGAATGCGCGCGCCGCCATCGGCGCGGATTAGCCCGCGCCCGCCGTAAGTTCAAGTAAAGGCGCGCTAATTTCTTTGGATGATGCACTGTCCGCCGGCCGCCTTGAGGCCGCTGCACAGCTCGTTCGCCTCATTGGCGTTGGCGAAGGGGCCGACCATGGCGCGATAATAGGTGCCCTTGTCGCCCAGCTCCACTTTGTGGATCAGCGCCTGCCGGCCGCCGAGTTGGTTGGGGAATTTGGCCTGCAAGCTGCGGAACGCGGCCTGNGCATCGGCTTCGCTACGCTGCGAGGATAACTGCACCGCATAGCTGCCGCTGGCGGCTGCAGCAGNCTTGGCTGCCCGCGCGATCGGCGCCGGCGCGGCCACCGCCGCGGTGCGCATGGGAGCCCGCGCGCCCTGGGCGGCGGACGCGTCCGGGCTCAGCGAGAGCGGCGCGGTGCCGGACGACGCTGTGCTGCGAGGCGCCGGCGCAACGGCGCGCGTCTCGCTCTGACGCGGCGGCGGCGGTTCCGGATTGGCCGCAACGGGAGGATTGCTGGCGACCTGTGCAGGCGGTGCCGTCGGTGCGGTCGGTGCTGGCGCCATCCGTGTCTGCGGTGGCGGAGGAGCCGGCGCGGTGGCGGTGGCCCCCACCGGTTGGTTATCGCCCAACCCGGGCTGATCGGGACGGATGGCGATGGTGCGGATTTTCTTCGGCTCGCTGGAAAGGACTCCGCTGCCAAGTGCCGCCGGGGCGCTGCCTTGCGCCTGCGGTGGCGGCGCGGCGGCCGGCTTGTCCTTCATCTCGACCGGCTGTTCTTCGCGCGATACGAGCTTTTCGTCCTGCGCGTGGTCAGCAACCCGATCGGTGATAAGCTTGTTGGGCGCCTTGCTGGCGGTCACCGGCACGATCTTGCTCGGCGCGATATCGGCCTTGATCACCGGCGGTGGCTGGCTCGGCCCCGACGTGCCGAATAGCGCGCGATAGCCGAAGGCGCCGGCGGTGCCGATCACCGCCAGCGCAAATACGGCGGCGATTGCCATGATGCCCATGCGCCGTTTGGCGGGCGGGACATCGTCGTAGAAGTCCTCTTCCTCGCCCGCGAGCTGGGCGTTGCTCGGATGATTTGGGTCCGGCTCAAAGCCGCCGGTATCGGCTGCCGGATGGCCGGCCGTCTCGGCTTCGTCCTGATAGCGAAAGCCGTCGGGGGCGCCATAAAGCGGCGCTTCCGGCGCCGATGGTTGCGCGGCCGGCGCAGCCAGCGGGGCCGGTGGGGCGGACCAGTTGACCGTGGGCGGCGGCGCAGCGGCACGGCGCGCGTTAGCCCGACCAAATTCGGCAAACGGATCGTTTTGTCCGATCAGGCGGGCGAGCTCGGCGAGCGGATCACTGCCGGAAGCGGCGGAGGCGGCCGGCGTGGCGCGCGGCAGCGTTTCATTCGAACGATAGGGTCTCTGGTTCTGGTCGTCCGCCATTCGGTCCCCGGTTATTGAGTGCGCCCTCGCCGCTCTACTCGCGAACCTGCGTCAAATGCGGTTCGCTGAACAAGAATTACCGCATTTCTTCCGGCGCTTCGACCCCGAGCAACGCCAAGCCCGAGGCGAGAACGGTGACAATCCCCTGCACCAAAGCGAGCCGGGCCATCGTCGTTTCTGGATCATTCTGGATAATGAAGCGTAAATGAGGCAAGTCTTTCCCCCGCGTCCAATGTGCGTGGAATTCGCTTGCTAATTCATAGAGATAGAATGCAACCCGGTGGGGCTCATGGGCCAGCGCCGCGGCCTCGACCAGACGCGGGTAAAGCGCGATCCGGCGCAGGATGGAAAGCTCGCCGGAATCGCTGAGCCGGTCGAGCCTCGCGTCCTTGAGCCAGCGCGCGCGCTCAGGGGCCGCGGCCGGCAGATTGGGCATCTCGACGCGCGCATTGCGGAACACGGACTCGCCGCGAGCATGGCCGTACTGCACGTAGAACACCGGGTTCTCGCGGCTATGTTCGATGACTTTGGCCAGATCAAAGTCGAGCACTGCGTCGTTTTTGCGGTAGAGCATGTCGAAGCGCACCGCATCTTTGCCGACTTCGTCGACGACTTCGCGCAGCGTGACGAATTCGCCCGAGCGCTTCGACATTTTCACCGGCTCGCCCGCGCGCAACAGCCGCACGAGCTGCACTAGCTTCACGTCCAGTGCGGCCTTGCCGGCGCTCACCGCCTTCACCGCCGCCTGCATGCGCTTGATATAGCCGCCGTGATCGGCGCCCCAGACGTCAATCAGGTTGCGGAAGCCACGGTCGAACTTGGACTTGTGATAGGCGATGTCGGAAGCGAAATAAGTGTAGCTGCCGTCGGATTTCTTCAGCGGCCGGTCGACGTCGTCGCCGAAATCGGTCGAGCGGAACAGCGTCTGCTCGCGGTCTTCCCAATCCTCGAGGTTGCCGCCTTTGGGCGGCGGAAGCCGGCCCTCATAGACCTCGCCGCTTTTGCGCAAACTCTCGATGGTGTCGCCGACTTTGTTGGCGCCGCCCTCGATCAGCGAGCGCTCGGAAAAAAACACGTCGTGCCGCACGCCGAGCTGGCCAAGATCGTCGCGGATCATGTCCATCATCATGCCGATGGCCTTGGCACGCACGATCGGCAGCCATTCGGATTCCGGTTTGGCACTGAGTGCGGGGCCGTGCTCGGCGGCGAGT
>JGI20177J14857_1000583_pt1 | contig 10999 bp, 10 predicted proteins | sample NGESurdeep072012_6_FD_14857 | JGI IMG/M metagenome (IMG submission 14857) | reverse complement strand
CGCGCCGGCAAGCTGGCCAACCTGGACAAGGAGGTCACCGCGCATCCGCTAACCGGCACCACCGGGATGGGCCACACCCGCTGGGCCACCCACGGCGCGCCGACCGACCGCAACGCCCACCCACAAACCAGCTGCGATGGCGCGGTCGCCGTGGTGCATAACGGGATCATCGAGAACTTCGCCCGGCTGGCCGCCGACCTAGAAGACCGCGGGCACGAACTGGGCGGCTCCGACCGGGTGGCGGCCGCGGTTGCGGCGGGCGAGGCGGAGCTTGCGGCCGCCGGTCGGGTGCTGGTCCGGCCGTCGGGCACCGAGCCGCTGGTTCGTGTCATGGTCGAGGCCCCGAGTGGGGGGCAGGCGCAGTCGGTGGCCGAACGGATCGCCGTCGAGGTTCGGTCGGCGTAGGCGGCTGGGCTATCGCGCCGCGGCTGATGGATGCCGCCGTCAAGGCAATGGGCGAAGCGGCTACACCGCGGCCACCCTCTGGGTGATAGCCGGCAACCGGCGAGCGCGGCGGTTCTACGACGCCGCCGGCTGGAGTGTTGACGGCGCCACGAAGGAAGCGGTGATCGCGGATGTGCCGGTCAGGGAGGTCCGCCACTGCCGAAGTTCATGGGCAATGCCCGGGTCGCGACGTTCCGCAGCTGCTCACCTGACATCCGAATGGATCACCCAGCCACGGGGCGGCGTCGCCAGAGCACTCAGCTCGCTGTCTGTCTACAGCCGGCTGACCTCCGCGCCGCCCGGTGGACGAAAGTTGTGCTGCAGAACGAGCCGCCGGCGGCGCGTAATCGTCGCACAGGTCCGCGGTCGTGGGCGGCCGGGCGGTCGGACGGCCACCACGAGTGCGCGCTCAGGGTGACGGCGCTGTAACAGCCGCGTCCGGAGCTCGTGGTCGTTCGCCTCAGCAGTCGACGCGCAGTGGATCGCTGGCTGGCCGGAGCGCACGACACCGCCCGCCTCGTGGCGTGGCTGTGCAGTGACGAAGCCGAGTGGGTCACCGGCCAAACCATCGCCCCCGACGGCGGCTGGTCCACCCGCGGATCGAGCTGACTACCCAACAGCTGAACTTGGACGCGCGTCCGACGGTCGGCCGGTCGCGGCAACACCGTGCGATTCATGTCAAGCCCGGCGCGTTCGGACTACGTTGCGCCGATGGCGCTCGTCCGGTACGCCGGGGCCTCCACCTGGCACCAACCTCCGCTGGCCCCGGGCATTTGGCCGGCCGAGGCGCTGCGCTACCCGCTGCGCGCGCTGTCCCCGTGGCCCGCCGCCCCCGCGCTACTCGCCGCGGCGCTCGTCGCGCTGACCGGTTGCGCGTCCAACCAGGCGTCGTCCGCACCGCGCCCCTCGGCCGCTCCCTCGCCGCCCGTCGTCAAGGACGGCCACCTGACGCTGAGCCCGCTGTCACTGCGGTGCGGCATCCTGGGGGTCACCGGGACGCACAGCGAGGCCCCGCCCGAGGGAGAGTTCTGCGCGCTGCGGCTGCGGGTCGCCAACCCCGATCCGGCGTTCCACACCTTCGTCGCTGCGCGGCAGCGGCTGGCCGGTGTCGAGCCGCCGCGGGACGCGCCGAGCGGCTTCGCGATGGCGGTGCGCCGCCAGCACGACCAAGTCGAGCTCGGTGGTCAGAACGTGCTCGAGGTCGAGCTGTGGTACGACGTGCCGAAGGGCGCGCCAGTGAGTGGTGTCCGGCTGTCGGGTGATAGCGATCCCGAGGGCTTCCAGAGCGACCAGACGGTCGCCCACGCGCCCGACGGCGTGCTGGTGCCCCTGACACCCGCGCGGTGAGCGCGTAACCAGCGCGCCGCTCTGCCGCAGCCGCGTCCGCACCGAGTCCAGCCGGTGGAAGCGGTGCTGAGCATCGCCGCGGTGCTGAGCATCGCTGTGACGATTGCCCGCCGCCGGTCCGCCGGTTCCTGGCAGATGCGCCGACCGGTCCGGTTACGCTGAGCACATGTGTGGAATCGTTGGGTACGTCGGGGATCAAGAGGCGCTGGGTGTCGTCATGGACGGCCTGCGCCGACTGGAGTATCGCGGCTACGACAGCGCCGGGGTGGCCATCCTCGACGGCGGCCTGACCGTCGAGCGCCGCGCCGGCAAGCTGGCCAACCTGGACAAGGAGGTCACCGCGCATCCGCTGACCGGCACCACCGGGATGGGCCACACCCGCTGGGCCACCCACGGCGCGCCGACCGACCGCAACGCCCACCCACACACCAGCTGCGATGGCGCGGTCGCCGTGGTGCATAACGGGATCATCGAGAACTTCGCCCGGCTGGCTGCCGACCTAGAAGACCGCGGGCACGAACTGGCCAGCGACACCGACACCGAGGTGGTCGCCCACCTGCTGGAGGAGCAGTTCACCGGGGACCTGGCCGAGGCGATGCGCACGGTCTGCCGGCAGCTCGACGGTGCGTTCACCCTGGTCGCGCTGCACCGGGACGCGCCCGGAGTGGTGGTTGGCGCCCGGCGCAACTCCCCGCTCGTGGTCGGCGCCGGCGACGGGGAGTACTTCCTCGCCAGCGACGTCGCCGCCTTCATCGCGCACACCCGCGACGCGGTCGAGCTCGGCCAGGACCAGGTGGTGGAGCTGCGGCGCGACGGCTACACGGTGACCGACTTCGCCGGGGGGCCGGTCTACGTCAAGGCCTACCACGTCGACTGGGACGCCAGCGCGGCGGAGAAGTCGGGTTACCCCTACTTCATGCTCAAGGAGATCGCCGAGCAGCCGGTCGCGGTGGCCAGCACGCTGCTGGGGCGGTTCGCCGACAACGGCAACCTCATGCTCGACGAGCTCCGGCTCGACGAGGACGAGCTGCGCGCGGTGGACAAGGTCTTCATCGTCGCCTGCGGAACGGCGTACCACGCGGGGCTGATCGCGAAGTACGCGATCGAGCACTGGACCCGGCTGCCGTGTGAGGTCGAGATGGCCTCGGAGTTCCGCTACCGCGACCCGGTGCTCGACCGGGCGACGCTGGTGGTCGTGATCAGCCAGAGCGGCGAGACGATGGACACGCTGATGGCGGTCCGGCACGCCCGCGAGCAGGCGGCCCGGGTGGTCGCCATTTGTAACACCAACGGCTCGACCATCCCGCGCGAGTCTGACGCCGTGCTCTACACCCGCGCCGGCCCGGAGGTCGGGGTCGCCGCGACCAAGACCTTCCTGACCCAGATCACCGCGACGTACCTGCTGGCGCTCTACCTGGCGCAGGTGCGCGGCACCATGTACGGCGACGAGATCACCGACATCGTCGAGCAGCTGCAGGGCGCCCCGGCGCTCATCCAGGCGACGCTGGCCACCGTAGAGCCGGTGCGGGCGCTGGCCCGTGAGCTGGCAGGTGCCCCCGCGGTGCTCTTCCTCGGCCGGCACGTCGGCTACCCGGTGGCCCTGGAGGGAGCGCTCAAGCTCAAGGAACTCGCCTACATGCACGCCGAGGGGTTCCCGGCCGGAGAGCTCAAGCACGGCCCGATCGCGTTGGTCGAGGACGGTCTGCCAGTGGTCGTCGTGGTGCCGTCTCCCCGCGGCCGCAATGTGCTGCACGGCAAGATGGTGTCGAACATCCAGGAGATCCGGGCTCGTGGCGCCCGCACCATCGTGATCGCCGAAGACGGGGACAATGACGTCACGCCGTACGCCGACTCGGTGATCCGGGTGCCGCAGCTGCCGACGTTGCTGGCGCCGCTGGTGACCACCGTGCCGCTGCAGGTCTTCGCCTGTGAGCTGGCGCTGGCCAAGGGCCACGATGTCGACCAGCCGCGCAACCTGGCCAAGTCGGTCACGGTCGAGTAGCCGGCGTGGCGGTCGCCGGTGTCGGCGTCGACCTGGTCGAGGTGGCCCGGTTCACCGCGATGCTGGCGCGCACGCCCGGTGTCGCGGACCGGCTGTTCACCGCTGGCGAGGTGGCCACCGCGGGCACCGGCCCGGCCGCAGCGGCTCGGTTGGCGGCCCGGTTCGCCGCCAAGGAGGCGCTGAGCAAGGCCCTCGGCGCGCCCGTCGGGCTGCACTGGCACGATGCCGAGGTGGTCACCGAGCCCTCCGGACGTCCGACCCTGCGGGTCAGCGGTACCGTGGCCGCGGTGGCGGCGGCACTCGGCGTACGGCGCTGGCACGTCTCGCTGAGCCACGACGGGGGGTTGGCGACCGCGGTGGTGGTGGCCGAGACGTGACGGTCCCATGAGACCGACATGAGATCCGCCCATCCGGTGGCGCAGGTGCGGGCGGCCGAGGCCGCCCTCATGGCCCGGTTGCCGACCGGCACGCTGATGCAGCGGGCGGCCGCCGGGCTGGCCCACCGGGTCGCCCAGCAGCTGGGCGCCCGGCACGGCGGCGTGTACGGCGGGCGCATCGCGCTGCTGGTCGGCCGCGGCAACAACGGGGCGGACGCGCTGTGGGCCGGGTCTCGGCTGGCCCGCCGGGGCGCGCGGGTGGAGGCGCTAACACTGGGCGACGTCGACGCCACCGCGCGGGCGGCGCTGCTGCGAGCCGGCGGTCGGTGCCGGCCGGCAGAGAATTCGGGCACGTTGGCGGTGCTCGCGGCCGCCGACGTCGTGGTCGACGGCATCCTCGGCATCGGCGGCCGGGGTGCCCTGCGGGGCGTGGCCGCGGCGCTGGCCGACCAGCTGCCCGGGCCGGCCACGGGCGCAACCGTCGTCGCCGTCGACCTGCCCAGCGGCGTCGATGCCGACACCGGTGTGGTGGCCGGGCCGGCGGTCCGCGCGGACATCACCGTGACCTTCGGCACGCTCAAGCCGGGGCTGGTGCTGGCGCCTGGCTCGGCGTACGCCGGCTCGGTGGAGCTAGTGGACATCGGCCTGGCCGGTGACCTGCCGCCGGCGACGACGACGGTGCTGGACGCCGCCGACGTCGACGCCCGGCTGGTTCGGCCGGGACCGGAGTCGACCAAGTACCGCCGCGGCGTACTCGGGGTGGTCGCCGGCAGCGACGCCTATCCGGGTGCAGCCGTGCTCGCCGTCGGCGGAGCGCTGCGGGCCGGCGCCGGGATGGTGCGCTTCGCCTCGGTCCCGCCCGCCGCCGAGCTGGTGCGCCAGCGCTGGCCGGAGTGTGTGGTCACCGTGGTGCCGGCCGGCGCCGGCGGCAGCGTCGCCGACCCGGTCGCCGTGCTCGGTGCCGGCCGGGTGCAGGCCTGGGTGATGGGCCCGGGGGTCGGCACCGACGAGGACGCGGCCGCGGTGCTGCAGGCGGTGCTGGCCAGCGACGTTCCGGTGCTCGTGGACGCCGACGCGCTGACGGTGCTGGCTCGTCATCCCGACTGGGTGCGCAACCGGTCCGCGCCGACCCTGCTCACTCCGCACCTCGGCGAGTTCGCCCGGCTGACCGGCGTGGACGTGGAGGCGAGCGACTTNGACCGCCTGGGCGCGGCCCGCGACGCGGCTTCCGACCTCGGCGCCACCGTGCTGCTCAAGGGCTNCGGTACCGTGGTCGCCGACCCGGATTGGACGGCGCGCATCAACCCCACCGGCACGTCGCGGCTGGCCACCGCGGGCAGCGGTGACGTGCTCTCCGGCGCTGGCGGCAGCCTGCTCGCTACCGGACTGAGCCCGTTGGACGCCGGCTCCGCGGCGGCGTTCCTGCACGGCCTCGCCGCCCGGCTGGCGCCCGGCCCGGTGGCCGCGGCGGACCTGGTCGAGCACTGGCCGGACGCCGTCCGCGCCGTCGCCGAGGCAGCAGGCAGGATGCCGGCATGACCGGCGGTGTGACGGCCGGGAACCACCCAGAGCTGCGAGCGGAGGCCCGGATCGACCTGGACGCGGTCCGGGCGAACGTAACCGCGCTGGCCGCGCACGCCGGTGGCGCCACCGTGATGGCCGTGGTCAAGGCCGACGGCTATGGCCACGGCATGGTGCCGTGCGCCCGGGCGGCCTTGGCCGGCGGCGCGGGCTGGCTCGGGGTCGCGTTTGTCGAGGAGGCGCTGGCGCTGCGGGCGATCGGCATCGACGTACCGATATTGGCCTGGCTGGCCGCACCCGGCGAGCCGCTGGCGCCGGCGGTGGCGGCCGACGTGGACCTGTCCGCGAGCGCGCCCTGGGCGCTGGGGGAGATCGCGACGGCCGCGCATGCCGCCGGTCGGCCGGCCAGCGTGCACCTCAAGGTCGACACCGGGCTGTCTCGCGCCGGCGCGACCGTCGCCGACTGGCCGGGACTGGTGACCGCGGCCGCCAAGGCGGAGGCGGAAGGGGTACTGCGGGTAATCGGAGTCTGGAGCCACTTCGCCTACGCCGACGCGCCCGAACACCCGGTCACGCTGGCCCAGCTACGGGTGTTTGCTGAGGCGCTGGACGTGGCCGCGACCGCCGGTCTGCGGCCGCAGCTGCGGCACATCGCCCAGTCCGCGGCCACCCTGGTCGCCCCCGACGCCCGCTATGACCTGGTCCGACCGGGGTTGGCCGTCTACGGCCTTTCGCCGGTCCCGCACCTTGGCACCGCAGTCGACTTCGGCCTCACCCCGGCGATGACGCTGTCGGCTCGGGTGGCCCTGACCAAGCGGGTGCCCACCGGCTCCGGCGTGTCCTACGGCCACACGTACCGGACCTCGGCGGAGGCCATGCTGGCGCTGGTCCCGCTCGGATACGCCGACGGGGTCCCTCGCCGCGCCGGTAACCGGTCCGAGGTGCTGGTCGCCGGGCGGCGGCGGCGGGTGAGCGGCACGGTGTGCATGGACCAGTTTGTCGTCGACGTGGCAGATGATCCGGTGCAGGCGGGGGATGAGGTCGTGCTGTTCGGGCCGGGCAGCGCTGGCGAGCCGACCGCCCAGGACTGGGCCGAGGCACTGGACACCATCTCCTATGAGGTGGTCAGTCGGATCGGGCCGCGAGTGCCGCGGGTCTATGTTGGAGCCGGCGAATGAGCCGGCGAATGAGCCCGGTCAACGGGTCCGGCTCGAGCGTTCGCCGCCGGGCCGCGGTCGTCCTCGGCACCGTCGGCGCCGCCACCACCGGGGTCGGTATCGGCNTGGCGGCGGAGCATCGGCTGATCGGGCGCGAGCGGCTGCGCCCAGACCCGGAGGCCCGCGAGCCGTTCGGGCGGCTGCCCGGACGGTCGCGGACCGTGGCCGCCGAGGACGGCGCCGAGCTCTACGTCGAGGAGATCGGCGCGCCGGACGCGCCGCTGACGGTGGCCTTCTGCCATGGGTTCTGCAACGACATGCGGGTCTGGCACTACCAGCGGCGCGACCTGGCCGGACCGGACCGGCGGTTGGTCTGCTGGGACCAGCGGGCGCACGGTCACTCCGGTCGCGGGGACCGCAGCCGGGCTAACATCGACCAGCTCGGCCGAGATCTCGACGCAGTGCTGCACACCGTCGTACCGACCGGACCGATCGTGCTGATCGGGCACTCCATGGGTGGTATGACGATCATGGCCCTGGCCGACCAACGGCCGGAGCTGTTTGGCGACCGAGTGATCGGCGTGGGCCTGGTGTCGACCTCGACGGGCAAGTTGGCTGAGATCACCTTTGGGTTCCCGGCGGTGTTCAGCCGGGTGAACCGTCGGGTTATGCCGGTGGTCGAGCAGGGCCTGGCCCGCCGAGCGGAGGTGATCGAGCGCAGTCGCCGGGTCGGCACCGACATCAACTTCCTGCTGACGCGGTACTTCACCTTCGGGTCCGGCGACGTCAGCCCCGCCGTGGTGGAGCTGGTCGAGCGGATGATCGTCGCTACCCCGTTGTCCGTGATTACGGACTTCTTCCCGGCGTTCCTCAGCCTGGACAAGCTGGCGGCGATGAGCGTTCTGAACCCGGTGGAGGTCGTGGTCCTGGTGGGGGAGAAGGACGCGCTCACGCCGCTGGAGCACAGCCGGGCGATCGCGGCCGCCTTGCCGCGCGCCCGGCTGGTGGTGTTGCCGAACTCCGGGCACATGCTGCCGGTGGAACGCCCGGCCGAGGTGACCCGCGAGCTTCGCGAGCTGATCGAACGGGTCGAGAGCCGGCTGGCTACCGGCGACCGCGCTGGATCGGGAGCATGAACGCCCTGGTCAACGGCGCCGCCGCCCAACGCTGCGCCGACTGGCCGGCGCTTGCCGGCGCCGTCCGCGGTTGCATCGCGTGCCCCGAACTCGCGGCGACTCGCCGGACAGTGGTCGCCGGAACGGCACCGGCCGGGGCCGCGCTGCTCCTGATCGGCGAGGCTCCGGGTGCGGCCGAGGACGCCAGCGGAGTGCCGTTCGTCGGCCGCTCCGGAGCGCTGCTCGACCGGCTGCTGGCCGAGGTGGGCCTGGACCGGGCGGCCGTCGCCGTCGCCAACGTGGTCAAGTGCCGACCACCCGGCAACCGCCGACCCACGCCGGCCGAGGTGCAGCGCTGCCGCCCCTGGTTGACCCGTCAGCTGGAGCTGGTCGAACCGGTGCTGACGGTGCTCCTCGGCGGTACGGCGTTGAGCTGGGTTTTCGGTCGCCCTGCCCAGGTGGGCCGCATGCGCGGCCGGCCGCACGTCGTCGACGGCCGGCGCTACCTCGCCTCCTACCACCCGTCGGCCGCCATCAGGTTCGGCCCGAACGGCGCTCCACTGGCGTCGCTTCGGTCCGATCTCGCGCTCGCGGCCCAGTTGTTGACCGCCCTCAGTTCTTGACCCAGTTGTTGACCGCCCCCAGTTGTTGACCGCCCCCAGTTGTTGACCGCCTAGGGAGTCAGTGAAGTGAGCGCGTCGACACTCGTCTCCTCGGCAGCCGCCATGCGTGCGCTCGGCGGACGGCTCGGGCAGCTGCTGGCGCCGGGCGACCTGGTGGTTCTGTCCGGACCACTTGGCGCTGGCAAGACCGTGCTCGCTCAGGGCATCGGTGCCGGACTGGGCGTCCCGGGTCGGGTGACGTCGCCAACGTTCGTGCTGGCCCGGGTGCACCGCGGCGGACGGATCCCGCTGGTGCATGTGGACGCCTACCGACTGGGGTCTGGACCCACCGGCCGAGCCGAGGTCGACGACCTTGACCTTGACGCCGAGACCCATGACAGCGTGACAGTGGTCGAGTGGGGGGAGGGGCTGGTCGAAGGACTGGCCGAGGACCGGCTGGAGGTGCATATCGACCGGCTCGATGCCGATGTCTTCGACGCTGACCCGGCCGACGCGGAGGCCGACCCGGGGGCCGACCCGGGCCGGCGCCGAGTGAACCTGCGCGGCGTCGGGTCGCGCTGGCGCGACGTACCGGTCGCCATCCTGGGGCATGAGAGCCTGCAGCCAGTGGCGGGCGCCGGTTCCGCCGACGAACGGAGGACACCATGACGCTGTCGATCGCGACCCTTCTGGCCGAGTCTGCGCTGCGGCGGCCGGACAAAGCCGCGGTGGTGATAGGGCCGTCGAGCACCACGTACGCCGAGCTGTGGGAGCAAGCCCGGCGCTACGGCGCGGTGCTGCGCGAGCGCGGGGTCGGCCCGGGTGACCGGGTGGCGTTGATGCTGCCGAACGTGCCGGACTTCCCGCGGGCCTACTATGGCGCCCTGGCCGTGGGTGCCGTCGTGGTGCCGGTGCACGCGCTGCTGTCCGCGCAGGAGATCGCCTACATCCTCACCGACTCCGGCGCGAAACTGTTCGTCTGCGCCGCCCCGCTGCTGGGCGAAGGCGCGAAGGGCGGGGAGCTGGCCGGCGTTGGAGTGCTCAGCGTCCTCGACGGTGGTGACGCCTCGGTCGAGCGGCTGGACACCCTGGCGGCCGACGTGGCGCCGATCGACAGCTACGTTTCCCGGGAGCCGGACGACGACGCGGTGATCCTGTACACCAGCGGCACGACTGGCAAGCCCAAGGGCGCTGTGCTGACCCAGCTCAACATGGTGCTGAACGCGTCGCTGTCGGCCACCGACATCATCGAGCTCTGCCTGGACGACGTCGTGCTCGGCTGCTTGCCGCTGTTCCACTCCTTCGGCCAGACCTGCGCGATGAACGCTGCCTTCCGGGTCGGGGCGACGCTGGTGCTGCTGCCCCGGTTTGACGGGGCCACCGCTCTGGACATGCTGATCAACTACTCGGTCACCGTATTCGAGGGCGTGCCGACCATGTACCTCGGCCTGCTCGACGCGGCGCGCACGGAAGACCGCCGGCCGAACCTGAGGTTGGCCGTGTCCGGCGGCGCGGCGCTGCCGGCGGCCGTGCTGGAGAAGTTCAAGGAGGTGTTTGGCGCCGATATCTACGAGGGCTACGGATTGTCCGAGACCTCGCCGGTCGCGACTTTCAACCAGGCGGACTTCGGTCGCAGGCCGGGGAGCATCGGCCACCCGATCTGGGGCGTCGAGGTCGAGATCGCCAAGGCTGAGCTCGACAACCGGATCGAGCTGCTGCCGCGCGGCGAGCTCGGCGAGCTGGTGATCCGCGGCCACAACGTCATGAAGGGTTACCTGAACAACCCCGAGGCGACCGCTGCAGCCATCGTGGACGGCTGGTTCCGCACCGGTGACCTCGGCACGAAGGACGACGAGGGCTTCATCACGATCGTCGACCGCAAGAAGGACATGGTGCTGCGCGGCGGGTACAACGTCTACCCGCGCGAGGTGGAGGAGGTACTGCTGCGCCACGATGCGGTCGCGCAGGTGGCGGTGATTGCCGTACCGGACCCGCAGTTGGGCGAGGAGGTCTGCGCCGTCGTCGTCCGCTCAGCGGAGGCCGAGGGCAGCGACGAGGAACTGGGTGCGGCGATCATCACTTGGTCGAAGGATCGGATGGCCAAGTACAAGTACCCGCGGAAGGTGGAGTTCGTCGAGGCGATGCCGCTCGGGCCGTCGGGCAAGGTGCTCAAGCGCGAGCTGGTCGAGCGGTACGCCTGAGAAGCGTGCTGCTGCTCGCCCTGGACACGGCGATCCCGGCGGTGACGGTCGCCCTGCTGGCCGACGGTGAGATCCGCGCCCGCGACGCCCAGCAGCGCACCGAGGACTACCGCGCCCAGCTCGCCGAGCACCAGCGGCGAGAGGATGAGCGGGGCCGGCCCCTGGGCTCCGAAAGGCAGGACACCCAGCTTCAGCGCGACGCGCTCAGCGAAGTCGGCTGTACTACCTGACTC